>Ga0208863_1000139_pt1 | contig 91318 bp, 73 predicted proteins | sample RifOxyD3_FD_184040 | JGI IMG/M metagenome (GOLD analysis project Ga0208863, IMG submission 184040) | Soil microbial communities from Rifle, Colorado - Rifle Oxygen_injection D3 (SPAdes) | ecosystem: Environmental > Terrestrial > Deep subsurface > Rock core/Sediment | place: Rifle, Colorado... | reverse complement strand
TTTTATCGCTTTGTGTTAAATTAAGAGAAATGACTTTTATTCCTGCTTGTGATGCTTTACTTAGGTCTTTATTGTACTCTTAATATCTTTACACAAAAAACAAAAACTTAAATGACAATACTATAATAACTTGCAAACACTCCAAAAATCGAATTAAGGCTTCTTTAAAATATTAGAATCTGAAATTTACAATTCCTTTTTACTTGCCGATTATTAATTATTTTTTCTTGACAATAATAAAAATTAATTGCAATATAAACTAGGTAAATTCTATCTACTCGGAGAGAACGGGAATTAGAGTTCTGTAATTAAATCCACCACATCACTAATTAAAATCTCTCCCAAAGTAGAATCCTGTAATAAAATAATTCTCAATTGTAAATTATAGGAAAGGAGGTAACGTAAGTACAATTTCACAAACTAATTTTCACCAACTAAATTTTTCGGAGGAAATATGAAAAAATTAGCTGTACTTTTTGTGTTGCTGTTTACCTTTCAAATCCTTGATGCACAAACAACTATTTCGGTAGGAACTGGTACACCTGTTTTGGATGGAGTTCTTTCACCGGGCGAATGGAATCCCACCCCTATTACAACAAGCCTTGGTGTTACTCTAAATGCAATGGCAGATGGACAGTATCTTTATATGGCTGCTCATTGGAATGATACAACAGAAAGTATTTATAAAAACCAGTTAAGTTATAGCGGGGGCACCTGGACTAAATCTAACGAAGAGGACCGAATAGCTTTTATTTTCGATATGGGTTTAACCGGAACTGATGGTGCCAACTGTGCAACAATGTGTCATACTCCTGTGATGAGTACAAATAGCGGCAAAGCGGATTTATGGCACTGGAAAGCTGTTAGAAGTAATCCCATGGGATATATCGATGATACATATCTCGATTCTATAGATCGGCATAGTGACCCCGGAACCGGGGCTTATACCGATAATATTTTTACTACAAGACCATCATTTATGGCTATAACCGATCCTCATGCTAATGTTAATTTTTTAACACAGAACGATGCAGCATTTAATGCTTTTGATCCATATGGTGTTATGACTTCTCATACTTATAATAAATCAGTTACTTTCGATACTTTAGCCACTTTTAATGATGGTGATTTCATTCCTGGCTACTTATTAAGAGTGCCAAATGGTGACAGAGCCACCGTTCAATCTGCTGGAAAATGGACTAACGGGGTTTGGACCGTAGAATTTAAAAAACCTTATGCAGGAACTGATTTTGATTTTGCTGTAATTCCCGGTACATCAGTAAAATTCACTTGCGAAATTTTTGATAATGAAGGCTCAACCCACTGGACAAATGGTTTTGATGCTACTATTTTAACACTTGATTTCTCTTCCATTATCCCTGTAGAATTAATCTCATTTTCAGCAACGGCAAATGGTAAAGAAGTAAATCTCAATTGGTCAACGGCAACAGAGTTAAATAATTACGGATTTGAAATACAAAGAAAAGCTCTCGGTGGTGAGTTTGCTACAATTGCCTTTGTAAAAGGAAATGGAACAACAACTCAGAAAAATGAGTACAGCTTTATAGAGAAAAATATCGATGAAGGAAAATATTTCTATCGCCTAAAGCAAATTGATCTGGATGGTACTACAAGCTATTCAAAAGAAGTTGAAGTAATAGTTCAGCCATCAGAATTTGCATTGAACCAGAACTATCCGAATCCTTTCAATCCGAGCACAACAATTAATTATCAATTGGCTCAAAAGAGCGTGGTTGAACTGAAAGTATACGATATGTTAGGTAAAGAAATTGTTACTTTGGTTAATGAAGTTCAAGATGCGGGTTATTACAAAATACAATTTGATGCAGTAAATTATTCAAGTGGAATTTATTTCTACCAAATAAAAACTGGCAATTTTACTGAGACCAAGCGAATGGTTCTCATCAAGTAGAATTGTGATTTCATAGTACACCGATGAACAAGCCGGTGCTCATGCTGGCTTGTTTTATTTATGAGGAAGATTTGCCCAATTCCCTTACGAGTAATATGATTCCCAAAATTTGGCATATCAAAATTGAAGAATGGGCTTCTTCAAAAAACCATAGTATTTTCCTAAAAAACCTCGGCCTAATGTTTTATATAGATTCATGCAAATACCAAAAATGTCATAAAACTCCTGCTTGTAAATTAAATCTGCCATAGAATTGCCCGTTTAATATTCGAATAGTAATTGGTATAAAATTCCTGTTAACTCGTAGTAAAAAGAAAAGGTTACTAATTTTACTAACGTTCAAGAACAGCTCCTTCGGCATTTTGCTGATTGTAATTCTTTAATTTAACATGGCAGTTGGTTTTAGGGTGTTGAAACGGGCCTAAGCTATCGAAGACCGATAAATTTTTTGTGACGGGGACGTTAATAAATAAGAATTACTCTTCACATCACTTAAAGAAATCTTTAAGCTTGTTGTAACCTGTCCGACTCAAAGGCAGGGTTTTCCTATCTTCCAAAACAACCTGATAAGTTTCCTTTTCAACCAACTCAACTTTCTTAATTTCTTTTGCTGCAACAATGAATGAGCGGTGAATACGAATGAAATCTTTTGGATTGAGATGCTCTTCAAAATATTTCATCGTTTTTTGTTTTAAGAATTTTTTTTGAAGAGTGTGGATCATCACATAATCATCCTGTGCTTCTATCCAACGAATTTTCTCGAGGGGAATAATCGAGATGTCCTGACCATCTTTCACGACTATTCGTTCAAGGAAATCATGTTTTTGATCATTAAGCTTAACCAGCCCCTTTAGCTTATTTTCTTGAAGGGATTTATTTTCTAAGTAATGAAATGCTTTGTTAAGCGCTTCATCAAATCGTTCTTGGGAAAATGGTTTTAATAGATAATCAACTGCATTCACCTCAAATGCTTTTAATGCGTACTGATCATAAGCTGTTGTAAAAATAATAACAGGGGGATTTTCCAATAACTCCAGCATTTCAAATCCGTTTATCTTTGGCATTTGAATGTCGAGGAAAATTAAATCGGGTTTTTTCTCATTTATTTTTTTTATTGCTTCAAATCCATTTGAACACTCGGAAATGACTTCAATATTTGTGTGATTGGCAATATACTTTTTGATTAATTCTCTGGCGAGAGTTTCGTCATCAATTATTATGGCGGTTGTTTTGTTTTTCATATTTCGGTAAAAATAAATTCACTTAGATAGCGGAATATATAAATTTACCTTAAAAATACTTTCTGTTTTTTCCACATTCATTAAGTTATTCAAACCATAAATTAGCTTTAAGCGATCACCAATATTATTTAACCCGATACCGCTTCCGCTTTTATTTCCTGAACTTGAATCAAAATTATTCTCAAGCGAAATATTTAAGAAGTCATTCTGAATGAAACTTTTAAATTTTAGGGTAACCTTTTCCAATGATTCGTATACCGCATGCTTGATTGCATTCTCAAACAACGGCTGAAGAATCATATTTGGCACAAGCTCATCCCTGCTTTCGGGTGATACATCCTCTATAAAATCAAATTTATCTTCAAACCTTATCTTTTCAATTTCGAGATACAGCTTGATGTTGTTCAACTCCTCTGATAATTTATTTTTTTGTCGATCATTATTTACTAAAGTATAACGTAAAAAATCCGCTAACTTCAGAATCATGCTTCTAGCTTTAGTAGAATCAATTGTAGTAAGTGCGCTCATCGAATTCAAGCTGTTGAAAATGAAATGTGGATTGATTTGAAATTTCAAGCTTTTCAATTCAGCCTGTGTAACCAAGTTTTTAAGCTCATTTTCTCTCAAAGTTTTTTCATGAAAATTATTGTAGTATATAACTAAATAGTAGAATGATATGACTAAGAAATAATAGAGTATTCCAACTAAAATTCTCCAACCGATATTATTTAGGAAGAAAGCAGAATAGTCATCTGATGAACTGACAAATATGCTTGTTATGAAATAACCAACACATAACCACAACGATACTGAAATTATGCCTCCGATCGCGTGACTAATCAAGATTTTCGGAACTGAGTATAATTCAACTGAAATATATCTTGCAGAATACCAAAAGCTTAATCCAAAACCGGCTAAAAGTGAGTTAAATATTAAGCCATCAGCTAAAGCGATTGTAAAATTTATTTTTTCACCAAAAATAAGAATCTGAACATATGCCATCGTGATAATTAGCCAGACGATTACGAAGCTTAAAAAATTTCTTGGTTTATTAAGTATCGGATTTGACTGCATTTTCTTAAAATCTCAATAAAAGGATTTTATCTCTCCACCGCCAAACATAGCTACACCTTTGATGATCAATGTTCTTGATTGATCAACCACTAAATTTGGCTCCCGTCTAATTTTGTTTGAAAAACCTCCGAATATAGGAGTTACGTTTAGTAAAACATTCCAATCTTTAGGTACAATTATTGTCGATCCGCCAAAGATAGCGGTTATGTTCATTACATTATTTCCTTCGGCAAGCTTGCAGGCAGTAAGGTCAATTTCCGATCCGCCAAAGATTGCAGTTATGTTTCCGCCTTTGAAGTTGTTGGAAGTAATTACTTTTGTCCCGCCGCCAAATATGGCAACGTCATCTATAAAATCTTTGTTAATATTATTAGCAGCTCCGCTAAATTTGGGTTGAAACCTTCCCGCAGTACTTCTGAAAATTACATAAACACCTAATGCAATGATTACTATTCCCAAAATTAGCCTTCCGTCTAGATCTATATCTGGAAATATTCGTGGAAAGAGTAAAAGTCCGCCAATCGTTGTTAGAATTATTCCTAAGACCTTGTTGTTAGAGTTTATGAGTATGATGATACCAATCATAAAGAGAATAAAACGCCATGAGAAAATCACATATGTAATTTCAAACGGTAAGATTTGAAACGAACGAAGTAAAAATAACCCTCCGATGAGAATTAAGAGAGCCCCCACCAATATCTTCGAGGTAGTTGGTTGAGTATCAGTTTTCATTTTTTATATCTCCTTGTTTTTTCTGGTGAAATATAATAATTACTTACTCATGGGTTAAGTAGAAATCGGTAAACGAACGGGATATTTCGGTAAACGGTCGGTTAACGTGGACTATTTCATAAGGTAAATAGATATAAAAACTCTGTACTAGTATGAATTGCTTTCCTACTAAGCTACATTATTTACTTTTAATAGAAAGCTTATGCACTAATAATCGAATTTTTCTAAGATAATATTGTAGTGGATGTGCGGTTCTAACTTTGGCACAGTCATTGAATCTTATTTTGTAAAGGTTATTATTAACTAAAAAGTACAGGAAACATTATGAGGAAATCTTTACGGAATAAAAATAAATCTTACTGCGAAGTACTTTCCGGTTTATACAGCGAAGCACTGCTTGCTAAAATGCCAAAGAAAGTTCTGACTGAAATTGCTGAGAAAATGTATCTATCAGGCAAAATTGATATTCTACCCGACGATCAATCTGAGTATGATGACAGCGCAGTTGAAGCTCCATTAATTAGAGTAAATGTTCAGTCAAAATTTCATCAGCCAGGTCAGTTTTAGTTACCTTTTTACATCATGCTCAGCATTCGAACTGGTTAGCAGCTTTCATTTCGGTTTTTAATTAAAAAAGTCCATTACCATTTAGCGGAAAATTAATCCTAACTTTTGCTGCGTAGGGCTGAATTCTTTCAATTGTAGATTTAGCTTTTTATAAGACATTCATATCCCCATATAATTAAATCTGTAATTATTTTATTCAGTTGTAAAATCTTATTCCGCAAACCCAATACTGAAATTCAAAATCGAATGATCATTCACGACTTGTATATCTTATCCATTTCACTTAAGCCACGAAAATAAATTTCATTTTTTCTCTTGACTTTAAAGATAATGATCCTATTTTTGTAGCCACAATGAAAAACATTTTAGCACTATATCACCACAATCATCATCATTACTTTACTAGTATGCACCGGTGAATAGTGTTTAATCAATAAATAATTTAATTGAAGAAATTCCCGGTACAAGCCGGGTTTTTTGTTTTAAAGGAGTTATATGCAAAACGGCAACGGTAATATTAAGCTCGCTGTTCAAAAGGACGGCAGGTTAACTGAAAATTCGCTTCAGCTGCTTAGGAATTGTAATCTGGACATTGAAAAATTCAGTGATAAGCTGGTTGTAAGTGTTAGAAACTTTAAGCTGGATCTATTATTTCTTCGGGATGATGATATTCCGGAGTATGTTCAAGATGGAGTTGCTGAGTTGGGAATTGTTGGTGAAGATGTAATTAAGGAAACCAAATCCGATGTGAAAATTGTAAAGAAGCTTGGATTTGGCAAATGCAATTTAAGAATTGCAATTCCTGAGAACATTGAGCTGAAAAATTTATCCAGCCTTAATCATAAGCGAATAGCAACTTCCTTTCCAAACATTTTAACTGATTATTTGTTGCAAAATAAAATTGATGCAAAAGTTGTTCACATTAGCGGAAGTGTTGAGGCAGCCCCCTCGCTTGGTATTGCAGATTACATTTGTGATTTGGTATCAACGGGTAATACTCTTAAACTGAATAAATTGAAAGCTTCAATAAATGTGTTGGAATCAGAAGCTGTTCTTATTAAAAATAAGGGATTACAGCAAAATTCAAGCAAATTTAATATTTACTTAAACCTTCTCTCTAGAATTGAATCAGTACTTAATGCTAAAAATTCCAAATACCTGATGATGAATGTTGATAAAGATTCTTTAATGGAAGTACTGAAGCTTATACCATCATTAAAAAGTCCCACAGTACTTCCACTTGCTAACGAAAATATGCTAGCTGTACATGCTGTTATTCCTGCTGAAAAATTTTGGGAAATAGTTGATGACCTTAAATCAGCTGGAGCTTCTGGAATTTTATTATTACCAATTGAGAATATAGTGCTATGAAAAAATATTACTTTACAAAATTATCCGATAAGAAAAAGAAAGAGCTGATTAAGCGGAAAGCAATTAGTTCCGATTCGGTTAAAAAAACAGTTGAGAAAATTTGTTCTGATGTAAAGAGAAATGGTCTTAAGTCTGCAATCAAATACGCAAATAAGTTTGACGGTTTTTCATCCGACAATGTTTATGTAACTGAGAAGGAATTTAGTGAAGCTGAAAAATTACTTTCCTCAGAAATTAAATCTGCAGTTAAATCAGCTTACAAAAACATTTATAAATTTCACGCAAAGCAATATCCAAAGGATTACTTTATTGAAACTATTAATGGCGTTAAATGTGGGCGAAAGTTTTTACCAATAGAAAATGTAGGAGTGTATATTCCTGCGGGAACGGCACCACTTCCATCTACAATGCTAATGCTCGGAGTTCCTTCTCAAATAGCCGGATGTAAAAGAATTGTTGTGTTCTCTCCTGCTAAGGATAAAATAAATCCTGCTATACTTTACGCTGCGAAGCTTTGTGGAATAAAGGAGTTTATAAAAATCGGCGGAGCTCAGGGCATTTCGCTTCTTGCTTATGGAAGTGATAATTTTAAAAAGGTCGATAAAATTTTCGGACCGGGAAATCAATTCGTAACAACGGCAAAAAGTGTTGTTAGTATTGATCCCGATGGCTGTGCAATTGACATGATCGCTGGACCTAGTGAACTGCTCGTGATAGCCGATAATTTTGCCAATCCAGATTTCGTTGCTGCAGATTTGCTGTCGCAAGCAGAGCATGGAAAGGATTCGATGGTTATACTTTTAACTGCTTCAGAAGATTTGATTCGAAAAGTTGGTGATTCACTTAATCAGCAATTAAAAAATCTACCAAGAAAGGTTTTTGCAAAAGCAACTATAGAGAGTTCATTTTGTATGTTGGTTGATGATGTAAATGATGCATTTAATTTCAGTAATACATTTGCTCCAGAACATCTGATTCTAAATCTGAAAAATGCTAAGAAGTATTTGAACAAAGTTGTAAATGCCGGTTCTGTTTTTATCGGAGAATATACACCTGAAAGCGCAGGAGACTATGCATCGGGAACGAATCACTCATTACCAACTTTCGGATTTGCTCGCTCCTCAAGTGGAGTAGGTGTTGAGATGTTTATGAAAGGAGTAACATTTCAATCGATTAATAAAAAGGGAATTAAAAGTTTATCCAAAACAATAATTACTCTTGCAGAAACTGAATCGCTTCAGGCTCATGCGGAAGCTGTAAAAGTGAGGTTAAAATAATGGAGTTAGAAAAGCTTGTTAGAAAAAACATACTCAATTTGAAACCATACACATCAGCGCGAGATAAATACCAGGATGGTATACTTCTCGATGCTAATGAAAATTCTCTCGGAAGCGTAATCGAATCTGATGTAAAAGATTTGAATAGGTATCCTGACCCGCATCAAAAACAATTACGTAAAACTCTTTCTGAATATCTGAAAATAGATATGTTAAAATTAATTTTCGGTGTTGGCTCCGATCAAATAATTGATCTTGTAATCCGAGTTTTTTGTGAGCCGGGAGTGTCAAATGTTATAATTCCCCAACCAACTTACGGAGTCTTCAAGGTTGCATGTGATATTAACAATATTGAGGTGAAGGAATGTAAATTGGATTCTAACTTTGATATCGATATGGACTCAGTTTCTAAACTAGTGAATAATCAAACAAAGATGATCTTTCTCTGTTCGCCAAATAACCCCACGGGAAACTTGTTTGATAAGCAAAAGATAAAATCGATGGCAGAAACCTTTGATGGAATAATTTTTATTGATGAAGCTTATATAGAATTTTCCGAAAATAATTCATTTCTGAGCGAATTGGGTGCATTGAAAAATGTAATAATTAGCCGAACTTTTTCTAAAGCCTGGGGTCTCGCAGGAGTCAGATGTGGTTATTGTATAGCTGATAAGTTTATTATAAATCTTTTATTCAAAGTGAAAGATCCTTACTCAATCAGCAGGCCAACAGCAGATTTGATAGTTGCTGCATTAAATAACTCTGAAAAAATGAACGAATTTGTATTTCAAATTCTTAATGAAAAAGAAAGACTAATTTCCGAACTTAAAAAATTAGACTTTGTGTTAAAGATTTATCCGTCTGATGCAAATTTTGTTCTTGTTAAAATGAAAAATGCCAATGAAATTTTTAATTACTTAAATCAAAAAAGTATAAGAGTAAGAATTAGGAAAGATGATGAACGGATTGCAGATTGCCTTCGAATAACAGCTGGGAATACAGAACAGAATGATTTACTCATTAAAACTCTTGAGGAACTAAAGTGAAAAAAAATATTTTTACAAAGCGAACTTCAGTTGTAAATCGGAGAACCAGCGAGACAGATATAAAAATTAAATTAAATCTTGATGGATCCGGTAAAGCAGCTATCAACACTGGTTTGGGTTTTTTCGATCATATGCTTGAACAGATTGCTCGGCATGCCAATTTAGATCTCAACATTAAGGTTAAGGGCGATCTTCATGTTGATGAACATCATACAATTGAAGATACAGGTTTAGCACTTGGTCAGGCCATTCATGATGCACTTGGTGAAAAAAAGGGAATACAACGTTACGGATTTTTTCTTCCAATGGATGAATCAGTAGCAATTTGTACGCTTGATCTTGGCAGCAGAAGTTATCTTAGCTTTAATTGTAAATTCAATCGAGAAAAAGTTGGCGAATTCCCAACCGAATTGACAAAGGAATTTTTTAGAGCATTAAGTGTTTCGATGAAAGTAAATATCTTTATAAAAGCAAAAGGTGAAAATGATCATCACAAAATCGAAGCTATATTCAAAGCATTTGCAAAATCGCTGAATGAGGCAGCAAGATTTGATGAGCGAAATAACAATCGCATTCCATCAACCAAGGGAATTTTATGATCGCTTTAATTGATTACGGCGCAGGAAATACCGCTTCGGTTTCAAATATTCTTAATGAACTAAATGCGGATTTTATTTTAACTAGCGATAAAAAAAATATTGAAGCTGCCGATAAAATAATTCTTCCCGGAGTAGGAGAAGCTTCTTCCGCGATGGAAAGATTGAGTGAACTTGGATTAATCGAGACGTTAAAGAATTTAACTCAACCATTTCTCGGTATCTGCCTTGGTATGCAGTTATTGTGTGAAAGCACCGAGGAAGGAGATGTGAGTTGCATTGGAATTTTTCAAGAAAAAGTAAAAAGATTTCAAGCAAGTGGTTTTAAAGTGCCCCACATGGGTTGGAACACTATAAAAATGGCGACCAGTGACAGACTGTTAGAGGGCATACCAAATGAAATATATTTTTATTTCGCTCATTCATATTTCGTTCCGCAAAATGAGTTTACAACTTCTATTTGTAATTACGGAATTGACTTTTCTGCTTCTCTTAGACACAAAAATTTTTATGGTGTTCAGTTTCATCCGGAAAAATCAGCACAACAAGGAATTAAAATTCTAAAAAACTTTTTGGAAATATGATAATCATCCCGGCAATAGACGTATTTGATGGAAAACTAGTTAGACTCGAAAAAGGAAGTTATCAAAGTCAAAAAATCTATTCTGAAAATCCATTTGTGGCAGCTAAGCAATTTGCTGATTATGGATTTGATTTAATTCATATCGTTGATCTTTCAGGTTCCAGGGATGGCAGAATATCCATACTGGAATTGTTGAAGGAAATTAAATCCCAATTAAAAATTAAAATCCAATTTGGCGGCGGCATTAGATCTTTGGATGATGCAATGAAATTATTTGATACTGGAGTTGATAAGATTGTTATCGGTTCAATTTCTATTTCCAATAAAAGTGAGTTTGGAAGAATTGTTCAAGATGTGGGTGTGGAAAAAATAGTCGTTGCAGTTGATACCGAAGATGAGCGTATTAAAATTAAAGGATGGACTGAAAGTACTGATTTAAATATATACGATCATCTCATTTATTGTTTATCAAAAGGTGTTGATACATTTCTTTGCACTGACATAAAAAGAGATGGAATGCTTACAGGACCAAATCTTAAGCTGTATCACAACCTTATGAAGCAATTTCCCCTGGCAAAGATAATTGCTTCAGGAGGAGTGAGCAAAATTGAGGATGTTCGAGAATTAAAATCACTGGCACTTTATGGAGTAGTTATTGGCAAAGCTATTTATGAAAATAAAATTCAATTAAAGGAGTTGACAAAACTTGCTGGCAAAAAGAATAATCCCATGCCTTGATGTTAAGGATGGCAGAGTAGTAAAGGGAACCAATTTTCTAAATCTCCGTGATGCAGGTTCTGCAGTAGAACTTGCTCAACGATATTCTGACGAGGGTGCTGATGAGTTGGTTTTTCTTGATATCACAGCCAGTGAAGAAAAAAGAAGAACGCTTGTCGAGCTTGTAAAATCTGTTGCATCAGTAATGAGGATTCCATTTACAGTTGGCGGTGGAATTTCTTCTGTAAATGATATTTCAGATTTGCTAAACAGCGGCGCTGATAAAATTTCGTTAAACACTTCAGCTGTAAAAAATCCTCAACTAATTTCCGAATCATCGAAACAATTTGGCAGTCAAGCGGTTGTTGCTGCAATAGATGTAAAAAAAATGGATAAAGAGTATAGAGTCTTCATTAAAGGCGGTAAAGTGGAAACAAATCTTGAAGGTATTAAATGGTGCAAAGAAGTTGTTGAACTTGGTGCCGGTGAAATTTTGCTTACGTCTATGGATCAAGACGGAACAAAAAATGGTTACGATACCAATTTTCTTTCAAGCTTAAACAAGGTTGTTTCGGTGCCGATTATAGCTTCAGGTGGTGCAGGTAAGATGGAACACTTTTATGAGGCATTTGCTGCTGGCGCAGATGCATGTCTTGCCGCAAGTCTGTTTCATTACAAACAATTAGAAATTTGCGATCTTAAAAAATATTTGATGAAGAAGGGAGTTCCTGTAAGATTATGATTGATGTTTCTAAAGTAAATTTCGAAAAGTTAAATGGGCTTGTTCCAGCAATAGTTGTAGATAGTAAAATAAATAAGATACTAATGCTTGGATTTATGAATGAAGAATCGCTTAAGAAAACAATCGAAATTGGAAAAGCAACTTTTTACAGCAGGAGTAGGAAAACATTATGGACAAAAGGCGAAACATCGGGTAATTTCCTTTTAGTTAAAGAAATCCTTCCTGATTGTGACAACGACTCGCTTATAATTTATGCGGATCCCATCGGACCTGTTTGCCATACGGGCAGCCATTCTTGTTTTCCTTTGGATAATAAAGGAATTAATTTTTTAGAAAAGCTTAGCGAAATAATTAAACAAAGAAAACATAAACTTCCAGAAGATTCATACACAGCACAATTATTTAAAGATGGTTCGGATAAAATTATTCAGAAAGTAGGGGAAGAAACAGTCGAAGTAATGATTGCCGCAAAAAACAGAAGCAGGAAAGAAATTATTTATGAGTCAGCCGATTTATTATTTCATTTGATGGTCATGCTGCAGGATCATGATATTGAGTTGGGTGATGTTGTTGCTGAGCTTGAAGCAAGACACCCAAATTTGTACAGATAAGTGAAAGTCTGTACATTTGTGTACATATAACTAAGAAGGACTACGGTTGAGGACGATAAATTTCACTGAATTTAGAAATAAAGCTTCTACAATTCTTTCCGCAGTTGAAAAGGGAGAGATTATGATAGTGATGAGACATGGAAAACCAATTGCGAAAATAACTCCCGCAGAAAATCCTATTGAAGAAAATAACCTCTGGAAAAAACCTGCCTTGAGACATGTAGTCAAAAGGATAAGTTTATCTTCTACGATTTTAGAAGAAAGAAGCTCATCTTAGATGATTTATTTCTTCGATTCATCAGCCTTTGCAAAAAGGTTTATAGAAGAATCTGGCAGTGATGAAGTAGAAAACTCTGTCGTGATTCCGATTCTATAGCACTAAGCAGCATTTGTTTTCCTGAAATTATTTCTGCTTTAGCCGGCAGCGATGAGAAGGCAGCATCTCTCGAAAAGAATATTCATTAATAAGAGCAAGAATAATAGAGGAATTAGAATATGTTGAAATTGTAAATGTTGTTCCGGAAGTAATTGCTAAGACCATATCGTTGTTGGAAAGATATGATCTGCACACTTTAGATTCAATTCATGTTGCCTTGGCGACTGTTTTTAAATCAGATTTTTTTATTACATCCGACAAAAAAAGGCAGTAGAAGCTAAAAAATCCGGTTTGAAAGTGAAATTTATTAAGTAATCCTGGGCACTAAAATTTGGCTGACTTGGCTGTTAATCAACTTCATCTTTTCATTTTTAGTTATATTAAGACTTCAAAATCTGTATAATATTAATTCGACGATTATTTTGATTAAAGAAAAAGTTCTTGTCACTTCAGCCCTACCATATGCAAATGGACCAATTCATCTCGGTCACCTAAGCGGAGCATATCTTCCGGCCGATATTTACGTTCGCTATAAAAGACTAAACGGTGACGATATTATTTTTATCTGCGGCTCAGATGAGCATGGCGTTCCAATTACAATTAGTGCGGACAAGGAGAAAGTCTCACCCCAAGTAATCATTGATCGCTATCATGAAGCAAATAAAAAAGCTTTTGAACGCTTCGGGATGAGCTTCGATAATTACTCGCGGACAAGTCTTCCAATTCATCATGAAACAGCGAAAGAATTTTTTCTTGAGTTTTATAATCGCGGATTGCTATCCGAAAGGAAATCGCTCCAATTCTTTGATGAAAAAGCGAATATGTTTTTACCGGATAGATATGTGGAAGGAACATGTCCCCGTTGTGGAAATAATGAAGCCCGCAGCGATGAATGTGAAAACTGCGGTTCTTTGTATGATCCGTCAGAATTAAAAAATCCCAAAAGTAAAATATCTGGTGGAACTCCAACTCTAAAGGAAACGACCCACTATTATTTTCCGCTTGGTAAATATCAACCTGCATTGGAAAAGTATGTTAACGAAATGAATGAAAAATATGGTTGGAAGGATAACGTTCTTCAATACTGCCGCGGCTGGTTTAAAGATGGATTGAAAGATCGTGCAATCACTCGCGATTTGGATTGGGGAATAAAAGTTCCTGTTGAAGGTGCAGCAGGAAAAGTAATTTATGTTTGGTTTGAAGCGGTGCTTGGTTATATTTCATCTGCTAAAGAATTATCTCAGCAAAGAAATCAGCCCGAGCTTTGGAAAAAATATTGGTTCGATCCCAAAACAAAGTATATCGCATTTATTGGAAAAGATAATGTAGTTTTTCACACAATCATTTTTCCTGCAATCTTGATGGCATGGAATGAACCAGGCAGAGAGCAATATTGTCTTCCTCAGAATGTTCCTGCAAATGAATTCCTAAATTTTGAAGGAAAAAAATTTTCGAAGAGCAGAAATTGGGGAATTGATGTAGAAGATTTTCTGAATTTATTTCCGGCTGATCTACTGAGATATACTTTAGCGGCAAATCTGCCTGAAAATAGAGACACTGATTTTTATTGGAAGGAATTTCAGCTTAGAAATAATTCTGAGCTTGCAGATATTTTTGGAAACCTGATCAACCGGACTTTTACATTTGTTCACAAGCATTTTGAAGGAAAAGTCCCTCCTCGAAATAAAATTGAAAAGATTGATGAGGACATGATTGAGCTTGCTAATTCTTACCCACAAAAGATTGCAGATCTATTAGAAAATTTTAAAGTGAAAGACAGCGTTCTTGAAATTATGAACCTGGCGAGAGCAGGTAATAAATACTTCAATGATTCTGAACCGTGGAAAACTATTAAATCCGATAAAGATAAATGCGGAACTACAATTAACATTTGCCTTAACACAATTTATACTCTTGCTGAATTATTCTATCCCATAATTCCTCTCTCTGTGGAGAGGTTATTCAAAATGTTGAATACCGGTCCAATCAATTGGAATGACAGCGGAAAAGAAAATTTGAAAGTCGGGCACAAGCTAAATGATGCGGAAATTCTTTTTCCTAAGATTGAAGATGACGTAATTGAAAAGCAAATTGAAAAACTCAAAGGTTCAAATATGAATGAAGTTACTTCTGAAGAGCTTATTACTATCGATGATTTTATGAAAGTGCAGCTAAAAGTTGCTGAAGTTATTTCCGCTGATCGAGTTGAAAAAAGTGAAAAACTATTGAAGCTGAAAATAGCTTTGGAAAATGAAGAAAGACAGATTGTTGCCGGCATTGCAAAAAGTTATGCACCGGAAGATTTGGTTGGGAAAAAAGTCATTATCGTTGCAAATCTTAAACCCGCTAAATTAATGGGGCTCGAATCCAAAGGTATGATTTTGGCTCTTGAGACAGAGCCAGGAAAACATGAAATTATCACAGTTAATTCAAAAACAAAAGCTGGAAGCCGGGCTAAATAATTCCTATTCAAAAAACAATTTAATTCAGTTCTATTAAGTGGTATTTATTTTCTTAAATTAGAAACCGAGAATTTTCAAAAATCAATTAAAATCACTTTAGCGAAGTAACAGAGGGCTGTTTCTGTTCAAATTTTGGCTGCGGGAACTTCAACTTACCTTGATTTTCAGGCACTCAATAACTAAAATTGTCCGCTAAAAATTCTTAAACTATTCCAAAGGGAGACATTTTCCATGGTTACTCGTGCAATTATTTATTTCTCATTCATACTTTCATTTCTATTTATCTCTTGTTCACCTAAGCATTCCGAAATTGTTCTAGCTGAACTTGGCGGCTCAGAACTTAAAATGGGAGAATTTGAAGAAGCCTACATTAAAAATGCCGGCGGTTTGGATCAAGCAAAAACAGACAGCTTGAGCAAGTTAAAAAACTTTCTTGATCTTTATGTGAATTTTAAAATGAAACTTCGGGATGCCCAAGTAAGAGGTTATGAAAATGATTCTGAGCTAATGAATGAACTTTACGATTATAAAAAGAAAGTCGGTGTTACATTTATTCTTGAAAAAAATATTGTGGAACCTGGAGTTCAGGATTTGTACAACAGGAGAAAATGGGAATTGCGTGTAAGTCATATCATGATTCGTCCTGATTCCGCCGGCGAAGAAGCAGCAAGACTTAAGACAGCTGCAATTTTGGACAGTATAAAAAAAGGTTCAAGCTTTGATGAGTTAGCAAAGCGAAATTCACAGGATTATTATTCCGCACCTTTAGGCGGAGATATTTTTTATGTAACATCAGGATTTTTACCCGTTGAGTTTGAGGATGCATGTTACAGAACTGCTGCCGGAAAAGTTTATCCGGAGGTTGTAAAGACAAGATTCGGCTATCACATTATCAAAGTAACAGAAAAAAGAGAGAGAGTTCCTAAAATCAAGGCAAGCCATATCCTTGTCGATTTTAATAATGCCGATGGAGAAATGGATACTATTACAGCCAAGGCAACCATTGATTCTGTTAAGATGATGTTGAGTTCAGGGGCTGATTTTGCTCAACTTGCAGCTCAATATTCTGAAGATCCAGGTTCAAAAGATAAGGGTGGAGATTTAGGTTTCTTTGAACGTAGAATGATGGTTAAAGAATTTGATGAAGCTGCTTTCAATCTTAAAGTTGGTGAGGTTTCCGATGTTGTTAAATCAAATTTTGGTTATCATATAATAAAGCTTACCGAAAAAGCGTCTTTGCCATCACTAGATGAAGAGCGTGAAAATCTGAAGAAAATTTATAAGCAAACAAGATATCAAGATCAGTACGATAAACTTGTTGACAGTTTGCGAAATAAATATTCTTACAAAGTAAATGCACTGTCTTATTCTTTATTTGTTGAGAAAAGTGATTCGGTAAAAGTTGGAGATGAAAGTCCTAAGCTGGAAGAAATAAATGATACACCTCTTTACACTTATGCAAATCAAACTGTGAAAACTTCGGACTTCTGGCAAAAGATGGGCGCATCTCAAGATTTTGTGAATAGAATTGTTACCTCTGATTTGCTTAGAAATGCAATCAAAAAAATAAGCGGTGAGGATCTTCTTGAGCAGGAAGCTTTGAATCTTGAAAAAACCAATGCATCTTTTGCATCGCTGATGGAAGATTACAAGAACGGTATTTTTATTTTCAAATTGCAAGAAGATGAAATCTGGAATAACATTTCAATCGATAGTGTGAAGCTTTATGACTTTTATCAAAATACAAAAGAAAAATATGTTTGGCCTGATAGAGTTAGCTTTAGTGAAATTTTTACCCGGAAAGATTCGTTAGCGCAAGCTTATCTTGCTCAATTAAATTCTGGTGCTAACTTCGATACTTTAGCGTCTAAATTTACAGAAAGACCCGGCTTCAAAGAAAAAGCAGGGAAGTTCGATTTAGTGGATGCCAAGTCCACACAGTTGGCTCTGGAAGCGGATAAGCTTATAAATCCCGGGACATATTCTTCTGTAATCAGTAATGCCGGGGGTTTTTCAGTATTACGTCTTAATTCAAAAGAAGCATCGAGAATAAAAACTTTTGAAGAAGCAAAAGCCGAAGTTTCCGGAGCATTTCAGGAATTCGAAAGCAAACGGCTTGAGCGTGAATATCTTGATAGTCTTAAAAAGCGGTATAACCCGGTCACTCATTATGATAAACTCGAAAAAGCTTTTAAGGAATAGTTTTTTCTTATCTGCACTGGTAGCAATATTTTTTTTCGGATGTAATAAAGAACCGGAGACAAAAAAATATATCGCACGGGTTAATGATGCTTATTTAACTGAAGAAGACGCTAGTGAGTTAGATTCTTTATTCGAACGAGGTTTTTCCCGCAACGAACTGATAAAAAGATGGATTGAAAAAGAGCTGTTGTATCAAGAAGCTATGAAAACAGGTATTGCTGATAATGATGACTTCAATCGAATCATAAATAATTCACGTCGTGAACTTGCTTCATCCATGTTGTTAAATTCGCATTTGGAAAATAAGTTAATGAAGCCGGATGATTCTCAGCTTCATGAGTTTTACAATGTACACAAAAGTGAATTTAAGATAGAAGAAAATGTTTATTCCTTCAACTCAGCGTCGTTCGATAATGAAAATACTGCGATAAAATTCCGAACTAAATTAATTGAAACAAGTTGGGAAGAGGTAATTGAAAATTATTTGGAGGACAAATCGCTGATTGATTATAAAACAAGCAATGCTTTATCCAAAGCAGAGATCTATCCCATTCAGCTTCTTAATTTAATTGAAGAACTTAACCCTGGTGAAGTAAGCGTTGTTTTAGAAGAAAATGCCGATAAATATTCGGTCGTTCAGTTATTGCAAATATTTCGGAAAGGAAGTTATGCGCCATTCGAAATAATTCGTGAAGAAGTTGAAGCAAGATTCATTGCAGATAAAAGAGAGCAAATTTTTAACGAGTACGTTGAAGAACTTTATTCAAATAATGAGATTGAAATCAAAGAAAAATAAAATCATGAAAAAAATAATTCTCCTTGCATTTCTTTTCAGTGTTAGTTCTTACTCACAGGAAATATTAGATAAAATTGTTGCCGTTGTTGATAACGAATTCATCCTGAAGAGCGAACTTGAGTTCCAAACGAATATGGTCGCCGCCCAACGGAAAATCGATCCAAATTCTCCCGATCTTCAAAGGCAAGTTCTAAATGCAATCATCGAGGAAAAGCTGATATATGCTCAGGCAAATTTCGATTCCATAATGGTTTCTGATGAAGAAATTGCAAGCAGAATTGATTATCAGCTTAATGTTTTCAAACAGCAATACGGCTCAATCGAAAAAGTTGAACAGATGTATGGAATGAGCATCGAGAAAATTAAACGTGAGCTAAGAGATGAAGTCCGAAAAAGCTTGATGATTCAAAAACTTCAGGAAAAGAATTTTGCAACAGTCGAGGCAAGCAAAAGGGAAGTCGAAACATTCTTTAGCACTTACAAGGACAGCCTGGGTGTAATTCCCGAGAAAGTTAAGATTTCACACATTTACAGAAATCCAAAAGCATCTGCTGCTAACAAAGATAAATATCGTCAATTTGCAAGAGCGATCCTTGATTCAATTAAAAATGGATCTGATTTTGCAGAGATGGCTAAAAAGTATTCTGAAGATCCCGGAAGTGCAGTTCAAGGCGGAGATCTTGGGTTTGTTAAGCGAGGAGTATTTTATCCTGAGTTTGAAGCGGCAGCTTTTACTTTGGAGGCAAACCAAATTTCGGATATTGTTGAATCGCCTGTCGGTTATCACATAATTCAAATGCTTGAGAGAAGAGGCGAGTCGATTAAAACACGCCACATCTTAATCAAAATTAAACTTGATGAACAAGCTGATTTAAAAACGATAGGATTCCTAACCGACGTTCGTGACAGCATTGTGAGAAAATTCGGAAGCTTTAGTGATTATGCAAAAAAATATAGTGAGGATAACGATACAGCTCCATTCGGTGGTGACCTCGGTACATTTTTCATCGGTCAGATTGATAAACAGCTTTTAGATGCAGTTGCTAAGCTTAAGGAAGGTGAGATTGGTTTCCCGCGCCGCATTGAATACTCCGAAGGCAATTACGGTTATCACATAGTTTATCTTGAAAAAAGAATTCCACAGCACTTAGCAAATCTTGATATTGATTATCCGGAAATTAAAAAGCTTGCTGAAGATTATAAGAAACAGAAGAAGTACAGCGAATGGATAGAAAAGCTTAAAGAAAAAATTTATTGGGATGTTCGTATTTAATTATTGCAATATTATTAACTCACGTTACTCAAAAAAGTAATTCGTTAAGAGATGACATCTTTAAAACTGAGTTGAATTACGAACAATGAGTATAGAAATAAAAAAATTTGAAGTAATTATTTTTTCGGATAAAAAGATGTCATCTCTGAACATGTATAGGGTGACTTATCAAATTATTTTTAGGAAATTATTTTGAGCAATACAGATCGGTCAGTAGATGATGTTCAATTAGCCGAAAGACTAAGTGAAAGTGTAAAGAAAATTAAAAATGAGATTGCAAAGGTAATCGTTGGTCAGGATGAGATAATTGATCAACTATTAATTTCTCTTTTATCCAGGGGGCATTGTCTTCTTGTTGGTGTTCCAGGATTAGCAAAAACCCTTCTCATAAAAACTTTGGCTGAAGTTATTGATCTCAAGTTCAACAGGATACAGTTTACTCCAGATTTAATGCCAAGTGATATAACGGGAACAGAAATAATTGAGGAAGATCAAGTAACAAAGAAAAGAAATTTTAAGTTTGTTGCCGGACCCATTTTTGCAAATGTAATTCTTGCAGACGAAATCAATCGTACTCCGCCCAAAACTCAAGCGGCTTTGCTCGAAGCAATGCAAGAGCATAAAGTTACAACTGCGGGACAAACACACACTTTATCTGAACCGTTCTTCGTTCTCGCAACTCAAAATCCTATTGAGCAAGAAGGAACCTATCCTTTACCGGAAGCGCAGTTGGATAGATTTATGTTTAATCTTTGGCTTGATTATCCTTCGTTTCAAGAAGAAGTTAAAATAGTACAGACAACAACGAGCGGCTACTCACCTAAGCTCAACAAAGTAATTTCTGCTGAAGAGATAATTGAATTTCAAGATTTAGTTAGGAAAGTTCCGATTGCAGATAATGTAATTGAGTTTGCAGTTAAAGTTGCCAGCAGAACGCGTCCATCAAATGATGGAACTAATTCGGTCGGTCAATGGATAAGCTGGGGCGCAGGACCAAGAGCATCGCAGTACATGGTTCTCTCAGCGAAAACCCGAGCGGTTGTTAGCGGAAGATTCACACCTAACATTGATGACATAAAAGCATCGATGATTCCGGTTCTTCGTCATAGAATCATTACCAATTTTAATGCTGAAGCCGAAGGAATTTCTTCGTTAGACGTGATAAATAGTTTGATGAAGGAATTCGAGTAGGGCAGACATTCTTGTCTACCAATTATAAAGAATGCTTTGCTTTAGATAGCGACAAATGTCGTAATAGTAGGTAGGCAAGAATCCGCATTTGGCAGATTGAACTGACAATAAAAAACTCTAGCTAATCAACCAACACATTTTTCCCGTTGCTTATTAAAAATTAATTGCTTACCATTCCACTGTATTTTTTAGGAGTTATTTGTGAAGGTGCTTCTAAAAATATGGTGTTATAATTTACATGGCGGTTTACTGCGGCTGGAGGAAATTATAACAAAAAATTCTCCATTCTCTCCTAAATCCCAATACATATCTGCTCATAACTTCATTTTCTCTTTCACGCTTCCACATGATAAAATTTAGGTGGGAGTTTAATGCGATGAAAAAATATTTTGTTATTGTCTTTATTCTAATTCCTTCAGTGATTAGTGGACAGTGGTTCTGGCAATATCCCAAACCGCAAGGTAATACACTGCGAGATATTTTTATATTTGATTCAAGCAAAGCAATTGCGGTAGGCGATTTGGGTACTGTTATAAAAACCTATAATGGGGGTGAGAGTTGGGATGTACAGCACCATGCAGGCGGGACAAACATTGATTTATACAGTGTTCATTTTACAGATACATTAAACGGCTGGGCAACAGGCGGTATTTGGTTTGTAAATAAAAATGTTTTACTTAAAACAAATGATGGGGGGCAGAATTGGACTGAAGTCGCAACTGAAACGGATTTACCTCTTAATGCAGTCTATTTTGTAGATGCTGATACCGGTATTGTTGTAGGTGAGGACGGGATAGTTTTACGGACAACCGACGGTGGTAGTAGTTGGGATACAAGAAAAATGGATGTTTATATTGGCTATTATTTAGACATATTCAGATTACTTGCCATAACTTTTACTGATAAGCAGACAGGCTGGATTGTTGGTTCCGGGTATTATGGGAATCAAATTTTTAAGACAACCAACTGCGGTAGAACGTGGGAGTGGAACCCAAATATTATTATACCAAGATATTACGGTAGCATAAATGATATAAGCTTTGTAAATAAGAACAACGGGTTTATAACTGGGGATATGGGTTGCTTTGCAAAAACCACAGATGAAGGGATAACCTGGCAATATCAAAACCTATACGAAAGATATCAGAAAGAAAAATATCAATATTTCTACTCTGTGTTTTTTGCAGACACACTTAAAGGTTGGATTGTTGGATCAGGATTTATATTGAACACAACTGATGGCGGGGATAATTGGAATGAAATATGGACAGAGCAACAATTCGGTAGTGTTTTTTATAAAGTACGCCTAACAAACAATGATTTGAACTCCGAGCAAACGGGATGGAGTGTTGGTGGTGATGGAATGATTTACAAAACAAGCAATACTGGAGAAAACTGGGCTGCACAGAGAGATGAAAAATATGTGTTTAGCTCAGTTTATTTTATTGATGAAAACACAGGTTGGGCTGTTGGCGACAGCGGTGTGGTTATGCACTCTGAAAATGGTGGTATTAACTGGTATAGACAAAATAAAAATGATAGCTTGATATTATATTCAGTCTATGCTCTGGATGAACAAAATGTATTTGTCGTTGGTGCAATATTAAAGGGCTCCTGGCCTGCTTACAGCAGCGATGGAATTATTTTACATTCAACTACTGGCGGACAAGATTGGACAAGACAAATATTCGATACATTAGTTGGATTTCGTTCCGTAACATTTATAACCGATTCAATTGGATTGATTACTGATCGAAGCGGCACATTATTGAAAACTACAAATAAAGGGAACACTTGGGAAATATTTGCCTCGGGCTTAGGGACGGTATTAGATAAAATTCAATTTATAGATAATAATACCGGCTGGATTTCTTTTTATATGGGGAATAAAATATTGAAAACCGTTGATGGCGGGCAGAATTGGAATGCTAAATTTATAGATTCAAGCTTGAGTATGTATTCATTTCATTTTGTTGATGCTGATAAAGGATGGGCAGTTGGTGAAGAGAATTGGGGAGCAAAAATATATAAAACCACGAATGGTGGTGATGATTGGACACTTAGCGGAAATCCACCTATTACAAATTATTCTTCAGTTTATTTTATAAATGAAAATATTGGATGGGCATCTGGTGGAAAAATAATTAGCGGTTGGCGAACATCCACAATTATAAAAACCACAGATGGCGGTAACAATTGGATAGAACAGGAATGCCCTTCAATTTATTCACCAACAGACATTTATTTTATAAATGAAAACACTGGCTGGATTGTTGGCGATGGTATTTTTAAAACAACTAATGGTGGTGTAGTATCGGTAAAGAATGAATGGGAAAATGGACGGGATGTTCCAGAAGTTTTTACGCTTTACCAAAATTATCCTAACCCGTTTAATCCCACAACAGTGATAAAGTATTATCTAAAAGAGCCCGGATTCGTTTCAATAAAAGTTTATAATATTCTTGGAAGGGAGGTTACTACCCTTGTTAATGAGTATCAGAAAGTTGGAAACTACTTAATAAATTTTAATGCAAGAGGATTATCAAGTGGAGTGTATTTTAGTCGGTTAACTTCAGGTAATTCTAATATAACAAAGAAAATGATTTTGCTCAAATAATTTTCTCTTGGAATCGGAAATTACAATCTCACAATCTTATAATTTTTGAAAGCGTAGTAGGTTTCTTTTGCAGCAGTTTTAATTACTGTTGCTGTTGGAACCGCTAATAACATTCCTAAAACTCCAAACAACTGACCGCCTGCAATAATTAAAAGAATTATTACTATGGGATGCATCTCAACACTTTTAGAAAAAACATAGGGTTGCACAAATCCATTATCAATCGCATAAATAATTGCGATAACAATTAATAAAGGAGGAATGTGAGATAAATCCCCATACTGTATTATGGAAATGATTGCGGCGGGAATTCCGCCGATGACTGGTCCAAAGTAAGGTACCAAATGTCCAAGTCCGGCGATCACTCCTAAAATAAGAGCGTTATCAATTCCAATAAAATAAAAACCAAAGCCGCAGCAAAGTCCAACAAACGTTGCATCAAAAATCCATGCGCGTACAAATCTCCCCATGCTTAAGCTGACTTTTTTAATTATCCAATACGACATTTCAAAATACTTGTTGGGCATTACATTCAACATTCCTCGGAAAATTTTACGGCTGTCTTTCAGAAGGAAAAATGTTATGAACGGAACAATCACAAGAATTGCAATTACGGATACTAAACTGCTTAGCAATGTGGAAATTTCATTAAATGAATTAACTATATTGGTGGAAATTGCTCCCTCAATATTTTTGGATAGAGTGCCGACATTAAAGAAGGGAAGATACTTATGAATTTCTTTTTCTATAGCAACTATCTGATTGTGAATTGAGAAATTTTTCAAGATTTCAATTAGCTGCCCTATCTGGTAGGTAAGTTGCGGTATGATATAAGAAAAAATTAAATAGATTAGAAAACCCACGATAATAAAAATCAAAATTGTAGCCGTTAACCTTGTCGCTCCTTTCTGTTCAATTATTTTTATGAATGGTTCAAAAATTATTGAAAGAAGAATTGATAGAATGAGGATGATGAAAATATCAGAAAGAAGGTAAGACAAATAACCGAGCAGCAATATAGCTGATCCCCATAGAAAATATTTTTTTACTTTAGAAAGTGTTTGATCAGACATTAATTTGCTTTCTTCTTCATTGACTAACTGCTTCTACACGTCTAATTCCGGGAACTTGTCGCATCAGAGATCTCTCAATACCTGCGCGAAGAGTCATAACCGACATTGGGCAAATTTTGCAAGCGCCTGTCAGCTTAACTTTAACAATTCCATCATCAGAGACTTCAACAAATTCGACATCACCACTGTCCGCTTGCAGAAATGGTCTGATAGAATCTAGTGCTTTAAGAATTTCGTCTTCCAAAATTATTCTCCTAATATGCTACTATCTCAAAACAGATGAAATTATTAGCGAGGGTGACCAAAAAGTAATATTTATCAGTAAATGAAACCACATGGTGGCAAGCACTGATGACACTGATTTTAAATGATTTTCGCAGATTTTTTAATTGAATAATTACTTTTTGGTCACCCTCTTAAATAACCAATTAATATTTGGCTTTAGCCACATTATCAGAAAAAATTGGGCTGAAGCCCGGTAAATTCAGGTGAATGCTAATAAAATAAAATTATTTAAATGATATACTTACTCTTAATCCAATAGAATTTCTATATCCGGTGAACTGTTTTTATTCAGATTTATTTGTGAAGCTAAATTTCTTGCTATATCCATAATGATTTTTGCATGTTCATCATCGGGTATATCAAAAACAATTGGTACTCCATTATCACCGCCAATTCTTATCTGAGGATAAAGCGGAATTCCTCCAAGAAATGGAACTCCTAATTCCTCTGCAAGCCTAGAACCGCCGCCGATACCAAAAATATCATAACGTTTTTTAGTATCAGGTGCAATAAAGTAGCTCATGTTTTCCACAATACCCGCAATAGGTACATTCACTCGATGAAACATTTTTAATGCTTTTCTTGCATCGACCAAGGAAACTTCCTGCGGTGTTGTAACAATTACAGCAGAAGTAAGCGGAATTGTCTGAACAAGCGTTAATTGAATATCACCTGTTCCGGGAGGAAGATCAAAAATTAAATAATCTAAATTTCCCCATTCAACATCGGACATAAATTGCTTAACTGCTCCGCTCGCCATAGGTCCGCGCCAAATTATTGGGGCGTTATCATCCACAAGTAGTCCGATAGACATGACTTTTATTCCATAACTTTCCAGAGGAACCATCTTCATGGAATCTTTGTCTTGATAAATTCTTGGTTTACCGCTTATGCCTAACATGAGGGGAATGCTTGGGCCGTAAATATCAGCATCAACAAGTCCAACTTCGGCGCCATCCTTTGCAAGTGCAACAGCCAAATTAACTGCCACTGTGCTTTTGCCTACGCCGCCCTTACCGCTTGCAATTGCAATTGTGTTTTTAACACCGGGTAATATCGAATCTTTCTTTGCTGTGCTAGTACTTGCGGCACGACCCTCTATCTTCAGTTCAACATGCTTCATATCAGAATATTCTTTTTTGAGAATAGCTTCAAACTTCGATTTTAGCTGAGGAGTAATCGTATTCTCCGGAATTGGCAAGGACAAATGAACGGAAAGAGTATGATCCTTTATGCTAAGATTTTTTATGGTGTTAAGAATCAAAACATCTTTATTGAAACCCGGTTCATCAATTTTTTTTAAAGTATTTAGCAATTCGCTTTTGGTAATGTCGGTCATAGATTTTCTTTTTTGAACATATTAAACTTAATAAAATTATTTGGTAAAATTTTGAAAACCGAATGGAGCCATTCTTTTTAATTCTTACTTGTCTTAGCTTAAAAATGTTGAACTCCTACGGAGTTCTTGTTTGAGGGACGACGAATTATTCCTACAAATATTTAACTCCTAACGGAGTTAATAAAACAAGCCGCCACTTCAAACACTCTCCGCTAATAATCTTTGTTTGGAAATAAAGTGATAGGTTGAGATAATCCCACACACTTTTGTTACTAAGGTTGGTATTTTTACATTAACTAAACGCGTGGATATTTTTATTAACCTTAGTAACATAACTAACCCAACGAATAATAACCTTCTCACCTTATTAATTGTGAGGACTCAGCGCAATACCTAAATAAATTTATTCTAAGCTAATTTAAATATTTTTTTGGCCTAGCTTGCTACTGAAAAATAGAATTCAATGAAATATTCTTAGGTCTTAGCGAAAAATCAGAGTTTATTCTTTACGGCTTTTGTATGAGCTTTAATCGTATGACTCATCAGCCATTCCTGCGAATCAATTTTTTTCTCCTCGTTAGCTGGTTTTAACAATTCATAGGTCAAGTCCGGCTTTAAGATTCTCGCTTTCAAATTATCTTTTAATCCAGAACGTAATACATACTTGAAGAGCTCACTTTTAAGTGCGGAATCTTTTATCGGGAAAGATATCTCAACACGTCTATCAAGATTTCTTTGCATTAGGTCGGCGCTGCTTAGATAAATATCTTCTTCGCCGTTGTTAAAGAAATAAAATACTCGGCTATGTTCAAGAAATCTTCCGACAATGCTTCTGACTTTGATGTTTTCACTTAAGCCCGGAATGCCGGGAACCAAACAACAAATACCACGGACAATTAAATCAATCTCAACTCCGCTTTGCGATGCTTCATACAACGCACAAATTAGTACTGGATCAACAAGAGCGTTCATCTTGAAAATTAATTTACCGGTTCCACCGGTTTTTACATTTTCAATTTCTCTTAAAATTAATGAGAGAGTTTTTTCTCTCATGTTGATCGGAGCAACGATTAGCTTTCTAAATTCCGTTTGTTTTGAATAACCCGTTAGATAATTAAATATCTCTGTCACATCAGAACTTATTTCCTCATCCGAAGTGAAAATTCCTATATCCGTATAAATTTTTGCGGTAGTAAGATTATAATTTCCTGTTGCAAGGTGAACATATTTGTGGACCCCATCGGATTCTCTTCTGACAACAAGAGTCATTTTTGCATGTGTCTTTAAGCCGACCAATCCATAAACAACGTGCACACCGACTTTTTCAAGCTCTCTTGCCCAAAAAATATTATTCTCTTCGTCAAATCTTGCTTTTAATTCCACAAGCACAGCAACTTGCTTTCCGCGTTCTGCAGCTTCAATTAAGTATTTTAATATTGGTGAATTTGATCCGACGCGGTAAAGAGTTTGCTTAATTGCCAGCACATCGGGATCATTAGAAGCTTGTTTAATGAACTCAATCACGGGAGAAAATGAATGATAAGGATGATGAAGCAGAACATCTTTTTGCTTGATTAATGAAAAAATATCTGATTCATCTTCAAATAATTTCGGAACAACCGGATAAAATGGTTTTGATTTTAATTGATGTAAAGGAAGATCATAAAGTTGAATTAAATCGCTTAGTGCCAAAGGTCCATCAATAACATGAACATCGTCTCTAGTTACTTCTAGGTTTTCCATTAATGTTTCAAGCATAAATTCCGGCATTTGATGTGCGACTTCCAATCGAACAACAGTACCAAATCTTCTTTGCCGAATATTTTCTTCAATCACGCGAAGTAAATCATCTGCCTCATCTTCCTGAAGTTCAATATCGGTATCGCGGGTAATTCTGAAACGATGTGCTTCCAGCACTTCCATTCCGGGGAAAAGTAAATTAAGGTTATCCTTAATCAAATCACCAATCCAGACATACTTGGCTGAAAACTGTCCGTTAGTTTGAATTTTTTTATTTGGATTCAGAATTTTGTCGACTTGCAAGAGTCTTGGCAAAGTGTTAGGAATTTTTAACCTGGCAAAATGATTTTCACCATTTGGTCTTTTCACAAATATTGCAAAGTTAAGGCTAAGGTTAGAAATGTACGGAAATGGTCTTCCGGGATCGAAAGCAAGCGGAGTTAGAATGGGAAATATTTCCTTCTTAAAATAATTTGTGAGCAATTCCTTTTCATTCGCAGAAACCTGGAAGTATTCAGCAATTTCAACACCATTTTCATGAAGATTAGGAACGATTTGATTTTTCCATAAATCCATCGCCTGATCGAGCATTGGTATAATTTTTTGCTCAGTCTTTCTTAACTGCTCGATAGGTGTAAGTCCGTCAATGGTTGGTTCCAGCACATTAGCAGCGACTTGTTCTTTTAAGCCGGCGATTCTTATCATATAAAATTCATCAAGATTGGAATGAAAGATTGAAATGAATTTTATTTTCTCAAGCAGAGGTAATTCCGGATTGAGCGCCTCCTCAAGAACACGCCTATTAAACTCAACCCAGCTTAAATCCCTATTAATGAAGTTTTTTGGGTCGTTATATTTTTTAAGAAGATCTTTGCTAATCATATCGTTGAATCTCTTTCATAATAGCGCAAATATAATATAAATAGATTCCAGATACCGTGATGAAATTAAGCAAGGAAATTGATTTACTGTTGAATTACTGTAGAACATCCTTTGCTGCTAAAAACTTACTTTCTTTAATTTCACTTCCGTTTTCTCTAAGTTTACCATTATTTCTTACGGAGTACTTGATTATTATGGCTTTTCAAGAATCGTTCCATTCCATTAAAACTTTATTGGATGATTTTAAATCCAACGAAAAACATTATTTAAATCCCAATTATTCCGAAGCGGATGTAAGAAATGATTTCATCAATAAGTTTTTTATTGTACTTGGCTGGGATGTTAGACACGAAACTCAAAAAAATCCTTATGAGCAGGAAGTAAGAGTTGAAAAACCTCTGCAAATTGCAAAAGCTCAAAAGCGTGCAGATTATTCTTTTTCGTTAGCACCAAATTACCGAACAGTTAAGTTCTTTGTTGAAGCAAAGAAACCCGCACACGATTTATCCAGCAAAGATTATTACTTTCAAACGGCTCGCTACGGCTGGAATGCTCATACTCCTATTGCTGTTCTAACCGATTTTGAAGAACTGCACATCGTAGATTGCAGATTCAAACCAAATATTGATGATGCTGTTACTTATAAGATTAAGCAGTTTCATTATTCCGATTATGCGGACAAAGATAAGTTTGCCGAAATATATTGACTGTTTTCCCGCGAAGCTGTTGCCGGCGGATCAATAGAAAAGTACAATGAGTCGTTAGCCAAACCGAGAGGCAAAAAAGCTAAGCTTACAAAAACTATTCTTCAATCAATTGATGAAGCATTTTTGGAAGAGCTTGATGAGATAAGAACTAAGCTTGCAAAATCTTTTAAGAGGAATAATGAACATCTATCCAGTGAAGAATTAACCGAAGCAACTCAAAGAACCATTGATAGACTGGTGTTTATCAAGTTCCTTGAGGACAAACTGATTGAACCGGATCATTATGTTAGTGAATTCGGAGGACGAAAAAGTGCTTGGGAAGATTTCCTTATTGATTCCCGAAAGCTGGATGCAAAATATAATGGAGCTGTATTTAAGAAAGTCACTATTGACTCTCCTAATATTGTTGAACCTGATGACAAAACATTTTCATCTATTTGCGAAGAGCTTTCACACGATAATTCTCCTTATAACTTTGATGCAATACCAATTCACATTCTCCGTTCTATTTACGAAAGATTTCTTGGCAAGGTTGTTAATGCAACCGATAAGCGCGTAACTATTGATGATAAACCTGAAGTGCGTAAAGCGGGCGGAGTTTATTACACGCCGCAATACATCGTTAATTACATTGTAGATAACACAATTGTAAAGCTTATCGAGGATAAAACTCCCAAAGAAATTACAAAGATGCGTTTTGCAGATATTGCCTGCGGAAGCGGTTCTTTTCTTATCACTGTTTATGAACGGCTTATTGATTACCACAAAAAATGGTATCAGCAGAATCCTGAACAGGCGAAGAAAGACGGCTGCATTTTTTATGAAGGTGCATACCGACTCTCATTGCAGCAAAAACAAAAAATACTTTTGAACAACATATACGGTGTTGATCTTGACCAGCAGGCAGTTGAAGTAACACAGCTTTCGCTTTACTTAAAGCTGCTTGAAGATGAAACAACCGCTACAGCAAACGATACGTGGGTAATGTTTAAAGAACAGCTTTTACCTGACCTTAACAAAAACATTATTTGCGGCAACTCGCTTATCGGCACAGATATTCTGAACCCCACTTTATCCGCCGCAGGCGGACCGTTCCTCCCCTTTAGTAAAGGGGAGTCCGCCTTTGGCGGAGAGGGAGGGGTTGGCGGGGTTGATGAGCTTAAACTTAAGCCAATGAACTTCGAAGATGAATTCCCTGAGGTGATGCTCAATGGTGGTTTTGATGCGATTGTGGGAAATCCACCTTATTTTAGAGTTGAAGCTGAAGCTCCAGAGAGTTCATATTTAAGAAAAAAATATTCAACCCCAGAATTTAAACTTGATATTTATACATTGTTTATAGAGAGATGTATAAACTTAGGATTTAAGAAACTTGGATTGATAGTTCCTAATACATTACTCTCAAACTTGACGGATAGAAAACTTCGTAAATTAATATTAAATAAAACTCATCTAGCAGAAATTTCAAACTATCGGTTCAGGATGTTTGATCAAGCAGTGGTTCATTCAATGATTCTGATACTGGATAACGACATAAAAAATGATATAACTATTATCAAACAAGTAAGTAAAGATGATTTAGAACAATTTGAAGTTGGTCAAAAAGAATTTTCTTTAATTGAAAATTATTCTTTTGAAATTAGATTCTTTGGGAAATATTCATCGATATTAAACAAAATAAAATCCAAAGGCATAGTATTAAAAGAGATTGCCAATATAAGGCAAGCAATTAAAACAGGCGATGATAAAAAATATATTTCAGATGTAAAAAGGAACAAAAATTACAAACCTGTAATTGGTGGAAGTGAAATGGCAAGGTATTTATTAAAATATTCTGGACGCTATGTTGATTATGGTTCTCATCTTGCTTGTCCACGGGACCCATATATTTATGAAGTAAAAGAAAAAATACTAATAAGGGAAACAGGTAAAAGAATAACTGCAACTTATGATAATGAACAGTACTATCTTTTGAGTTCCGTTTACAGTTTATTTCTAAAAGATAATTCGGCATTTGATATTAAGTTTTTATTGGGTGTAATCAATTCAAATGCTTCACAATTTTATATGCAACAATTATGTTTTGATAATTCTTCAGGGGCATTTATCAAAGCACGAATATTTCATTATGAGCAACTACCAATTCCTAATATCGATTTTAGTAATGAGGTTCAAAGCGATTCATATAAAAAAGTTAATGATCTTGTCGATCAAATGCTCACCACCAAAAAGCAACTCCACGAAGCCAAAACAGAAAGTGACAAAACCTACTTAGAAAGAAAATGCATCACACTCGATAAGCAGATAGACGAACTTGTATATCAACTTTATGGTTTAACCGAAGAGGAAATAAAAATTGTGGAGGAAGTGTGAGTTTAGCTGAATACGGTAATAGATATTTACCACATAAAGAATTTCTAAGACTTTGCAAAGATCTAGAAATAAACTCTTTTACTTCTGATATGGATGAACGATGGTTGGAGTTGCTTGAAAAAGAAAAAATTTTATTTCCGAGTTGTAGAATTATATATCCCTCATCATATTTAAAAATTATCAATGATGTAAAATACAACCCATCAAATCCCTATTATGGTAAAAATACATTTTATTTGTGCAATAGATATGTAAGTATTGATAATTTAGAATCTAATCTTCATAATTTTTGGTTGAACAAAAATTTATTCCATATCCTGGATAAACAAAAATCCAAAGTAAGTAAATACATACGTAATCCTAAACAAACAAAATTTTATAAATGGAAGAATTACAGAAAATATGTTGGGCAAATTCAGGGAATGGAAAACTATGAAAGTACAGCTAAACACTACTATTCTTACTGGCAAGTGTATCATTTTTATGAGATAACTAAAGCGTGTACTTTATATTATATAATCAATGTATTTGATGAAGAGATTCGTACTGAATTATTGCAACTGAAAATTCCCTTAAAAAAAATATTTTCGGGGTCATTACCACTAAAACATAATAACATTAAAGAAGACTTTTGGGGTCGGACAGAAAATTTTGAAGCCTTGTCTTTTTATGTTCAAACCCTTAAAAAATATGATTTTCTTATTTCTCAATCTAAGGTTTACAAAAAAAATAGGTTAGGAATCTTAGATGAGGAGTCAACTTCAAAATATTATAAAAGGCTGAAAAGATTAACAAAAATAATAGTTAAGAAGTATAATCTTAAACCTACAGAGACTCATGATTTTTTAAAGTTTCTTTGTAAAAAATATGATGAATATAAAAACAAAAAGAAGGATAAATTAGTTGAATTCATTAAGAAAGATATCCATCATTTAATTCTACTGATGCAGTATGGTTTTGATCTTGAATTTGATTATATAAATAAGCAATTGGGTAGAGTAGTTTCTGACTATGGTAATACTTTGGATGTAATTTTTCCACCAATGTTTGCAAAAGAAAGAGAAAATATTTTATATACTTTAGGATTATTTTTATCTAGTAAATTAAGTTGTTGTAGATATGTAAATGTATCAAGAGAGGAAATAAAAGAATTCTTAGATTTTATTGATTCGAAAAATCTGCAGCTCTTTTATTATTCGCTTGGTCAAATAAATTTAACTCAACTAAGAGAGCAAACTATCTATTTACACGTTTTCTATTTATCACTATTTTTTGAAAACATCATTAAAATTATAGCAAGATCAAGTAACAAAAAGGAATTAGTGATTTTTTTTAGTGACCGTTTAGAAATGAAACAAACGATTGATAAATATTTTGACCAAGAGGGCTGGCGTCATGAACTTTCTTCTAACTGGAAACTGACTGAAGTGGTATTTGGTTCTGATATAAATGAGAGAATATTAAATGAAATTACAAATGGTCAATTTCATAATAGAGAAGAATGGAATAAAATTATTAAAATGTTTTTGGTCAGCGTTTTTGCACGAAATTTATCAGCACACGAACAATCTAAGGTAATGCAAATTGATCGAGAAACCTATTTAATTCTCGTCAACAATATTGTATCGGCTATTTGGTTTATTTGGAAATACGCTTTAAAGACTGGCTACATTTCTGTTGTTAAATAGAAGTATTATTTACGCGATTAAACGAGCTTGTGTACCAGTTTACCCGCCGCTGTTAATTTAACGAAGGCGGGCTTTACGGCTTAACAGAAGAAGAAATAAAGATTGTGGAGGAAAGATAACCCCACCCCGCCCCTCCCCTTTGTAAAAGGGGAGGGTGGGTAGGCTATCCTCCCCTTTACTAAAGGGGAGGACGAAGGAGGGGTTTATAATAAGCATGGTAAGTGATAAATTAAATAAAGATACATTAGTTGCAATAATTAACAGCAAAAGAGATCTTGACATTGCATTAAAGCAGCAATGGTATAGAATACCTGTTAAAACAAAATATACTCCTCAGTCAGTTAAGAATGAAACACTAAAACATATCGCTTTTTACCAGATAAGTGTATTTGGCAGAGAATCTTTTCTAATCAAGTGGTATGCGGAAGTCCGAGATATTTCCATTATCAAGAGGAGTAACTTGCTGCCTGATGAAATTTCTGATCCTAAAGCTAACAATGATTATTACAAGATAAATCTAAATGAATTAAAAACCCTTCCGAACCCAATTATTAGTCAAAGACACCGAAGAATGCTTTTTGTAAATACAACACTTGAGTTGCTTTTGAAGGCGAAGGAATTTAATGATCTATTCCTTGAAAGTGATCTCGAAGAAAAGCTATGGACTGATTTCAAATCATCAGAAATAAATGCAGAAAGACAGTATATGTTTGTTGCAGAGAAACGTTTTTATTATTTAGATTTTGCATTATTCTGTAGAGATAAGACTATTGATGTAGAATGTGATGGAGATGAATATCATTTAACAGAAGATGCAGTAAAGTATGATAAAAGGAGAAACAATTTTATCACTAAATATGGATGGATAGTTTTAAGGTATGGTCCGGAAGAGATTAGTAATAATATGAATTCAGTAATGAAGGAGATTAATAAAACTGTAAAAAGATATGGTGGCATTGAACCAATTCCTTTTTCTAAAAACTTTAGGCATTTCAGGGATGAGGATAATCAAATAGATTTATTTAACTAAAGTATTTCGATCCGCCGAAAAAGAATATTAAATGATCATTAAAAAACCTCACCCTGTTTCCCTCTCCTTACTAAGGAGAAGGACGAAGGGATAGTAAAAATTAAAATTTTAGTATTAAAACATTTATTAAATCAAACCAGAAAGTATCAAAAGTAACTCTAACGCAAATGCGGCTCTATCGACAAGCAGATAGATGAGCTTGTGTATAAACTTTACGGACTAACCGATGAAGAAATTAAGATTGTGGAAGGAGAATAGAACCTCACCCCGCCCCTCCCCTTTGTAAAAGGGGAGGAAGAAGGAGGGGTTCTGATATTATGACAAAGCATTACAACAAAAAATCAGAACAAGAGAAACGAAGAATACTGCGAACAAATATGACGTTCTGTGAGAGGCTTGTTTGGGTGTTCTTGCGAAAAAAGCAATACGGTTATAGGTTTTTAAGGCAATATTCTGTTGATCATTACGTAATAGATTTTTACTGTCCCAAGCTAAAGCTTGCTGTGGAAATAGATGGTGATGTACACGAGCAAGAGGATCAAAAAAAATATGATGAAGTAAGACAAAAATATCTTGAGGAATTCGGGATTAAATTCGTCCGAATAACGAATGAAGAATTACTTGGTAATCCAAACAAAGCTTTCGAGAAGATTGAGAATGTAATATCAATTCCAAAAACGGATTAAATTACTTCTTCCAAAAAGACGGGGAAAAGAGGACAAGTACCGTAAAAAGTTCCAGTCTTCCAAGGAGCATAAAAAAACTTAAAAACCATTTGCCTAAATCGGGTACATCAGAATAATTTGAAACCGGACCTGTTGAACCTAAACCGGGCCCAATGTTCGCCATACAAGCCGCAACTGAACCCATAGCAGATTTTGTATCTAATCCTAGGAATGAAAGAATAAACGAACCAATTCCAAAAATTGCGAGATAAAGAAAAACAAAAGAAGCGATTTTGGCTATAATATCATTTGGAACAGATTTTTCATTGTGCCTTACTTGTAAAACTGCATGGGGGTGGACAAGTCTTTTTAGTTCTAAGATACTATGTTTTATCAGCAGCTGATATCTTATCATTTTTACACCACCGCTTGTCGATCCGGCGCAAGCACCAAATAACAAAAGGATTAAAAAGAATGTTGAAAAGAATGGTGCCCAAGATTCATAATCGGCTATTGCAAATCCTGTTGAAGTTAGTATTGAAAGTATGTTGAATGTTGCATTTCTAAATGATAGTTCAACCGGCAAAGAATTATTAAAAATAAGGAATAAGGTGGTAAATAATATTGTAAGAAGAATAAAGCCAAAATAAAATCGGAATTCACTATCCTTAAAATAAGATGAAATCTTCCCATGAAGTGCGAAATAATGAAGCGAGAAACTCGTTCCACCGATAAACATGAAAATGATAATTACATAATCAATATAAGCTGAATTATAAAAAGCAACGCTTTGGTTTTTAGTTGAAAATCCACCGGTTGCAAGGCTTCCAAAGGAATGGCAAAGTGCATCCAACAAATTCATGCCGCCAAATAGTAAAAGAATAGTTTCTAGCATGGTAAATAAAACATATATTGCCCAAAGTCGTTTTGCTGTTTCTTGAATTCTAGGATGAAGTTTGTCTTTGTTTGGACCAGCAACTTCGGCTTGATACAGCTGCATTCCACCAACACCTAAAAAGGGAAGAATTGCTATTGACAACACAATTATCCCCATCCCGCCAATCCAGTGGGTCATACTGCGCCAAAAAAGTAGTCCAGAAGGTAAAGCTTCAACATTATTTAGGATAGAGGCGCCGGTAGTTGTAAAACCTGACATAGTTTCGAAGAATGCATCTGTGAAATTTGGAATTGATCCGTGAATTATGAAAGGCAATGTTCCAAATAATGACATTACAAGCCAACCGATAGTCACAATGAAATAACCTTCTTTCTTTGTTATTTCAGCTCCCTTTTCCTTTCTATAAATAAACCAGAGAATAAATCCGAGAGCGAGTGTACAGGTTCCTGAAATTAAAAAAGCCTTAATATCTTTGCTATCGTAATAAATTGAAATCCCAATGGAGCTTAACATGAATAAGCCTGTTAGCATCAAAAGAAAACCGGTGATATAAAGAATAATTTTAAAATTCATTTCTGAAAGTATTTATCGATTTTCTTAATTGCGCCGGGAAGAGCAAATACCACGACTTTATCGTTATTCTTGATTTGAGTATTACCAACTGCAATAAATCCCTCCTCACCTCTAATAATTCCTCCTATTATTGCTTCTTTCGGAAAATCGCAGTCTTTGATCTTATGTTTTGTAATTAATGAACCTGACTTGGCTGTATACTCGAATACCTCTGCATCAATTCCCTCAAGGTTGGCGAGGGTAACAATTTCTCCTTTATGAATAAAGCGGGATATGTTATATGCGGCAATCAGCTTTTTGTTTATTAGCGAGTCTAAACCGATTGTTTGAGTGAGAGGAATATAATCTGCTCTATCAACTAATGTAATAGTTTTTGTAACACCCAGATGTTTTGCCATTAAACTTGAAATGATATTTGTTTCAGCATCTTCTGTAACGGCAATAAAGGCATCCATGTCAATTATTCCCTCTTGAGCAAGCAAATCAATGTCCCGTCCATCACCGCGAAGAACTAAAGTATTTTTGAGTTCGTCAGCTAGGTCTATACTTCTCTGTTCATTTGCTTCAATCAGTTTTACACTCATAGAACCTTCGAGCAATTCAGCAACTCTTTTCCCAATTTTTCCTCCGCCCAATATCATAATATTTTCAAATTTGATATTTTCTTTTCCGGCAAGCTTCAGTGCTGTTTCAAAACCATCGGGATTAGTGATTACAAAAACCTGATCATTCGGCAGGAATTTATCATTGCCCGAAGGAATAATTGTTCGTTGATTCCGGTGAATGGCAACCACTCTAAAATCCGCACTCGTGTATTCCTTAGCAACTTCACTAATCGTCTTCTGAATTACCGGTGCTTTTTTATCAAGCTTCAAACCAAGTATAGAAAGTTTTCCTTTTTCGAATTCCAGAACATCGGTAGCGGCTGTTCTTTGAATCAAACTCACAATTTCCTGCGCTGCCATTTCTTCCGGGTATATCAAATAATCAATTCCCAGCTGCTTAAAGTTTATTCCGGATTCTGGAGAAACGTATTCAGCATTGCCTACTCTTGCAATACATTTTTTTGCTCCGAGTTTTTTGCCGAGTATAGCTGTAACAATGTTTACTTCCTCTGACGCAGTTACCGCTACCAAAAGATCTGTCTTTTCGATTTTAGCATCCTTTAAAGTTTGAATGCTGGTTGAAGAACCGTTGATCGCGAGAATATCAGTTAAAGAATCAGCGTATGCAAGCTTTTCTGAATCCTTATCAATCGCAACTATGTCATGTTCTTCTTTTGAAAGTTGTTTCGCAAGATGAAAACCAACATCCCCCATTCCGGCAATAACTATTAGCATATGTTTATCTGAATATTAATTTCGTCTGCTTAATTAAATATTGAATCAAACCTCGGATACGACAGTTTTATAAATCTTCTGAAACTCTTTTGGTTTTCTTTCTTTCCAAACACCCTTGTGATAAGCGTAGCCAGCCACCAATGGCATTGCGATAGTTGCTTCGGAGTAAACCATTTGTTCATATGTCATGGAAACTTTTCCCCACGAGCTTGCTTCTTTTAATGTTGAACCGGATAAAGCACCATCTCGTTCATCCGCAACAGTAATCTGAATTGCATATTTATGCATTGGTGCATCTTCTGTTAATATATCTGCAGCAACCACTATGTCCTGAGTAAAGTTTTTAGGAACGCCGCCACCAATCATGAAGATTCCGGTTTCTTTACATTCAAGTTTTATTTTAGTCAGCTCAAGAAAATCTTTTGCAGAATCAACCGAAACATGTTTCTCCGGATTTTCAGTTTGATGAATTACGAAACCGAACCCAGCCGAGCAATCTGAAAAGGCAGGAACAAAAATCGGAACGTTCTTTTGGTAACAAGCATAAATTACAGAGTCATCGACTTTGGGTCCTCCGTTATTCTCCAGATACTTTCCAAACTCCCAAAGCAATTCTCTTGATGAATATGGACGAGAATCGAGGCTGTTAAAAATTTTTGCACAAGTTTCATCGCAAATTCTTAATTCATCTTCATCAATGTAAGTGTCGTATATTCTATCGATGTGAAGCTCTCTAAGTTCATTATCATCCCTAAATGGAGTTCCCTTATAATGCTTGAATCCTAGTGCTTCAAAGAAATCCTGATCAACGATAATTGCACCGGTTGAGACAATAGCATCAACCATGTTGTTCATGACCAAATCGTAAACTATTTTCTTTAATCCAGCACTGAACAAGCTGCCAGCTAAAGTTAGAATTATTCCACAGTTTTTATCATTAAGCATCAGCTCGTAAATTTTTGCGGCACGGTTTAAATCTCGTGCCGAAAAAGCCATATCTTCCATTGCATCTACTAATGGAACAACGTTGTACTTTTTTATATCGATATGTTGAATTACATCTTTTAGATAATCTTTTTTGGTTGCCATCATGTTTCTCCTTTATTTGGTTACATAGTTTGTGGGTGACCCAAAAGTTCTTAATGATCCGCATATGGAGGATTGTGACTTAGTGACTATAGTACAATTTTTTCTTATAACTAAGGTTTTTGTTTGCCACAAAGACTCAATCCGCCGAGGCGGACAAAGAAGCACTAAGAAGATTTATTTTTCGGCCACCCTCCTAAAAAAATATTTTTGCAAATTTAAGAATTCCTTGTTTCCAGGGAACGCGATGCGATATACCTGTTTGATCCTTAAACTCATCAATATGGTCAAGATACCATTTGTAATTACGCAGCAAAGCATCTTGATTTGAAAATTTAGGTTTATATCTTAAAATTTTTTCTGCTTTCTCGATTGAAACGAAAGAATCCTTTGAAGCAGTTTCATAAACCCATTTGTAAAGCGGTGAAAGTTTTAATGTTTCTAAAAATCTTAAAGTGTAAATGATCGGCTTCTCTGGTAAACCGACTATTTTCTTACCATGACCTGCATGATCCAAAACTGCTTGATAATCTTCTCGCATCGTTTTGAATTCTTTAGCACCAATGTTAAAGGTATCATTAACGATTTTGTGATCAAGTGTAGCGCATGAATAAATTGCCTCGCAAAGATCCCCAACATCTAAAAGCTGGTATCGGTTTTTACCATTGCCAATCATCGGAAATCCCTTGCCATCTTTTGCCCAGTCAAAAAGGAGATCAAACACACCTAATCTTTCGGGACCAATAAATGATTTGGGGCGTAAAATCGGAACACACAATCCGTCTTTTCTGAATTTTAAACATTCTTCTTCAGCTAGAATTTTTGCTTTTCCGTAGGGCCCAACTCCATCAAGTTTATCATCTTCATACAATGGATGATGGTCGGGAATTCCATAAACTGCTGTCGAGGAAATGTGAACAAATCGTTTTATTTTATTTTCTTTAGCATTTTCTAAAAGAATTCTTGTTCCATCCACATCGGTAGAAAAAATTTCTTCAGGTTTATATAACGGAAGTGCGGCGGCGGTATGGACAATTATATCAATTCCTTGAGTCAACTCTTTAACTTTGGATTCATCTCTAATATCTCCGATAACATGCTTAATTTTACTAACCATGTCGGGATAGTTAAATCCAACCAGATCAAGAGAAACAATATCATTACCTTTTGAGTACAAATAACGGATTAAGTTTATGCCAAGAAAACCGGAACCGCCGGTGATGAAAAACTTCATGAATTAAAAAATTTATTATTTCTGAATTAATGATATATAAAAATTACTAATTTTAGATTAGGCTTCAAAGAATAGTTCTTTGTTTAACAAGATTGGCAGATAAATTGTTAACAAAATATTGCGTATAAAACTTTGTACAAGGTTTTTAGAGTAAATGTTAAATAACTACAAACAGAAAAAAAATTCTATTTTATCTTTTGCGGCATCATCTCTTTTACACTTGCTGCTATTTGTAATTGCATATTTTTTTACAGATCTGAACCTAAAGAAGATAAATCCTAACTATGGATATGTACAGGTCTTCACAAAAAATAGCGATGTGGAAACAGTAAATTTTGAAAAGAAGATCAATCCGGAGAAGAAAATAAAAATAGTTTCTGAGAAAGCTGAAACAATTCAGAAACCTGAGATAATCCAAGATTCTGAACCGACTGCAGCTTTAGATTTTCTCGGTCAAAACGCTGATACAACTTCATTACAACAAATTTATAGCGAATCGACTTTAAATGTTTCGATGAAATACCCCGTTGGTTGGACTTTCATTGATCAGAATGTAGATAAAAAATTAGATGGAGTTACCTTTTGGGCAAGCACATCACATTTTAATCCTCCGCCCTATGTTCACCTTGAAGTGTGTGATAAAAACCTATTTAATCAAAGCCGATATAAACATAATCTTCAATTAAGGGGTGCTGTAATTTACTTTAACGATCCGGAAAATTTAGCAAACTATTTTTCTCAAACTTTTTATTTAAGAACTGAGAGCAAAGAAGATTTCAGTATGAAGTTAACTATTAAAGGTGAACAAGCTTTTAGATCTTATGCCCCGACATTTTATGGAATGCTTAAATCATTTAGGTTTGGCAACTCTCTATTTTAGGGTATTCTTCTCTAATTCTTTGCTTTTCATGAATTTGATTTCCTAAATCAACCCCAATTCGCTAAAATTTTTAATGTTTTTAATTTTAAGCTTCTTTTCAAGTTGATAAGAATAACTTTTACTCGAGTGATTTCTTGACTTTCAGAGCGATAAGTAATATTTTTCAATCCTTTAATTAAAATTTAATCGAGAGAAATTCGTGAAAGTTAAAAAAGTAACAAAATTCATAAAGTCAAGCGATGCTGAGAAGAAATGGTTTCTTGTTGATGCTCAAGATAAGGTGCTTGGAAGATTAGCAACAAAAATCGCACGAATTATTAGAGGTAAAAACAAAGCGATTTTTACTCCTAATAGTGATACCGGTGATTTTGTAGTTGTTATTAACGCTGAGAAAGTAAAATTCACAGGAAAAAGACAAACCCTTAAAACCTATTCACATCACTCCGGTTATCCGGGCGGATTAAAAACTAAATCGGTGCAAGAAATGATGTCGAAAAAACCTGAATTTGTTGTTCATAATGCAGTTCAGGGAATGCTTCCTAAAACTCGTTTAGGTAAGCAATTAATTAAAAAATTAAAAGTTTATGCGGGTAATGTGCATCCTCATGAAGCACAAAAACCTGAAACAATAAATTTATAGCGGAGAATTGATGGCTGATAATATTTATGTTGGAAGAAGAAAAACTTCAGTTGCAAGAGTAATCTTAAAGGAAGGTTCAGGGAAAGTTAGTGTAAACGGGAAAGATTTTGAAACTGCGATTCCTCAATCTCTTAATCGTGCTGATATTCTAAGTCCTTTTAGGGTAACTTCCACTGAAGGTGTTTACGACGTTATGGTTAATGTAGATGGCGGCGGAATTACTGGTCAAGCGCAAGCTATAAGATTGGGTATTTCACGAGCATTGATTGAAATAAATCCCGAGTTTAGAACTATATTGAGGAAAGAAGGATTTTTAACAAGAGATCCTCGAATGGTTGAACGTAAAAAATATGGTCAGCCAAAAGCAAGAAAAAGATTTCAGTTCTCTAAGAGATAATTTTAACACAGCAACTAATAATCAAACATACTTTCTGATTTACCGCCTGTGTCCCATTGGGAATTGAGGTAAAGATGAGGAAAGTAGAAGAAAAACAGGAATAATAATGAGAAAAATAGACATCACCCAGCTAATTGAAGCTGGAGCGCACTTCGGTCACTTGACCCGCCGTTGGAATCCTAAAATGAAGCCATATATCTTTATGGAGAAGAACGGAATCCATATAATTGATTTAAAGAAAACACAGTCTCATCTCACAGAATGTGCAGATAAACTTGCACAGCTTGTTTCGGAAGGAAAACGTGTTTTACTTGTAGGAACAAAAAAACAAGCAAAAGGAATAATCGAATCAGAAGCTCGACGATCAGATTCAAATTGGGTAAGCGAACGTTGGCTTGGCGGTATGCTAACGAATTTTTCTACTGTGAGAAAAAGCATCAAGCGTTTGAATAATATTGAGAAGCAAGAAAATGATGGTACTTTTGATCAGATTACTAAGAAAGAAAGAATCACACGTCTTAGAGAAAAAGATAAACTAAAAAAAGTTCTTGAGGGAATTGAATCAATGAACAAACTTCCCGGTGCTCTAATTATTGTTGATATTAAAAAAGAATCTATCGCAGTTAGTGAGGCAAAAAGATTATCTATTCCGATTTTTGCAGTAGTAGACACAAATTGTGATCCGGATATTGTAGACCATATAATTCCTGCAAATGATGATGCAGTAAAAACCATAGAATTGATAATAAAAACTATGGCCGATGCGATAATCGAAGGTGGTCTTAAAGCAAAAGAAATAAAAGCTGAAGATTCTGCCGCAACTGAAAGGGTGAAAAAAGAACAAGAAAAAGACAAAGAAGAAACTACGGTTTAATAACTGGCAAGGAATTATAACATTATGGAAATTACTGCTGCAAAAGTAAATGAGCTAAGACAAAAAACCGGTGCCGGTATGATGGACTGCAAAAAAGCATTGGTTGAAGCTAACGGAGATTTTGAAAAGGCAATTGAATTGCTTAGAAAAAAAGGTGCTGCTGTTGCATCAAAACGTGCTGAAAAGTCTGCGAACGAAGGAATGGTTCTTACAAAAATTTCAGATGACAAAAAATCCGGTGTAATGGTTGAAGTAAATTGCGAAACCGATTTCGTTGCTCGCAGCGAAGATTTTATGTCATTCACAAATTATGTTCTTGAATCTGCCGTTTCTAAAAAAACAAAAAATCTTGATGAATTTTTGAAAAGTAATTCAACTATTTCCGAAAAAATGTCCGATATCATGGGCAAAGTTGGAGAAAAAGTTGAAGTTTCCAGAGTTACATCTGAAGACACCGATAACGGATTAGTTGTCGATTATATTCATCCGGGTTCTAAGCTTGGTGTTTTGGTCATGTTCGATACATTGGAGAATAATCGCGATAACTTCGTGGAGATCGCTAAAGATATTGCAATGCAAGTTGCTGCAATGAAACCCCTTTGTGTATACCGAGATGAAGTTCCAAAAGATATTATTGATAAAGAAATAGACATCTACAAAGAATTAGCACGTAAAGAAGGTAAACCGGAAAATATTCTCGAGAAGATTGCTCTCGGAAAGCTAACTAAGTTTTACCAGGAAAATTGTTTAGCCGAGCAAATTTATATTAAGGATAATACAAAAACGGTTAATGATCTTTTAAAAGAGTTTAATGTAAAATACAAAACAAGTGTTAAGCTGTCTCGCTTTAAAAGATTTCATTTGAGTGATGAAAATAAGTAAGCTTAAAAGGTCTTAACAACATTAAGACTTTTTTTATATTATTTTTGATAATAAGATCAAAATGAAAAAAATAAAATTTAAAAGAGTATTATTGAAACTCAGCGGTGAATCCTTGATGGGTGATAAGGGATTTGGCATCGATCATAAAGTGCTGGAATTTTTTGCTGAAGAAGTTAAAAAAGTTCATAACATTGGAGTTCAGCTTGGTATTGTAATTGGCGGCGGAAATATTTATCGAGGGCTTAGTGCAAGCGATCAAGGTATAGATAGAGTTGCCGGCGACCAAATGGGAATGCTTGCTACAATGATAAATTCATTGGCACTGCAAAATGCAATTGAGAAGGCGGGAATGTATTCCAGATTAATGAGCGCAATTAAAATGGAAGAAATTGCCGAAATGGTTATTCGCAGAAGAGCTATCAGGCATTTGGAAAAAGGCAGAATTGTAATTTTTGGTGCTGGAACAGGCCATCCATATTTTAGTACCGACACTGCTGCATCCCTTCGAGCTATTGAAATTCAAGCTGATGTTATAATCAAAGGCACACGTGTTGACGGAGTTTTTGATTCGGATCCCGAAAAAAATAAAAAAGCATATAAGTTCGAAAAAATATCTTACCTTGATATCCTTAAAAAGAATTTACGCGTAATGGATTTAACTGCAGTAAGCTTGTGCCAGGAAAATAATTTACCAATTGTTGTTTTCAACATGGATGTACCGGGTAACCTGCTGCGTTTAGTTAAAGGTGAAAAAGTTGGTACTTTTATTCATCATCCTTAATTTTAAAATAAAAAATTAATGAGGTTTTTATGGAAAAAGTAATGAAAGATGCCAAAGCCAGAATGGACAAATCTCTTGAGTCCCTCAGATCAGAACTGGCAAAAATTCGTTCGGGAAAAGCAACTACAGCATTGCTTGACGGAATTAAAGTAGATTATTACGGAACAATCACTCCAATAAATCAGGTTGGCAATTTAACAGTCTTAGATGCTCATACACTTTCATTTACACCTTGGGACAAATCAATGGTTATACCTGTTGATAAAGCAATTTTGGAGGCAAACATCGGGTTTAATCCGATCAGCGATGGAACAAATCTTAAAATTCCGATTCCTCCGTTAAACGAGGAAAGAAGAAAAGAACTCGTTAAGCTGGTTAAAAAATTTGGTGAGGAGACGAGAGTTGCAGTTAGAAATATTCGACGAGATGCGAATGAGCATTTGAAGAAAGAAAACAAAGACAAAAAAATTTCTGAAGATGAGTTGAAAGATGCTGAAGATAAAGTTCAAAAATTAACTGATGAACATATAAAACTTGTGGATGACGTTATAAAACATAAAGAAAAAGAAATTATGGAAGTCTAATTTCTTTAAATGATTTTCTGAAAAGGATATTGGCCCCATCGTTCTGATGGGGTTTTTATTTTATTGTAGGACAGTCCGCCTGAAGCGGATTTTTAACTGTCCATAGTTATCGAAAAAAGAACAATTACATTTTAAATAATCGTACCAACCATAAGTTTTGTAATTTTTCGCTAAATTTAATTAGATATTAAAAAGCAATCCTAAAGATAATTTGGAAATTAAGTATCAAAAATTAAGTAAGCTGGATTTATCTCATCTTTTTAAGCTCATCAGTAAAAACTCTTTACGGAATGTGGTTTATTTTAGTGGTGGTATAATCCTTTTTCTTGCTGGAACAATTGTATATGGAATTATTCTTAATCTTAGGGAAGATTCGCTAACAGAATCGTTGAAGGAGAAAGGTTATGAAAAATTTGAAAATCCAAATATCATAATTAAGCGAAAGTTATTTAGTCTTCATCTTTACGAAGATACTGTATTAATCAAAACATATCGTGCCAGTTTTGGCAAGAATATTTCAGCATCTAAAACTAAAGCTGAAGATAAAGCTACACCGGTTGGTGAATATGCAATTTGCGATGTTGATTCCAATAATCAATATCATAAATTTCTAAAGCTAAATTACCCAAATGTTAGTGATGCTTCAGAAGCTTTGCGTAAAGGTTGGATTACTCAGAAGCAATTCCAGCAACTTAAATTTGAGTTTTATTACGAGGGCTGTCCGAAAGCAAATACAATGCTCGGCGGCAATTTGGGTATTCACGGTATTGGAAAATTCGATTACATTTTAAAAAATTTGCCTTTCGTTTATAATTGGACTAATGGTTCAATATCGGTTAGCAATGAAGCAATAGATGAAATTTTTTCAGTTGTTCAGAAAGGAACTAAAGTTGTTATCAAATAACAAAAGCAAACCTGCAATCATTTTAACATCATTACTAGGAAGGCGTACTGCGTTCTTAATCCCTGGCTCCCGTATGCTATGGTGGGCGGGCTTAATCTTTATCCTAATTTCTGTAATTCCTTCTTGCAGAAACAAAGAGGAAAAAGAACAAAAACCATCATTCTCTTTTAACGATTCTAGCATGGTTACTAAAGAGACAAAAAAAATACTCGGCGACAATCTTAAATTTATTCTTACAGGTAATTTTGATAAGGATTCCTTGCAAGAAATTGCCGCCGGAATAGAATTAACCGAAAATAATAATTGGGGAATAAAATTTATTCTTTTAGAATTGGCAGATAACCAATTAAAAAAAACCTTTGAATCGGAGCTTCTTGATGGATCATTCAAAGGTTGTCTTGTAAAGAAAATAAAATTCCCCAAGATGAATTACGATTTGATTTACTACAACTCACAGGATTACTTCTGGGGCAGTGGTGGTGGAGAAGTGTTTTCTTACTTAATTAATTTTGCCGAGAACAAAACATATTATACTCATTTGTTTTCAGAATCGAGAAAACCGGCAGAGCTGTTCTTATCAAAAAATATAACAGATTCTGAAATAAGAAAATTCTTTATTTCAAATTTCAAAAAAGATTATCCCGACTTAAAGCTCGCATCTGAAGATGTTAGTTTGGAGTTTTAATTGAAAAAAGATTTTTGTGAATTATTTTCTGCCTAATTAATGATATCGAAAAAAATACTGATTGTATTCCTTTTACTTTCAAACCTCGCTTTCATTTGGGCGCAAAAGTATGAGCTTAAATCAATTAATTTTGAGGGAAACTATGAATTTTCAGCATCAAGATTAAGGGAGGTTATTCTTTCAAAAGAATCCCCAATGTGGTTTTGGAAATTCCTCAATTCATTTTCCGGGCTCGGTGCCGAAGCAATTATGTTCGATTCCTCTAAAATTCCTTTTGACTTAGCAGCACTTAAAGAGTACCACAGAAACAACGGTTTCTTTGAAACTTATTTTAATTATAGATATGAATTGGATACCACCAGCTTGGATGCAGAATTGATTTATATCATTGATAATGGGGAAAGATCAAAGTTTCGAAGTGCCTTTCTATTTGGGTTTGATGACATTCCATCTTTAACCTACAGCACTATTTTGCAGGATTATTTATCTGCTTCTAATGATTGGTACAACCAGAGTATACTGGAACAGAATATCAATAATACAATCAACACACTGCTTAATTCAGGTTACATGAATGCAAGGTTCGACAGCACAATAATTTTTCGCGATACATCAGCAAACGCTGCGGATATGAATGTCTATTTTACAACGGGCATTCGTATGACAATTGATTCAATTATAATCAATAAAAATGGTGAGGGAGCAAACCTGGTTGAAGAAGATTTGTTAACAAAAATTACTGGAATTGAGCCGGGTGTTTTTTATAATCAAGATGAGATAAGAAGAAGCCAAATAAGATTGTATAGAACAGGGCTATTCAATTCTGTCCTTCTTGTGGCCGAACAAAACGAAGCCATAGCAGGGCAAGTTAATTTGCGGCTTGATGGGAATATTGGTTACATGCATGAACTTTCACCCGAAATAATTGTAAATAACCAGCAGAGTGCTTTCAACATCGGTTTGGGAGCTAATTTTATTAAGAAAAATTTTTATGGCGAAGCAAGAAAATTAACTGTTAGCTCATCGTTTGGTATTCAGGATATTTTTAGAGTGGATTTTAAAAACTTGATTAAACAATTTTCCTTCAGGGATACAACTCTTTTAGGATATGTTGATGCAAGATTAAAAATTGAGCAGCCGTTTCTTTTTGGCAAACCAATTTTTGGAACCTGGGAAAATTACGCCACAATAAAAAAGCAAAAGGATTATAACATTACATTTTACGGTTCCAAAATCACATTTGAGTTTGAGCTTCCTAAATTTACTTTTGTTAATTATCTTAGCACATACTATAACATAGAACAGACAAAGGAGGTCTATCGTACTAATAACGATAGCTTATCATCTAAGCTTGTTTCCACAATTGGTATTGATCTTGGAAAAAGTACGACAGATGATTTTTTATTCCCAACAAAAGGAACTAATATATCTTTGCAGATTGAAGAGGCAAATGGTATTCCCTATCTCGTCTCGAACATTTTTAATTGGAATTACGGAGGAACAGTTTTTTACAAACTATTATTTACGGGCTCTGCTTATCAGGCGCTCGATCTTAAGCGAAACAATATTGTCGCTCTGAAATTTAAAACCGGATATCTTCAACCTTATGTTGGCGATTATAACGGTTTACCAATCAATCGAACATTTTATGCCGGTGGAAGTAACTCGGTAAGAGGCTGGAGATCCAACCAGTTAGTACCGAAAAACGCTCCAATAGCCACAGATCCTTTTGCTAAAGGATTAAATGTAAAGGGCGGCACTTTCCTTTTGGAAGGAACGTTAGAATATCGTTATAGATTTTTTCAAAGTATGGGTGTTGTAGGATTTTTTGATTATGGAAATACCTGGATAAATCCTAATGATTTTAACTTTAATGAGCTAGCACTTGCCGCTGGAATCGGTTTCAGATATTACACGCAAGTTGCACCATTTAGATTAGATTTTGGATTTAAATTATATGATCCCAGTGATAAAGCTTTCATTTTCGGTAAACAGTTATGGGATAATTTCGAATTTCATTTTGGAATCGGTGAAGCATTCTAAAAGTTCTAAGCATGGAACACCTCTGTTTTTGTTAAGTTAATTCTTATCATTTAAATTGCCAGAGAAATTGCTTTTCTCTAAGAATTTTGAGGAAATAATATGATTTGTCTTTCATTCTAGTTTTGGTTTACTTCTCAAAAAATTGTAATTTCTAACCCCTTTTAATGAGAATTTATGATAGTTAGCATGACCGGCTTCGGAAAAGGAAGATCCGGGAATAAAAATCTTAGTGTTGAAGCTGAAGTAAAGAGCGTAAATGGTCGTTATTTAGATATTTCCTTAAGAATTCCCTCCTCGTTGATGAATAAGGATTATGACATCAAGGAATTCATTAAATCTAAAATTAAGCGTGGAAAAGTCTCGGCTTCAATTCAAATTAAGCGAAATGGTTTAGAAGAGGAAAACCTGGCTTTGGATAGTGATAAATTAAAGTCCTATTTATCGCTTCTTAAATCAATTAAGAAAGCCGCGAAGATTTCTGAGAAAGTTAAGCTCGAACATCTTTTGATAAACAAAGAGATATTGATTTCGAATAATTTTATTATCTCCGATGTTGAGTTTAACATGGTGAAAGAAGCTCTTGAGCAAGCACTTACAGAAATGATGAATATGAAGAAAAAAGAAGGGAAAGAATTAGCAAATGATCTTCATAAAAGAGTTGAAAATATTGAAAGTAGGCTTAAAGATATTGAACAGGACGCAGCGCAAAGCGTTAAAGAATATTTTAACAAGTTCAAAGAAAAGATAAAAACACTAATTGAAAACATAGCTCAGTATAATGATCGACTTGAACTTGAGCTGGCTATAATTGCTGAAAAAGCAGAGATTACTGAAGAAAGCGTAAGGTTAAGAAGCCATTTAAAATTTTTCATAAACAGTTTGGAAAATGATGATGAGCCCGGTAGAAAATTAAATTTTCTTTGCCAGGAAATGAATCGAGAAGCTAATACCATTTCCTCAAAAACTGTTTCGACTTCTATAACGCACAGCACCGTTTTTATTCGAGAAGAAATTGAAAAAATAAGAGAACAAATTCAAAACATCGAGTGATTTTTGGAGAAGAAAAAAGGGAAAATTTTTGCGATTTCTGCTCCAAGCGGAACCGGGAAAACCACAATTGTAAAACGATTGCTGAATGAAATTCCTGAACTTATTTACTCAGTTTCAGCAACAACTCGAAAAAAAAGGAGCAATGAAAAATCCGGAGCAGATTATTTTTTTATATCCGAGCAGAAATTTTTAGATAAGATAAATAAAAATGAATTTGTTGAATGGGAAAAAGTTTACGATTATTATTACGGCACTTTCAAGTATTATGTTAATCAAAATATAAACGATGGTAAAAATATAATTGCTGAAGTTGATGTAAAAGGAGCGTTAGCTCTTAAGAACATTTATCCCGAAGCAATATTAATTTTTATTGCGCCGCCAAGCTTGGATGAACTGATTGATCGCTTGTTAAAAAGAAAAACTGAAAACCAGACAGATTTGCAAAAGAGGATTGAGAGAGCTAAAATGGAACTGAGTCAGAAAGATAGATTTGATTATCTTATTATTAATAAAGAACTTGAAAAAGCAATTTCAGAAACAAAAAATTTAATTTTAACTATTATAAATAAGGAGTAATACTAAATGCAAATTAACCCAATTGATTTAAGAAGTTTGGATGCGCATGCAAGTAATGTTTATGAAGCCATAATTGTAGCTTCAAAAAGAGCACGTCAGCTTAATACGGAAAATAAAATAGAGTTCAACGCCCTATTGAGTACAATTCCACAGACTCAGAGCGAAGATGAAAATGAAGATTTAGATAATCCGGCTCAATTAAAAATATCACTGGATTTCGAGAAAAAGCTTAAACCTCATCAACAAGCTCTAAAAGAGCTGCTTGAAGGCAAAATTGAGTTTGAATTCAAAAAAGTATAGATGTTTTATTTATAATTAACAATATTTATAACTATCCAAGTCTTAAAAAACATATGCACAATGATATTTTCTCCGGGAAAAAAATTATTTTTGGAGTTACAGGGGGCATTGCAGCATATAAATCTTGCTTTCTTGTTAGAGAATTAGCAAAAAGAAATGCTGAAGTTAGAGTTGTCATGACTCCTTCGGCAGTTGAATTTATTTCTCCACTTACGTTTTCAACGCTCTCAAACTATAATGTGGTTGTAGACACATTTCCTGCAACACAAAAAGATGGTACCAATACTTCTACATGGCATATTGAATATGCTATGTGGGCTGATCTGATGATTATTGCGCCGGCAACAATAAATACGATTGCTAAAGTTGCCCATGGGTTTGCTGACAATGCGTTAACGACTCTTGCTTCTGCTTTAAGATCGCCACTTTTAGTTGCTCCAGCCGCTGATGTAGACATGTATAAAAATAAATTTACCCAAGAAAATATAAACAGACTTGAATCGAATGACGCATACATTGTGAAAGCGGAATCCGGTGAACTCGCAAGTGGTTTGTCCGGATATGGAAGAATGGCTGATGTAAATAAAATAATTGACGCTGCCGAAATTGTATTATCTGGACTTAAAAAAGATTTACCTGGAAAGAAAATTCTTATTACGGCAGGTCCAACCTACGAAGATATTGATCCGGTAAGATTCATTGGAAATCGATCATCGGGTAAAATGGGATACGCTATTGCTAAAGCTGCATTCTTGAGAGGTGCCGATGTTACTTTAATTTCTGGACCTACGCTGCTAACGGCTTACCCTGAAATTAAAATCATTAGTGTTAGATCTGCAGCAGAAATGAAAAAATCTGTTGAAAAAGAATTGAGGAATAATGATATCTTGATTATGGCTGCGGCTGTTGCTGATTTTAGACCATTGACGCTCAAATCTAGAAAAATAAAAAAAGAAGATAAGCTCACTGAAATCAAGTTGACTCGAACGGATGATATTTTAGCTTCAATTAAAAAAGATGGTAAGATAATAGTTGGCTTTGCATTGGAAACCGATAATGAAAAGAGCAATGCCGTTAAAAAATTAAAAGCAAAAAATCTTGATATGATTGTTATAAATTCGGTAAGAGATAAAAAGAGTGCGTTTGAATACGATACAAACAAAATAATTGTAATTCATAACACAGGAAAACAAAAATTGTATCCGCTTCTGTCCAAGTTTCAAGCAGCGAATAAAATTTTGTCGGAAATAATTAGTGCCTAACTCAGTTCGTTCAGAAGTAGTAAAAGCGTTAAAAGATCAAAAAGAAATTTTTGGAGATGAACTATTTACATCCGAACTATTCAAAAGTGAAATAATAACTGAAAAAGTTAGCATTAAAAAAGTAAATGAAGAGCCGGAACTGTTTGCGGATTCGAAGGAAAATTGGGAAACGACTCAAACCCTGGATGATCTTAACAGATTGATTTGCAACTGTACTAAGTGTGATTTGCACAAAGGACGAAATAAATTTGTATTTGGAGTTGGAAATCCTAAAGCCGATGTTCTTTTGATCGGTGAAGGACCCGGCGCAGAAGAGGATAAACAAGGCGAACCGTTTGTTGGTAGAGCAGGTCAGCTTCTTAATGATATTTTAAAAGCAATTAACTTTACTCGCCAGGAAGTTTATATTGCCAACATAGTTAAGTGCAGACCTCCCGGAAATAGAACACCGCTGCCTAATGAGATGGATTCTTGTTTACCATATCTAGTTAAGCAGATTGAGCTGATCAAACCTAAATTAATTTTATGTCTTGGACTCGTTGCTGCCGGGGCATTGTTGAAGAAGAAAGATTCTCTTGGTAAAATGAGAGGTAAAATATTCGAGTTTAATCATACCAAAGTCATGGTTACTTACCATCCCGCAGCATTACTGCGAAATCCTAATTTTAAAAGAGGATGCTGGGAAGATGTGAAAGCATTTAGAAAATTGTACGATGAGGTAAAATAATTCTTACCTTCCTAAATTCCTCTAAATGAGGAGCTTTTAAAACAAATCGCTTTCTTTTCCTCTAATACTTCTTGCCAACCTTAACAATTAAATCTATTTTTGTTAAAATTTATTTGGTTGTTTATGAACAGACTCCACCTCGGCGATTACCTAAATGTAACAAAGAAAATAGTAATTGATTGATGGAGAATCTTTTTATTATTGTTTGTAAATTAAAGTGAGAAAAATAGGAACAATAGATAATTGAAATTAAAAGTTAAAGAAAAATTGTTTGGATACATGGATCAAGAGATTAAAAATCACATTATCCGTGGTGATTCATTAAAAGAGTTGAAAAAGATGGAGGGTGAAAAATTTGATTTAATCATCACATCACCCCCATATAATGTGGGGAAAGAGTATGAAGTAAAAAGTTCGATTGAAAAATATTTAGAAACTCAGGAAGAAATTATTAAACAATTAGTCAGAGTACTTTCTAAAAAAGGTAGTATCTGTTGGCAAATTGGTAATTATGTAGAGAAAGGTGAAATATTTCCACTCGATATTTTTTATTATGGAATATTCAAGAAGTTTAAACTAAAATTACGTAACAGAATTATTTGGCACTTTGGGCACGGATTACATGCCAGTAAAAGATTATCCGGTCGGTATGAAACTATTCTTTGGTTTACAAAGTCTGATAATTACATATTTAATTTGGATGATATCAGAATCCCTTCTAAATATCCTGGCAAGAGGTATTTTAAAGGTCCTAAAAAGGGTCAAATTTCAGGAAATCCAAAGGGAAAAAACCCTTCAGATATATGGGAATTCGTCCTTCAGGATTGGGAAAGCTTACTGTGGGATATCCCCAATGTAAAGAGTAATCATCCTGAGAAAACAATACATCAATGTCAATTTCCTATCGAGTTGGTAGAAAGATGCATTTTAGCTCTTACTAATGGAGATAGTTGGGTATTAGATCCATTCGCAGGTGTCGGTTCTACTATTATTGCCTCCCTGAAAAATGGTAGAAATTCAGTTGGAATTGAAAAGGAAGAGAAGTATTGTAATGTTGCACAAGCACGCATTGAAGACTTCAAAAAAGGAAATTTAAAATTCAGGCCAATTAATAAACCTATTCATAAACCATCAAAAAATGACAAAGTTGCTCAAATTCCATTGGAGTGGCTTTCAGTGAGTCAGTAGATGAAAATTGCTAAGAAATATTCCCATCTTAACGGGGAAGAATATCTAATAGTTCATTACAATAATCTTTATAAAGACATTAAGGATATTGTTAAAAGTATTAATGCTAACAACTTTAAAACAAAAAAAAGTAAAGAAAAAAACAAAATAGGATTAGACCTGTACATTCCAATCGAAATTAATAAAGCATTCGATATGGCATTTTCTAAAAGAGGGTGGGAAGAAAGCAGATATAGCTATTACATTACTCTTAACAGAGAATTAATGGAAAAATCACTGCTGATGTCCGCTAAAGATCAAAAAGAATATTTGATAAAAAATGGAGAGAATAATCCCATATTTTCTTACAATCAGACCGATTTTGTAAAAGATAAAATAGCTGTAGAAGTTCAGTTTGGTAAATATTCTTTTGTTGCATATGATCTTTTTGTGAAACATATGCTTTTTTATTCTGGCGGAAAAATAAATCTAGGAATTGAAATATTGGCCACAAAGAATATGCAATCCCAAATGTCCTCCGGTGTTGCATATTTTGAGGGCGAGGTTTATAATGTTATGCGCCAAGGTCGAAATAACCCACCCGTACCACTTCTTATTCTTGGTATTGAACCATAGACTTATCACATTAATTCAAAGCTGCGCAGTTGAAAGGAAAGAAAAAGCAAAATCAAATGAAGATGGATATTTAAAGTGAAGGAAGATATTCAAAACATCGAACACTACTTAGTTAAAGTTAAACGAGCTGTTGCTGAAACCTTTTCATTAATAGATTCTTATTTGGATTTATTAAGATATCCACCAAGACTGGTTTACACATCTGAAGAGCAAAGAGAAGAACTTAAACCTATAATTGAGGAACGATTGAAACGCGATGATGAATACGTGGATAATCTTTATTCAGAAAGATTTTTGTGCGGTAGTATTCTTCAATTTGCATTTGCTGGCATAAAAAGATTTTCAAAAAAAAGGGAAATTCCAAATTCATATTTTGATATTCCTGAAATGAAAAAAGCTAGTCAGTTTATTATTGGTAAGGAAATAGATGACTTACACATTGGTCTGATAATATTCATAGGTCGTAATCAATGGGCACACCATTGGGATAAAAATCTAATTGAACCTAATGTATCTTTATTCAGAAGACTGGCAACTTGGCACAGTCCAACTTTTGATAAATATTATACAAATTCTTTCTACGATCTAGATAATGATTCAGTGGAAATTTTCGCTTCTAATCTACTGTATTTATTAAATTGGCATAAGTATGAAGATTTTGAAAAAGATATGATTGAAATGGCAAAAGAGTTTTAATATTTCTTAATTTGATTCTTAGGAAAAACTTTTTATTTTCCAAGTGTAATTAAAAGCAACAAAAATTTAACCCCGACTTGTTCGGGGTCTTTCATCTTATCAATGGCCAAAACTAATAAGACAAATAACGTTAAAACTCAAATTATTCCTGTCCCGCAAAGCGGGATAAAACCACCGGCAGCACCGGAAATAGAAGCATCAATCCTCGGTGCAATGATGATTGAGAAGGAAGCAGTGCCTAAAGCAATCGAACTTTTAACTCCACAAAGTTTTTACCTCAAAGAACATCGCTTGATTTTTGAGGCGATGCAATCTCTCTTTGAAGCCGGTGAACCGATTGATACTGTGACAGTTTATGAAGAATTGAAAAAGAGAAATCAAGTTGAGGAAATTGGCGGTGCTGTTTACTTGAGCAAGATGTCGCAGAATATTTCATCCGCTGCGAATGTTCAATATCACGCGAAAATAGTTTTAGAGAAAGAAATCTTACGCGGATTAATTTCTAGCGCTCATGAAATTGCAAGCACTGCTTATTCGGGTAATGAAGATGCGTTTGATTTATTAGATGAAGCTGAGCGAAAAATATTTGCGATTACCGAATCACATCTTAAAAAATCCTACATTGGAATGGATAAGGCTGTCCGGGAGGCATTTGAATACATCGAAGCATTGCACTCGAAGTCCAGCAGAAAATTTTCAGTACCCACCGGATTTTATGAATTAGATGATTTACTTGGCGGATTCCAAAAATCCGATTTAGTTATTATTGCTGCTCGGCCATCCATGGGTAAAACGGCATTCGCGCTTTCTGTTGCTCGCAATGCCGCAGTTGATCATAAAATTCCGGTAGGCTTGTTTAGTTTGGAAATGTCAACAATGCAGCTCGTCATCCGCCTGCTTTGTGCTGAAGGAAGATTGAATGCGCATTTAGTCCGAACTGGAAAGTTGCCTCTTGAAGAAGGAAATAAATTAAGTAAGAATGCGCATAAACTCATTGAATCCCCAATTTATATTGATGATTCTCCTGCTCAATCAGTACTTGAGATAAGAGCAAAAGCAAGAAGATTGAAAGCTGAAAGAGATATTGGAATGATAGTAATTGATTATCTCCAGCTTATGCAAGGACCTGCAAATGCGGAAAGCCGTGAAAGAGAAATTTCTCACATATCGCGATCACTAAAATCTCTAGCAAAGGAATTAAATATTCCAGTTATTGCATTATCTCAGTTAAATAGAGTTGTCGAAACAACATCAGATAAGAGACCAATGTTATCTCATCTCCGTGAATCCGGTTCTATTGAACAGGATGCCGATGTAGTTTTATTTTTATACAGACCGGAAGTTTATGGTTTCGAAGTTTGGCCCGGAACTCAAGAAACCTGTAAAGGTGCTGCGGAAATAATAATCAGCAAGCAAAGAAATGGTCCCACGGGTGATGTTAAGCTGGCGTTCATTAAAGAGTATGCACGGTTTGAAAATCTTGCTCATGCACGACAAATTGCTGAGTACACTGCTGTTGAAGCGGAAGAAGATATTATCTAGGATTAAAAATTCAAAAGTCAAAATTAAAAAGTTTAGGAAAATGAGTCTCAGCCGGAGGCGGATCCGTCTTTGGCGGAAAATGTCAAAAATAAAATGAAATTGTTTAGAATTATTTTTTCAGCATTAAGTTTTTCCATCTCATCGTTTGCACAGATTTATACTGAAAAGGATGTGGAGGTTTGTAATTCTAAATTTGAATTGGCTGTTGATAAAAAATTATCTGATAAGCCAATCAATGAAATCATTTCTGAAATCGGAAAAAGTTTTTTAGGAACCGATTACGAAGCATTTGCAATTGAGAAGGAAGGAGAAGAACAGCTTGTTATTAATCTAACGGGATTGGATTGCACTACATTTCTTGAAAATACTCTTACACTCTCACGCTGTGTTAGAGCTAATAAAACTTCTTTTGATGATTATCAAAAAGAATTGACGTTCATTCGATACCGGGACGGTAAGTTAAAAGGTTATCCTTCACGGTTACATTATTTCTCCGATTGGATTTTCAATAATTGTAAGAAGGGAATTGTGAAAGATGTAACTGAAGAAGTAGGTGGCGAACCGATTAAGTTTAATGTTTACTTCATGTCAAAAAATCCGGATAAGTACAAACATTTGACTGACACTCCTGCGTTCATTCTAACAATCGCTAAGCAAGAAAAAGCTATCAATAAAAGGAAGTACTATTTTATTCCTAAAGAAAAAGTTGAACAGATTGAGAGCAAAATCCAAGATGGGGATTTGATTGCAATAACAACTAACCTTAAAGGATTAGATATTGGTCACGTTGGAATTGCAGTCAAAGAAGCTAATGGTCGTATCCATCTCTTACATGCGCCGTTAGCAGGTTCAAAAGTTCAACTCTCAGAAAAACCGCTGCCGGAATATTTGGCTGCAATTAAGAAGCATACGGGGATAATTGTTTTAAGACCACAGTAAAATGGATACAAGTGAGACTCACTTTAAAAAATGAGTCTTACTTAGCGGTTACAAATTTTTTACTCATGCACACCTTTTCAAAAACTCTCATAAAATTTCCTCCCAAAATTTTTTCAACTTCTTGCTGCGTGTAACCTTTTTCTAAAAGTTTTAAAGTGAGTGCTGGAAATTTGGAAACATCTTCTAATCCTACTGGCGTAGTTTCAATGCCATCAAAATCGGAACCGATTGCAACGTAGTCAATCCCAACAAGATTTTTAATGTAATCAATATGCTGAATTACATTATCAATATAAGCAGTGCCGGTTGTTAAAAATGGAGGATAAAAAACCACACCAATTACTCCACCTGAATTTGCAATATCGATAATTTGTGAGTCGTAAAGATTTCTATAATGATTTCTTATTGCTCTTACTCCTGAATGTGTCGCAACAATTGGATTGGTTGTAATTTGTAGAATATCCTGAATAGTTTTAATTCCTGTATGAGAAATGTCAATTATTATTCCAAGAGAATCCATCATTCTGATAACTGATCTGCCGAACTCTGATAATCCAACTGTCGTTGATCTTGAATCTTGCGCTGAAACTGCCCAACTCGTGCTATTATTCCATGTGATTGTCAAATACCGCATACCCTGGTTGTGGAGATTTACAAGATTATCCATACTATTTTCTATTGCATGTCCGCCTTCGACTCCAATTACTGCTGCAATCTTTCCGGTATTGTTGAGCGCGATTGCTTCTTGTGGATTTTTCGCAAGCCCAATTGTATTCGAGTTAAGAGCAATTTCATTATTAAGAATATTTATCATCACTTGAGATTGATCATAATACAAATTGTCTGAGAATTGTGTTGGACTTACCCAAACCGAAAAGAATTGAATATCAACTCCGCCTTTCTGCATGCGAGGGATATCGGTGTGATGAGTTGTATGCAATGTACCTAAGTGGTATGATGGTTCTACAATCATAACTTCGAGTATATCGTTGTGAAGATCGACCAGTGTAGAATTGTGATGTACAGTTCGTAAAACGGTGTTAAAATGTTCACCGCCGGCTATACTTGTGTTAATTGATTCGGAAATGTAGCCGAGCCTTGAAATAGTTATGGCTGTTTGAATTGATAGTAATTTTTCAAAAGTATTTTGTGGGATTGTACCGCTGCGAATAATTTCCGAAAAACCGGTTCCTTTTCCACCATCAAGCAAGATCATTTTATTGGTGGCTGATTCTCTATCCGTTTTAATTGTATAGAAGTAAACTCCGGCGCTTCCATTTGCGACCCATCTAATTGAATAATTCCCGGCTTTAAGAAATTGCTCGCGTAAATCTATTAATTGTCCGAGAATATCGTGAATCAAGATTTGAACATTACTAGACTTAGGAATGTTGAATTCAATAGTCGTTGATGGATTGAAGGGATTAGGATAGTTCTGGGCAATTGAAAAATCTGATGGGGAGACATCATCATCATGTATTCCAGTTACAAAATTATAGCTCCAGTTTCCAGAAGAATTAGTGAATGTAGAATCGGTAAATCCTGAATTCAAATTTGTAATTGAAATTCGTGCATTTGCAACAGCGATTTGATCGATAGAATCTATCACTGTTCCGGAAATAAATTGTGCAAAAATGTTTGGGGAAAGTATTATAACAAGGAAAATTTTTTTCATGAAATCACTTTGATTTTTATATCCTAACATAAGATTTTCTAGTTAATGCGACATTTCAAATTTTTTCGTTACAAACCCAGAGCACAAACCCAGTTTCTCTGTGATCAGTTTTCAAACTGAGAAACTGGGTTTGTTAAGAAACGATTATGAAGTATCTCTGCCACAGCTTGGTGAGTGTTCTTTAATCTAAAACCAAACGACTCTAACTTTTCAATATTCATCGAAACATCTGCAACATGAGGTAAATCCGGTAAATCGTACATCGTGGTTTTTTCAAGTAAGTTTGCGTCAAGTCCTGCATGGTTGCATAGCATTAAAGCCAAATCATATCTCGATAATCTTTCACTTCCGCCAAAATTTATTATTTCTCCTTTTATATCTGATACACAAATATGATGAATTATTCTGGCTGCTTCTAACACCGATAAAGGGCTTCTGAATTGATCGTAGAACACCCTTACTCTTTCTCCGGCTTTCAGTTTATCGTACATTTGATGAAAAAAACAAGAAGTGCCATTGAGTCCAAATCCAAACATCAAAGCAGTTCTTAAAATGATGTAGTTATCAAAGGTTGATTTTATTTTCTCTTCTCCCATTAATTTTGTCTCTGCATAAATAGAGATTGGAATTAGCTTGGCATCTTCCTTTAAATATGAACCACGGTAACCGGCATAAACCAAATCGGTGGATGTGTAAATTAGTTTTGAGTTGTGTTGTGCACAAACTTCAGCTATGACTTTTGTTGCTGCGACATTCGTTTCATAAACGATCTTGGTTGGAAGTGCTTCCGCTTTTTGTGGTGTTGAGATTGAAGCAGTATGAACAACAACATTTGGTTTGAAATCATCGAATACTTTTTTCAAGTTTTCGTAATTACAAATGTCTATTTGAAAGTTTTTATACTCAGCGCAGTTTCTTTTATGTTGATGATATAGAGTAACAATCTCATGGTTTTTAGATAGCTCTAAATTCAGATACTGCCCAAGAAAACCACATTCGCCCGTAGTTAGAATTTTCATGGCAAGCAGATTTTCCCTAGAATAGTTTTTCTACTTGCACCCGTGACCCGCGGAATATTGGTTTCATTTCCGGAAATTGTTTCGTTGACTAATACAGCAAAACAAATTGCCTCCTTAGCATCGGAAGAAATTCCCATGCTTTCGACATTTTTAACTGAAACTAGTTTTCCAAAATAATTTTTCAAATCATCAACAATGATTGGGTTCCTCGCACCTCCTCCACTGATAATCAACTCTTCAATCTTAGTTTCTTTGTGAATGAATTTTTCATAGTTGCGAAAAACACTGTAAGCAGTAAATTGTGTTACAGTTCTAATAATATTTTCTTGTGGGATATTCTTAAATCTCTTGATAAGTGTGTTAAGAAAATTTTGTCCGTAATATTCTCGTCCGGTGGACTTTGGTGGTTTACGCTCAACGAATGTGTCATTCTTTCTTAGAAAATCAAATACTTCCGAATTAAGTTTGCCTCGCTTTGCGATTTTTCCATCTTTATCATAATCTTTATCAAAGAATTGCTTTGAGAGATAATCGATAAGCATATTTCCCGGTCCTGTATCGAATGCTATAACATCATCAACTTTAAATTTTTTATTCAATATGGTGATGTTTGATATCCCGCCAATGTTTAGTAACGCTCTGTTTTTTTCTTTTGAATGAAATATGATATAATCAAAGTAAGGGACGAGCGGTGCACCCTGACCGCCCAAAGCAACATCTCCAACTCTGAAATCGCCCACTGTTAACATTCCAGTGAGTTTTGCAATCACGCTCGGATCACCAATTTGCAAAGTACTGCTGCTATTGTAACCGAATAACTTATCCTTTATTGGCAAATGATGGATTGTTTGTCCATGCGAGCCAATTAGATCAATATTATTTAGTGGAAATTTAATTTTACGGCATAATGTTTTGATCGCATTGACGTACACTCTTGCAATTAAAAAATTAAGCTTACAGATTTCAGTTACATTACCACTGTTTGTTTCAGCGTTGCGGAGAATCATCTCTTGCATCTGCTTTGGGAAAGGATAGGTTATGAATCCAAGTTGTTTTATCCTTGTTTTAATCCCGTTTCCATTGATATTAGTTAACACAACATCAACACCATCAACAGATGTTCCGGACATCAAACCAATAATATATTTCCTTTTCTTGAGAGATAGATTGTTTAATTCTTTCAATTTCATTTTAATGTTCCCATTTACGAGTTTATTGAACCATAACATTGGTTATGCTATTTATTTAGATACCGTCGGATTGCTATATTTGCACTACTTCAAAATTAAAACAAAGATGAATAAAAAAATTATGAGTAAAATAATTTTTATTGTTATTGTCGTTACGGTTTATATTCACACTCAAACAAAATATCCTGAAACAAATGAACAAATCAATTTAGGAAACTTTACGCAAGCTCAAAGTTTAATAGAAAATAAGTTGTTTGATAAAAACCTATCTGAACTTGAAAAGTACGATCTGAAGTTTCAAATTGAACTGATGGATAGAATTCGAAAAGACTTTAGAAGAACTCGCGAAGAAGTGATGAAGGATTTGAAAAAGTATTATCCGGACCTAACAGATGCAATGATGCAGAATTGGGAAGATGATAAGTCTTTGGAAATGAAAATAATTGATGGCGAGAAAAAATACTTCAATAATTCAGTTGCAAATTTGTTCAGGGTAAACAAAGATGCAAAAAAACATAAAGCGGATAATGAAGTAATAAAATCTGATAACTTGGATTTATTTTTAGTAAGTTACATTCCAAGAGTTGTAGAAGCAGCAAAAGAAAGCGGGGAAAGATATTTGCTCCCAGTAAAAATGAAAATAAAATATACTTTAACTGTAAAGCCAAATGTTGTCCCTCATGGTGAAATAATTCGATGCTGGTTGCCGTATCCGCGAGAATCTAATCTGCGTCAAACTGAAATCAAACTTCTAAGTATTAATAAAAATGAATACATCATTGCAGATAATAAAAATCTCCAGAGGACAATTTATCTTGAATCAAAGTCTGAAAAAGACAAACCCACAAAATTTGAGATGGATTTAAATTATATGAGTAAGGCGGAGTTTGTTAATCTGTTTGATGGCATTGAGGATGTTACATTCAATGGGAACCCGGAAATATTTTCGGAATACACCAAAGAAGAATTTCCTCATATTGTTTTTAGCGATCGGATAAAAAATCTTTCTACTCAAATAATCGGTGAAGAAAAAGACCATGTCCAAATGCTTAAAAAGATTTTTACTTGGGTTGATATAAATACTCCTTGGGCAAGTGCAAGAGAATATTCTACAATTTCTAATATTCCGGAGTACGCTTTGGAGAATAAACATGGTGACTGCGGAATTCAGACTCTCGTTTTTATGACTTTGTGCAGATACAATGGAATTCCTGCAAAATGGCAAAGCGGCTGGATGATGCATCCCGCTGAAATAAATCTGCATGATTGGTGTGAAATTTATGTAGATCAATATGGCTGGTTACCAGTTGATCAAAGTTTCGGAATCAAAAATTATTTAGATGAATCAAATCAATTTTTTTATCTTGGCGGAATAGATGCATACAGATTAATTGTGAATGATGATTATTCAAAACCACTTTTTCCAGCTAAAACTTATCCACGAAGTGAAACTGTTGATTTTCAGAGAGGCGAAGTAGAATGGAGAGGTGGTAATTTATATTTTGATAAGTGGAATTATAGCATGGAAGTAGAATATCTGGAATGAAAAACTTTTGCTAAATTACATTGATACTTACAAATCCAAGTTCTCAGCTTACAGCAGATGGTTTGTTTAGAAACGGGGTATGTTTATCTTTCATTAAATTATTTTTATTTTTACGCCTCCGTTTAATAATGTTGCAAACCTTTTACGGTGATAAATGAAACCAAAATTATTCTTAATAATCATGATCTTATCTTGTAGTCTTTTTGCACAAGATAAAAAATATTTCGATGCTCCATTTGGCGGCGGCGGTGGTTACACGCCCGGATGGATTTTTGTTAATCTCGATGAGTATAATAAACAACTTGTTTCTTTTGGATCAGGACAACTTAGCAAAAGTGGATTTTACACTTCAGGTGGAGCCGGATTTGTTTATATAGGATTTGTTCCTAACTTAAGAATTGGTGGTATGGGCTTCGGAGGCCGTACTTCAGCATCGTCCTTATTAGATGGATTTGAAAGAGAAACAATCTACCAGATCAGCGGTGGCGGATTAACAGTTGAATACACGCTGCCTTTCATTAAGAATATAGCGGTTTCTGTTGGCTCAGTTATTGGCGGCGGAAGCATTCAAGTTGATTTGTATAGAAATAAAGGAAATTATGATTGGCAAAGTTTGTGGTTGGAAGTTTCCACAGCATCCTCATCGTCACCAAATATAAGTAGAAGACTTAGCAATGGTTTTTTCTTATTAACTCCAATGATAAATATCGATATTCCATTTTACAGATTCATTTCATTTAGGTTGGGCTGCGGATATCAATTGGCAGTCGGCAATACTTGGAAAGTTGATAACGATAAAGAATTATCAAATGTTCCTTCAAAATTAAACGGGAATAGTTTTTTCATTCAATCCGGAATATTTTTCGGATTTTTTTCATTCTGAATAGATTAGGCATAATGAGGAACATATTGGTTACAGGCGGTGCCGGTTTTATAGGAAGTAATTTTATCAATTACATTCTTGATAAAAGGGATGATTATAACATAGTCAATCTTGACAAGCTTACTTATGCAGGGAACTTAGAAAATCTTATTCCGTCCGAGAGAAAGAAAAATTATCATTTTATAAAAGGCGATATAACTAATTTTGAATTAGTTCATTATATTTTTGAAAAATATAAAATCAAATATGTAATCCATTTTGCTGCCGAATCACATGTTGATAGAAGCATACTAGGTTCTGAAATATTTTATAGAACAAATGTAATGGGAACAAATGTGCTGCTTGAAGTTGCTCGTAAGTTTGAAGTTGAACGATTCCTGCAAATTTCTACTGATGAAGTATATGGCAGTCTTGGAAGTGAAGGTCTTTTTACAGAGAAGACACCGCTTTCACCAAATAGCCCCTATTCATCAAGCAAAGCTGCCGCAGATGTGATGGTGATGTCGTTTTATCATACTTATGGAATGCCGGTCTTAATTACCCGGTGCTCCAATAATTATGGTCCTTATCAATTTCCCGAAAAATTAATTCCATTGATGATTATAAATTCAATTAATAATAAAAAGCTCCCTGTTTACGGAGATGGACTTTATGTTAGAGATTGGATTTATGTTATTGATCATAACAAAGCTGTTGAACTGGTATTTGAAAAAGGAAAAGTTGGAGAAGTATATAATATTGGTGCAAGCAATGAAATGCCTAACATAAAAATTATTAAGTTGATTCTCAGTTATATGAAAAAAAGTGAAGAGCTTATTCAATATGTTAAAGATAGGCCTGGACATGATAGAAGGTATGCAATTGATTCATCGAAAATTAAAAATGAATTGGGATGGACACCATCGTACACTTTTGAAAACGCGATCACAGATACAATAGATTGGTATTTGAAGAATGAAAGCTGGTGGAAAAGAATAATTTCCGGCGAATATCAGAAATATTATGAAATGCAATATATAACCAGATAGAAAAATAAAGAAAATGATAGTAAGAATTTTAGTTACAGCTCTAATTGTAAGTTTTGTTTCATTCTCACAAACAGAGAAGAGTTCAATGTCTGATCTGCTTGCAAGCGCCTCCTTAATCAGTGTTTCGATCGGAGGGAATTTTCCCATTACCGGAAGTTATTCTGCTTCTGTAAATGAGCGAATTGATCAATTTGTATCGAGAATGTATGATAAAGCATTTGCTTTATCAGTTGGTTCATCGCCTTCACAAGAACAAATCAGCAATGTAAAAAGCCAATTTCAATTGTATTCTCTCAGAAATATTTTATTGAAGAGAAAAAATGGTGAACAGTTAAAGATTGATCTTATAAGATTTAGAAAGACGGGTAATTTTGATTTGAACCCCTACTTGAAGAATGATGATGTTCTTATCTTTCCAGCAACCGACATCGAAAGGAACTTTTTTACTATTTCGGGTGCAATTAACACTGAGGGAAAATACCACTTTTTTGATGGTGATAAACTTTCCGATGCACTTTTTCTTGCTGATGGAATAAATCGTGCTTATGAGAATGTAGATCAAGTGGAAATCTCTAGACTTAGTTACGATGGCGAAAAAATGGAAAGTATAATTGTAGATATTAATTCTGATTTTATATTAAAAAGAGGAGATAGAATTAGAGTTTTAGCTGATGAAACCCAAAGAAAAGACTTCAAGGTATTAACCCTTGGCGAATTTATGATGCCTGGATTTATTCCAATAAAAAAAGAACATACAACTTTAAAGGAAGTAGTGGATAAAGCCGGGGGCTTTACTAATAATGCTGATTTAAGTAATGCTCAAGTTCTAAGAGGAGTTAATGTATTTAAATCAATTGCTTTTTCTGAGGATATAGAGCGGCTTTTAATGCTGAGAATGTCAACACTAATTAGTGAAGATTCACTTCATTTCCTAATTGATGAGAAGTTAAGATTTTTACGTGGAAATGCTAACGTTGACTTCACCAAATTGGAAGATTTATCGGATACTCTATTTATCCTTAAGGATGGCGATATAATTTACACACCGTCTAAAATCGATCTTGTTTATGTTTACGGACAGGTCAACCAGCCAGCGTATGTAAAATATGAAATTGGCAGAGCTTATGATTTCTATTTGGATAAGGTTGGGGGACTTGGCGAAACTGCATCTGGAGATGTTTATATCATTAAAGGTAAAACTCGTACGTGGATTTCGGCAGATGAAATTGAAGAAAAAAATGTTGAGATAGAACCTGGGGATTATATTTGGGTATCAAAGAAACCAGTTAGAACATTTTGGGATCACGTAGATCAAGCTGCCCGTATTGCAACAATTCTAGGTGGAATTGCTACCGTTGTTTTATTGTTTATTCAAGCTGGAAAATAAAACACTCGTTTCTATTTTTACTTAACCAAGTTACTTCTTAACAAGGTTTAGTTTGGATTATTAAAATTCTTAAAAAAGTTTTTTAAAAATTTACTAGTACTCTTGACATTAAATTAGATACACAGTAAATTTGAAGCCCTTCTTTATAGAAGATATAAATTTTGTTCTTTGAAAGAGTGAGTGCATTTAACCAGTCAGTTAAATGGTTTCAATCAAGCGTCTAATCGCCAAGATTACAAACAAATTAAACTCTACTACGGAGAGTTTGATCCTGGCTCAGGACGAACGCTGGCGGCGTGCTTAACACATGCAAGTCTACGAGAAAGAGGTAGCAATATCTTGATTAAAGTGGCGCACGGGTGAGTAACACGTAAGCAATCTACCCTTAGATCTGGAATAACTTCGAGAAATCGTGGCTAATACCAGGTAATGCAGCGGCACCGCATGGTGATGTTGTTAAAGTTTCGATGTCTAAGGATGAGCTTGCGTCTGATTAGCTAGTTGGTGAGGTAACGGCCCACCAAGGCTACGATCAGTAGCTGGTCTGAGAGGATGATCAGCCACACTGGAACTGAGACACGGTCCAGACTCCTACGGGAGGCAGCAGTGAGGAATATTGGGCAATGCCCGCAAGGGTGACCCAGCAACGCCGCGTGGAGGATGAATGCCGTAAGGTTGTAAACTCCTGTTAGAGGGGAAGAATAATTCCGATTGCATCGGAACTTGACTGTACCCTCAGAGAAAGCCCCGGCTAACTACGTGCCAGCAGCCGCGGTAATACGTAGGGGGCAAGCGTTGTCCGGATTTACTGGGTGTAAAGGGCGCGCAGGTGGGCTTGATAGTTAGAGGTGAAATCCTGTGGCTTAACTGCAGAACTGCCTTTAATACTTCAAGTCTTGAGTGCGGAAGAGAGAGACGGAATTCCAGGTGTAGTAGTGAAATACGTAGATATCTGGAAGAACACCAGTTGCGAAGGCGGTCTCTTGGTCCGTAACTGACACTTAGGCGCGAAAGCGTGGGGAGCAAACAGGATTAGATACCCTGGTAGTCCACGCTGTAAACGATGAATACTTGGTGTTGGTCCCATTAGGATCAGTGCCGAAGCTAACGCATTAAGTATTCCACCTGGGGAGTACGATCGCAAGGTTGAAACTCAAAGGAATTGACGGGGGCCCGCACAAGCAGTGGAGCATGTGGTTTAATTCGATGCAACGCGAAGAACCTTACCTAGGCTTGAAAAGCAAGTGACAGGTTGTGAAAGCAGCCCTCCCGCAAGGGCACTTGTACAGGTGCTGCATGGCTGTCGTCAGCTCGTGCCGTGAGGTGTTGGGTTAAGTCCCGCAACGAGCGCAACCCTTACTATTAGTTGCCATCAGGTAATGCTGAGCACTCTAATAGGACTGCCTACGCAAGTAGTGAGGAAGGTGGGGATGACGTCAAGTCCGCATGGCCCTTACGCCTAGGGCTACACACGTGCTACAATGGGTGTTACAACGGGTTGCTAAACTGCAAAGTTGAGCCAATCCCTTAAAAGCACCCCCAGTTCGGATTGGAGTCTGCAACTCGACTCCATGAAGTTGGAATTGCTAGTAATCGCGGATCAGCACGCCGCGGTGAATACGTTCCCGGGCCTTGTACACACCGCCCGTCAAGCCATGGAAGCCGGGAGTACCCAAAGCCAGTGTCCTAACCCCATTGGGGAGGGAGCTGTTTAAGGTAAAACCGGTGACTGGGGCTAAGTCGTAACAAGGTAGCCGTACCGGAAGGTGCGGCTGGATCACCTCCTTTCTAAGAGTAATCTAAAACCATTAGACTGGAAATCGCTCACTCTTTTATTTATTGTGCTTGAGCTATGGCTCGAGGGTAATAGTTCTTTTTATTTATAAAATAAGAACTGGGCCTGTAGCTCAGATGGTTAGAGCGCACGCCTGATAAGCGTGAGGTCAGTAGTTCAACTCTACTCAGGCCCACTTATTCATGGGTGTGCTTTTTTATGAAGCCAAACCCAAAAACATTTTTGTTTTTGGGGCTATAGCTCAACTGGGAGAGCGCCGCCCTTGCAAGGCGGAGGTTATCGGTTCGATCCCGATTAGCTCCACAAATCCCGCATTTCGGGTGATTGTTCTTTGAAAGATTGAAAGAGTAATCCGTCAATTGACGGATACTGAGCCAAAAAAAAATAAACGTAGCGCAAATTTATCTGTGAATAAAAATTTGGTTAAGTTATTAAGGGCATACGGTGGATGCCTTGGTACGAGAAGTCGATGAAGGACGCGATTACCTGCGATAAGCCTCGGATAGGTGGAAATAACCTAATACCCGGGGATTTCCTAATGGGGCAACCCGTCATGAGTAATGTCATGACATCTTCACCTGAATACATAGGGTGTATGAAGACAACCCGGGGAACTGAAACATCTCAGTACCCGGAGGAAGAGAAAACAATAGTGATTTCCTTAGTAGCGGCGAGCGAAAAGGAAACAGTCTAAACCTTCTAACATGTTAAAGGAAGCAACCGTTGTGTTAGAGGTGTTGTGGGATATATTCTGGCTGAATTGCTAATAAGTCGGAGAGTAAAAAATTATACTATTAACTAAATGTTCTGGAAAGTTCAACCATAGAAGGTGATAGTCCTGTAAGTGAAAATAGTATAACTCTCTGGGATGTATTCCCAAGTATCACGGAGTAAGTGGAAGTCTGTGAAAATCCGGGAGAACCATCTCCTAAGACTAAATACTCTCTCGTAACCGATAGTGAATCAGTACCGTGAGGGAAAGGTGAAAAGAACTCCTAGTAGGAGAGTGAAATAGTACCTGAAACCGTATGCTTACAAACGGTTGGAGTCCCGATTTATCGGGATGACAGCGTGCCTTCTGGATAATGAGCCAACGAGTTACTCGTGTGTGGCAAGGTTAAAGGCTTTAGGCCAGTAGCCATAGCGAAAGCGAGTCCTAAATGGGCGTTTTAGTTACATGCGGTAGACGCGAAACCGAGTGATCTACCCTTGTCCAGGATGAAGTGAGGGTAAAACCTCATGGAGGTCCGAACTAGTGTGGGTTGAAAACCGCTTGGATGAGGTAAGGGTAGGAGCGAAAGACCAATCAAACTCGGAAATAGCTCGTATTCCTCGAAATAGCTTTAGGGCTAGCCTCGAGTATATAGTGTAACGGAGGTAGAGCACTGATTGGGCTAGGGCTGTCACAACGGTACCAAACCCAGACAAACTCCGAATTCCGTTTACATGTTTCTCGGGAGTCAGGCAGTGGGGGATAAGCTTCATTGCCAAAAGGGAAACAACCCAGACCAACAACTAAGGTCCCTAAATAGTAGTTAACAGAGAAAGGATGTTCAATTGCTCAGACAACTAGGATGTTGGCTTAGAAGCAGCCATTCATTTAAAGAGTGCGTAATAGCTCACTAGTCAAGCGATCGAGCGTCGACAATTTCCGGGACTTAAACTACTTACCGACGTTATGGTCCCGCCTATGGCGGGAGGTAGAGGAACATTCTATATGCATTGAAGGTGTGTTGCGAGACATGCTGGAGTTTATAGAAAAGCAAATGTTGGCATAAGTAACGATAAGATCGATGAAAAATCGATCCACCGAAAATCTAAGGTTTCCTGAGCAATGTTAGTCATCTCAGGGTTAGTCGATTCCTAAGCCGAGGCTGAAAGGCGTAGGCGATGGAAAACAGGTTAATATTCCTGTACCTGGTAAATTTCGTTTGAACATAAGGAGTGACGCAGGAGTGAAGGTTAGCCACCTGTTGGATTAGGTGGTCTAAGCGTGTAGGTTTGAGATGCAGGCAAATCCGCATCTCTTTAAGACCGAGACGTGAACGGGATGGCTTTGCCAATAAACTAACCGTAATCATACTGCCGAGAAAAACTTCGTATGTAAGAAATTTATCAGATCGTACCGTAAACCGACACAGGTAGATGGGAAGAGTATTCTTAGGTGCTCGAGTGAGCCGTGGTTAAGGAACTCGGCAAATTAACCCCGTAACTTCGGGAAAAGGGGTGCCCCTAGTAAGTGAAATCCTTGCGGATGTAGCTGAATGGGGCCGCAGTGAAAAGGCCCAAGCGACTGTTTAACAAAAACACATGTCTCTGCGAAGTCAATCAAGACGATGTATAGGGACTGACACCTGCCCGGTGCTGGAAGGTTAAGAGGAGATGTCATCGCAAGAGAAGCATTGAATCGAAGCCCCAGTAAACGGCGGCCGTAACTATAACGGTCCTAAGGTAGCGAAATTCCTTGTCGGGTAAGTTCCGACCTGCACGAATGGTGTAACGATTTGGGCACTGTCTCAACCACGGGCTCGGTGAAATTGTGGTACCGGTGAAGACGCCGGTTACCCGCATATGGACGGAAAGACCCCGTGCACCTTTACTGCACCCTAATATTGGGTTCGGATAAAGCATGTGTAGCATAGGTGGGAGGCTTTGAAACCGGGACGCTAGTTTCGGTGGAGCCAACATTGAAATACCACCCTTGTTTTATTTGGATTCTAACCTCGATCCATGAATCTGGATTAGGAACAGTGTTAGGCGGGTAGTTTGACTGGGGCGGTCGCCTCGACCGCATTATAAATGAGGGGCGTTCGCATGGTAACATGCGTTTCATAATCTGGCTGTATGCTGGAACATCCGTTCACAAATCCTTCATAGTAAGAATTTAGTGATGTAGAATCTGTTGGGACTCGTCTCAATTATATTGAGGCAGTAAAACTTCAACAGTGCGGACAATCAGCAGGGAAGTCTGCCGTCGGCGGACCCCTCAACGACTATACGCCGGACCCCCAATTTCGGGGGATGATATAGTCTGATCTTCATAGCGATATGAAGTTCCGATTTGATCGGGATTCCAAAGTCAACAATATATAAACTCTTAAAACTAACATGCATTCACGTAAAATTGAAAGAACTAAATCATCATTGAAGTTAAGTGATGAACAGCGTGAGGTTCTAGTTGGATTACTTCTCGGAGATGCTCATTTAGAAACACAAAATGATGGCAAAACATACAGAGCAAAATTTGAATACAGCATTAAACATAGATTGTATGCAAATCATCTGTATGAAATTTTTAGAGAGTGGGTTCTAACCCCTCCTCAAATAAAGCAGGATAAAACTCATAATAATATATGGTTTCAGACTGTAAGCCATGGTGCGTTTCGCTTCTATGCACATCAATTCTATGATGGCAAGAATAAATGTGTTCCGAAATTAATTCATCATTATCTTACTAATAAATCAGTTGCTTACTGGTTTATGGATGATGGTTCAATCAAATCACATGAATCAAAAGGTGTTATTTTCAACACCCAGTATTTTGTTAAAAGAGATGTGCAGCGGTTGATAAAATGTTTGCAAAATTACTTCGACCTCGAAGCAAGCGTTCGCAAACAGAAAGATGGACTTCAGATTTACATTTCCGGGAAATCATACGAACGATTTCTTGAAATAGTTTTTCCTTATGTTCATACATCAATGCACTACAAAATTCCGGTCTGCAGAAGAAGCAGACAAGTTGACAGGAAAACATAATGCCTAAAATGTAACGGAGGCTCTCAAAGGTTCCCTCAGCATGGTTGGTAATCATGCGGCGAGTGTAAAGGCAAAAGGGAGCTTGACTGCGAGACTTACAAGTCGAGCAGGTGCGAAAGCAGGACTTAGTGATCCGACGGTAGCGAGTGGAAGTGCCGTCGCTCAAAGGATAAAAGGTACGCCGGGGATAACAGGCTGATCTTACCCAAGAGTTCATATCGACGGTAAGGTTTGGCACCTCGATGTCGGCTCATCGCATCCTGGGGCTGAAGAAGGTCCCAAGGGTTTGGCTGTTCGCCAATTAAAGCGGTACGTGAGCTGGGTTCAGAACGTCGTGAGACAGTTCGGTCCCTATCCTATGCGGGCGCAGGATACTTGAGAAGGGTCGCTTCTAGTACGAGAGGACCGAAGTGAACGTACCTCTAGTGTACCAATTGTCACGCCAGTGGCATCGTTGGGTAGCTATGTACGGTTGTGATAAGCGCTGAAAGCATCTAAGCACGAAACACGCTTCAAGATTAGGTATCCCTCTCCGCCTTTGGCGGAGACTAAAGACTCCTCGGAGATTACGAGGTTGATAGGCTGCAGGTATAAGTCCCGTAAGGGATTCAGCTGAGCAGTACTAATAAGTCGTGCGGCTTAACCATTAATTTTTATTCACAGTTTTTGTGTTAAGTATATTTTTTCTCAGCTCTTTCAGTCTTTCTATTTATTTTTAAGATGCTGAAACTAGTTCAGCACAAGGTTTAAATTTTGGTGGTTATAGCCTGGGTGTTACACCTCTTCCCATTCCGAACAGAGAAGTTAAGCCCCAGCACGCCGATGGTACTGCATGCGCAGGTGTGTGGGAGAGTAGGTCGCTGCCAAGATTTATTTTATAAACCCCGGTTTTTCAATCGGGGTTTTTTGTTTTAATTAGTACATTTCAAAGGTTTATTGGAAATCAAAAACACAACTTCCCATTACGATCCCGAATAAATTCGGGATAAGCTCCAAAACACCGATCCGCCATAGGCGGACAGCATGCGTCCCGATTAGTTGGGATGTGGGAGTCCCAGTAGTGGTCGGGATAAACCTCCAAAGGCGGTCAGGAATCAGGTCGCTGCCAATCCGGCTACGTTCAATATTCGAGGTGGACAGGGATTTATTTTATAAGCCCTCAGTCTTTGATTGAGGGTTTTTATTTTTAATAGGAATAACTTAAGAAACTTGTCTCTTCCCATTCCGATCTCGAAAATTCGGGATAAGCTCCAGAACACCGATCCGCCATAGGCGGACAGCATGCGTCCCGATTAGTTGGGATGTGGGAGTCCCAGTAGTCGTCGGGATAAACCTCCAAAGGCGGTCAGGAATCAGGTCGCTGCCAATCCGGCTACGTTCAATATTCGGGGTGGACAGGGATTTATTTTATAGCCCTGATTTTACAATCGGGGTTTTTTGTTTTTAAAATACAATTACTTGTACATTGTACGGGAAGCCCCATTAGTTATGGGGATAATTCCGTCCATAAGCAAAAAAAAATACTGAGTATTTTTGAGCCAGATTTAAAGAAATGAATATTAAATGCTTGATTTCTGCAATTTAAGTTTCTACATTTGATCAAATAAAATTTGAAAGGAGAAAACATGGAAGATCAAATAACCGAAAAAAGCACTAAAAGTCAGATATTGCAGGCATATAATGAGGCTATCGCAAAGTTAAAAGAACAAAAACAGGAGGATCGTAGAACCGAGAAGAAAAAAGAAGAAGAAGGTAAAATCGTTAAACAAGCCTCTGAAAATACAATTGATAAAATCGTTAATGGAATAAGCCGCACTAAAATAGAAATAATGAATGCACTTGATGATGTCGGGGAGAATTTAGTGGAAGAATTTAAAAAATTAGAAGAGATAAAAAAGGCAAAAGAGATTGAGACAAACTATTTAAACGATATTTACGAAATTAAAACTAATGCAGATTCACTCGCAGCTCTTTTATTAGCACAAAAAGAAAAGAAAACAAATTTTGAGTCCGAGATCGAAAGTAAAAGAGCTGCCTTTGAAGAAGAAATGATGCAAAAGAAATTACAGTGGAAGCTCGAACAGGAAAATTTTGAAAACCAAAAAAAGGAAAGGGACACTCAATTAAAGAAGGATCGGCAGCGTGAAGAAGAAGAGTATAACTATAATCTTCAGCTTAAAAGAAAGAAGGACGCGGATGAATTTGCCGATCAGAAAGCCAAGCTTGATAAAGAATTAATTGATAAGCGCACATCTGTTGAAAAGGAATTGAGTGAAAGGGAAGCAAATGTTGTGCTAAAAGAAAAGGAGCTTGCTGAGCTAAAAGCAAAAGTTGAACAGTTCCCGAAAGTACTTGAAACAACAATTAAAGAAACTGAAAAAACCGTTTCTGAGAAGATTGAATTCAAATACAAACATCAATCGGAGCTTGCACAGAAGGAAATGGAAGGGGAAGGAAGCCTTCACAAGCAGATTGTGCAATCGCTTGAAAATAAAATTAAAGAGCAGGCAGAACAAATAAAGCAGCTCACTCAAAAAGCAAATGAATCGGTTCAACAGGTTCAAGTAATAGCCATTAAAGCTATTGAATCTGCTGCGGGTGGAGCAACGGCTCAAAGATTTTTTACGTCAAATTATGAAAAGCATTCCGATCAGCAGACAAAAGGAAAAGATTAGATACAAATTATCCAAGGTTATTGTTCAGCGGATATACCTGGGAAAAACAAAAATTTAATCCAAAGAGTTTTTTGAGCAGGGGTTTTTGTTTAATCCGGATGCTTGTGTGTGGGAGCCGCCATTTGGCATCGAGATAAACCTCCAAAGGCGGTCAGGAATCCGGTTGCGGTCAATCTCTATATGTTTAAACTTTGGTGAAGAGGAAATTATTTTATCAACCATGGTTTTTAAAATCTGTTTTTTATCTGAAGTGTAGAATTTATAAGTCCCAATCTTACAACTTAATGTTTGCCCTTCTGTAGCCAAGCCAAAATCATTCGCAATTTACCATAGCTGACTTCTTGAGGAGCTTTTTCTTTGATCGGAGTCAATCGAACATCATCTAAATCTTTTGGAAAATATTCAGAAATTATTTTTACTTCATCCATCGGCATTACTTCATCTATTCGAATTAAATTTTGTTTTATCGCTTGCGCAAAATGGCTTTCAACAGTATTGAGCACAAGATTCCTTTCCTTTGCAATTTGCTCGATGTTCTTCCCTTCACGAAAGTATTTAATAGTTTCTTCAACAGTATCCGGTTTTAAACTTTGATTTAAGTTATCACTTCGATTTATAATCCTCTGCACGGGCTGAATATTATTAGTAAGACAATAATCTTTTACAAGCGATAATATTTTTCCTCCATGAATTTTAACTTTTACGTGTCCGAATCCTTTTACATTTAATAGTTCATCTTCGGTTAATGGCAGTGAGTTGCAAATGTTTTTTATTGATCTGTTGTTAAAGACCATGTAGTTAGGAAGAGAGGACTTACTTGCCATATTATTGCGTAATTCAACCAAGCTGCGATACAAAAGCTGGTGCGGAATATCTTTATTGGGTTTAGGAAAAGTTTCATCTTTAGCATAAGAGCTGCGTATTTTTTTAATTCCACTTTGCGGGAATGACTTTCTATTCTTTTGAGCCAAAGACTCGTTAGCATATGACTGCAAATAGTCGTCAAGCAAAAATCCATTCTTGCAATAATTAATCTTTAGTAAAATATCTTGAATTAACTGGCTAATTTCTTCAAGCCAACGATCTATCTTTCTCGCTAACTTTTTTGTATCAACAGACAGCGGATGATTTGTAAACAGCGCATTCCATTTGCTTATTTCATCATAAAAATATTTTGCGGCGTCTTTGATTCTTTTCTGAAGATTTTCATTATTCTCTATTGGTAAATTGTCTTTGTTTAGACGAACAATTGTCTGCTTGAATTTTTCAGAAACATCGGATAATTCTTTTTGCTTTTCCATCAATTCTCTTATCCACTTAGTAGCTTCCGAAGAAATTTTTATCTGATTTTCCCAAATAAATTCGCTCAACTCTTTTAGTTCAGAATGCCAGTTCTTCCATGTAAAAATATTTTGCAGTTCTTGGAAAATATAATTTTGTCTTGATTCAATAAATAGTTGTATAAGGTTTTTATATTGGTTTTTATTTTGCCATTCCTGTAAATCTTCATGCGCACCAAGAAAATTTCTATAAACCGGACTGCTGAGAACCAGTCCTTCCAAAGAAGTACAGCGGCTTAATGCCACATATACCTGCCCGATTGCAAAAGCTTTTTCAGCATCTATAACTGCCTTCTCGAAAGTTAAACCCTGGCTTTTGTGAATAGTAATTGCCCAAGCAAGCCGCAGCGGATATTGAGTAAAGCTTCCTAAAACTTCTTCTGTTATTTCCCGTGTTTCGGCATCCATCTTATATTTAATATTTTGCCATTCACATTTCTTAACTTCAATTTCATCAAAATCATCTTTGCATTTTACCTTTATGGTGCTTCCATCAAGTTTTGTTATAACACCTATTTTTCCGTTAAAATACTGTTTCCCTTCCGTATCGTTTTTTAGGAACATCACCTGTGCACCGGATTTTAATTTAAGCTCCATCTCGGCAGGAAAAATATTTTCAGGAAACTCACCAATTATTTCTGCCTGGAAAAAATGTGTCCGTGAGGAAAGATGATTTAGCTTTCTTTCATTGATTTCGCCTGATTGGTAATTATGAGTTGTGAGAGTGATATACCCGTCATTATCATTGGGTCTGAAATTTCTTAGAAGACGCGAATTTAATAGTTTGAAATTTTCTTCGGTGATATCATTATTACGGATACCATTAAGTATCTCAATAAATTTTTCATCCTTCTGTCGAAAAATTTCTTTTAGTTCAATTACTATTGGCAAATTATCACGTAATACAAAGCTGTCGAAGAAAAAAATGGATGAATAATAATCCTGCAAAATTTCCCAATCTTCTCTTTTCACTACAGGAGGAAGTTGGTAAAGATCACCAATAAGTAAAAGCTGAACTCCGCCAAATGGTAAATCAGGTTTTCTTCTTACATATCGCAGGATTACATCTATTGCATCAAGAATGTATGAAGCGAGCATGCTTGCCTCATCAATAATCAATAATTCAATGCTGCGCAGCAAGTCAAGTTTTTCGCTGCTATAATGAATTTTGGAAATGAGAGGATGATTAATAAATGAATTTTCAGTATCTCGTATAAAATTCAAATCTGGTAGAATAATACCAAAAGGCAGTTGAAAAAGAGAATGCAGAGTTACTCCATTTGCATTTATTGCAGCAACACCTGTTGGAGCAGCTACGACAGTTTTTTTAATTGAATTTTGCCGAAGATATTTTAGGAAAGTAGTTTTTCCCGTGCCTGCTTTACCGGTTAGAAAAATATTCTGATTGGTTTCAGTAACGAAACGATAGGCGAGATTAAATTCTTCGGTGCGTTTAATTATCATAATAAAATTTCTTTTACTACATCTAATATAAAAACATATTTTTTATTTAGATATGAATCGGCAAAATCCTTTCTTTTCTTTGTAAGGAATAGATATTACGGTATTAATTGGTGTTTATTTTTGTCATACCATTTTGATTGAAATCTAAAAAGAAGCACCACATTCTAATCGCCTAAAATTTTCCATCCTGTCTTTTGTGGTTTTATTCACAGTTAGTTTGAATTAGATTTGAATCCAGTGACTCAAATACTTATCTAATAAGTACACGTTACGCTGTTATTATAGAAAAAATTTTTAATCTTAATCATATTCTTAATTGTACTCGATTTTAATTCTTAAACAGATTAAGAAAAAGATTAATAGCAAGATTAAAAACTTAAATTTAACTTTAGCGTAAGGTGAGTTACTAAATAAACACAGTAGAAAAATTATGGTGTATGAATGAAATTGGCCAATCAAATTATAGTATTTACTTTACTAGCAATAGCATTCTTAACAATAGTCTCTTACAGCCAGGCTGAAGACATTGTAAAACTGAATATTCAGAATCCTGCTGTTGAAGTTCAAAGAGGAAAAGAATTTACAGTTGGTCTAACGGCAGTTATCAATTCAAGCTGGCATATAAATTCCAACAAACCTAATGATGAATTCCTTATTCCAACTGTTGTTTCAGCAAAGGGAAATGGAATAAAGCTTGTTAAAGTAAGATATCCCAAACCGCTTGAATTGAAATTTTCATTTTCTGATTCACCAGTTTCAGTTTTTGAAGGTGAAACTAAAATTGGATTAACATTTGAAGTCTTGGAAAGTGCCACTGCTGGTAAGAGGATTGTCGAAGTTATCTTAGATTATCAAGCATGCAACGATGTTACATGTTTGCCACCCAATTCCGTCTCGTCAAAATTTGAAGTGGTGATCATTGAAAAAAGTGCTGTTACACAAAAGGATGAAGCTCCACAGGATACCTCAAGTGCAAGTGATAAAGAAAAAGATGTTAGTTTAGAGGAAATTAAAAACCAATACCTTTCCAGTCAATCTCAATCTGCCGATACAAAACAAGATGATTCAGGTTCAGTAGCATCTACATTGGAAAATAGCGGGTTGCTTTTGAGCTTGGTTTTTATTTTTCTTGCTGGCTTAGCTCTAAATTTAACGCCATGTGTTTATCCTCTAATTCCTATCACAATTGGTTACTTTGGTGGACAAGCTGAAGGAAAGACAAGCAGATTATTTCTACTTGGAGTGCTGTATGTTTTAGGAATGGCAATCACCTATTCGGTAATTGGTGTTGTTACCGCACTTAGCGGTGCGGTGTTTGGTGCACTTCTTCAAAATCCATTTGTGATTATAGGAATTGTTATTCTGTTTGTCGTATTAGCTCTTAGCCAATTTGGAGTTTATGAGTTCAAGCTGCCTGATGCATTAGTAGCAAAAGCCGGCGGTGCAAAAGGTGGAGTCTATGGTGCATTTTTCATGGGGCTGACAATGGGCATCGTGGCAGCGCCATGCATTGGCCCATTTGTACTTGGGCTTGTAACTTATGTTGCCGCTAAAGGAGATCCATATTATGGTTTCTCAATGTTTTTCGTTCTAGCGCTCGGATTAGGATTTCCTTACCTGTTACTTGCTATTTTCACCGGGAAGATAAAAAATCTCCCAAGAGCAGGCGCTTGGATGGAAGGTGTTAAACATATTTTCGGATTCTTATTGATTGGACTGGCGCTGTATTTCTTAGATCCAATTTTACCAAAATCAATTCAAGGTTACTCGCTTCCAATTTTTGGATTAGTAACAGCGATAATTCTCCTGTTCGTTGACAAGACTGCAAATAATGCAAAAGGATTTAGAATCTTTAAAACTATTTTCTCCCTAATTGTTCTTGCTATTTCTGTGTATGTATTAGTCCCTAAGGAAAATCTTGAGCCGGAGTGGCAGAAGTTCAGTTTACAAGCATATGAATCTTCATTGAAGAATAATGAGAAGATAGTTGTAGATTTTTATGCTGATTGGTGCATTCCATGCAAGGAGTTGGATGCATTGACTTTCTCCGATGGGAGAGTACTAAAAGAAATGGAGAACTTCACAAATTATAAAATTGATATGACCAAGATGACTCCGGAGAATGAAAATTTGAGGAAAAGATTTAAAGTTGTGGGAATGCCGACTGTGTTGATAATTGATTCAAATGGTAAAGAAATAAATCGCATAACAGGATTTGTGAATGCAGATGAGTTTCTATCCAATTTAGAGGGTTTATAAGATATGCCAGATTTGGAGACTCTTAACCCGATCGAAATCTGGCATATCTAGCCAAATGAATTCCATTTTATCTCTAAAAGAACTCAATAAACGATTTGAAACTGAGAAGTACTTAATTATCTCAGATGAAGAGTTAACTGATTTATTAAAATCTTCCCAAATTATTTTTGAACAGGACACACGGCTTCGTGACTTTATAAAAATATTGAAGTTTGAAGATCATTTTTACTTACAGGAAAAAACAAATCTTGGTGAGATAATTATTCGGCAGTTTAAAAATAAAGCGGATGCAATGAATCTTTTGAATGATAGAATGGAGATTTATGATAAAATGTGGGACGGCTGCGGCTGTAAAATAAATTATTATGAGTAGGTCACCATTCATAAATATTATTTAAATAGCCAAGAATTTTAGGGTTTGTTCATAAGTTTCAGATGTCATGCTGAATTCATTTCAGCATCTCTGGCCTTGAATTAATGAGACCCCGAAACAAGTTCGGGGTGACAAGCACGAGTTGCTCCCCATAACTCAAATTTCGGGGCAATTAAGGAATCATTAACTTAGCTATGTCGCACTGAAATTATATCCCCATCTTTCACTATATATTCTTTTCCTTCTAATCGCCATACACCCATCTCTTTTGCCTTTGCAAATGAGCCGCATTTAATAAAATCATCGTAGTGAACTACTTCGGCGCGAATGAACTTATTAAAAAAGTCAGTGTGAATTTCCCCTGCTGCTTCTTGAGCATTCATACCTTTTCTAATTGTCCATGCTCTGCATTCATCTTCACCCACAGTAAAGAACGACTGGAGTCCTAAAAGCGAATAAGCTTCTCTGATAATTCCGTTTAATGCCGATTCATTTATTCCAAATTCCGACATGAATAATTTTGCGTCGTCTTCGGAAAGTTCTGACATTTCAAATTCAATTTTGCCGAAGAATGCTAATGCCTTTGAGTGCTTACCAATTTTGGTTTTCACAAGCTCATCTAAGAAAGAATCCTTTTCTTTCACTTGAGATTCATCAAGATTTAATGCAATCAATAATGGTTTAATTGATAGTAGCTGGTATGTTTTAAGAATAGCAAGTTCATCTTTGGAAAGATCCGAATCGCGTAATGGTTTTTCATTTTGAAGATGTACATTACATTTTTCAAGCAAAGCAAGTTCACGTTTCATTAAATCATCTTGAGTTTTTTGGATCTGTTTCTTCAAACTCTCAATTCTTTTCTCAACTATAGCTAAGTCGGAGAGAATAAATTCAGTCTCAAACATGTTGATATCTCTCATCATATCGATGCTTCCTTCGGGAGGTGTGACTGATTCATCTTTGAATAATCTTACGACAAGAATTAAAGCGTCATTATTTTTAACATTACCGAGGAAATTTCCCGAAAACTTAACTGAACCTGATTCATCTGACTTCAGTCCGGCAACATCAATAAACTCAATCGTGGCATTAACTTTTTTCTTCGGATTGAAAATCCCGGTTAATTTATCTAATCGTGAATCGGGAACTTTAATAACAGCCAAATGAGTTTCTGGACGAGACAGATGTGAAGTATCAAGAAGTGTTTTTGTTATAGTTTGAAATAATGTGGTCTTACCTGAAAATGGTAATCCGACAATGCCAATTTGCATTTTTATCTCCTAAGTTGATTTAAGTTAAAGCCCGCAAGGCCGATGGAAAAATTCTACAAATCAAAAATACTTTATTTATACGAAAAGTTCAGGACAAAATTAAAATACTATCCAATTTAAAATTTATTATTTCTTTTATACATTAGAATAATTTGTGTCCAAAATAAATTTTATGAATGAAAATAATTTGCAGAACAAGTGGGGGAATAGATTTTTTCAGTACGACTCAGAACTCATCCTAATCCTTCTCTTAAAAAGAGAAGGACTTATTGTCAATAATGACTTTTCATTAAATATCTTGTCAGAAAGTATAAAATGCAAAGATTTTCTTACAATAAGTGAGGGTGGCCAAAAAGTAATTATTCAATTAAAAAATCAGCGAAAATCATTTAAAATCAGCGTCATCAGCGTTCTATTTGCTGATAAATTTTACTTTTTGGTCACCCTCATGTGGGTGAGTTAATTTATTTTGGACAGATATAATTAGAATAGCACATGTATATAATCGAATCGCCTCGACAGTTTACTATAACTACAAAAGCAAAAATCAATTTTATTTCATGCTGACTATTTGCAGATAATTCATTTCTTATTCCATACTGGCTTTAAAAAGCGGCTGGCAGGTTTGCAATTTAAATCCATAAACATCAGTTATTTCTTATTTGCAATTACTCATCTACTATGAATTGAACCATTGAACGGGGAAATTTTTAACATTATTTTAGAAGCAAAAGTAATTACAGAGAACTGGAGAAAACATTACATTCAAATAAGACTTTATAATTCTCTTGGTTGTAGACCTCTAGCAAGGGCGGCAATGCTGCCTGTTCAGGTTGTAAGTACCTGAAAAGTAAAGCCTAACTTATGCACTGGTACAACTATTAGGGGCAGGTCATTAATTATTTAAAAGAAGGAGATTTATTATGCCGGATATTGACGGAACCAATGAAGCTAAACAATATTTTACAGACGTACCGCAGAAATCGGAAAGTTATTTTTTAAAAGGGTCAAATTCCCTGGACTGGGGTATGAAGAACCGGCTTGGCAGAATATTTAATCCGGTCAGCGGCAAGACAGTCATGCTGGCTATTGACCATGGTTATTTTCAAGGTCCAACCACCGGGCTTGAAAGGATTGATTTGAATATACTTCCCCTGGAACCATATGCCGATACCCTTATGCTCACGCGCGGTATCTTAAGGAGTATTATTCCTCCCGATACTCAAAAGTCCATTGTACTCAGAGTCTCAGGTGGGACGAGTATTCTTAAGGAACTTTCCAATGAGGATCTGGCAGTGGATATTGAGGACGCAATCCGTCTGAATGTCTCAGCAATGGCAGTGCAGGTTTTTATCGGTGGTGAACACGAACGGGAATCAATCATCAATATGACAAAAATGGTGGATAGAGGTACCCGCTACGGTATACCGACACTGGCAGTAACGGCTGTCGGTAAGGACATGGTGCGTGATGCAAAATATTTCAGGCTGGCTACCCGTATCTGTGCCGAACTGGGAGCCCACTATATCAAGACATATTATGTTCCCGAGGGATTTGAGACTGTCACAGCCTCATGTCCAGTACCTATCGTAATAGCAGGAGGAAAAAAGCTTTTCGAACTTGATGCTCTTAAAATGGCTTACCGTTCTATACAAGAAGGCGCGGCTGGTGTGGACATGGGCAGAAACATATTTCAGTCCCATTCGCCCATTGCTATGATCCAGGCAGTAAGAGCGGTAGTACATGATTCTGAGACACCGGAAAAAGCTTTTGATCTTTATAATACTTTAAAGAATAAAAAATCCTGAAGATAAAAACTTTTACAATTCACTCCGCCAACGCTTTTTAAATAGAGCAAAAGGAATAATATGAAAGTATCCATGTGGTACAATAATAACGATATAAGGATAGAGGAAGTAACAACTCCATCACCTGGTAAAGGTGAAATGCTCGTAAAGGTTATGTCTTGTGGGATCTGCGGCAGTGACATTGTAGAGTGGTACCGTTCACCCAGAGCTCCCCTAGTTCAGGGTCATGAAGTAGGCGTAGAGGTTGTGAAAACTGGTGATGGAGTGAACCAATATAAAAAAGGAGACAGACTTTTTATTGCACCCAAGATACCCTGCCTTAAATGTAGTTATTGCTTAAAAGGACATTACCCTCAATGCAATGTAGTTAAGGACAGATTGCCGGGAGGATTTGCCGAATACATTCTTGTGCCTAAGGAACTGGTTACAAATGGCTGTTATCTTCTGCCGGATAATGTTAGTTATGACCAGGCAACATTTATTGAACCTTTAGCCTGTGTTGTCAGAGCGCAAAGAATTGCATCACTCGAAGCGGGACAGACGGTTCTTATACTTGGTTCAGGTATGTCAGGGCTTTTACATATCAAGCTTGCTAAGCATAAAAAATGTAAAGTTATGGCAACTGATATCAATAAACGCCGACTTGAATTCGCAAAGAGTTTTGGCGCAGACTATGTTGCAGACGCGGCTTCTAATATTCTGGAAGAAATGATATCTGCTAATGGAAGAAAAGCCGACACTGTTATTGTTACAACCTCTGCTCTGCCTGCTTTTAAACAGGCATGGGAGACTGTCGATATGGGCGGAGTTGTGGTTTTATTCGCAGTACCCGGACCTGATAAGGACGTGACTGTTCCAATCAATGATTTTTGGAGGAAAGAAATACGCATACTCACTTCCTATTATTGCGGACCTCTTGATATTGAAGAAGCTATTGATCTGATTTCGAAAGGAGATATTAAAGTCGATGACCTCATTACTCACAGGCTGCCTTTAAAAGATACTGCTGAGGGATTTAAAATGCTTTTGGATGGATCCGAATCACTTAAGATAATTATCAAACCACATGAATGACGATATAAAGTTTGTGCACACCGGATTGGCTGCAAGCAGTGAGGAAAAGGCGGACCGTTTTTTTATCAACATCCTTGGGCTTGAAAAATCAGAACCAAAAATCATTGACAAAAAATTAGCACACACCCTCTTCGGAATAGATGATGAACTTTTAATGATACATTACCGGGGCGGAACAGTTGATTATGAGATATTTGTACATCGAGAGTATATAGCACCGGAAAAACAAATCGCACATTCCTGTATTAAGGTAAATGATTTGGAAAAAATTGTTAACAAATGTAAGAATGCAGGTTTGAAAGTCATTGAAGTTCCAAAGGGTTCTGGTGTAATTACATTTATTTCTGATTACGACGGCAATCTTTTTGAAGTGAAAGAGTAGTTGTTCCTCTTTCAGTAATTTTATAAATATTTATCTACAAGAGTAATTTTAGAATTGAGAAGTTAAGCAATTTTAATTATCGTGATTTATTTTAAAACAGATAAGATTTTTATTAAGATTTGGTAGATAAAACAAAACTCGTATAACTAATAGTTATACCACAAAGATTTTCAAAATTTTTTGCTGAATGCTTACATTTAGTTTGATATATTTATGATATGAATGAAAAAAATATTTTTACATACAATTTTACAAATAAGTTGTTCAGTGAAGAAATCGAATTACTCCCTTCAGTCACAGAATTGTTCGAGTTAGAGCTTGCATTTCTAGAATATCATTCTTTGCAACCAGCGGAACTGATTAGCAAATCTGCATATATTAAGGCAGTTGATTCAAAATTGACATTACATTTCCTTGCAAATACATATAAACCATCTCTTGTAATATTATCTAGGTCAAGTAAAACTAAAAATTATTTTGAGAATGGAATGTTTTCTACTGGATATGCAACTCATTCCTTATTTCCCTATCGTGGAAAGTTTCATCCGCAATTAATTAAAAGTTTGCTGAATATTATCGGTGTAAAAAAAGGTGAATTAGTGTTAGATCCAATGAGTGGAAGCGGTACTACTAATATTGAGGCAGCACTATTTGGAATACATTCTGTCGCAGTAGATATTAGCCCGTTCTGTAGATTAATGACCAAAACTAAATTTGAATCCCTAAAAGCAAACAAAGAAGAATTACAAAAACTTATAAATAAAGAAGAAGAGCTATTTAGTTTCTTTGCAAGCAAGAAGAAGTATGATTCCCCCAAAAACAACCAGCTATTTGAAAGTGAACCAAATTATTATATTACTTTATTATCATATCTTGATTCTATGGGATACTATAATAGAACTAAAAGTTCATCACATAAAGAATTGTTTAGTAGAGTTCTTGAACGTTATATTTACACGATTTTGAATTATTTAGAAAATCCTTTTTATGATAGAGAAAATTTAGGAAATGTAACCATTTCTAAAGACTCAACAGCGATGAAATTAAATTATGAAGATAATTTATTCGATGGAATAATAACTTCCCCTCCTTATTCGTTTGCCATTGACTATGCAAGCAACGATAAAGATCAACTTGAATACTTGGGATTAGATGTAGAGAAGCTAAAAGATAAAATGATCGGTTTGAGAGGAAAGAATAAAACAGAAAGACTTGATAATTATTTCGAAGATATGAGAGCTGTATGTGCTGAGATTGCGAGAGTTCTAAAACCCAACAAATATGCAGTAATAATTATTGGCTCAAATACAAATCAAACTGGCGGTATTCGTTTGGAAGATAAAATAATAAATTTTTGCGAGGGAGCTAATCTAAAACTTGTTAAAAGTATTGTTAAACCCATTAAGGGTTTGCGAAATACTATGAAGGATGAATATGTTCTCTTTTTTAATAAAATGGTTTAAGAGGTAGTTAATGAAATCAACTGATGAAAAATTTAAAAGCGTCATCGACAAAAACACATTCTATTTTTATAATAAGAAGTTTGAAGAAAGTTATGAAGGTTATGTTAATTCAATTAAAGAACTACTTCTAAATTTAAAAAACGAAATTGAGCTTCACGGACTAAAAAAAGTACTCTTTGAAAAATTATTATTTGAAAAAGAAAACGGATTACGCGCTTTGCTTGCTCTGACTGGTTTTTCAAATGAAAACTTAAAAAGAATTACAACTTTAATTAGAGTTGTTGATGATACGGAACTAAATAAGATTCTTTTAAAGGGGAGGTGGTTCAAGAGTGAAGGAATTTCTGAAGATGGAATTGCTGAATGGTCAGATTCAAAAATTATGTCTATGCTAAAAACAGATAAATATTTCAGAGAAGGGATTGTAAATCTTTTTTTTGAAGGCGCAACCATACCATTCTTAGCTAAAACATTACCTTTATTTGAGCTAAAGAAATTAAGTATATCAAAATTACAGTATCAAATTCCGGATTTAATCGACACGCTAATCAGATACAAAGAAAAGGGTTCTTATTCAGGTAAAAAGGAAAATAATCCTGAAACAGTAATTGAAAATATATTAGAAGAATTCAAAGTAACTTTTGAAAGAGGTGATCTTTCCGAATTAATTACAAATGCACCCGCCTCAAAAAGAACAATGGATTTTATAATTCCTAATAAGAAAGATCCTCTTATAATTATTGAAAGTTCTTATTTAGTTACTACTTCATCCGGGCAAGGTGATAAATCAAAAACTGAAATTTCAATAGATGTACTAATCAAGCAACATTATCCCAAAGCAAAATTTATTGGTTTTGTTGACGGAATTGGATGGTACGTAAGAAAGGGCGATTTAAAAAGGATGGTTTCTGCATATGAAGATGTTTTTACTTTTCACGAAGATGAATTGCGAAGATTTAAAGAATTGTTAAAGAACACCTTAAAATAGTTATGAAAAAATTTTATAATAAAATACTAAATGGAGATTCAATTGAATTATTTAAGGAACTTCCAGATAATTCAATCGATGTCACATTTGCTGATCCACCATTTAACTTAAAGAAAAAATACAATGGCTATAAAGATTCTTTGGAATTTGAAGAATACCTGAATTGGTGTGAATTGTGGATAAAAGAAATGGTGAGAGTAACAAAACCTACCGGCTCTATTTTTATACATAACATACCTAAATGGTTAACCTATTATTCATCTATTTTGAACAAATATGCTACTTTTCGCCATTGGATTTCTTGGGATGCCCCGAGTTCACCAATGGGAAAATCTTTGCAACCTTCGCACTATGGAATATTATTTTACGTTAAGGATATTAAGCAAACTAAATTTTATGAATTAAGATACCCTCATAAACGTTGCAGAAAATGTGGTTATTTGTTAAAAGACTATGGCGGGAAAAAGCAAGGTTTACATCCTTTCGGTCCTCTCTTATCAGATGTATGGACAGATATTCATCGAATAAAACATAATAAATATAGGGACGAACATCCCTGTCAATTACCGATTCATCTCCTGGAAAGAATAATATTAATGAGTACAGATGAATCTGATATTGTTCTCGATCCATTTATGGGTACAGGTACTACAGCCATAGCATCTAAAAGACTAGGTAGAAATTATATCGGATTCGAATTGGATAATAAATATGTCTCTATTGCTAACGATAAACTTAAATATGAACAGTCCAATTCCAAACTTGGTGAATATTGGGTTAGTTTTTTCTTAAAAGATATTGTTTCCCTTAGGGATGTTGATTGGAAAGATGTATCAAAATTTTATTCACTACCTCAAAATAACCGCGCTATAGATCATACTCAAATTGAATTTGTAGATAAGAGAAATATTCTAAAACATTTTGACTTTGTCCTCAATGGAAATGGAAAAATAAAACAAGATTCAATGCAGCTAGAATTTTGTAATTGTCCATAGATAAGAAATGCGTTATAACTAGCCAATCATGCGGACGAAGTTTTCGCAATTGGCATTTGTGTAATTGTTGGTTTAGCTCTTCTGTGTAAAGTTACTTATGTAAATAGTTCTGTAAAATTGAAGATTTATCAATCCTGAAACACGAAACGAGTTTTTCAATTACGTCTACTTTCGTAAAGCTAATCAATAAATAAAAATCAATAATTATTTTTTATGCCCCAAATGTCATGGGGCTTTTTTATTTTAGTTCATCAAATAAAAACGAGTAACAATGCAAAGATGGATTAAGATAACGATCGGAGTAACTTTCACTTTCCTCCTCATGTTAATTGTCAGCGGAATTATTTTTTATAACATTCTAAATTCTTCTCTGCCTGAATATGAAGGAGAAATAAGCAATTCCGAAATTTCTGCCGATGTTCAAATCTACCGCGACAGTATGGCAATTCCATATATCATTGCAAAAACAGAAGAAGATGCTGCTTTTGCTTTGGGGTTTGTTCACGCGCAAGATAGGTTGTTCGTTATGGATATTATGAGACGCGCCGGTGAAGGAAGGTTAAGTGAAGTCATGGGCGAAAAGTCAGTTCCTTTTGATAAAATGTTCCGCACTGTTGGACTAAAAAGAATTGTTGATAGAAATATTAAAAACATAAATGCAAAATCTTTAAGTCTGTTGAATGCTTATGCGAAGGGAGTAAATCTTTACATTCATAATGCGGAAGGAAACTATCCAGCCGAATTTGATGTACTTGGTTATGATCCCGAAGAATGGCAACCCGAACACAGCTTGATAGTTGGACGAATGATGGCTTGGGAATTGAATATTAGCTGGTGGATAGATTTCACTTTTTCATTTCTTGTACAAAAATTTGGTGAAGAAAAAGTATTAGAGATACTTCCGGATTATCCTGAGAATTCAAAATTGTTATTACCAATGGAGATGAAAAATTATCCTCCCATTGACAAATCAGTTGTTGAAGTTGATAAACAATTCCGGGATTTCATGGGAATGTCCGGGACTCATCTTGGTTCAAATAATTGGGTAGTTAATGGAAAAAAATCTTCTTCCAGCTTACCGATAATTGCAAACGATACTCATTTACATTTTAGCGCTCCAAGCAGATGGTATGCTGTGGTTATCCGGGGCGGCGATTGGAATGTTGAAGGTTTTACAATTCCCGGTACTCCTGCCGTTGTTGTTGGTAAGAATAAAAATATTTCCTGGGGCGTTACTAACATTATGCTTGATGATGCCGACTTCTATGTTGAAAAATTAGATTCAACACAAAAAAAGTATTTGTTTAATGATGAATGGAAAAGCTTAAGCATTATTAAGGATACGATAAAAGTTAAAAATGAAAAAGAGATTGTGTTTGAGATAAAATCTACTCACCGTGGCCCAATCATCTCAAATATCCATCCGTTTTCAGTTTTATATCCCGAGAGCAAAAGTTCAGCGATGATTAGTATGCGATGGCTGGGTGCAGATTTTAGCGATGAGCTCTACGCATTTTATTCAATTGACAAAGCAAAGAGTTGGAACGAGTTTAAGTCAGCTTTTCAATATTATGGATTACCGGGACAAAATTTTGTGTATGCCGATAAATCCGGTAACATCGGATATATGTTTGGTGGAAGGTTACCGCTTCGAAATGCAGTCAATCCAACATTTATTTATGATGGTACAACGGATAAGTATGATTGGAAAGGATTAGTTCCAATAAATGAATTACCTTCAATATTTAATCCGCTAACAAATTATATTGCAACTGCAAACAATAAACTTGTCAAAGATTTCAAGTATCACATCTCAAATATTTGGGAACCGTCATCACGCTCTGAAAGAATACAAACTTTACTAACTGCAAAAGAAAAACATTCGGTTGAAGATTATAAAAAATATCAGATGGATATCACTTCACCGTATGCAGAAAAAATAGTGAAGCATATCTTAAGTTCATTTGAGGGAATTAAAGTCGTCGATGCAAATTTAAATTCCGCTCTTCAGATGTTTAGGCAGTGGGATTTTAAAATGAATGAGTTCAGTCAGGTCCCCACAATATATGCTATGTTCTTGAAATGTTTTCTGCAAAATACTTTACTCGATGAAATGGGTAAAGATCTTTTAAATGAATATGTTTTTATTGCAAATGTTCCATACAGAGTTACATTAAAGATGCTTGCTGATTCATCCAACTCATGGTTTGATAACATTTCCACTCCCAAAATCGAAAGTAAGAATGAGATAATCAGAAAAAGCTTATCCGATGCATTAAGCGATTTGGAAAATTCTTTTGGTAGAGATGTGGCGAAGTGGCAATGGGGTAGTCTGCACAAAGCAACCTTCAAACATTCCTTCAGCGGAGCTTCTTCATTGTTAGATAAGTTCATAAATATTGGGCCATTAAGTATTGGCGGAGATGGAACAACATTATTCAATACTGAATATCCATTTAAAGAAGGAATCAAATCTTATCCTTTATTCGATCATGGACAGTTTGATAACATTCTCGGACCGACAATGAGATATATTTTTGATTTCTCAAAACCCGATGAATTCAACATGGTATTAACCACGGGGCAATCTGGAAATTTCATGAGTGAACATTACGGGGATATGTCTGAATTGTGGCTTCGCGGAAATTATGTAACGGTAAGAACGGATGAGCAATCAATTAAGAGCGATAGGAATAAATTGTTTAGAATAATCAGAAAGTAAAATCTAATTTTCTTTACAGGATTAAAAAAAGTTATGCTATCAATTTAAAAATTCCATCGTAACTACATACTTAATTTAAAATGAATAGGGTAATAAGGTTACATGCGTTTTTCTCGGTTTGTTACTAAGGTTTAACCTTTGGAGTTTTAATCATCAACAAGAGAATATTTTTTTCCTAAAACCTTAGTAACCAAAAATAACCTCATGAAATATAACCTTATTACCTGTTATGTAAAAAATCAAGGCCGTAAGCGATATCCTTTCCCTTAATAATTTGGAAGAAAGAGGCGATAGATCAGACAATCAGTCTCACCGTTCTCGACCTTTTTCTTCCTTGCTT
>Ga0208863_1000135_pt1 | contig 92517 bp, 101 predicted proteins | sample RifOxyD3_FD_184040 | JGI IMG/M metagenome (GOLD analysis project Ga0208863, IMG submission 184040) | Soil microbial communities from Rifle, Colorado - Rifle Oxygen_injection D3 (SPAdes) | ecosystem: Environmental > Terrestrial > Deep subsurface > Rock core/Sediment | place: Rifle, Colorado... | reverse complement strand
ACGAAGGTCACCTTCTACAGCGATACCGCTGCTTCGGATTTCTTTAGCGATTGTAGCCGCTTCATCTTCGCTGAGTTCGAATACACGCTTGTTGTAATCGAGCCCTGTAGCATCCAAAATTTTGCGTGAAGTATGTAAACCGATACCATAGATATAAGTTAATGCATATTCCAAACGTTTTTTCTTAGGTAAGTCCACACCAGCAATACGTGCCATGCTTATCCTTGTCTCTGTTTATGTTTTGGGGTTTTGCAGATTACGCGAACGACCCCTTTGCGCTTGATGATTTTACAATCGTCGCACATTTTCTTCACTGAAGAACGTACTTTCATCGGTAGGCTCCGTTGATTTAAATCACTTGCTTTTCGTAGGTGAGATTGATCGCACCAATACTTGTAACTACGATTGAACGCAGTTAGAAACATTCAATTCTATTTGTCCGAAAGGGCAAAGTGGACGCGTATATTACAGTAAATAAGGTTAAATTTTTATTAAGGGATCGAATAGAGAAGTGATTCGAATTGTGGTTACACAATTCGAATCATAAATGGAGATTCTAAGACAGCATCCAATGCTTCAAGCTGAATCATGAGGGCATGGACCGAGCGTTCTGTTGCCTCATGGGTTGCAAACAGCAGATGGGCACACTCGGTTTCGGAGGGACGCTGAATAACGGCTTCGATTGAAATCGCATGATCGGCAAAAAGGCTCGTAATCTGTGCCAAAATCCCCGGTTTATCTGAAACACGAAGACGAAGATAATATTTGGATCGGATATCGTCTTGATTTTTTAAACGCAAACCCTCTTCGAGCGGATGATTAAACCCGAGCATCGGGGATCGTTTGCCTGAACGGACAATGTCGATAATGTTGGCCACAACGGCACTTGCCGTCGCATTACCGCCCGCACCCGGGCCGTAATAGAGGGTTTCACCGACACGGTCGCCGACAACACTGATTCCGTTCATCACCCCGTCAATTTTTGCGATCATCGCATCTTCTTTGACCAAAGCCGCATGAACACGAAGTTCTACTTCCCCATTGTCACGTTTTGCAATTCCTAAAAGTTTGATGGTGTATCCGAACTCTTTTGCGAATGCGATGTCCGCAGGAGTAATCCCCTCGATCCCTTGAATCAAAATCTCTTCGGGCTTCGCATCGATTCCGTATGCGATTGAAGCTAGGGATAGAAGCTTATGGGCCGCATCAAATCCGCCGATGTCGAAGGTCGGATCGGCTTCAGCGTAGCCTAACGCTTGCGCTTCGGCTAATACCTCGGCAAAAGGGGTACCTTCATTCATCATTTTCGTCAGCATGAAATTGCACGTGCCATTCATAATCCCCATGATAGAGAGGATATGGTTCGCTGAAAGACCGTCACGCAATGCATTAATAATCGGGATTCCCCCCGCAACGCTTGCTTCAAATTCAAAGGGAATCTCGCCTGCAATATCCTGAAGCTCATAGCGGTGATACGCCAGGAGGGCTTTATTTGCCGTGACAACGGCTTTTCCGTTTTGGAGGGCTTTTTTAACGATTTCAAAAGGAAGTTCTACCCCCCCCATAAGCTCTACAACAATATCAATTTCTGGATCATCGATAATGTCATACGGATTTTGCGAGAGCGTTATCGCAAGATCAGATGCTTTCTCGAGATTACGAACGACACCGCTTTTTACGATAATTTCGTCCCCGGAACGGGCCGTAATAATACTCTTGTTCTCTTCTAAAATTTGGACAACGGCACGTCCTACCGTACCGACACCGATTACGCCGACACGTGTCACTCAGCACCCTTGCAATTTAACGTACTCAAGAACTGCTTGATGTTCTTTGCGGCTTGACGGATACGTTTGTCATTTTCGATCAATGCGATACGGACGTATTCATCTCCGTAATCCCCGAATCCGATCCCCGGCGCTACCGCAACGTTAGCTTCGACTAAAAGACGTTTAGAAAACTCCAAACTTCCCAAATGACGGGCACATTCAGGGATTTTTGCCCATACGAACATCGATGCTTGGTTTCGTCGAACCGGCCATCCGGCACGGTTAAACGCTTCGATCAACACATCTTGACGGTGATCGTATTTATCGGTGATCTCTTGCACACAGGTTTGATCGCCGTTAAGGGCTATCGTTGCCGCTACTTGAATCGGGGTAAACATACCGTAATCCAACCAGCTTTTGATTTTTTGCAATGCACCGATCAGTTTTGCATTTCCAACGAAGAAACCAACGCGCCACCCTGCCATATTGTAACTTTTTGATAGGGTAAAGCTCTCAACCGCTACATCTTTTGCACCCGGAACCGAGAGGATCGAAGGGGTCTTGTATCCGTCAAACGTCAAGTCGCCGTAGGCGATATCACTGATGATGTAAAAACGCTCCCGCTTCGCCATTTCAACCACACGGGTATAAAACTCCGGTGTGACGGTAGCCGTCGTCGGATTGTGCGGAAAGTTTACAACAAGATATTTCGGTTTTGGAAACGAAACATGAAATGCATGTTCAAGCCGTTCAAAGAAAAGATCTTCATCGACTTTATAATCTTCATCAAACGGTAATTCCATCTTTTGAACGTTACCGCCCGCCAGGATGAAACCGTATGAGTGAATCGGGTAAGTAGGGTCAGGAACAACGACAACATCGCCCGGGTTGGTGATGGCATACGCAAGATGGGCATATCCCTCTTTCGAACCCATGGTTGCAACTGCTTCGGTTTCAGGATCGAGATCAACGTCATAACGACGTTTGTACCAATCGCAAATCGCTTGGCGAAGTTTTGGGATCCCTTTGGATGCTGAGTACCCATGCGTTTTGGTTTTTTGCGCCGATTCGATCAGTTTTTCACGAATATGCTTAGGGGTGTCACCGTCGGGATTTCCCATACTGAAATCGATTACGTCTGCACCGGCACGTCTGCGCGCCATTTTCAGCTCGTTAACTTCAGCAAATACGTATTTTGGAAGGCGCTTAATCCGGTCAAATTGGATTTCATCAAACATGGCTACAACCTGTGATTAAAAAATTGCGCCATTTTAACATAAGAGGCTTAGTTTAACTATAATAGTCAGGACTTATCGTCCCGGACTCATCGATTCGATCCACATCCCCTCTTTAAGGACTTTCATCCCCTGCGCATTGGAGATTTTTAGATAATAAGCCCCTTGCGGGAGTTCAAATTGTAATTCCTCTTTGGATTCCGAGGAACGAAACGAAGAGAGTACATGCATTGAACTGTCCAAAACGGAAAGATCCGGATACCATTTACCCGTATACGGAGGCTCAATATGGATAGTTTGTCCTTCCTCCACACGAAACCATTGTGCAGCGTTAGTACGTTTAAGTTCCGATCCCTCATCAGCACCTAATAAAGGAGTATTCCAGAAGGCATTTCGTGTGTCGACTATCAATGAAAGCCCATTTTTATCAAGATGGGCACGTTCGATACGAATTCCCTGTTCTTTAAGATTTTCACCCAAAGCAGTGGGATTAAAAACTTTGTTTCCGATTGCCATGCCGTGGAGATCACCGGTAAGGTTTTGAATCACAAGGGTATCAACATCTAATTTATAACCTACCGCATTGAACGCATGCGTGAGGGTGCGCATACTGACAGCCGGCTCACCGCTAAAGGTAATCTGGGTATTGATCGATGAGCCCCAAACGAGGAAGGGAAACCATAAAAGCAGTGCCAGCCGTTTCATCACCAACTGCTTACCAGTTTTTCCCGCCGTTACGCTCGATAAACTCATCACGGCTAAGCTGTTTCAATGTACCGTTTTCATAGATAAATCGAATGGTCTCTTTCTCTTTTAGAACCGTTTTTTCGGTAGGTGATTGAATTTCAACCCTTCCGTGTCCTAAAAAGATTAGCCAGTTTTTAGTCGTATCAATGATAATGGGAGCGGCGGTAATATTTTGTACTCGTTCACCGGTTGCCATATCAATCATCCCATACCAGACTTTATACGCCGGACGGATGGTAAGCTCTTTCCCTGAGACTAAGGATTGCGACACCTGCGGTAAGCTTTCATTTGCTTCAACACTCACTGCGGAGAGCGTAATATTTGTCTCATTGCTTTCGGTTACATTCACATCACTGATCACATCAGAAGCCTCAACCGCCACCGTCGTCAGTTTCATCACTTCTTCACGAGGCTCAGCAGACATTTTGTCCTGTAAAAAATATCCGCCTACCATTAAAATAAGAATCAAAGCTATTCCAGCCATGATCCATTTAGGTTTCGAATTGGATGGTGATTGTAAAATAACTGATTGCTTTTGGGGATAGGTACTCGAATGGTTTTTGTAAAACAGGGTATATTCTTCTTTGATAACGCTGAGATCAAGGCCGTATTCACGCTCTAAAATTGACATATAACCCATAAACTGAACCCGCCCGATCTCTGCGTAAGATTTGGTCAAAACCAATTCTATTTTGTCACGGGAAATATGAGTCCGTTCATGAATTTTCTCTGTTCCAAGAGCCTGTAAATCTTCAAACGTGTTACATTGCTTCATCTCATTCTCTCCATCAAGATTGCGCCGGCAACACCGACATTCAAAGAATCAAAATCATGCGCCATCGGAATTGAGATACCGACATCGAGGCTTTTTTGGACTCTTCCGCTGAGCCCCTCTCCCTCATTGCCCAAAACCAAGGCCCGCTTAGGGGAAAAGGTCGCTTCACGTATATCCTGCCCATCCATAACGGCACCATATATCTGAAATCCCGATTGCTTCAGTTCATGCAAGACATCATGAATATTGTGGACAACTACAAGAGGCATATCGAGTGCTGCCCCGCTGCTGGTACGGATCATCGGTTCCAGATTCGGCTCTTTGATACCGCAGATGACTATCGCTTGAACTCCTAATGCATAGGCGCTCCGGATCAGTGAGCCGATATTTCCCATATCGGTAATCGAGCTGAGAATCACGACAAAATCGCATTTTTTGAGAAACGGCGAGGCGTAAGGGACAATTTGTGAAATCTCAGCGATAAACCCCTGATGATTTCCCCCCTTCACCATGGACTGTGCCGCCTTTTCAGGGATCCGTTTGATCTCAAAACCCATTTTCATAAGGGCTGAATACTCTTTTTTATCGAGTTCCTTGGCCAGATAGAGCGTCTTGATACGATCTCTGTGCCGTTCTAGTGCGTAATAAACCGGTTGTTTTCCATAAATAAGCATGAAGTATTATATCCTATGATTGTAAGAGGCGTTGATAGCACTCTTATTGATGTTACACACTTTAGGAACAAAGTCCCTAAAGTGGCAGGGACAAATGTCCCTACAACCCCCTAAAGCTACCATATCTTTAGGATACGGGAGAGGGGAGCCCATGTTACAAATCCAAAAGGCGTTGATAGCACTCTTTTGGATTTTCGCCCGTAATTTTGGCGATCAGTTTGGAGGCGGCTTTTTTAGGGATATCGAGAGAAAGGATATCCTGTTCGCTCAAAGATGAGCCTTTTGACTCCGATGCTTCGATGACCACAACCCACTCCCCTCGTATCTCTTTTTCCATTTGAGGGATCAGTTCTGAAGCCGTACCGCGGTAAAAGTGTTGATATCGTTTCGTAATCTCTTTTGCCAAAAAGATCTGACGCTCGGGTACGGCAATAGAAAGCTCCGATAACAATTTAGCCAATCGTTTAGGAGATTCATACAGTATCGTCGTATATCCGTTAAACAGCGCTTCTTGAAGAGCGGAAGAACGGTCGTTCCCTTTGTGAGGCAAAAAACCGAAAAAAAGCATTTTTGTCTCCACAAATCCACTGGCCACAAAAGCACTCAATGCCGCGTTTGCACCCGGCAATACATCGTAGGCGATCCCATGATCCTGACAATAACGGACCAACATCTGTCCCGGATCACTAATCCCCGGCATTCCGGCGTCACTGACATACACCACGTTTTGATCAAAAAAATCGGGAGACAGCGAGGCGATAAATTCAGCTTCATTATGTGAATGGAGGCTGATGAACTTAGGCTCAAGGGTGGTTAGTTCGTAACGTTCTTTAAGGAGATGAATGAGTTTTTTGGTAACGCGCGTATCTTCGCATAGCATAATATGTGCGTTAGAGAGGACTTCAAGGGAACGTAGAGAGATATCGGCAATATTGCCGATCGGGGTTGGGACGAGAGATAACATAAATCTCTCCCCCTTACGCCGTCAACTTAGCTAAGCTGATAACGTTTTTTGAATTTGTCGATACGACCGGCAGTGTCTACTTGACGCTCAGAACCGGTATAAAACGGATGACATGCACTGCAGATATCGACACGGATAGTCTCTTTTGTGCTGGTTGTTGTGAATGAGTTACCGCATGCGCAGCTTGCTGTACATTCAACAACGTTCGGGTGAAGATCTTTTTTCATGGTTTTGCCTTGTGATCGACGGCGTTGTACGTCGGTCTGTATAGTTTTATATCCGTACGGGGGCGGATAATTGGAGGCGAATTATAACGAAAAATTTCTTTTTTTACAATAATCGCGATGCAATCGCCACCGCTGCCGTTTCGGAACGTAAAATCATAGGGGAAGGGAAGAGGCGGACACAGTGATCGGCGAAGAGTCTCCGTTCACTTTCATCAAATCCCCCCTCACATCCGATGATAACCGTCTCCATCTCCTCACCCCTCTCCAGCGGCTTACCCCCGAAATCAAAAATAACCGCATCTTCATGGGTCTTTAAAAAAGAACTCAGGTTGGGGGATTCGGACAATTCAATTACAGAAGTCCGTCCGCACTGCATGATCGAACTCTCCATAATACGTTCAAAACGATCAAAATCGAGACGAAAATTCTGCTGTGAACGGCGGCAATGGATAAACGTGATTTTAGCCACCCCCAGTTCTGTGAGCATCGGCAGCGTTTTTTCGATGGTTTTGGGATCAATCAGACACCATCCGATATGTAGAGAGCGCTCACTCTCACACGGTGCATGATGATGGCTTTGCAACGTAAAATAGGCATTTCGGCCATCGGTTCGTTCCAGACGGTAACGATACTCTTCACTCAGACGTTCACGTGAGCGAAATGCAATTAAATCGCCGCTTTTATGACGCCGGACTTTAATAAGGTATTTATAGTCATCACCCGAAACACTCAGTTCGTCTCTGCCGACGTCGTTATGGAGAAGAAACTTCATACGATCATCATCCAAATATTCATCATGATTAACAGCCCCATCTCAATTCCTAAAAAAAGAAACGCTTTTTTCTTATATACGCCAAAAGCCCCTTCCTGGCTTATATCCGTTCGACGTTTAAGGGTTTTATACCGTTTGGCTTCGAGGATAATCATCACCACCGCGATCACGAGCATCGCCGTATTGGAGAAGGTAAATTGAAGATGTTTAGCGGCCATCATCACCGCACCGGTAAAAAGGATCAAAGCGATCAACGACCCTGAAATCGGCATCACGATCCGCATCCGCTTACTGTAGCGGATAATATGATGGGAGAGGGACAACATGACGATGTTAAACACAACGACCCCCATCAACACAATGACTCCGAAATAGTGGATATTAAGTCCGGTTGTATACATAGCTTCCATAAAGGGGATTTTACCTTAAATTGCCTATAATGACCACCTATGTACCTTAAGGAGATGAAATGGCGATCAGTGTAGAAGAGGCACTCAATTTGGTTTATAAACTCGCATACCCAACGCAGATGGAAATTGTACCGATTGAAAATGCGATTCAACGCGTCCTCTACGAAAAGATCACTGCAACCCATTCTCTCCCCTCCTTTGATAATTCGGCGATGGACGGCTACGCGGTCCGTTGCGAAGATGCGGGAAAAACGCTCCAACAATCCTGCGTCATTTTTGCCGGAAACGGAGATGAAATCCGTATGGTAGAAGATCAATGCATTCGAATCATGACGGGAGCTAAAATTCCTCAAGGGTGTGAAGCCATCGTCCCCATTGAAGAGGTAACCCTTAACGAAGGGCAAGTCACCTTTCCCTCTTTCATCAAACCCTCCCAACATATCCGCCTCAAAGGGGAAGATATCCAAGCGGGAATGACCTTGCTGGAGAAAGGGACCATGCTCCATGCGCATCATCTTTCTTTACTGGCTTCACAGGGGATTACCCATGTTAAGCTCTACCGCCGCCCCCGCATCGCCCTCTTCTCTTCGGGGAACGAGCTTAAAATGCATTATGAAACGTTAGGGGCCAATCAGCTCTATAACACCAACACTCCTACCTTTGCGGCGCGTGCGCAAGAGCTCGGCTGCGATGTTATCTTTACCGGAACTGCGGTGGATACCCTCGCATCGATCCAGGAACATATCCGGCGTGCACTCAACGCCGATTTGATCATTACTTCCGGCGGGGTGAGTGTCGGGGATGCCGATTTTACCAAAGAGGCATTTCAAACCCTCGGATTTGAGAGTGCGTTTGAATCGGTTGACATTAAACCTGGTAAGCCGACCACGTTCGGACGGATCGGCGATACCGTTATCCTGAACCTCCCCGGCAATCCTCTCGCGGCAGCACTCTGTTTCGAGCTGTTCGGTCAAAGTGCCATCTTCTCGCTGAGTGGACGGTCGGATAAATATCTCAGCACTCTGACAACCTCTATGTCTGAACCTTTTACCATGAAAAAAGGGAGACGCTCTCTCATCCCCGGTTGGTATGACGGATCATCCTTTACCCCAAGTCCAAAATTCGGTCCGGGGATGGTATTACCCCTATCCCGTGCGAACGCCTTTATGATGGTCGACGCGAGTGTAGAGGGATTTGAAAAAGGTTCTACGGTAAAAATCATACCGACACGATGGTGTATGAGCAGCGAACAACCCGTCTCTCTGATCACCCTCTAAAAACAAGGAAGGACCCGATGCACGAGAATTCAACGACACTGAGTATCCAAATCGAAGGGAAGAACATGGTTATCGCCTATGTTCTGTGGTGGTTTTTGGGATGGGCGGGGATTCATCGCTTTTATCTGGGCAAAACCCGAAGCGGAGCGATGCAATTAGGGCTCTTTATCCTTGGATGGGCAACCGTAGTGGTCTTTGTCGGATTTTTATTTTTGGGAATATTGGGAATATGGTGGCTTTTGGATGCCTATTATGTTCAAAAATATGTGAATGAGTACAATGCGCAAGCCGGACTCGATGCCTCATCGTTTACCCTGAATACACGGAAAAACAGTTCGGATACCGACCTGCGCCAAAGCAATCTGGATGAACTCGAACGGCTGCATGAGCTTTTGGAAAAAGGGGTCATCACCCAAGCCGAATTTGATGCCAAAAAAGCGGTCTTGCTTTAAACCGTTTTTGGGTTGATAAAGATTTCAGAGGCAAGGACTTTTTCCCACAATTGCGGGTCACTCCACCCTTCTCGTACTTCATCACTAAAGTGGATCGACTCCAAAGCGATCCTCCCCATCAGCTGTGAATAAGCATCTTCAGAAAAAGCTTGCGCATATCCCGTCTCTGTCTCATGGACGATGATACTGTGAAGCTTAACCCCCTGCTCGCCGTTGATCATCCGCGTCGAACGCAAAAGCTGATCGATCATCAAAAAGATGACGCGGCTAAACTGCTCACATGAGGGAGATACGGGCAACACCACCCATCGGTTTGAATGCTCTTTCATAGATGCGATATACGCCGCATCATCCCCCTCCCAAATCGCGATGGCGTGATCGAAGCTGTCAATCAGCTCTTTCATCCCCTGCTTCATCAAACCAAAATCGTACACCATCTGTCCATGATCCAGATACTGCGACTCAAAAAGCACTTCGACTTTGTACGAGTGTCCGTGAATCGAAGCGCGACACCGCTGGGTTGAACAACCGCGAACGATATGGGCATTTTCGAATTTAAAAAGTTTTCGGATTATCATTAGATACTATCTTTTTGATCAGGTTCAGTATCGGAGACTTTATCCAAAGCCCTCAAAAATTTCTCCTTCGTCGCTCTATTTTTACGTTCATTGCTATAATTTTCGGTGTTGAGTGCGGAGACCTTTTCACTTACCGCCGTCACAATAAACTGATTCAAATTCTTATGCCGCATGACTATCCGTTTGAACGAATTTTAGGTGTAGTGACGATCCGCTAAGTTCCAATCCGTGTTTCCAACATAACGCACCCGCATCGATAAAAAACTGATCGAAAAATGTTTTATCTTTGAGCGGTTCACTCAATGAGGTACCGAAATCGAGCAAATACGACAAATCTGCAACCGCTTTACTGCCGTCAGAAAATTCCAATGCGATTTTATAACCCTCGTCTTGTGTCGCTTTTATAATTTTAATCATTATCCGCTCCCGGAATACGAAATAAAGGTTGCAGCGTAATCGCTAATTCCCAATCTTCCATCAATTCTTCTTTATGTTCCGAACACCATTCGGCGACAATCTTTGCCGCCTTTTTAGGTAAGTTTCCTTGATAAATCTCACCCGTCTCTATCAAGATAAATGCTTCAAATCCTTGATATTCGACATGAATATGAGGAGGATTATGATCGTCATGATACATTCGGATAATAATGCCAAAGAAATAAGAGATTATGGGCATATTACACTGCTTTTCGTGAAATGACCCATTTTATCATAGAATCACTTTGATGTTTATACCCCGTGGTTTTGATCCCGGATAGGAGATTCACCCTTATAATCCCTATTTTTAGGGAGTTAAATGGTGTTTTAATATTCTTTTGACACTTTTTTGACATCCGTATTTGGAATACAAATACTAGTATTCAAAAAACAGAAGTTTAATCGCTTCTTCCTTTGACAATGATTGTTTGATCAAAGTCTGATCTCGTACAATAAGCCAATCATCATTGAATGAAAATTTTTTAATAGTTATAAGTATTTGAATCGGGATTCATAGTTTTTTCTATACCTCCAGATAAGATCCCTTTTTGTAATGCTTTGTAGATCAAAATAAAACTTGGAATTCTTAATAAGTATTTCCCATGAATTTTCTTTCTTTTACATTTAAGTAAAAGGCTTTCCCTTGTTTCTATAAATGGAAAAAAATAACCTACATGATGACCATGTCGCAAAAGTAATTTAGCTCTTAGTTTGAGACTTCTGTGAATCGTTGATAACAACCAACCATCTAATTTTTTCAATTGATCTTCGTCATTAACCAAAGGATAAAAACTCATGATACCTTTAAAATTGATTCTAGCAGTTCGACCATTAAGGTAATTAATTAAGTATTGATCTGTTAAACCACCATACAAATAACGGCGTATCTGCATTATTGCTGTTAAAAATGCTTCATCTTTATTTCTGTTTGGAATCATCATACTTTTTAGTATTGGTTCTTTGAGAGGCTGTATTAAATTTCTATATAGTAAATATGATATTTGTTTTTGAATTTTTTTAACTGATTGATTTTTGATTGCTACTTTATCTACCGCAATTGAATATCCTAAAAAATCTAAACTGGTTTTTGCATTTGCCAATTCCGCAGGCAACCCTTCTCTTGATAAAAGGCTAATTCCATCAGATTTTTTTGCATTAATTTGAATGTCTGCAATTTTTGAGAAATTATTTATAATAGTAAAAGCTTTGCATATATTATTATAATCTAATGACCAAATAACCGTATCATCTGCATATCGAGCGAAGCGAAGCCCTTCTCTTTCAAGATTTTTATCCAATTGCCAACATACCAAATTAGCCAAAAATAAAGATATTGATGTTCCTTGTGGAATCCCTTTATCTCTATTTTTTAGAAAAGCATCAATTATAAATATTTCTTCATCACTAACAAAAAAACCATTTTGATCATATTGTTGTTTTAAAAAAGGATGAGATATTGAACCAAAAAAATCAGAGAAATCGAATTCTGCAATAAATGTTCGTGCATTCATCGATATGTCAACCCATATATCTTGTATAGCGAAATGCACATTTCTATCATTCCGATATGCGTATGAAAACGAGCTAAATCTATGTCTATTTTTTGCTAAAAGCCTGTAATAGAACAGTTTTGAAACTGCTGCATCTGGAATTTGATATATAGATATTTGACGTTCTCCGCCTGATAGTTTAGGAATAGATTTGATATAGGGAGGGTTTGGTTCATAAGTTTTATTTTCAATATTCTTTGCAATTGATTTAGCAATACTTTTTGCTTTTTTCCTAACATAAAATGGATTGAATTTTTGATCTTCTTTCCAATAATCAGGTTGTTCAATTCTTTTTTGAGTTGTTATTCCAAAACGTTTTTGATTTCTTAAATGTTCTTGATGTAGATTGTTATGATAGGCATGGTAACGTAGAATTAGTTTTTCAGATTCGTCAAGTATTAACTTAGTTAATTGTTTTTCTAAACTCATATTTGTTTCTCCAACAAGAGCCTGAAGAATCAGGCTCACACGGAATGCAACCACAGTAAAAGTAAGTTTCCATCTGTTTAATTGACTTTGACATCAATTCCCAAACTGTTGCATTTTCATACAACGTAAAAGGGCATCCGTTCTTTCCATTGGAAAGTAAAGTATTATAACATTCAATTATTGAAACCATGATGATTTAAAAATTTTCGAGACCATTGTAAAATATTATTGGCTGCACAAAACGCCAAATTACTTTAATAAAATGACACTTTTTTGACACCTTAGATGGGTCAAAATGACTAAATTTGACTAACTAAAACAATTATTCTTAAATTTTTTAGGGCTTTAAAGTGCCTATTTTAGGGAGTTTTGCCCTATGTATAGGAATTCTGAATATTAAACACCGTGGTTTTGATCCCAGATACGGATATGGAGGCGGTCGGAGTAGATAAAACCTCGGCGTTTACAAAACTCGATGACCGCTTCGCAGTTCGCTTCGATATGGGCTTTATCTCCCCCGAGCGGCATACAATAAACCGGCGTGTAGGGGTGAGGGGCAATGATCGCATCGATTTCTGACTCGATATGACTCACCAGCGAGGGTTCATCGACCGTGAATTTGAAAAAACTCTCTTTAGCCTGAGCGATAATCGCACTGTAGGCTTCCGGTTTGACCCGCCGCTCATACGGCTCGCCGCTGTTTGAGAGTTTGACCGATAACGCATACGTTGCCTCACGGTAAAAAGGGTAGCGTTGAAAATCAGGGGAAATCGTGGCATTGGTCTCAAAAGTCACCCGATGCCCGTGTCCTATCAAATAATCAATAAACTCGACAAAAATCGGCTCATTGGCATATATGAGAGGTTCTCCTCCAGTGAGGACAACATCGACATGAGGGGGCAATCTATAGCCGTTCATAATCCAAATAAGACTCTGAAGTTCTTCGATCTCCATCCATAATTCGCCGAACCCTTTGCGATCCACCGCATACACGGTATCGCATCCAAGAATTTCAGCTCCATCCGGTGTTCTCTCCGTGCATCCGAACCCTTCACACTTGAGATTGCATCCCCCGAATCGAAAAAACAGTGACGGTACACCCGTGTATTTTCCCTCCCCTTGAACGGAGTAAAAATGTTCTACTAAATATAACATCTTCACCCCCCCGTTTCATAAAAAGCACGATTGGACTGCTCAGCATCCCCCTCGCTCCAGCGGTTCTTCTCAGGCTTCGTACGAATAACCTCTTTTAAAACCAAGGCCGCTTCTTTGATGTCACCGCGTCGCACAGCGTCGCGGATCGACATCGCTTCGTCAAAATAGAGACACGGGATCAGATTTCCCTCGGCTGTGAGGCGAATACGGTTGCATTTGGTGCAAAAATCGTCTTTATGGGGCTCGATGATTCCGAATTCATATCCGTCTTCAAGTTTATAGTAATGCGAAGGGGAATGGCCGTCAAACCCTTCATCACTATAAGCGTAGCGGCTCCCGATAGTGCTGAGGAGTTCAGGACTTTGCATCCCTTTGATATTCACTTCGGCATGGACGTTTTCCATATATTCAATAAACCGAACGACCATGCCGCGTGCCTTACAGTATTCCAGAACATCCAACACTTCGCTATCATTGAGCCCTTTCATGGGAACCATGTTGACTTTGACTTTTAAACCGACTCGGAGGGCCTCTTCGACCCCTTCGAGTACTTGCCGCAAGACATCCTTTTTGGCAATTGTTTCGGCAATCTCAGGTTTAAGCGAATCAATCGATACATTAAGGCGGCGAAGCCCTGCATCATAGAGTTTTTGAGCGGTACCCTTGAGCAAAAAAGCGTTGGTTGTCATGGCCAAATCGATATCATTTTTATAATCGTAAATCATTTTGATAAAGGTATCGAGATCTTCGCGCAGCAGCGGCTCACCGCCAGTAATGCGGATTTTTTTAATCCCTTCGTCAATCGAAACTTTAATAAATTCAAACAACTCTTCAAAGCTCAGCAAATTCTCTTTAGGTACCCATGAAAACGGTTTTTCGGGCATACAATATTGACATCGAAAATTGCATCGCTCCGTTACAGAAACACGCAAGTAATCGACGGTTCTGCCATAACTATCTATTAACACTTCTGTCCTTGTGGGTATATACCATGAATGCGCGATAGTAGCGAAAAGTTGTTTGGAGTTTTATTTATTGCGGGAATTAGAGAGAAAATAAAGAGATGCCTGCCCCATCTTGGGACAAGCTGAAATCAGAAAAAACCGTTAATGGACTTCTGACCAAATTTTGCGTTTCCACAAATAAGCCAAAATCGCAAAAATCAAGGTATACAGCATTACCCATAGACCTAAACTTTCACGCTCCGCTTTTTTCGAATCGCCGATCTCTTCCATATACGTGATCACTTCTTCTTGTGCTTTTTCGGTCAAACCGACGCGAGGCATAGAAGTACCGTGAAGCAACGCTTGAGGATCATTGATAAAGCTGTGCAAGTAATGCTCGCCACGGCTTTTGATATACTGAGATAAATCCGGAGGCGTTGCACCCAAATAGGTTTTAAGATTATCCGCCGGCGTAGCCGCTTCAATCCCCGCATACTTCATACCGTGACAATGTCCGCACGCCGCTACGAACGTTGCTTTGTTCCCTTCTTTTCCTTCAGCCACTTTTGGGGCAATCGATTGAAAATAGGCAACCATGTCCATGATCTCCTGAGGAGTCATCCAGTTATAAGCCGGCATTGGGAACACTTTACCGCTTTCCGGCGTATATTTGTGTTCCACATGCATTGCAGTGACCGGATCGAAAATAAAGTTCGCCAAATAGTTTTTATCGTAGATACGACCTGCATTACTTAAATCAGGTGGGACAACACCGTACGATGCCCCCGCGTCAGCATTAGGCATTGTTTGTGGATATCCACCTGCTTCAATGGCATGACATGCAATACAGTTGGCTTCAACCAAAATCTTACCGTTTTCAACGTTGCCGGTAAGTGACGTATCGACATTTTTCAATGTCTTAAAACTGAAATCTGCCGGAGCAACTTCCGGATGCATAATATGGTGCGCATACGGCTCAATCCCGTAATAGGTGATGCCGACAAGAGCCATAATGACGGCTAAAATTTTAAACTCTTTCATTATTTGCCTCCCACTTTTTTGGCTTCTGCTTTGGTAACAAACGGCAACGCCGCGAACAGGACCAAGAACGTCATTGATGAAGCAAAACCTACCCATGCATTCGCACCGGTCGGAGGTAATTTACCATACACGGTCAACACGATCAAATCTACCATCAAGAACCAGAACCAATATTTGAAATACGGACGTTGATTCGCCGGTTTTACCATCGGTGAACGATCCAGCCACGGCATTACAAAGAAAATAGCGTTTGCAATTCCAAAAGCGATCAAACCAAGGTCTTTACCGGAAACACCTGCGATCTCAAAGAAGAATCCGCGTAACACTTCGTAGCTCCACAAGAAATACCACTCAGGGTAGATATGTGCCGGAGTTTTAAGACCGTCTGCTTTATCAAAGTTTACCGGGTCCATCGCAAAGTTGTAATGGAAGAAAACCAAATAGAAAAAGAACAGCATAAAGAAACCGAGAACAAAGAAATCTTTTGACAGGAATACCGGCCAGAAAGGGACGACTTTAGACTCTTTTTTGTTTCCTGCAAGGTATTTTTCCGCTTCCTCATCAAAATCGAAAAATTCGCCTGCTTCATTGTTTACGTGTGGAAAACGGAGCGCGTAAAAGTGAAATACAATCGCACCGATGATCAACAACGGAATCAACAATACGTGAAGCATAAAGAAACGGGTCAATGTTGAATCGGATACATAGAAGTTACCGCGAATCCAAACCACCAGCTCATCACCGACAAACGGAATACCGCCGAAAATTTCGGTGATAACGTACGCTGCCCAATACGACATTTGCCCCCATGGAAGCATATATCCGCTGAATCCTTCTGCTGAGAAAAGGACGAACAAGAGCATACCCGATACCCAGATCATCTCACGCCCTTTTTTATAAGAGCCGTAATAGATACCGGTAAACATATGGATATAAATGACCAAGAAAACAACGGATGCACCGACCGCATGGATATGTCGGAACAACCAACCGTACGCAACTTCCTGCATAATGGTGTAGTTGACACTATCAAACGCCATATTGACATCGGGTTTGTAGTACATCAAAAGGAAAATTCCCGAAACGACCAAGAACGTAAACAATACGGTTAAAAGAACACCCATTGCCCACAAAAAGTTGATATTTTTCGGAATCCAATACTCTGTCATCATCACTTTTGCGAAGTTGACGACACCTAAACGCTGGTCAAACCACTCGAGCATCGAGTCTGCTTTTTTAAATTCTGCCATCTTATGCTCCTCCTGCTTTTGCCATCATAGCTTTGTATTCGGGACCTTCTTCACCCAAGACAAGCGTTACACCATCAAGTTTGAACGGAGGAATATCAAGCGGCCGTGGCGGAGGTCCGAATTTGTGAACACCGGCATCAGTGAATTCGCCACCGTGGCACGCACATTTAAAATCATGCTGATCCGCACGATAGGCAGGAATACAGCCAAGATGGGTACAAAGACCGATCATAACTGAAAAATAGTGATCGCCGATTTTGACACTGCGTCCATCGGTCGGTTTCATATCTTCGGTGTATTTAAGGATAAACACCGGCTTACCCCGCCATACAGCGATTTCTAATTTATTGGCTTCTAGGCCTGACACGTCAACCGTTGTAAAACCGGCCGACATGACGCTCGGGAGTGGATCCCATGTCTTCTTCATCGCGATGAGCGAGGCGATTCCCCCTACAGCGGCGACTGCACCAAAGGCTTTACCGATAAACCCTCTTCTGCTTTCATCCATCATTGTCATCTCACTTAATTTGGAAATTTAACTACCCATAATAAGTTAAAAAGGTTTAAGTTTCTATAAATTTAAAGTTTTCCTTATGAATTCGATTAATTTGCTGTTACTTTTTTCGATTGTGTGATAGTTATTTGATGAACTTGTACTTATCGCTTGCATAAGTACATCTTTTGTCATTTCCTTTACGATCGGAATGTTAAGCGATGCAAACAAAGGGAGAAAATCAGTCGGGTAATCGATCCGTTGAATAAAAACAGGTTTGCCGCCTCCGGCAAGGTTTTGAAGCACTGCCATCGGCGAAGCACTGAGTAATACCTCGCTATGACGAATCACCTCATCGTAGGCCTCACACTCATGAATGAGACTAAAACTCTCTTTAAGAGCCTTTTCATACCCCAAGAAATGGTAAAAACCCATCAGCAGTTCCATATTGAACGGCTTGAATACCTCCTGGTGTTTCTCCAAATCTTTTTCATAATCGTCATCACCGAAGAAGAGTGCCATAGGAATCGTTTTAGGAAGTGGCTCAAAATAGCGTTCGGCAACAACCGTTGATTTACAAATCCCCTCACCCTCCAGATACAGAGAGATTAAAAACTCTTTATCGTGTTTGGTATCGGACGGATCGTCGCTAATGCGGATAAAGGTAGAAAAAAAGCCCGTCATATCGTTCAAAAGGGTGGGGTTGATCTCAGCCGAGTCAAAAATGATCTTATCTCCGTGATGGGCGATTTGGGGAATGTTTCGTACCAAATCGACTCCGACAGAGCGTTTGACTCCGTATTCTTTCGCTTCCGCAGCGATTCGAAAATCGGAACAAAGAAGGGTGATATCGATCTCTTTTTGAAGCTCATTAACAATAGCAACGGCACGGTGAAAACGATCCAGTCCAATGCGGTGTCCCGTATGGACATAGTAAAAATAGCGCATAGTATATAATCCTTTAATTTTTGCGTTGAGCCATCTTAATGTAAATATGGAGAATATCAAGAGCCGCAGGGGTCATCCCGCTGATCTGTGAGGCCGCCTGCAAGGTGGGTGGATTAAACGTATTGAGTTTGCTCACGATCTCGTTGGAGAGCCCTGAGACGGATGAAAAATCAAAATTTTCTGGGATGGCAATATGGAGCATTTTGGACATCCGCTCGATATCGTCACTTTGCTTCTCGACATAACGGGCGTATTTCGCTTCGATTAGAATCTGTTCTTGGATATACGGATCAAGTTCTGCGAAACTTGGGATCAGTTTGACCAGTTTATCCAGCTCGAAACTCTTACGCGACACAAGCTGTGTAGCCGTAAGCTTGTCGGTAATGTGTTCTTCATCAATTGAAGCCAAAAATGCTAGAAACTCTTTGTTCGGCGTATAGATCGTCTCTTCAAGAAGTTTCAACCCTTCGGAAATTTGAGTCCGTTTGGTCTCGATCTGCTCCATTTGCTGATCGCTGATCAAACCAAGGGCATGACCGTAGCGACCTAAGCGTAAATCGGCCGTCTCTTCACGCAGTAGCAATCGATACTCGGCGCGGGAGGTAAACATCCGATACGGCTCTTTTGTCCCCTTGGTCACCAAGTCATCGATCAATACACCGATGTAGGCTTCATCGCGGCGCAAAATGAGGGGTTCTTTACCCTGCAGCGAGAGCGCGGCATTGATCCCTGCCATCATCCCCTGCGCCGCCGCTTCTTCGTACCCCGTCGTTCCGTTGAGCTGTCCTGCGCAATAAAGGTTTTTGACTTTTTTCGTCTCCAGCGTATGTTTCAGCTCGGTCGGATCGACGTAATCGTACTCGATCGCGTAGCCGTAACGGACAATTTTCGCATTCTCCATCCCGTGCACCGAATGGATCATAGAGCGCTGTACATCGGGCGGAAGGGAGGTGGACATTCCATTGATGTAGCACTCCGTGTTCTCCGCCGTTTGCGGCTCGATAAAGAGGTGGTGACGCTCTTTGTCACGGAACCGGTTGATCTTATCTTCGATACTCGGACAGTAGCGCGGCCCTACCCCCTCAATCTGTCCCGTAAAAAGAGGTGCTCGATGAAAGTTCCCCTCGATCAGGCTGTGGGTCTCTTCGTTCGTATAGGCAATGTAGCACGGGAGCTGCTTTTTGGTCCGTGCAAACGCTTCGCGGTCGGTGCGGAAACTGAACGGATTGGGCAATTCGTCACCGTCTTGAATCTCCATGACCGAGAAATCGATCGAGGAGCTATCGACGCGGGGGCAGGTTCCCGTTTTGAGCCGTCCAACGTTGAGCCCTGCTTCGCGGAGGGAATCGGTGAGCCCTTTTGCGGCAAATTCTCCAAAACGTCCCGCCTCTTGGGTAATTTCTCCGATATGCACGACTCCGTTAAGGAAGGTCCCCGTTGTGAGGATAACCCGCGCAGCACGATACTCGTTAAGCAGATGGGTACGTACGCCCACTACGGTATTCTCTTCGATGATGAGGGACGTAACCGTCTCCTGGATCAACGACATATTGGGGGTTGTGAGGATTTTATTACGGGCAATGACACGGTAGCGGTCCATATCGATCTGGGCACGGCTTCCCCGAACAGCGGGCCCTTTCGTGATATTGAGGATACGAAACTGGATACCCGCCTCATCGGTCAAGAGTCCCATCTCTCCTCCGAGGGCATCGAGTTCACGAACTAAATGCCCTTTGGCAAGCCCGCCTACTGCCGGATTACAGCTGGTTGCCCCCACTTGTTCAGCCAGAATGGAGACCATAAGGGTATTGTGCCCCATGCGGGCAGAAGCGAGTGCGGCTTCGATTCCGGCGTGTCCTCCGCCGACGACGATAACGTCATAATTCATTATTACTGCTTTTTAAATTATTTTAGTAACTGACTTTACACACTTGATACAAAAATAAAAATCTTTCGCATAAATGCGGAAAGCTTTAGGGAATTGCAGAGGACAAATATGTCCTTGCCACCTAAACGGGCTTTGCTCGTTTCGGTGCGTAACATCAATTAGTAATGCAATTATAGCTTCCCTTGTTGAAACCTATAAAAAAGCAAAGGAAAAATTGTCTACAATTAAGAAAATATTTTGATGACGGGTGACACATATGGACGCCGCAAACGCCAAAACATTAGAAGAGCTTCTCAAAAACTACAACCCGAAACCTCTTGAATACGATCCTGAGATTGACGGGGGAGACGAGTACCTCATCCGAGAACAACTCCTCCAAAAAAAAGAGGAGCTCAAGGACGTTGTAAGTAAACTTAAAGAAAAACAGCGTCTTGACCGGAAAGTACGTCGTTAAGACCCTCCTCGCTATAATCAGCCGAAAATTAAACAAGGTTAATTGATATGCTCCAAGCCGCATTTGATGCTTTTAATTCCCAACGCTATGCAGAAGCGCTGGAACTTTTCGAGACATTGGCTCTCCAAAACAATCCTACTGCCCTCTCCTCGTTAGGATACATGCACCAAAAAGGGCTGGGGGTTGAGAGTTCATTGGAACGCTCCTTTTATCTCTACTCCCAAGCCGCTGAACTGGATGAACCCGCAGCGATTTACAATCTCGCCTTGATGTACGCCGATGGTGTTGTGGTTCCGCACGATCAATTCAAAGCTTTCGAGCTTCTGCTCCGGGCCGCTGTCTTGGAATTTCCCCAAGCGCAATACGAAACGGCTCTCTCCTTGGAACGGGGGTTAGGATGCGTACAAAATTTTTCTGAAGCGGCATTTTGGTACGAAGAATCAGCTAAGAGGGGAAATGCTAATGCGTTTAATAATCTCGGTGTCCTCTACAAAGAGGGGCATGGGGTGTTGCAAGACTACCCGCGTGCCTTCATCTGCTTCTCCCGTGCCGCTAACATGAATCTCGCGGAAGCTCAGTACAATCTGGGGCTGATGTACGATCAGGGGTTCGGGTGTGAAGCCGATCATGACACGGCATTGGAGTGGTGCCGAAAGGCGGCTTACAACGGTCATGAAAAAGCGAAAAGTATTATCCGTTCTTTGCAAGAAGAGGGTAAAATAGTCTTTTGATTAATGTTACACACTTTCTGGGCAGAGCCCCTAAAGTGGCAGGGACAAATGTCCCTACAACCCCCTAAAGCTACCCGTATCGCTCACGATACGGGAGAAAAAAAGGAACACCATGTTTACAGGTTTAATTCGGGAGATGGCGCAGGTAAAAAGCTTCGGAGCTAATCGCCTTTCTCTTAAAGCCGCGCACAAACCAAAACTCGGCGATTCCATTGCTATCAACGGCACCTGTCTCTCGGTCGTCAGTATTGAGAGTGACGGGTTCAGTGTCGAGCTCTCCCCCGAAACCCTTACGCACATCGCCACTGAAAAGCTGAGCGATCAGGTGCACATTGAACCGGCCATGATGATGGGGGATCGGTTCGAGGGGCATATCGTCCAGGGGCATATCGATACGATCGGGACGATCCGCTCTATTACCGATAACGGCAACAGCTACGACGTGATCGTCGATGTCGATGCCGAATTCATCCCCCTCATTCCCCCCAAAGGCTCCATTACCATCGACGGGATCAGTTTAACGGTCAACGAGGTGATGAACGAAGCGTTCCGCCTCACCATCATCCCGATCACCATGCGTGAAACCCTTTTCGGTACCTATAAAAAAGGGACGCGGGTCAACATTGAAACCGACGTCTTCGCCCGCTATATGCGCCACATTCTGACCTCATCGACCAAAAAAGATTTGAGCTGGAACGATATCGAACATATCCAGTCGCTTTACTAACAATCTCGTTTCCCCCCGAAAATACACCGCCCGTTTTTCACCAGTTTTCGGATCAGAAAAAAGAGCGCGATAACCGCGATCACTCCGCTCGCTATCGCCTGTATCATCAACCCGTTCGTATAAAAGACATAAGTTGCGATTACAAATAAAACCGTTAGAATAAAACACATTGTTCCCTCCGGAGAGATTATGAAAATTGAATGGATTATGATAGCCGCTTTTATCGGGGGGCTGGGCTTAGGCGTTTGGAAACTTTATCTCTTCTTCCCCAAAACCCACTTGGCCGATGATGATACCACCCCCGAATCGGTTGAGATTCTGGAGCGGATACTGGTCGAAACGAATTTCACTCATCCTGCCCTAAGTGAGGAGGCACTGTATCAGAAAATGACGGAGCATAGCGAATTCGATCCGAACCACTTCTGGCGGTTCAACCCCAACCGTCTTCGACATCTGATTGAACATTACCGATTCAAAGAGCCAAATTTTCGTCTCTGAGGCTTTGCGCGTTCGGGTTGCATCCTATTTTGTGCACCATATCAACTTTCTCGTACTCATTTAGCTCACGACGTGACGCAATCGTCGCATTGCGATACCCTTCTCCGCGATTCAGATAAACGTTAAAACCGTTTTCATAGAGAGCCAACCGCGTTGCGAGAGCAGTCGAATAGGTCGTCACAATCCCTTCTCCATCCATGAGCCGTGCAATGTCGGCAAAATATTCCCGTGTCCACAATACCGGATTAACGGCGGGGCTGAAGGCATCCTGATAGCATACATCCCATTCCCCTTCTAACTCTTTCATCGCAATCCGCGCATCCATAATATCGACCGTGATCACGGTTCGCTCATCCTCATAGCCGCCCAATGTCGCAATATCGGTAATGATGTTGCGGTAGGGTTCGAAGATTTCAGGATAGGGGAAATCGATTAATGACGTAACTAAATCGCCGTCGAGTTCGGGGGAATAGATTTCGAGAGTCGTATCGGGATAATAGGTATCGCGATAATAGAGGCTAAGAAGGGTGTTAAATCCCAAACCGAAACAGATGTCGATAAGTCGAAGATGATCTTTCTCGCTGTGAAGTTTGAAAGCGGGTTCGATGTGTTTTTTGAGCGATTCATTCAACGCGCCGTCTTTGGTCGAGTGGTAGTGTTCGTCGTATTCAGCGCTGTATGCTGTGAAACTACCATCTTCGCTTTGTACCCACTCTTTCATACTCCGTTACTCTTCAACGCTCTAATTCTAATGCAACACTAATTTTTTCTCTCAGAGCATCTAATTCATCATGACAAATTTCATACACAACTTCCGAGTCAATATCGATGTAATGATGGGAGATCACTTCTCGGAATTTTATGATATCACTCCAATACGTTTTAGGTGCAATCGCTTCAAGAACATGAGGATCAGTTTTGTAAATATTTTTAAGCGCTTCACCGATACTTTGCAAACGCATAGAGATAGAATCCAGTTTTTCCATCCCTTCGTCATCTTTTATAAAATCATCGCTTTGCTTGATAACTAAAAAACGTTTTTGTATCAAGTCGATACTTTGAAAGATATACTCAAGCAACTCTTTGGTATTTTTCTTATCCATAAATGACTTCATGCTCGATATTTTGTTTGAGTGAAGGTCTCATGTTCTTATGAGGGTATAAGAGATCTATTTTTGTACCGAAAGCTTCCTCAAAATAATTCCACGCTCCGGCAATATTTCTAAATCGTTTATCTTCAAATTCGGCATAGATATCAATATCACTCTCAGGTGTAGCAGAACCTTTTGCATAACTTCCGAAAAGTCCCACCTTGACAAGTGAATATCTCTCTCTCAATTCATCTTTATGATTAGCCAAAAAATCGAGAATTACCTCTTTTGTAACCATACCGCTCTTCTTTCAAAATGCTTTTTTGTATTGTAGCACATTCAACATTTCTATAGTCCATTACCCCACATATGCATTTTCTTCCCCACAATCACCTCATGTCCCTCGATCAAATCGGTCATTGTGTTAATCGCCCGGAATTCAACCTGATCGAGCAACGCTTCCACCTCAGCAATGTTCATCGAGCCGTTTCCCTGGATGATGATAATTTCGGAAGCATTGAGGAGCGTTCGGTAAATCAACTGTAAAAATTTCTGCGGAGATTCATGTAGATGCAATACGTCCTGTACGATGACTGCGGCGTAATCGCGGGGGACCCCCCCAGCGGGAGATTTATAGTCTTTGATCGTAAAAATTTTATGAAAAGTGCTTAGACTCTGATGCTCCCCCGGAAATAGCGAAAGATCGATCAGCCCCTGATGCGGTTCTAAAAAAGAACCCAATTCCTCCGCCATAGAGTCCAAATGGCTTGTCACCACCATGATTTTCGTATGGGGCGTCGGATGAAGGAGTGAAGTGATCATGAGAGCGTGAAATTATAGTGCCAAATCATGTAATTCACGGAAAAGATAGGCTTCGACAATATCATCGATAGTGCGTTGCGTATGGGCAACGAGAACCATCATCTGCTGATCCAAAAATTCCATGACCGGCTCATAGTTGTTAGTAACGATGACCGCATCGGGAATTGCCTCGATTTGGGTGCGGTCGGTGTAAAAGTTGATCTCAATAACGCGCCCCTCTTCAACCTCTACCGTCGCCCAAAAAGACGCACTCAAAACACCCGTGAGTTCCGATTCTTGCGTATCGTCTCCGTTCATAGGGATCAGTAAAATCATCCGTGCACCTTTGTCATATCGAGTTTCAACGCTTCATTGTCCATGATATCAATATCTTTACGCAATACTTCGGTTGCAATCGCTTTGGCATCTTCGAGGGAGTGCATCGCACAGGTTCCGCATTGATAAATATTGAGTTCCGGGATGTCACTTTGCTTTTCCACCGCCAGAATATCTTTCATCGACGCTTCCCACGCATCGGCCACTACCTCTTCACTGGGAGTTCCGATCACACTCATATAAAATCCGGTGCGGCATCCCATCGGAGAGATGTCAATAATTTCGGTTTTATCCGAGTTGAGATGATCGCGCATAAATCCGGCAAACAGATGCTCCAATGTATGTATCCCTTCCTGGGAGAGGATCGCCTCATTCGGACGGCAAAAACGGAGATCGAACACGGTAATATCATCACCCTTCGGCGTTTTCATCCCTTTTGCACGACGAACTGCAGGGGCGGGCATAATAGTGTGGTCAACGGTAAAACTATCCAATAACGGCATAAAACTCCTTCATCATCATTCTTTGATTGAGGCAATAGTAACATATTTCATCCTCGCGTCGCTAAAAGTTGGCGATTAACACAAGGGTATAAAATTAGTGAAGGATCTTTAGCGTCTCAACGAAGCTCTTTCATATTGACAAATATGTCCATTGGAAGATACGGGTGTGTCTCATCTTTGATTTTTTCAATGCGGATATTACAGATGGAATCTTTTAACTGTTCTGCAAGTTTTTGAAGTTCATGGACACTTTCACGCTTGGCGATGCCACGTGCTGAACATCCGGTTACTCCGGTATGATTATAGGTCATGCGATACATTTTTTTTCCCAATACTTATTTTATTGGTACAGATAAAGCAAAGATGATTCCAAAATGATAATACCAAATTGTATGCAGTGTCAGATAATACGTAGAAGGTTGAATCCAGCTAGAAGAGAAGTAGCACGGGGATACCGTGCTACTATTTTTATTTTAAAGCCGCAAGCGCTTTATTGAAGGCATCCAAGTGGCTGATTGAACCGGCACGAAGATTTTCGAACACCGTGACAACATCTTTCGGCATCCCGACTTCTGCATCCAGGATATCTTTGATATCTGTCTCTTCGATGATAACCCCCACTTTCAACCCTTCAAGCAACGATACCAATCCTTGTTTTACGAGAGTATCGTACAAACTTTGAAGCTCAGGAAGAACAAATACCCCGATTTCCGTTTCATTGACACCTGAAATATTGACACCGTATTTAATACACAGTTTCTCTACCGAATCCATATGCGTCTGCTCTGAAAGCTGAATATTGGTAAAGGTGGACGCACTCGGATACTTTTTACCCAAAGTGATGTAAACGTCACGTGCCATTTTTTCTTCCTGATACATAAAGAGCAATGTCGCTTTCTGAGCTGCTGTCAATGTTACCGTTGTGGTTGTTTTTCCCGCGAAAGCCGGGACACTTAATGCTGCTGCTGCAGCAACCCCAAAAAAATTCCGTCTATTCATCTTTTTATTCTCCTGATTAGTATGTCATTTTAGACATTTTATGTATTTGAGATGAAGAAATCATGAAAAAAAATTCCATCCCACACTTCTTAATCACTTCTTTTTCTCACCGATAGTTTAGTGCTAAAGTGTTAGTTTAGTGTTAAGGAGAGGTAGTGGATTGAATATAAGTAGAAGACTAAAAGAGAGGATTAAAAATGGTCAAAGCAAGAAGAAGTAAAGAAGAAGAAAAAAGAAAAGAAGGCAGTGTCTTTAGACACTTGCCTCTTCGCGACGTTGGAGATAATCCCATTTTGCATCGACACGAGCTTGCCACTCTTCGATGAGATATTCGTATTGTTTGGTGAAAAGGTGTTTGAAACGCCCTTGCGCACCAAGATAATCACGTACCGGAATGATATTTTTCGGACGGTAAGTGATGTTAAGCTGAGTTCCGTCGATAATCTCGTACAACGGGAAAACTAATGAATCGGTTGCCAAATCTGAAATCGCGATGGTATCTTCAGGAGCAAATTTCCACTCTGTAGTACATGCAGACATTGCATTGATAAATACTGGACCCTCGGCAGCAAATCCTTTTTGGATTTTAGCTACCATGTCTTTCCATTTATTCGGAGCAACTTGAGCAACATACGGCGCACCGTGTGCCGCCATAATCGCCATCATGTCTTTTTTGTTTTTCTTCTCACCGTAGCTGACACGTCCGGCAGGAGTTGTCGTCGCTGATGCACCGATCGGAGTCGAAGAGGAACGTTGTCCACCGGTGTTTGCATAAACTTCATTGTCCAAACAAACATACATCATGTTATGACCGCGTTCGAAACATCCTGAAATCCATTGGAAACCGATATCATAAGTCGCACCGTCACCGCCGAATGCGACGAACTTAGGCACGCGATCCGGTTGTTTCAAACGCCCTTTTGTCTTGAGCGCTTTGTACATTGCTTCCGCACCCGCTACCGCAGATGAACCGTTTTCGAATCCGATATGAATCCATGAAGCATCCCATGACGTATATGGATACACTGCCGTACACACTTCCAAACATCCGGTTGATGCCGCAAGGATCAAATCGTCATTCGTTGCGTTGAGCACTTCACGAACAATAATCGAATGAGCACAGCCCGGGCAAAGAAGATTAGCCCCCTCAAAGCGATCCGCCGAAGTGGAAAAATCTTTAAGGTTTTTAATTTTTTTAATTTCTGACATAAGTGCCCCTTAGAAAAAAGAGAGTTTCGGTCCGCGAAGGCCGATGTATTGTTGCAATGGAGTCGTCGGTTTGCCCGCATCCGCATTTGCTTTGAGTTCTGTAAAGATCCCTACTAAATGTGCTTTCGTCAAGTCACGTCCGCCCAATCCATAAATATAGTTGGTAAGAACCGCTTTGGTATCGGTGTTGAACAGTGAACCTGAAATTTCATTGAACAATGCACCCACTGTACCGTGCGGGCTTGAACGATCCAATGCTGCAATCGCTTTAACATCTTTCAATGCCGCTGCAATTTGTTCCAATGGCCACGGACGGAAAACACGGATACCGACTACACCCGCTTTAATGCCGCTAGCACGCATCTCTTCAGCCACTTCACGGGCTGTTTCAACCGATGTTCCCAAACATACGACGGCAACTTCAGCATCTTCCATATGGTACGTCTCTACAAGGTTGTATTTACGTCCTGTCAATTTTTCAAAATCATCGAAAGCCGCTTGAATTTTTGGAAGTACCGCAGTCATTAAAGCATGCTGCTGGCGCGCTTTGTGTTCAAAATGCCAGTCTTCTTCCGTCTGAACCCCGTGGGTTACCGGATGATCAAGATCGAGCATATCGTTCATAGGTTGATATTGACCCACAAAGTTATACGCCGCTTCATCAGTAAGAGTGTGAACCCCCTGAGCTGTATGAGATGTCATAAACCCGTCTTGGTGAACCATCGCCGGCAAACGGACATCATGATCTTCAGAGACTCTGAAAGCAATAAAATTCATGTCATACGCTTCTTGAGGGCAGTATGAATCGAGTTGAATCCAACCGCTATCACGTCCCATATACATATCGGAGTGGTCGCCGTTTACGTTTAGAGGCGCACCGATAGCACGGTTAACGACGTTCAAAACGATCGGTAAACGCATACCTGATGCTGAGTAAAGGGTCTCAACCATCAATGCAAAACCTTGTGATGATGTAGCCGTCGCAACACGTCCGCCTGCAGCAGCCGCACCGATACAACATGACATCGCACCGTGTTCTGATTCGGTCATTACGAATTCACCGTCTACATAGCCGTTTGCCGTAAAACCTGCGTAATTTTCAACGATAGGAGTCGATGGAGTGATCGGATAAGCGGCAACAACGTCAACTTGTACTTGACGAAGCGCCTGGCTTGCTGCCATGTTACCATCCCAGACTTCAATATCGCGTAGTTCCATTGTATCTGCCATTAGTCTTCCTCCACTACAGTATCAGCTTTTTTCTCTTTTTTAGGCCATTCGGCAAGTGCTGCTTCTTCGTCTTTTTGTTCCGGGAACATCAACAACGATTTTGGATTCGTCGGACAAACCTCGACACAGATCCCGCACCCTTTACAGTGGTCAAAATCAATACCGATCATTTTCTTATCGCGTGCGATAATCGACATATCCGGGCAATAAATCCAGCAAAATTGACAATCGATACAATAGTCTTTGTTAAACAAAGGCTTTTCGATACGCCAGTCAGCTACACTTGCCGTAAACGAGTTCGATTGTGAATAAGGTCGATCTTCAGGCAATGTGGTCGCAATATCACGTGTTGCTCCGTCAAACGAACGGAGCATGGCACCGATTTCAAATCCATCCCATCCTCTATTTTCCATGCGATTCTCCTTATTTTACTTCATCATACGCGCGTTGAATCGCGATCATGTTGGCATCAATGATTTTTTGAGGTAGTTTTTTCAATACCCGAATCATGTTCTCTTTGAAAAAATCCATCTCGTACATTCCGGACACTTTCATCAAAGCACCCAACATCGGTGTATTAGGAATTGCTTTTCCAATTGTCTCTTGTGAGATTTTGATACAATCTACCGTAAAAACTTTTTTCCCTGCGAGTTTTGGCTGTGACACGATCAACTCTTCAGTACTCATATGCGTTGTAACGATATAGACAGTACTCTCTTTTTCATTTGCCGTAATATCTGCGATGTAAACAAGTGCAGGGTCAATTACCAAAACATAATCGGGAGCCATGAATTTTTCATGGTTCATGATGACTTTATCATCAACACGATTATATGCCGTCATCGCAGCTCCACGTTTAGCGGAACCGTAAAATGCAAATGCTTGAACATGCTTACCGGTGGTAGATACAACATCGGCCAAACCTTTGGCACCGGTTACAGCGCCTTGTCCGGCACGACTATGCCATCGAATTTCTAGCATGAATTCTCCCTCTGACTTAAGTTCTTAAGTTTAATTTTAATCAGTAGACGTATTCTATGAAAGTTGCTCTTAAATGTAGCTTTTCACCTTTTACGAGCTTTAAAACCAAAGACGAAATGTTACTTTCATCCCCTCTGAGCGATGTATTGTACCGCTTCAAGGGCATCAATTTTTATAATATCAGTTAATGTTAGTAATTGTTCCTTATTATCATAACCGCTCGTTACCGCTACACATTCTATACCTGCACGTTTGGAAGCTTCGATATCCAACCGTGTATCTCCAATCATCCACACCGATGAGACACTCTGACCCATCTGTTCCAAAGCTTTTAAAATCGGCTCAGGGTGCGGCTTGGGGTTTTCAACATGTTCACGGCCGATCAATACCTCAAAATAGTGCATCATCTCGAAATGTTCCATCAATTCCCGTGAATAGAGCCCTGTTTTGGTCGTCACGATCCCCAATCGAGCGAATTTTGACGCGGCTCGAACGGCTTCCATAGCCCCCGGAAGCAACACCGTTTTTTGACGCGAGATTTCGCGATAATAAAGTTTGTATGTCGCCACATGCTCATCAATCATCGCCTCTTCGATCCCGACACCTGCAAACATCGTCTCCAAGGTGTGTCCGATTTGAGAGGTAATCAGCGTGTCACTGATCGGGGTTTGCTTTCCATGTGTTTTAAGAGCATGTTGGAAACTCTCTAAAATGGCTTCCGTTGAATCAATCAACGTTCCGTCCAAATCAAACAATATAATCTTTTTCATTTTTTTTCCCAATCTTATTATTTTAAACGCCATCGGAACTCGTCCCGATTGGCTGCGTTAACACTTGGTTCTCTTCGGCAGAGAGCCCAAAACAAGGGAACCGCTTTTGCAAAGTAAAATGTTTCTTTGAAAATCGCTTGCGATTTTATTTTTTTTCCCAATCAATATAATCTTCCCATATCCCGTTGATCGTCGGTTTTATACCGTAAATTTTGCGGCTGTAGACATTAATTTCATTCGGAATTACCAAAAATAGATATGGGTTGTCTCCGACAATACGTGCAAAAATTTGGTGCTGCAATGAGGCAATCGTCTCGGGATCGGTGGAATTTTCCATCCGTTCAATCAGCTTATCTGTCTGTTGTGAGTGATATCCTACGAGATTAAATCCCCCCGGAATATCACTATCTGAGTGCCATAACGCATACGGATCAGGGCTCAGCGAGAGGGACCAGCCCAGTAGCACCGAATCAAATTTACGCGGAGCCACAACGGTATTTAAAAATGCCTGCCACTCCATAACCCGAAGGGTCACTTTTACCCCGACATCGAGTAGCTGTCTTTGGATAATCTCGGCGGCATACGGCCGGATGGCATTCGAATTTGAGGTGGCAATCTCGAATTCCAACGGATGAGCCGTACTGTAGCCTGCCGCTTTGAGGAGTGCTTTGGCTTTCATAAGATTGCGTTTTGGAGATTTTATATGATTGTTGAATCCCTTGCTCCCGGGCAAAAAAGGGCCGGTACAAACATTGCCGTGTCCTAAAAACAGCACATCGATCAATGCGTCCCGATCAATCGCCAGCGACAACGCTTCTCGTACTATGGGATCTTTGAATTTTTTAAGCCGAAGATTAAATCCCAGATACGTATAGCTGTGGGAGGGGAGTTCCGCTGTCGCAAAACGCTCATGAAACGATTTATCCAGCTGCCGTTCATACTGCATCGGGTCTAATCCATCGATATCGATCTGCCCCGATTTGAGCATCAAAAAACGTGTCATCGGATCGCTGATCACATGAAAAACAAGTTTATTGATTTTGGGACGATGTTCAAAATAGTGCGGATTGGCTTCTAACACAATTTGTTTCGAAAACTCCAGTTTTTTCAGGATATAAGGACCTGTTCCGATCGGAGCCGTATTAAATTTTGAACCCATAATGTCATTTTCATTTTTGAGGACATGTCGTGGGACAATTCCCATCATCCATATCTCCAACGCTTTAAAATAGGGTTTCTCATAAGAAATACGGAGGGTATAATCATCGATCGCCGTCACTTTTTTAATGACCCGGAAATCAGACGCATAGGGGGTAATCGTTTTGGGGGATTTGATCAAATCATAGGTGAACACGACATCCGAAGCCGTGAAAGGTTTCCCATCATGCCACTTCACCCCTCGGCGAAGTTTGAACTCAATGAGTGTCGGGGTTACAAAACGGTACGATTCGGCTAAATCCCCGATAATTTTCTGACCTGTTTCATCGTATTTCACCAAAGAGTTAAACAAAAATCCGGCGATGGATGAACTGGCGGAATCGGTAGCAATCAGGGGATTGAGACGCGCTGGATTCGAAGAGGCGCTGAGATGGAGCGTCGAAGCGATCAGCCAGACACTCTGTAAAAGAAGGAGTAAAAGTTTCAATCTCAGCCCGTTTTTTGGGTGAGATTATACCACTTATTTGACTTCTACTTTACGATTATAGATCGGTTGCACCGGGCGGAAATTATGCGCATAATGGTCTCGCATCGTTTTAATTTGGTCTTTCGACGCGGTGACCGGCTTTTTAAGAACATACCACTGTACCCCTTCGCTACACGGAGGTGTCGTCAACGAACCGACGTAGTGATAATAATGCTTTTTATCCTCCGGCAATAAATCCTGCGGATCAATGCGGATCGTACGTCCGATTCCCCCCAACACATTATCCAGTACCGGATTATTGTCCCCTTCCTTAAACATAACACCGACAACGGCTAAATGACCATCAGCACTTTTATGGACCAAATGCCCTTCCAAGGCATACTGTTTTCCGTCAATCGTATGTTCACTTTGTCCATGGAAATGAAACTGTACCAAGGTATATTCACGTCCATCAATAACAAGTTTGCCGCCATTATTGACATTGGCCTGAATGGCATGTCCATTATCGACAACATCGGCAGTCGTATGAACATCTTCATTCATTTTTAGAATGAATGACCCTTTAAGCGGGATATGTTTGCCACTTTTAATGTCAATCGGAGATTGCATATGTCCCGTTTGGCATTCCTGCGCAAACTCGCCCCAACATGCCGGGCCATGCGCATCATAATCCCAATGGGGGGCAGAGTGGTGTTCATTCGCATATCCCCCAACCGAAAGCAAAATAGCAAATAATGAAGTTTTAAACGTATTTTTCAACTGAATTTCTCCATGAATAAATTAAAATTTTTGGCATAGTATCAGATACTCGTTATGAGGTCAAATGTACCCATCCTCTGCGCTCTGCATAATCAATTCCCCGGTCAATAAGTAACACAATAAGCCATGCCAGAAGCATCGTAATGACCGTATGACTCAGGAAATGATCCCCGATCAGCATCTTATAGGTTCCCATGCTCCCTCCAATCACTATGGAGATAGAAACAACGGCTATTTTTGCTTTTTGAGAACGAAACAAAAATACCATCGAGAGCAAGGCAAAGCCGCCGCTCGCATGCCCCGCCGGCCAACATTTGATCTTCTCTTTCGGACACACATTGTTTCCGTATTTTTCCCAGACGCAAGTGTGAGGGTAGTCTCCACCGAAAATCTCCAGATTTTTCGGGCAAGGCATATTCGTCACCGCTTTTAAAGATCCGACGACTACGGGGACCAGTACCGAAGCGAGGAGTACGATCACCATTCCCCGCCGATACGGCTTGAAAAAAGGGCCTTTCCATGCGATGATTGATCCAAACAGCAAAAAGATGCCGATCACGATCAACAGCCGTTTAAGACCGTCATAAAAAAGAAGCTTAGGAAGCGGGTCATTCGAATCGACGAGCCACTGATTCAAAGAAGGATTGTAAAAATGTTTCTGCACCCAAACATCCACCCCGCTTATTCCAAAAAACACGACAGCTGCGACCAATACGGCGGCCGTGAGCCAAACGTGCTTAGCGGGCGCCATGGAGAATATCGAGTTCGGAACGATATACCGAGCTGTTGACTTCTACAAACCCCAAGATTGTATGGAAAAACGAATCGTGGGTAAATTTCTGTGTCGCATGGCGTTTTAGGGCCTCTCTATCGACTGCAAACTGTTTTCCAAACCACATTACGGCCGGAACATGTTTTTGCGCCTCGGGGGCAATGGCATAGGGAAATCCATGCAGATAAAGCCCTTTTTCCCCCAAAGACTCGCCGTGATCACTCAGGTAAAACATCGCCGTTTCAAATTTCGGATCATTTTGTTTAAGCAGTCCGATCACTTTGGAGAGAAAATAGTCGGTATAGAGGATGGCATTATCGTAGGCATTGACAATCTCCTCCTGAGAGCACTCTTCAAGCTGATTCGTTTTACATACCGGCGTATATTTTTCGAATGCTTTGGGGTAGCGTTTGTAATAGGCCGGGCCGTGATTGCCCATCTGGTGCAAGACGATGACGATATCCCCTTTTGGATGGGCATCGATATACTCCTGGAGTCCGACGAGCATCCCCTCATCCCGGCACTCTCCCTCTTCGCACATCGTATTTTTATCGGGAGACTTGAAATCTTCGTAAGTCACCCTCAAAGCAACCCCTTTGGAATCGGAGTTATTATCGCGCCACAAAACATTCGCACCTGTCCGTTTTAAAACATCCAAAACGTTTTCGGTATGTTTGGCAATGTCTTTGTCGTAATCTTCCCGTCCGAAAACAGAAAACATACAGGGAACGGAAATCGCCGTTTCCGTACCGCAGGAGGTAAAATGGGGGAAATTAATAATATCCTCTTTTTTGAGCAACGGCGTCGTTTCACGGGAGTAGCCGTTGAGGGAAACATGATCCGCCCGAACCGCTTCACCGACGACCAAAATCACCAATTCTCTTTGTCCGTCATTCTCTTTGACGCACGCATCTTGACCGATACACTGAAGTCCGCTCATCTCATGAGAAAAGGACTGGTTAACATATTGCCCGATCGAATAGAGATAAAATGTCGGATTGGTATAAAAACGGAGCGGTTTGTGCTCTCTAAAAAAAGAGGTGTAAAATTTGCTGAATGCAAAAATCACCACCACAATAACAGCTAATGCGATACCGATTGTTTTCAATTTATCGAGAAGAGAGGCTTTTAGCGGTAACGGCTCGATCTTCACCCGATAAACGATAATCGAGGGGATGACCCCCAACAACACAAAATAAAGAACCTGTTGGATACTCAACAAATCCATCGATTCATTGATGTTCGTCTCCAAAATGTTTTGAATCATATGGGTATCGACAACAATATCGTACGTATTCATAAAATAAGCGACCAGAGAGGATAAGAGCAAGACCGTAATCAAAAGCGGTTTAAGGAGATAACGGGAGCCCAAAAGGGTGAATACAATCACCTGCACGGCCATCAGCACCACTCCGAGCGATGCAATCATCGGTGCGCTGCTCCACGTTAGCGGATAAATTTGGAGCACATGTTTAAAAAATGCACTGTTGGTAAATAAGACTAAAAACAATGCGACGGCGATGATGACGGTACGACTACGACAGGGATTCTTAAAACATTTGAACATCTTTATTTTCCTTTATATAAATGCAATTATAAATAGTATTTAATAAGATTTGGCTATAAAATGGATACACGGACGCGATACCACTCTTCTTCGTCACATATTTGGTAGCTTATCCCAATTTCCGGACTCACCCGATCCAGCATTTTTTGCCCGATTTTAGAGCTAAAGAGGTATTTTTCACCCCCTTTTTGATTACTGATGGTCAATGATTTTTTGATAGGATCCACATTAATGATAATCTCACTCTCTTCTTTCGCGTAGGTCAGTGAATTTTCAATCAAGGCTCTAATCACTTTCAAAAATATTTTACGCGGTGCGTGGAGATGAAAATTCTCGGGAGAGAGAATAATTTTTAAATTTCGCCGCTGGGAAAGAATGTCAACTTTCTTAATAACCTCAGCTAAAATATCCGCCATCTCGAAAGATTGAGGGTCCTCAAAATCGGTACTTTCAAAAAACAGCACATTTTTAAGTTCCGACATAAGCCGCTCAATATCATGGCCCAATTCGTAAAGCATTTTATCTTTGGTAAAATGATCACTACTCTCGTAAACGTCCAAACGTGCCCGCATCAGGGCTATCGGCGTTTTAAGCTCATGGGCCATCTCTTTAAAAAGGGCTTTTTCTTTTGCTCGGAACCCTTCCAGCCGATGGACCAAAGCGGAAAATGCCTGTGAAAGTTCATCAATTTCCTGACTCGCGTTATGGATCGAAAATTCAAACCTATCACCGCTTCTCCATCCGCGTGAACGCTCAGCCAAAATCCCCAAAGGGCGCATATAGCGTTGAAGTAAAATGAAACTCACAATGAGGATAACCAGAAGGGATGTCAGATAACGGACCATCAATTTGGATCCATATTTGGCCACCGAAGCATCAATTTTGGCGTGATTGCTAATGGCGTTCAAATAGACCCCATTGTCTAAAGGAATCGACACGCTGACTTCGTTTTTTTCGGGTGTATAGGGGATCGATTTAACCAAAAAACGGACCTGACTTGCTTCTGAATCTTTTAAAATCAACACATTATGCGGTATCGTATGCAAAAAATGCAAATCACTCGTGGCACTAAGGGGTTCCAGAATATATTCATCGCGGCTCTCAATCAGCAAATGGCTCAGCACTTGTTCCAAATCTTCCACTTTTTCATCATGAATGGTTTGAATCGCTACCTGCCAGTTGATCCAAAAAGCAATAGCCATTAAAAGTGAGAAAATGAGAGTGATTTTGAGTTTTAACGAATTAAAATAGCTAGATTTCAATGACAAATCCTCGTGTTTTAACGGTTTTTATCACTTTCGGGTCCAATTTTTTGCGAAGACGTGCAACCAATTCATCCACCGCATTGGAGGTGATGTTTTGAGGATTGTCGTATAAAGCGTCTAAAATCTCTTCCCGCGAAACGATTTGAGGCGCTTTGGAAAGAAGGTAGAAGAACAGTTCATGCTCGCTTTTGCTCAAAATAATCGCTTCACCCTCTTTGCTCAGCGATTGATGCGTCGGATCAATCACAATCCCCTCGATTTCAACGTGGCGCACGGCGAAGCGACGGGAAAGGGCACTGATACGTGCACGCAGTTCCTTAATGTCAAAAGGTTTTTCAAGATAGTCATCCGCACCATATCCGAAACCTTCCACTTTATCATCCACCTCTCCCAGCGCGCTCACCACCATAACCGCCGTTTGGGAGTTTTTCGTTTTGGCGTATTCAATCAGCTCTTTGACCCTATCGACTCCGTGAAATGTCCGATCCAGGATAACCACCGCATAGTTAAATGCGTCCAAATACCCTTTTGCTTCATCCACTTCCGATGCCGTATCCACAACCCAATCTTTGCCGAGTGACAGCTGCAGTAATTCTAATAACTCTTTTTCATCGTCGGCAATTAAAATACGCATTTACAGCTCTTTTACCTCATCTATGAATATCTTGATTGTTTTGTCTTTTAATTCTTTTTTGATAGCAGACGCGAGAACGATCGCTTCCGCTTTTTGCAGAAAAAGGCGAAACAATCCAAAATCCCGCCTCGCGCTTACTTGTTCTTCCGTGCTGACCAAAAAGGCTCCGGCACCGTAGCGTTTACAAGGGAAAAAGTAAAAATCATCATATCCCTCTTCCAATAATAAATCAACTAATATATCTTTATTGGCGATTTCAAAGTAAATATCCATTCCGTTCAAGCTCATTTTTGTCCTCGCTTATAGATCATTTTAAAGGCAGGCGGCAAAATCAGGAGGGTAAGAATCGTTGATGTGACCAATCCCCCCAGTACTACGATGGCGAGCGGTTTTTGGATCTCGCTTCCGACTCCGGTGGCAAACAACAACGGAAGCAATCCGAGTGCTGCGATAAACGCCGTCATCAGTACGGGACGAAGCCGTCTGCGCGCCCCCTCACTCACCGCTTCGTCGATCATGTAGCCATTGGCGAGCAGGGTGTTAAAATAGCTCACCATAACGACCCCGTTGAGTACGGCAATCCCAAATAGGGCGATAAAACCGACCGATGCCGGGACAGAAAGGTATTCCCCGCTGATAAACAAGGAGATAATTCCCCCCGTGATCGCAAAAGGGATATTGAGCAAGATGAGCAGGGTATTGCTCACGGAGCGGAACGTAAAAAAGAGGATGAAGAAAATTACCACGATACTCACAGGAACCACTGCCATCAAGCGTGCCGAAGAGCGTTGCTGATTTTCAAACTGTCCACCGTATGTGATATGGTACCCATCGGGCAGTTTAATCGTCGTGTTGATTTTTTGTTTTGCCTCTTCGACAAATCCTACCAAGTCCCGGTTCTCTACATTGGAACGTACCACACTGAGCCGTTCGTTGTTTTCGCGAATAACCTGTACGGGCCCTTCGGTTTGGGTAATGTTCGCAACGCTGGCGAGAGGGACGCTTCCCCCCTCCATGAGAGGAATCTCGAGGGCGCTGAATTTGTCATAATCTTTGGCAATGTCACTCTCAAGCCGGATCATGACGGGGGTACGGATGTTCCCCTCACTCAGCGTATCGACGATAATCCCCTCCAACGACGCTTTGAGAAATTGCTGCAGCTCACCGCTGCTCACCCCTGTATTGGCGGTGGCAAAACGATCTGGGGTTACGGTGAGGTAATTGATCCCCGCATTGAGGGTAACGATCACTTCGCTGGAGCCTTGAATGTTTTCCAGAAGAGTCCCCACTTGAGAGCTGAGGGTGTTGAGGGTGTTGATATCGGGGCCGAAAATTTTGATGGCCAAATCTCCGCGCGAACCGGTGAGCATTTCGGAGATACGCATATCGATGGGTTGGGTAAAACTAAATCCCACCCCTGCAAACGGTTTGAGCGCTTTAGTAATATTGTCGAGGATCTCCTCTTTAGACTCTGCCTTCCACTCCTCTTTGGGTTTGAGGATCAAAAACGTATCGGTTTGATTCAGGGTCATCGGATCCAGACCCATCTCATCCGTCCCGGTGCGGGCGACGATGGTTTTGATCTCCGGAATATTTTTCAGCAGCTCTTTTTGGATAGCAAGGTTGAGCTCTTTGGAGGCTTCGAGCGAGATAGAGGGGATAGGCTCTACGGCCAGAATAATATCCCCCTCATCGAGGGTAGGCATAAAGGTTTTACCCACCAGCGTAAAGAGGGAAAAACTGATGAGTAGAAAAATGATTGCCCCGATAAAGAGCGTTTTGGTACGATTAAGGGCAAAAGAGAGCAGCGGTTTGTACAAACGGGCAAAAAACAGATCGATCCGCGTCTCATGGTGCGGAGTCGATTTGAGTAACAGCGAGGCCACAACGGGGATCACCGTGAGTGAGAGGACGAGAGAGCCCATCAGTGCAAAGACGATGGTCATCGCCACCGGAGCAAAGAGTTTTCCTTCCAACCCTTCGAGGGAGAGAAGCGGTAAAAAGACGACGGAGATGATCAGCAGTCCGCTGAATACCGAAACACTGACCTCTTTGGTGGCACGATAGACAAGGTGAAGTTTGGGGAGTTTTTGATCCTTTTCACCCAGGGCCGCAAAAGTGTTTTCGACGACCACGACCGCCGAATCTACCAGTATCCCCACCGCAATGGCCAAACCGCCCAAACTCATGAGATTGGCGGTTATCCCAAAATAGCGCATGAGGATAAAGGCGATGGAAAGGGCCAACGGAAGGATCACCGCCACGCTGATGGCTGCACGCACATCTCCTAAAAAGAGGAGCAATAGGATAACAACCAGTACGACCGCTTCGGTGAGCGCTTTGGAGACGGTATCAACCGCTTTTTGGGTCAATTCGCTGCGATCGTAAAAAGGGACGATCGTGACTCCATCGGGAAGGGTGGGTTCTAAAAGTGCAAGGCGCTCTTTGATGTCGATAATGCTCTCTTTGGCATTTGCTCCCCGCAGTGCCATGACAAGTCCCTCGGTTGTCTCCCCTATACCGTCTTTCGTCACGAATCCCATACGGGTGCGCGACTCTTCGGTAATCGCGCAAAAATCGCTGATCCGTATAGGACCGTTATGGGAGTGGATCGTGATGTTAGCGATCTCTTCTTTGTTTTGGACACCGCTTTGCACCTTGACGAGATACCCCTCATCACCCCGGTCAAGTCTCCCCGCACCGTCATTTTTAAGGTTTTCGGCGAGCGCTTGCTCAAGCGTGGCGATGGTGATTCCCAATCGTCCCATAGCACTGACATCGGGAACGAGGGTGATGGTACGTGCTTCACCCCCCAGAGCATTGATATCCGCAACCCCTTTGGCGCCGCGCAACGCAGGGCGGATCGTGAAATCGAGCAACTCGCGTTTGGCTTGCTGGCTGATATTTCCCTCGATGGTAAACATAAACATCTCACCCAACGGGGTCGTGATGGGCGCCATCCCTCCGTTGACCCCTGTAGGGAGCGAACTCATCGCGGATGAGAGCTTTTCAGCTACCTGCGCGCGGGCGCGGTAGACATCGGTGCCGTCTTTGAAATCGATCGTAATATCGGCAATACCGTACTTGGAGGTACTTTTGAGCATACTCTGGTTTTCCAGACCCATCAGCTCTGCTTCCAATGGGCGAACAACTCTGGTTTCTACCTCTTCGGGGGTCATTCCCGGCGCTTTGAGGATGATTTTTACCTGCGTTGAGGAGATATCGGGGAAGGCATCGATAGGAATCTTAAGAAATGAATAGACCCCTGCGATAAGGATCGCGAAGGCCATCAGTAAAATAACAATCCGCTGTTTGAGGGAAAACTCGATAATGGAGCGCAACATTACTCAAAACCCAATCCGCTCATGGCGCCTTTTAGAATCACTAGCCCGCTGATGGCGACTTTGGTATTGGCATCAATCCCCTTCTGCCGCACTAAAACCCCCTCTTTGGTCGTTGCTAAAACCCGAAGTTCTTGGGCGCTAAAGCCTCTGGAATTTCGGACGAAACAGATGGTTTTTCCCCCAAACTGAGCCAACGCATGGGAAGGGATCAAAATAGAGGTTGTGGGCTTGGAAGCAGAAACAAACATTCCCACCGTTGTCCCTGCACGCAGCTGCGAATCACGAACACGGGCAATGGCAATCGCGGAGTTCGTCGAACCGCTAATGGAAGGGGAGACAGAAAGAATTGTCCCTATAGGGTGGCTGTTATCTTTGGAGAGAACGGTATCTCCTTTGGAAATCGATGAAATGAGGCTGGGAGAGACATTAATCATCGCCACCATTGCGTCAGCGTCTGAAATTCTAAAATAGGGCTGATAGGGGGTAATTCTCTCCGCCACAGCGAGAGGGGCATCGGTAACGATTCCACTTTTTTGTGCAATGACGTTTAAGGTGCCGTTTGTGCCGGGGCGAACCCCTGCAATGCTAAATTGGCTCTCCAGCGCAGAAATACGAGAACGTAAGCTGGAGGCTTCGAGCGTGCTGGTTTGGTAGTCCCGATATGAAATCACCCCTTCTTTGTAGAGAGTTGCATCTTTTGCGGCATTGTTTTGCATCGCCCGATAGCGGTTGCGGAGCTCTCCCAGCTCAAAACTCTTTGCTATCAATGAAGGAGATGCGATAGAACACAAAATTTGCCCTTTTTGGACACGATCCCCCTGCCGGACATTGAGAGCAGTAATGGAGGCTTCTTGATCCAGAAAATAGCTTTTGGACTTATCTTCATCATAATCGATTTTCGCGATAAGCGGCCCGATGAGGGCGGTACTTCTAACCTGGAGATTCTGCGTTGTGATCCCCAATTTTTTCATTTGCGCTTCACTCATTGTGATTTGCGCCATCGCTGCCGTTGCTGTTATTAGCAGCAGTAATACACTCCGCTTCATTACAAAATCCCCCCTATTTTCTCTTCAATTGTACTCATCTCTTCGATATAACTGCGTTTGAGTTCCAGCGCACGCAGACGATGATCATAAAATGCATTTTTGGTTGACAGATATTCAAACTGTGTGACAACCCCTCCCTCAAGCCCTTTATGCGCCATCGTAAAAAGTGTTTCATACTGTTTTTCAGTCGATACGATCTCTTTAATCCGTTGTTCACGCTCAGCCAAATGGTCCGACAAAGCATCCACACTCAACCGCAATCTCTGAGTGCTCACATCCCTACGCTGAACAAGCGCACTGCGTTCGCTCATCAGTGCCGCAATTTTCTTTTCATTTTTTTCACTCCATGACAAGGGGATGCTCACACGAAAATCGGCACTGTTTTGGGTCGGCTCCCGAGTCATTCCAATCCCCATTGAGACCGATTCGAAGGTTGCACGCCGTGTGGTCTCAATCTGTGCGTCGAGTTCTTCAATACGCAGATTCAACGTCTGAATCATCAGCGCTTTATCAATGCGCTCGTGCACGTGCTCCTTGCTGACAAACGCAAACGACAGATCATCCACAACCACCTCTTCATGGCTCATAATGGCTTCTTTCAGACGGTGCTGTGCATGTTCATACTCCATCCCTGCAACAGCATACTCTTGTTCCGCATTATGGCGTTCAGTTTCAAGCCGGAGCAGCTCCATCTGCGACATCCGACCGGCCTGGTTTTTTTTGCTTCCGATCGCATAAGCATCTTGTGATAATGCCAATTTCTGGGTCAGAATTTTCACTTTTTCCCTCTCCAGCTCTGCCAATAGCCAATCACGTTTCAACGCTATCTGTATCCGTCCCTGTTCCGATTTAATCTCATGTTCAGCCATCGATGATAGGAGGTCATACTCTCTTCCTTGAGCATTGCGAAAACCCGGCATCTTGACTGAAAAATCGACCATTGCCCCATACTCCATCCCGGAATCGATAGGGTCATTCCCACGGATTTTGCGGGCTGATCCTTCTATACGCAGAGGGTCGTGCGCCAGTACGGATGCTTTTTCATAGGGAATTGCCTTCGCGTAACCGCTCTTTTGTATCATCTCGCCCGATACAGCATAGGCACGTTCGCTCAACGTATTAAAGCTCATTGCGTAACTTAAAATCGGCGTTACCCACATACCTAAAATGAGATATTTCATTGAATTTTTTCCGTTTCTAAAATTGATCCTGTTTTCGGATCCGCATACATTTTTATCCGATTTTTCACCGTATCCGTAGCATAAACTTCATACACAAGTTCAGAACTAATATCGCGCAATTGTATATGGCTTACCGTATACCCTTGCTGTACGAAACGGCTTCGTATCTCTTCGCTTTTTATCGGAGCCAAAGATTGGAGATAGCGCGCTTCTTCCTGCTTTTGAACAGGATGATCATTATGATTCCCAAACGTGTATTTTACATGTTCACGTACCGGAATTTTGACCGATGAGCCCATAGCTGCCTGCAAAGCAAAAGAGACAAAAACGAGAGAAAGCAGTGGAATGACTTTCATAGTTTACCTCACATAATCAGATTCTTATTTTAGTATTATAGGAACAGTGGATGAGAAAATCATGAGAAGCCGAGCTTCTCGAGGGGATTTGACACTATGCAGGTTGGTATAAGGGAAACGGCTTTAACGAAGTGATCGAGTAAAAAGATTATGATACTCCCCTCTTCGTGAGCCTGAGAAAATGATTTTTGATCCTCTTTCCCTCTCTAACGATGAAGCGAATCCAAAAGCGTTTCAAAGGCAGATTTGCTGGAATGTTCAACATTTTTCATAATACCGATTGCTTTCTCCCAATCTTTACCCTCTGCGAAGAGTTCTATGGCCGATTTAACCCCTTGGTGAACCAGTTTATGATGCTGCTCGATATCGCTCATCGCTTTATTGTTCCGAATCAGTGCGTTTCGCACTCCACCGTACCATTGGCCGAAGCGGCAGCTGTTTTCATCAGGAATCGATGTCCCCTTGTTCGTCACCAGTGCCTCATACGCTTCGAGCTTGAGGAGGATATGATCGATTTTTCCATTGGTGATATGGATGCTGTCCGCTACCGTTTTAGATTTGTCCGCAATAGCGTGTGCATTATTGCCCACTTCCTCCAGCCGATCTTCGAAATCACTCAAAATTTCAATCGCGTGGCGCGCCTCGGCCGTGAACACTTCGCTGGTGTCCATCATCCCCGAGGAGCTTTGTTTTAAGACATTGATATTCACTTCCACTTCCAACGTCGCTTTTTGCGTACGCTCCGCCAACTTACGCACTTCATCGGCGACGACGGCAAATCCCCGTCCATGTTCACCCGCACGGGCCGCTTCGATGGCAGCATTCAACGCCAGGAGATTGGTTTGATCCGAAATATCCTTGATCAGATTGATGATTTCAGATATGGATTGTACGTTATTGTTAAGCGTTTGGGTTTCCCCTTGCAATCCGCCCGTAAGTTCTTCAATTTTTTGCATTGACGTCATAACTTCGTCGGTTTTTGCTGAGATTTCACTCGATTTTGCCGTAGTGATTTCGTTTAGCTGGTTTACTTCATCCAAACTCATAACATTGTTAGTTACGATATTCTGGACAAAACGCATCCCATCCTCATACGCTTCAAGCAAAACATTGTAGAGTTCAGCGATCGCTTTATTTTTGCTGTTTTGAGAACGCTCCATTTCACTATTCGAACGGAACAACGACAACTCGTCCTCTAGCTGAGCATTTTGGTGACGAACGTCATTTAATTGTTGCTGTAAAGCCGCATTGTCCGCTTCCAATCTTGCAATTTTTGCACTGTTGAAAAACATAAAAAGTCCCCTTTAATTCGTACATTAACGGGCAATCATATTGGGTAGGAGCTGATAGGCTACTTAATAAATAAAAAATGGATTTTTTAGGAGGAAAAAGTAAGAAAAATTCTCTCCCCAAGAGGAGAGGAAAACGATTAACGTTTTGAGAATTGAGGAGAACGGCGCGCTTTGCGTTTACCCGGTTTCTTACGCTCAACGATACGTGAGTCACGAGTAAGCATACCAAACGGTTTCAATACTGCACGGAATGCAGGATCAAACGTACAAAGAGCACGTGAGATACCGTGGCGAAGTGCATCGGATTGTCCTGAGAAACCACCGCCGGTGGTTGTCGCAGTGATGTCAACTGATGTGTCTTGTTTTGTCAAAGAAAGCGGTTGAGTAACACGCAATTTTTTTGCTTCAAGACCACCGAGCCATGCATCGAGTGAAAGACCGTTTACAGTGATTTTACCTGTACCCGGAGCAAGCCATACTTTAGCGATCGAAGATTTTCTTCTGCCGGTTGCATACGTTTTTGCCATGGTTTATCCTTACTTAGCGATCTGTGCAGAGTGTGGGTGTTCAGCACCTGCATAGACTTTTAGTTTTTTCAACATCGCACGACCTAATTTTGTTTTAGGAAGCATACCGCGAGCTGCAAGTTTGAAGAGTTTTTCTGGGTTAGTAGCCAAAAGCTCTGTCAATTTTTCACTTTTAACGCTACCGAAGTAACCGCTGTGTGTGTGATACGCTTTTGTTGCCAATTTGCCGTTACCGTTGATAACGATTTTAGACGCGTTAACGATAACAACGAAGTCACCACAGTCAACATTTGGGGTAAAATAAGGTTTATCTTTTCCACGAAGACGAGTAGCAACATCCGTCATCAAACGACCGAAAGTTTTCCCTTCCGCATCGATCAAAACCCATTTACGGTCGATTTGCTCAGGTGAAGCAATTTTAGTAAATTTCATCTTGAGTCTCCTTTTAAAGTCTCTATAAATAGTGGCGAAATTGTACCCATTTAAACTTTATATTTACTTAAATTAAGTTTTTTATAAGCACTCTTTCCATTCGATCCGCTCCTCCAGGATATAGCACAAATACCCCTGAACCTTATCACCGGTCAATGTGTGGATCGCTTCCCTATAGCGTCTTACCTGATCTTGGTGTTTTTGTTCCTCTTCACGGCCGCTTTTGTAGTCTATGATTACCCAACCATTTTCGTGTTGAACCAATAAATCAATCACCCCGAGATTTCCTTTGTGGCGTATCATCTGCTCTTTACGAAAAACCCCTCGCGTAAGCTGTCGGAATCTCTCATCGTGAATCAACAATACGGCTCTCTTTTCAATCTCTTCCAGTGCTCCTGTATGCAAGAGGGCACCGTACCGATTTCGGGTTGATTCCAATGCTATCTGCAATGATGAAGGGGTAAAATCTCCCATCATCTCCAATGTGTAATGCAGCGCTATACCGAATTGAACCGCCGCATAATCGTGTGTTGCCTCTTTGGGAGACCGAAGTATCTCCTCCTGAGCGCCGAATTGCAATGCTTTAAAATTCAATGTCTTGAAAGTAATAGCAGGTTCTGTTTTTTGTCCTTTGATGGTTAATACTCCACGTTTAGAGGCAACAAGTTCCAAAGGATCAAACCACGAATTCTTTGTTTTTGTAATCACACTCAGAGACTCAACAGCCCTGGTAAGGGCAACATAGAGGGCATTAAGCTGATCCTCATCGGCGGCTCTTTTTTCAGCTTCAAGTGCCTTGCCATATTCAGGATCGAGTGCTTCGCGTCCTTTGATCCGATAGTGCACTCCTCGCAATTGTGCTCCGTCATATTCATATACGATAGCGTCATTGTGGCTTCTGGCGATTCCGAGCCGGTCACACACAATGACGTGTTCGAACTCCAGCCCTTTGGATTTATGCACCGTCATAATCCGAATCCCCTTAAGATCGCTTTGCGGTGAAGAGGTTTCCAACCGATCAATCTCAAATACCACCTCCTCAATATCACGATATCCCCGCAGTGTTTCGATAAATATCAAGGCGCTCTTATCGGCAATCCTGAATCTCTTTACAAATGCGATAACCGCGGAAGAGACCTCATCAACAACTGCACGATCAATCATCTCGTTCTGAATTCCAAGCAAGGCCGCACAGTTAAAACGGTAAATCGCCTCGCCGAAATAGCAATAGCGCAGATACTCGATTATGGCACGGACACTCCGTTGCGCAACGAGACGTGCCGTCGTCTCGGTCACGACGTCATATCCCCGCTCGCTTAATGCTTCCTCAATCGCACTCCCGTCTTTGTTGGTCGCGCTCAAAATAGCGATCTCTTCAGCTGCTACCCCTTTGTCTATCAAAAATGCAACACGTGTGCACAATGTCTCCAAAAGATCATCGGAACTCAGCACTTCGACATATCCTCCCGATGAACTTTGGGGACTCTGTTGCGGAATATACCCTTTGATCTTCCCTTCAAAGGAGCGGTTGACAAAATCAACAATCTCGCTTCGAGAACGATAGTTGACCTTCAACGGTTCAACACGTACATCAAATAACTCGGCGACTTGATGAAACAGGGCACTCACCCCTCCGCGAAAACGGTAAATCGACTGTTTCACATCTCCGACAAAAAAGAAGCTCCCCCCCTCGTTCACCCCTACACCGGAGCGAATCTCTTCGATCAACGGGCGGAGGATATCAAACTGGATCACGCTCGTATCTTGAAATTCATCGAGAAGAAGATGTTTGAGACGTGTATCAAGCCTAAAATAGAGAAATTCGCTCTCCAGCTTCTCCCGCAACAAGGTATGGACATTAAGGGTAATGTCATCGAAGCTGAGTTCATTACTCTGAAGCGCCATGCTTTGGCGGCTTTTGATGTAGAGTTTTAAAATCGAAAACAACTCTTTAAAATAGAGCACTTCGCGGCGGCGCATCTGAGAGGATACCGCTTTTTGGATTTCATGAAGCAGTTCATCCATCCGAGGTTCATAACTCTTTTTAAAATCCCAATACTCCATGCTCGGCTTCAAGAGCCAAGATTTTCCCAACAGTTCTTCGTAATTCTCAATCTGCATCGTTTTTTGTCCGCGTTCACTAAGCGGTTTTGTCAGTACCAAAGATGAAAGTTCCCGTGCAAGTTCCATAGCGTATTCAACCGACTCGGCAGGAACAGCACTCTGCGCATAGCTTTCCAAATTCAACTCTTTGTATTTGGAATACAACGCTGAAAGGAGCCCGAACAGATCATCCAGCCGCTTATCGCTCAAAATCGACAAATGAACTAATGCCCCCTCCGACCGTGACACCTCCACTTCATTCAAAAATCGTTCCAGCAATGCACTCTCATGATGATTTTGAACCGTTTTAAAACTGGGCATCAAACCCGCATTTAGGGCAAATTTACGTAAAATCCGGCCAAAAAATTTATCGATCGTAAAGATTTGTATATCGGAACGCAAAAATCTGGAAAGTATTTTGGGACGCTCATGCAAAATCGTCTCTTCATCGATCCCGCTAAGGCGTGCAATTTGAGGCAATTCGCTCCGGATCGGCAACTCTTCGAGTGTGAGGATGATCCGCTCCAGCATCTCATTCGCCGCTTTATTGGTAAAGGTAAGCGCGACAATAGAGGAGGGATTCTCTCCCATAAAAAGGAGGCTTAGATAACGGACGACGAGGTTAAACGTCTTACCGCTTCCCGCACTTGCTTCATACGCTAAAAACGGTTCAAATTCCACGCATCACCTCCCGATGACACAAATAGACGTAAGGGCAGTGACGACATCGGCTCATATCTTCGCACATTTTCCACTCCCACACTTTTTGAGAAGCCATATCTGCCAATAGCGCTCTCAATTTAACCGTTTTTTCTCCTAAAAACTGCTCAAATTTGAGCTCCCCCCTCCCCAAATCATAATAGCCGCATCGTGCCACTCTCCCCAGCTCTCCGGCCAGAAGAGCATAAACACTAAGCTGATAATCAACATCGCTCTCTTTGGGCTCTTTCGAAGTATCGGGGTACTTACCGCTTTTATAATCGATCACTTCAAGATCGGTTCCGTTTTGATCAATCCGATCAATACGTCCTACTAATGTAATCCCCTCAACCTGAACACTCGATTCTTTTTCGGTATAAAGAACGTTGATGCCTGATGAAAACCGCGACACTTCGCTAGCATAAAAAGGATCTAACTTATCGAGCCATAGCCGCTTCATATGCCGTTCCAACGGATCATCCGTTTTAGCCTCTTCCCACACTTTACGAAGTGTCTCTTTGATATGCATTGCGGTCGGGTAGTGCTCTTGCTGTTTATAGATCTCCTCCAAAGCGCTATGAAGCGCATTACCGATGTCTCTCTCTTGTGATAAATCACGCGGTAACTCATGATCACGCAAATGGGCGATATAGCGATAGTAAAATTGGCGTCTGCACGTTAAAAAGCTTTTGATTGAACTGGCGGATTGCGGATGTGCCGTAAAATCGTATTCTCCTTCATGCTCAGCAATGAAACGCTCGCTAAAACTGGGGGGAGGAAATAATACGTTTTCATAACGGTAGCTTGAAGGGATACTTTTAATCCCCAGTTGGAGTAAAAAGCGTGACGGCACCGACTCGGCATTTTGTACGCATCCGATTACCACTTTTTTGGCTCGATTAAAAAGCATTGAGTAGTAGTGTTTTTGGAGTGATTCACGGTCATGCGCGCTGGGCAAACCTGCATATTCACGTGTTTTCGTATTCAGAAAAAGGTCTTTTTCACTCTTGTGCGGGACATACCCTTCGTTAAAATCAATAATCACCACACCGTCAAACACTACTCCACGTGTTTCCAACAGCCCCATAACGGTAATCTTTCCACCGCTGACATCATCAATGCTCAGCTGACGCAATCGGTTCATAAAGATTCGAAATACCGCTCTAAAATCCATCTCTTCCAACGCATGCGACAAATGGCTAAATCGGTGCAATTCATCGCGAATCATTTCGATCGACGTCTCATCTGCACCCTCATACAATCTAATCAACTCTTCCAGCTGTGAAACGTTAAATTTTTGAGGATAATGGGATTTAAACCACTCAATAGTCGAAGAGTTGATGTTTCGAATCCGTTCGCGGTTTAAGATACTCGCTTCATCCAAAAAGAGGGTAATACTCTCCAACTCGCGGTAAAGTGTAGTATTACAAAAAGACGATCCCATTGCAAAATTGAAATTTCCCTCCGTATCAAACTCTTTTAAGAGTTCTGCCGCATCCTCGTCAGGGAGAACTACCACAATTTTCTCAGGTGCTATCCCCTCTTCCACTAACGCTTCGACGGACGCTTTGATAAAGCCGATTTGGGTTAATCGTGCATGAAACACCTCGCACGTTACAGAACGGTTAATCCTTAGCGGATGTTCATAGATAACCCGACGTTCACTCAGAGATAATCGATATTCCATCCCTTCCTTCAGTTCAAATCCCATCTCCTCAAACCGTGCCGTCATTTTACGGTTATACGCCGTCGTGTTATAGTCTAAAATCATCTCTAAATGCTCTGAACACTCTTGTAAAAGCGCAATTTCATAACGGCTCAGATACCCTTCAACAACAATCGTAATCGTCTCAAAGTTTCGTAAAAAGTCGTGTTGGATCGTCGTATTCTCAAAACTGAATATCCTATCCGACCACCCCTTGCTGACACATATCTCGCCATAACGTTCACGAAGTCGCCCCAGAATTGCGATATGCTCTTCATACTCACCGTAAACGTCAACCGCCTGAAGTCTATCCACAGAGACCTGCTCAGAAGAGAGTTCTTCAAAAAAACGGAACAGATACTCAGAGTTTTGAATAAAACTGAAAAAATTTCGCTCAATATTGAGTGCAGTAAATCCTGAAAAATTACTGGCCTCATGCATCGCCAAAAGCCGTAAATCATCGTCCGGTACAGTTTTCCCCACTGCTATGTACGCACGTGAGAGAAACTCCCCCATGGTCATCATTGTGGGAAAAAAAGTCTCTTGTGATTGCGCTATCGCTTCTCTAACACAACGAGAGGTTGGATAAACAATGCACTCTTTATTCATCCGCTTTTCCTAATGTTTTTTTAATCGTAACGAATTGGGGTTTAAATCTAAAAAAATATGCCATTATGGAAGATATTGTAGTCAATTTCCCCTAAAGGGGAAGAAGTTGATTCGGGAGAAAAAATTAAAACTCGAAGGTATTGGGATTACGAGTATCGGCTTTTAAATTATAGTAGCGTTGTAGATTCCCGACAGACACTTTTGCCATAATATCCCATCGCCCTGCTTTAGGAAGATCTATGGGATTAAAAGCGTATGTACCGTTTTTCACCGCCGGATTACTCAAATTCATATCGTATTCTTTAAGATCAGGACGGGTAAGGATCACCTCTATTTTAGCATCGTTGATCGCTTTTCCCCCTTTGTCACTCACTTTATACTCTATCACAGAACCTTTTTCGGTAATTTGCGGCGTTAAAAACGATACCGTATAGTTTTGGTCAAAAGCGATCTTTGCTTCGATGATATCATTGACGTTATCATCGTATTCATGGTAATTTTGCATCCCATAATTGGACATCTCGACCGGATTATTCAGAGCAACTTTAATCGTCACCACGCACGCGCCAATAATACCGACAATGGAGAGTGCAATAATAATCGGCCATTTCGTTCCGGGGTTTTTAAACATTTAAAGAATCCTCTTTTTTACGAAAATATCTTCCTCGCACATAGACGATGATCGCATAAAGAATGATACCGTAAAAGATTACACGGAGGATATCGATAAAGTTTTTACTTCCGCTGCCCGCAGACGAACTTAAGGTAACATTGTGATGCGCCGCAATCTGCTCTGCTACATCGGCATAGCCGTTAAACATAGCAACGGAATATTTTGAAACAATTTCATCCCCTTTGGCCCGCTCAGCCAAAATCGGCAAAATAGTTCCGCCGCGATTGCTGATAAGCTCTTTGGCTTCATCGTAACTGCGTGCAAACATTACCGCACTGACAACGGAACCGATAAAGGTTGCATTCGGACTTAATACTTGAGCTTTGTTAAAATATTCGTATAAAGAGACGGGTCGCGCTAAAATATCCACTTTTTGTTTGAGTTCGATAAACGTCATAATGACAGCAGGCTCTTTTAATTCAGATGCCAGTTTTTTTTCGAAATCAGCGATAGTTTGGTTTTCCTCTAGATCACGCACCATCACCAAATAAAGCGATACGCCGGTTTTAGCTTTAAGTTCCGTACCGATTGCATTGATTTGTTCCGCGAATTGAGGATTTTTGACAACGTCATCTTTATATAAATATTCGGCATTGAGAGAGAGGGTAAAAGAGAGTATGAGGATGAGGGCCGCCAGCCCTCGCGAGAGTAACAAACGCTACCCTTATCCGACGTATAAGTGATTTGGTGTAATAACCGCCCACAACGTGACCGCTGCAGAAACCACTAAAGCGATTGTGATGAGTTTATCCATGATACTTGCCATCCTAAACTCCTTATTTAACATCGACAACATGTTTAGCATTATCAACGCTAATCATCTTGATCTCTTTTTCATTTTCTACTTGGTAGAAGTTCGCTGCACTGCCTTGTTGCACTCCAAGACCCCACACGGTTAAACCGGCAAGGATAGAGAGGAGCAAGACAGTCGCGATCAACATTCCAGTGATACCGTCCAATGCAAAAATACTACGATTTTCCATTCTGGATCTCCTTATTTGCTAAGATCGGTGACGTAAGCACCAAGCGCTTTAACTTGAGCTTCTGTCAAGTTGTTGAATGCAGGCATTGCACCGATTGAACCTTTTTTACCATGTTTAAGAACATTGGCAACCAACGTTGGATTAAACTCAGCGATGCTTGGTCCCACCATATCGATACCTTTACCATCCGGTCCGTGACAAGCCGCACAGGTTCCGGCAAATACATCAGCACCTTCAGTACTTTTCATTCCGCCGGCAACATATTTAGCTACCGCATCGATCTCAGCATCGGTAATCAATGCACCGGTGTTTGCATTCAGTAATCCATTACGATCCGGCATTGGCATTTCCATACCAAGAAGCTGATTGTTTGACCCGTTATTGATAACGTGTTTAACCGTTGCTTCTTCCAAACGTACATTCAAGTTCGCCGCTTTACCGTCGATACCGTCCGCTTGAAGACCGTGACATGGAGCACATTGTACGATAAAGATTGATCCACCCATCTCTTTGAGTGTCTCTTCGTCCATATTAGCATGTTCCGCTTCGAATTTTGCATCGTGTGCGGCTACTTCTTCATTATATTCACCGATTTGTGAATACGCATTGACCGGATATCCTGCAAGAAAATACCAAATCGCCCAAATGGTAAGGCCCAAGAAAATAATCGCCCATCCAAAAGGAAGCTCGTTTTTATATTCTCCGATTCCATCCCAGTTTTCGTCCGCAAGTTTACCGCTAGCGCGATCATTTTGCATTTGTCGAACATATTTGGTAACTACAAATGATGTCACGATAACGAGAACAACTGCACCCAATACGGCCAGTTTGTTAACCCAGTCACCTTCTCCACCCATACCGCCGGCCATTCCGACAGCGACATAGGTGAAGCCAAGCATTGCAATTACAACTATGATAGCAGCAAGTACTGTCTTATTCATTTATGCCTCCTACTTTTTTATCATCGTTTTTCGAGATTTCCTCGATCGGCTGATCGGTAATCTCGTCATGGAGCGCGATATTTCCGTACTTTTCATAATCGCGCTTCCCTTTCCACTGTGAACTGTAGAGGTGATAGATGTACGCATACAACACCACGACCAAAACCCCTGTGAAGAAAAAGTAAGCATACGCCTGAATCGTAGCAATATCCACGCTGATCCCTTTATTTCAAACTGTTAAGATACGCAATGAGCGCAACGATTTCAGGAACTTGACCTGCTGCTACCGCATCTTTAACGTCTTGATCTTTCATATCTGCCGCGATTGCTTTTGCTTCTTCCAAAGCAGAAGCTTTTGCTTCATCCAATGTCGCTGCCAATGCTACAGTCGCTTTTGTGCCGTCTGCCATTGGAATTTCAGTGTTATAAGGAACTGCAAAGACTTTATTTACGGTTACTTGTTCTGCATAGGCAGTGTCGATATCCGCTGTATTTTTGAACATCCAGCGATATGCCGGCATGATTGAACCCGGAACAACCGCTGCAGGATCTTTCATGTGATTTTCATGCCAATCCGTTGTACGGTAGTTACCTACACGCATCAAGTCCGGACCGGTACGTTTTGAACCCCAAAGGAATGGACGGTCATACGCATATTCACCGCTCAAGCTGTAGTGTCCGTAACGATCCGTTTCTGATTTAAACGGACGAACCAATTGTGAGTGACACGCATTACAACTGTTTTTGATGTAAACGTGACGACCAGCCAATTCAAGTGTGCTGTAAGGTTTCGTACCGATAACCGGACGAGACGCTTGAGCAAAATTTGGCAGAATCTCAATAAGACCTGCAAACGAAATTACAACAAAGACAGCTACCGCGAAAAAGAACGGGTGTTTTTCTAACCAGTGAAACATTTTTCCCCTCCTTATTAAGCGCCCATAGGCGATGCGTTTTGAAGTTCACTCTCTTCAACACGGCGAGAGCTTGTCATTGTTTTGTACATGTTGTACGCGAACAAGAACATACCTAAGAGATACAACGTACCACCAACTGCACGGATAGTGTAATACGGATGCAATACGGTTACCGTATCGATGAATGAGTAAGCAAGGTTACCGAACTCATCGTGAGCACGCCACATCATACCTTGTGTAATACCTGCGATCCACATAGAGGTGAAATACAATACAACACCAAGAGTTTGAATCCAAAATTGTGTATTCATCAATGATTTAGAATAAATCTCACGTTTAAATACACGCGGAGCCATGTGGAAAAGTGCAGCCATAATCATGAATGCAACCCAACCAAGAACACCATCATGTACGTGACCGACGATCCAGTCTGTAAAGTGAGCCAATGCATTGACCGATTTGATCGCTTGGATCGGACCTTCAAGTGTAGAGAACATGTAGAACGTAGAAGCCAAGATCATAAATTTGATCAATGGGCTCGATGCTACTTGCTGCCATTCACCCTTCATCGTCAGAAGCATATTGATCGCAGAACCCCATGAAGGAAGAATCAATACAACCGAGAATACAGAACCCATCGTTTGCATCCAATCCGGTACAGTCGAGAACAACAAGTGGTGTCCGCCAGCCCATAGGTATACAAACATCAATCCCCAGAAAGCAAGAAGAGACAATTTATACGAATAAACCGCTTGTCCTGATTCTTTTGGAAGAAAATAGTAGATCATTGCAACGATAGGTACAGTAAATCCGAACGCAACCGCGTTGTGTCCATACCACCATTGTACCAACGCATCATTTGTACCTGAGTACATTGAAACCGAGTGATACCATGCACCGACTCCGCCTGATGCGAAATACGTTGGGATAGCCATATTGTTGAAAAGATACAACATAGCAATACCCAAGAAAGTAGCAATGTAATACCAAATAGAGATATACAATGATTTTTCACGGCGAATACCGATCAAACCGAAAATTGACATACCCCAAATAACCCATACCACAACAACCGCGATATCAATAGGCCATTCGAATTCAGCATACTCTTTTGACGTAGTGATACCAAGCAATAATGAACCGACAACGGCAACAACTACCAATAGATATAACCAAAAATGTAATTTACCGAGGGCCATCAAAAATTTTGATTCTGCCATCGATACTTTCAATACACGTTGACCTACATAATACCATGTAGCCCAAATACCACTGAGGGTAAAACCGAAGATTACCGCATCGGTGTGCAATGGACGCAAACGGCTAAAATTGGTATATTCTGCCAATCCTTCACCTGCCATCGTGTTAACAGCAGGAAATGCAAGCTCCCACGCCAAAATAACGCCGACCAGCATCCCAACGATACCGAGTAACACGGTTGTAAGCATAAACATCTTAGCGACCGTGTAATCATACTCCAATGGACGATTCTCCATTAACGACCTCCTTAAAGATTCAAAGCATAAGAGCCTATTAGGGCACCTTTTATTTCACATTGGATCGATGAAATAAGAGGTGCCCTTAACACTTTTGTAACAAAAGTAGGCTATTAGACACTCTAATGATAGCAATCTGAGTATTTAAGGATTCTTAAATTTTTAAATGTTTTTCTCACTATTGAAACTTAACGATAAATTTAAGATTATTTACAGAATTAGGAGTAGAAAAGTAACACTTTGAAGATTGTTCGCCAATCATTGGAGGAAAGTCTATCCCCCAATTTTGCCTTAGCGTTGAAGAAGTTGAAGAAACTCGCTGAAAATATATCGGCTCTCTTTAGGGCCCGGGCTTGATTCAGGATGGTGTTGGACCGAAAAAACATGCCCGCTGTTGTAGCGCAGCCCCTCGATCGTGTTGTCAAAAAGGTTAATATGGGTTACCGTCGCAATTTCACGCACCGATTCAGGAACATTATAATTATGGTTTTGAGCCGTGATCTCTACCATTCCCGTTTGAACGTTTTTAACCGGATGGTTTCCGCCGTGGTGGCCGAATTTGAGTTTGTGCGTATCGTATCCGTGTGCAATGCTCAGAAGCTGATGGCCCAAGCAGATTCCGAATAGCGGAATACGGCGAGCAATAAGTTTTTTGATCTCTTCTTGTTCTCGTTTCAATACCAAAGGATCTCCCGGACCGTTGGAGAGAAAAACACCGTCAATCTCTTTGGCATCGTAACGCGCAATCAGATCATCCGCACTAAAAGTATTGGGAAGAACTTCAACTTCCAACCCTGCTTCGGTGAGTTCATTAAGGATATTACGCTTAACACCGAAATCGATTGCGGCAATTTTCGCTTTTGGCTCAGGGGCATCGTTATACCGGAAATTGAACGGATCATAAATACCGTTGCGATGAACGTACGAGGTTTTTGTACTGACTTCTTCGATATAGTTGATCTCTTCGATACGCAGAGAACTCTCCAGCATTTTTTTAAGTTCGTCTTTGTCACTTACCTGCGTTGAAGCGATCATCATCATCGCCCCCTCCGTTCGGAGCATTTTGGTGATATAGCGGGTATCGATATCGGTAATCCCGATAATGCCGTGTTTTTCTAAAAAGGTGTGCAATGCTTCTTGGGCGCGGAACGAAGAGTAGTCGCTTTGATACTGGCGGACGAGAATCCCTTTGCAGTGGGCACGGCTGCTCTCCATATCTTCGTCATTGACTCCGACGTTTCCGATTTCGGGCATCGTAAACGTGACAAACTGTCCGGCATAGGAAGGGTCGGTAATAATCTCCTGATAACCGCTCATTGAGGTATTGAAAACGATTTCCCCTACGGCTGTCGTATCGGCACCAAAACTTTTTGCGCTTAAATAGGTCCCGTTTTCCAGATAAATCCAAACATCACGCATTATGCCATCCCCCTTCGCACCAACTCATCTTTATAAAGTTTTTCATACACAATCTCGTATTCATCGGTTCCCGGAATCAGATTGCGCTTGTAGCTTTTTAGTTTTTGAAATACCGCTGATTCGATTTCACTTGAGTCGGCAATAGAGCCGGTAATCGCATCGTAAATAATATTTTTAATACGGTTTTCACTCACATCGTAATTAATCAAATCTTCTTCATAAAGAGCATCAAGAATCTGATGTGCAATATCGGAATAACGCTCTTCATACGAAAGAACAACACCATATTCAGGTGCCAGTTTCTTTTTGATCATGAAAAAGAGTTGTCGCTCATCGGCGAGGTAGAAATCAATCTGCTCTTCATTGGCGTTGACGATCTCTTTGACTTTCTCTTCCAAAGCGATCTCTTTTTTAATATTGGCAGTCAAAACCTTTTCGGCCTCTTTGGCGGTACTCTCGAGCCCTTTGGTCATGGTGACCAAACCGCTGCGGCTAAGATCGACAGCGATTCGTGTCGCGATGTGGGGTACGTGTGTCAGTGAAACCTTCATTGCCAGCCCTGAGTGAAATTTTTTGCATTTTACTCTAAAATACCTCTCAAATCGCTTAGAGATACAAATGGATAGAACCAATCGGTCTCAGAATGAGACAAGCTTCAGTGCCATAGCCTCATGCGTAGCCAAAGGGATTTTATTTCTTTGGTATTCTATTTAGTAGACTCGGGAAGTTTGCGCATTTTATCGGTAATTTCAGACCCTTTTTTCGGATCCATCTTTGCCAATATTTGGCCGACAACTTTGCTATTAAGTGTCATTAAAATCTCAGATGCATCGGATGCGCTCATTTGAGAAAGGATTTGTCCTGCTGCAGCCGGTTTCATTTTCAAAAATGCTTGAGAAACCTTATCCGATTTCAATTGTTTGATTTCCTCTAACACTTTTTTGTTCTCCTCCAACATTTTTTTAATGGAGGTTTCTTTTGCTTTTATCTCTGAGAGTTTTTGATCAACTTTGGTATCTTTCCCTTTGACCAGTGCCTCTTTTTTACGTAGAAGATCTTCGGTTGCTTTTTTTAGGGCATCAAGCGATTGTTTCTGCTCATCAATCCGTTCAAGTTCTACCAATAACTCATTTTTACGGTCTTCAAAAATCTTTGTACATTCATACGATTTCGTAGCCGGTGCACCGTAAAGCAATGTAGCACCCAGCAGCGTTATACCCCAGATAATATTCATACAGTCTCTCTTTTATAGGTCATAGTACCGATCTCGTCAAGCATTTTAGCCTCTTGCTCTTTGATCTGTTTGAGATGGGCGTTCATTTCCTGAACTTCCAAATATTTAAACTTCTCGTAATCAATCATCGCTTGTTTAAAACGTTCCCTCATTTGTATCTGACGCTGTTGAGCCGTTTGCAGCGTTTGCTGGCAGTGTTCAATCGTTTGGTGTTGTGCGTGGATCATCGCCGTTGCCTGGGTAAATTCACCGACTGAACCTTGTGTCGGCAATGTCATATGGGAGAGTTCTTCATAAGCGCGGTTAAGCTTGTCGGAGGCAGAAGAAAGGGCATTATTAGCACCGATGAGAGCACGTTCGGCAGTATCAAGACTCTTTTTTTTGAGTTTGACCAAAGGCTCGTAACGCGACTTACTCATAAGCGCTCCTCGTAGTTAGGATTACAATGTTATTGTATCGTTTCGATCCGGCGAGGTAGAAATCATACCGATTTTAGTTTGCGTCAACTCTTCGATAGCACGAAGGTACTGTTGCGCCGTTAACGGAAGATCTTCAAAACGACGGACTCCCTCCGTTTTGTCCCATCCCGGAAATGTTTTGTAAACCGGTTTAACATTTTCCAAATCAAGCGGCAAATAATCGATCACTTCGCCGTTTACTTCATATCCTACACACACTTGAATCTCATCAAATCCATCGAGTACATCGAGTTTCATAATAGAGAGATCATCACATCCGTTCAAACGGCTTGCGTAGCGGCACGCTACGGCGTCAAACCAACCGCATCGGCGAGGACGCCCGGTTGTCGTTCCGAACTCGTGTCCCGCTTTGCGGAGGCGCTCACCGATCTCACCGTGATCTTCTGTCGGGAAAGGGCCGTTTCCGACACGGGTACAGTACGCTTTTACAATCCCCGTCACTTTGCCGATGTCTTTCGGGTTTACCCCAAGACCGGTACAGGCACCCGCTGAAATCGTAGATGAGCTCGTAACGTACGGATAGGTACCGTGGTCGATGTCGAGCATCGTCCCTTGTGCCCCTTCAAGAAGGATTTTCTTCCCTTCGTCCATCATTTTCCATGCCATCTGCGTCGTATTGGCTAAAAACGGTACCAATTTTTCAGCATAACCGTTCAGTTCGGCTACCAACGCTTCACGGCTTGGCAAGGCGATTTTCATCGCTTCAAAAATCGCTTTGTTTTCAGTAAAATAGTCCATAACGCGCGTCGAAAGCGTTTCAATATCACGCAATTCGCCCAACCGAAAGCCGGCACGGGCGATTTTTTCACTGTAAGCCGGCCCGATACCGCGCCCCGTCGTACCGATCGCTTTTTCACCACGAAGAATCTCTTTGGCCTGATCGATCAGCGCGTGAAACGTCAGAATCATATGGGCCGATTCAGACACAAATAATCGTCCGAGAAGATTGTCAAACTGTTTCATCTCTTTGATCAGTGCTTCAGGAGAGACAACGACACCGTTCCCGATAATATTGATCGCTTTCGGGTTCAAAATCCCCGATGGGATCAGGTGAAGGGCATGGGTTTTACCGTCAACAACGATGGTATGTCCTGCATTATGCCCCCCTTGATAACGGGCAACACAATCGTATTTTTGCGCGAGCAAATCGACAATCTTCCCTTTTCCTTCGTCTCCCCATTGAATCCCTACGATTAAATCCGCTTTCATTCTGTTCATCCTAACTTTAATTATTGGTGTAATGCGTCGATCAACGCATCGGTGTAAATGGCGAATCCGACCGAAACGGTCTCGTCGCTTTTATAGCGTCCGCCCATAGCGTACACTTCGTTGGCTTCGATCACACGGAAAAAAAGCTCATCATAATAGAGCATTTTAGCGTAATACAAAGGGGCTATGACGACATTCGGATATTCCAACCCTTCACAGAGCTCTTTGATTTTAAGAAGCTCGGGTTTGATCACATCGGGAACGATTGCGGCAACAGCATCGATCTCATCGGCGTGCTGCATATAGACCAATCGGGTGAGCCAATCAATCTTCAATGACAAAAATTTCTCGATGTTCACATGACGAAAATCATCCAAATTCAAATCCAACATGTCGCTCAAAAGTCGAGGGATATTGATGTTGGAGATTTGCAATAGCGGCGCAATTTCCAATACGTTCAAAATCCGTGTCGCCTGTACGAGAGCGACGGAGAGATTCGGTTCATCGATGATTTCTACCCCGATTTGATACTGCTCATCGGCGGGATAACGGTAGACCGGCTGAATATAGAACCATTTTTTGTGTTCCGTGTTGCCACCCAGACGCTTGTTGAGGATACGTACCACATCTATCGTCGAATCGGCGCGGAGGCTGATCGGATGATTTTCGCTGTCGTTGACACGGATAAGCTCACGCTGATCGCAAACACTCATATGCTGGTGGTATGAGAAAAGAGGGGTTAAAATCTCTTCAAATCCTGCATCGCTCAAAAGCGTGCTTGCTTTGGTTTCGATGGTACGCTTCGTCTTTGCCGTTCCGGCAAAATAAAGTTTTGACCCTTCCGGAATTTCGTGTTCAAATACCATAATTTTAGAGTCCGAAATAGACGGTGTTGAACACACGGTTCGCAGTTCCGTCATAAACTCTTCGCCCCATTGCGGCAAGAGCCAATTCCACCGCGTTGGCTGCCCAACACGCTTCATACGGAGCAATAAGTCCCATGTGGTTGATACGGAAAATCGAATCTTTGATATGGTCTTGTCCACCCGCGACATTAACATCGAATTGTTTGAGCGTTGAGCGGATTTTTTTCGCTTCTGGATCTCCTACCGTCGTCATCGAATCGGCCGGATTGATCGGATAGATAGAGAGGCCGATCGCCTTCATCGCTTCACGTGTCGCATATGCCCGGCGCGCCGTGTCCGCGTACAATTTATCGAGTCCACCCTCCGCTTTAATACGGTTCAGAATTGACTCTAACCCGATGGTAATCGTCGTCGCCGCTGTCCATGCTGTCGTGTTTTTGCGCTGGTTTTTGATCTCGGTAGCGAGGTTAAAATAATATCCTTTTCCGCTTCCGATTTTTTCAATCGCCGCGTTGGAGAGCCCCATAATTGCAAGTCCTGGGGGAAGCATCAACGCTTTTTGGCTCCCTGAGATCAAACAGTCGATGTTGCTTACATCGATTTTTTCCACACCGACCGCCGTGATGCCGTCTGCAATCACCATGATGGCTGGGTTATGGGCTTTTACTGCCGCCGCAATAGCTTCGACACTATGACGAAGACCTCCCGCGCTTTCGCAGATTTGAATCGCAATCGCATCCACGTCCGGGTTGGCGTTCAACGCCGCTTGAACTTCCTCTACCGTAGCCGGAGTATCCCATTCGTGTTTAATCTCAACATTCGCAATCCCGTGTGCCACGGCAATTTTTCCGAAACGCTCACCGAATTTTCCCGAATTGATTGAAAGAAGTTTTGAGTGGGCAAGATTGATCACGGCCCCCTCCATCGCGCCGGTACCGGAGGATGCGAGCATCAGTACTTCGTCCATCCCAAGCAGTTCAAACAACAATGCGCGGGTACGCTCAAAAATCGCTTCAAACTCAGGGGTACGGTGGTGCAGCGTCTCACCTGCCATAGCGATACGTACCGATTCAGGTACCGGGGTAGGTCCGGGGGTAAAAAGTAACATTCAAAAATTCCTTAATGGAAAGTGTCATAAATCCGCGCATTTTACCCTAGTTGAGGTTAGGGGAGGTTTAAGGGGAGAGGCTATGGTACAATTGCACCAAAAAAAGAGCTTTGCTATGACATTATTTGACGCATTGATTCTCGGGGCACTTGAAGGAGTCACCGAATTTCTCCCTATCTCCTCGACGGGGCACCTTATCCTCGCTTCACAGCTTTTGGGGCTGGAGCAGACCAATGCCCACAAAGCATTTGAAGTCTCCATCCAACTCGGCAGTATTCTTGCTGTTTTGTTTTTATACGCCAAAAGACTCTTGCAAGACAAAATGTTGTGGCTTAAAATCGGTGTCGCTTTTTTGCCGGCAGGTGCTTTGGGATTTTTGTTTTACAAACAGATAAAAGCCCTTTTCGGCGTTGAAACGGTCAGTATTATGCTGATTGCTGGGGGGATCGTCTTTCTCATTTTTGAGTATCTTCGACGTGATAAACCCATCGATTCGGGAAAAGATATCACGGAGCTCAGTTTCAAACAAGCCTTTACCATCGGGGTATTTCAAAGTCTCTCGATGATCCCCGGTACGAGCCGCTCAGGTGCAACTCTCATCGGCGGATTAGTGATGGGGCTCAGCCGTAAAAGTGCGGCGGAGTTTTCGTTTCTCCTCGCCATCCCTACGATGATTATCGCCACCGCATACGATCTGCTTAAACACCGAAATGAAATGGTGGTGGATGATTATTTCATGCTCACGATAGCGTTTATAACGGCATTTGTCTTTGCCCTCGCAACGGTCAAGCTGTTCGTCGCCTTCGTCAGCCGTCACACCTTTACCCCGTTTGCGATTTATCGAATCGTTGTCGGAGTAATCTTCTTTTATTTGGTGGCAATGCTTCCGGCGTGAAAACGTAAAAACTTAATCTGATCGATCAAAATCTTCGCTAACTCCAACGCTTTGGAACGGTGCGAAAGCCCTTTTTTCACATCGTTTGGTAATTCACCTAGCGTTTGATCGTATCCGCTCGGGATAAAGATCGGATCGTATCCGAACCCGTTTTCACCGCGTAACTCCGTAATCACATCCCCGTGCATCCATCCGTGAACACAGTTCTCCCCTTCGCGAGAGACTACCGCGATAGCCGCCGTATAGTGAGCGGGAGAAGAATCGACTCCTTTTTCCTTTAACGCCTCCACCAACTTTAGGAGATTATCCCGATCGCTCGCCCCCTCACCGCCGTAACGGGCGCTGTAAATCCCCGGAGCACCATCCAGCGCATCCACACTGATGCCGCTGTCATCCGCGATCACAATCGCCTCGGTATCCCCTAACGCCGCATAGACGGCACGCGCTTTGATTAGTGCATTTTCTTTGAAAGTTCCCCCGTCTTCAACAATCTCAAATCCCTCCATCAAATCGGTATAGGGAAATACCTCCCGATCGTGGAGCAATTCAATAATTTCACGCACTTTCCCTTTATTCGACGTGGCCAACACAACTTTCATACGGGTATCCTTAGATTAGTCTTAGTAATATTCTTTCACGTATTCACCTCATCACAAGATGTACTATAATGGCGGAAATTTTAGCTCATTTAAGGTGACAACGTGTTTAAAACGGTTCTCCCCCTTTCCGCGATTTTATCGCTGCGGTTTTTCGGTCTCTTTCTCGTTCTTCCGGTACTCTCTGCGTATGCTCTGAATATCGAAGGAGCCACCCCCTTTTTAGTCGGGGTCATTGTCGGCGGATATGCCTTGACCCAAGCCATTTTCCAAGTCCCTTTTGGTGTCATGAGTGATAAAATCGGACGTAAACCGACCCTTCTTGTCGGATTAATCATTTTCTTGGTCGGTTCTATCATCTGTGCCGTCAGTACCGATATCTATACCCTGATGGCAGGACGTTTTCTTCAAGGTGCCGGAGCCATCGGTGCCGTTATCCCCGCCATGATCAGCGACTTGGTTCATGAAGAGGCGCGTGGAAAAGCAATGGCCCTTATGGGAGGAACCATCGCGATCAGTTTCGCTCTCGCCATGGCTCTCGGTCCGGTGATCAGTGCCTACTTCGGTACGGTATCGCTTTTTTGGATTACGGCAGTTTTATCGATTTTAGCCATGCTCATTTTATTTACGAAAGTCCCTACCCCTCCGCGCATCCGCCATATCTACCATTCAACCACTACCACTGCAGATATTCTAAAAGATCCTAATTTGCTCAGCATGATTATCACGAACGGCATGCAAAAAGGGCTGATGACGGTCGCCTTCGTCTTGATCCCGATCTTGCTTTTGGACAGTGCGGGTGTATTCAAATGGGAAGCCAAAGAGTTGTGGCAGGTTTATCTTCCCGCTATGGTTCTCGGCCTTCTCGCCATGGGACCCGCAGCGGTATTTGGGGAAAAATACAACAAGCCGCGTGAGATCTTTTTACTCTCGATCGTCCTTTTTATCGTCGCCTTTACCCTGATGGGGTTTGCGACGAAAAGCTGGGAATTTGTCGTAGGGGTTATCAGCTTCTTCATGGCGTTTAATATGATGGAACCGTTGGTACAGTCCATGATCTCCAAGTATGCCCGTGTGCATCAAAAAGGGGCAGCTCTCGGGATTGCCAACGGTGTTGCTTACTTCATGACCTTTATCGGAGGAGCTGTTGCCGGTATCGCGCTACAATACTCCAACCGTGAGACACTGGCTATCGGTTTGATCGTTGTAAGTACATTGTGGCTGTTGTGGACATTTAAAATGTCAAATCCTCACCGCTATTCGCATCTTTATATCTCAGTAGATCATGTAGATATGGAAAAATTAAATAACTTGGAGCATGAGCATATCGCGGAGTGGTACATCAATGAGACCGAAAATATTGTTGCGGTGAAATACCGTAAAGATAGGGTTAAGGAAGAAGAAATTAAAGCGAAAATCGTTAAATAATTGGTCATTGCGGACTTGATCCGCAATCTAAGATCCTGAATCAAGTTCAGGATGACGAGAATTAAAGTTTTATGACTCTTACCAGTGTCCCCGATTCCAAGTCCCCATCCTCTTCTCCGCAGATCATCAATCCCGCCTTGCCGAGCAGATTGGTCAAAATTGCGGAGCTTCCCGTTTTTTTGCCCTCAAAATCGACCCAATAGCGCCCCTCTTCAAACGTCAAATTACACGCCGTAAATTCGCTTTTATTTGAGCGTTTTGCAAACGGCACTTTGAGGGTCGCTTCGATGACCTCATACGGGTTTTCAATCCCCATCATCCGGGCCATAAGGGGTGCGGCATAGAGGATAAACGTGACGGTTGAGGAGTAGGCAAATCCCGGTAAGGAGACAATAAATTTCTCCCCCCGCTGTGCCACCATCACATGCTGCCCCGGTTTGATATTGACCCCTTTGAAAATCACTTCAGCACCGAGGCGCGGGACGATGTGTTTGACGAAATCGTAATCCCCGACACTCACCCCACCCGTACTGACGATAATATCGCACGAGTGAATCGCCTCTTCGAACCGTTCCATAATGGCACTTTTATCATCCCCGACGATCCCCATTTGAACACTCTCTCCTCCGAGAGCATCGATGAGAGCTTGGAGGGTATAGCTGTTGGAACTTCGGATCTGTCCTGCATGACGTGATTCCTCACCGATATCAAGGATCTCGCTTCCGGTCGCGATAATGGCGACTTTTGGACGCTGAGCGACACGGATCATCACCCGATTGATCCCTGCTAAAACACCGATCTCGGCGAATCCGAGTTTCGTCCCCTTGGCGATGAGAATTTCTCCCTCTCGGTAACTCTCACCGACAGGACGGACGGCAAAACCGGCCGGAACCCTTTTTTCGATGACAATCTGCTCACCCTCAACACGGACATTTTCGATCGGGATCAGGGTATCGGAGCCTTTGGGCATCAGCGAACCGGTAAACGTCTTGATACACGTTCCGCTCATGACACCGCCGATTTCATCGGCACCGGCAGGATTATCCCCCAAAATTTCAAGTGATTCAAACTCTCCTAAATCGCTGTGCAGTACCGCATACCCATCCATTGCCGAGGTCGGATGACTCGGATAGTCTCCGTCAGCGATAATATCTTCCGCCAAAATACGGCCCAAGGCAGAGGTCAAAAAGACCCGCTCACTTCGGATATTACCCATACTCAAAAGAGTGATCATATTTTGAGAGGTTTCATACGAAATCATGTATCGCTCCCTAACAGTCCCGCACCGTTAATCGGAGTTGAACGCTCACGTGCGTAAATTCTCGCTCCGTTTTTCAGATCATACTTCCAGATGGGTGCGGAGGCTTTAAAATCCTCGACAAACCGCTCAATCGTCTCCAGCGCCACACGCCGTTTCGGTGAAAAAACCGCCGCGATATACGAGCTTTCATGGACCAAAACATCACCCCGACTATGTGCCATTTTAAGCTTTGCACCGAGAGCCTCCGCCTTAATTTGCCACGCCTCGAACCAACTGGATAAAATCGGTTCATACACGTCAAAACTAAGGCCGTCAATCCCGTCTTCCTCCCGAACCGTCCCGATAAAGGGGATATACGCTCCGTAGTTATAGTCCGTCTCTTCCGCATACCAGCGCGTTATGATTTCAGGGACGTTCAATGCTCCCGTATAGAGTTCCAACATGTTCATCCGCCACAAACCGGAGGAAGGAGAGATACTTTGTCCCCCTCTTTCAACGGTGTATCAAGTGATGCTACCAGCGTATCATTGACCGCCACTGCACAGGATTCAAGCCACTGTGCCATTTCCTGATCCTCTTTTAATGCCTCGGCAATATCACGCAATGATGAAGCTTCCAAGGTCAACGGAGCCTTTTGAATCGGTCCTAAAAATTCTACGGTTACCATCGCGATATCCTCATATTCATATAGATGAGATTATAGCAAAAGAGCCCTTTCCCTCCCTTATTTACTTTGGGTTAAGTATAATACAACTCTTATTTACGAGGGAGAATGTGTGATTTTCGGAAAAATAGATTTTTTAAATCTCCTCCCCTTTCACGTTTTTATCAAACGCTATGCACGCAGCACCCGTTTCCACCAAAGCCTCCATTACCACAAAGGGGTCCCTTCGGCACTCAATCGCGATTTTGCCATGCGTCGAATCGACGCGGCGTTTATCTCCAGTATCACTGCGCAAAATTGCCGTCATTTCGGTGTAGGAATTGTCGCTAAACAAGAAGTATTGAGCGTTTTATCGCTTCCCAATCCCGATAAAGCCGATACCGATTCTGCAACCTCTAATCTCCTTGCCCGTCTCCTCGATATTCACGGTGAGGTACTGATCGGTGATAAGGCTCTTCGCTACTATTACAGCGGCAAAGAACATACCGATCTTGGGAAAGTGTGGTATGAACGAACAAGATTACCGTTTGTCTTTGCCCTGCTGTGTACCCACTACCACACCGATGAACTAAGACGACTCAGCCGCGCGTTTGTCTCCAAAAAGGTCAAAATTCCTTATTATATGCTGATGGAAGCGTCCCATCAAAGCGGACTCTCTCCGTCGCAAATCACCCATTATCTAAAGTTTATCAGCTATAAAGTGGGTGCGAAAGAAGAAAAAGGGTATAAAAGATTTGTGAGAGAAGCGAAAGAGAGGGGATTAAACCCCTCACTCGGAAAGATTAGGTATTAGTGGTTTAAAAGCGCATCGATCCGCGCCAACGTCTCATCCACGCCGATGATCGCCATAACGGTGTCCAATCCCGGCCCACTGAGTTTTCCCATCAACGCGATACGCAATGGCTGACCTATTTTACCGAATCCGATTTCGAGTTGTGCCACAACCGATTCCATCACATGGTGATAATCGGTTGGCAAATGAAGCTCACCGCTGTTTTTGATTGCCTCGGCAAAAGCTTCCAAAATCGCTTTACTCTCCTCTTTGTACCCTTTTTTCAATGCCGCTTCATCAAACTCAGCCGGACGAACCAAAATTTCACCGATAAGATTTGCCATCTCCACCAACGTTTTTGCCCGTTCTTTGAGAGCATCAAGGAGAATTTCACGTTTATCATGGCTGATGAGCATCACGCCGTGAAACTCCAAGAGTTCGCACAGTTTATCGTTGCTCATGTTTTTGAGGTAGTGGCTGTTGAGCCAATCGAGCTTCTCGACATTGTAAACCGATGCGGAACGGTTGATATCGCTCGGATCGAAAAGTTCCAGCATTTCCGCCATCGAAAAAATCTCCTGATCCCCGTGGCTCCATCCCAAACGAACAAGGAAATTAAGTAGTGCCTCAGGGGTATACCCCATTTGCTTGTACATCATCACGTCCGTTGCACCGTCACGTTTGGAGAGCTTTTTCCCCTCGTGGTTATGGATCATCGGCACATGGAAAAAACGGGGGATCGGAAAGCCGAGGGCCTCATATACCACGATTTGTTTTGGGGTGTTAGAGAGGTGATCGTCTCCGCGGATAACGTCGGTAACTCCCATTAATGCATCATCCACCGCGACGACAAAGTTATAGGTCGGAGTGCCATCCGCACGGGCAATAATAAAATCATCCAAGATATCCGCAACATTGAAAACAACATCCCCTTTGACCCCATCATGGACTGTAATCGACCCTTCCAACGGAGCTTTTATCCGGATAACCGCTTCGCGCCCCGCAGGAGCTTCCCCTGTAAAATCCCGGTAACGGTTGTCGTATTTCGGACGCTCTTTACGGGCCGTCTGCTCTTCACGCAAAGCATCCAGCTCATCTTTGGACATATAGCATTTGTAAGCTTTACCCGAATCCAAAAGTCTTTGAGCATACTCTTGGTAGATTTCCAAACGGCTCGATTGGTATTCGATCTCTCCGTCGTGCTCCAATCCGACCCACTTAAACGCTTCTACAATGGCACGCGCCGCGGCTTCATCGTTCCGACTGAAATCGGTATCTTCAATACGCAACAAAAACTTTCCGCCGTTACGCCGTGCCCACAGATAACTGAGCAGGGCCGTGCGTAATCCGCCGATGTGAAGATACCCTGTCGGGCTTGGGGCAAATCTGGTTACTACCATCATAAAATCCTTCTTGGATGCAATTGCGCAATTTTAGTTGAGGCTATGTTAAAAGCGGGTAAAATAGGAAACTTTACCAAGGAGCATCGATGCGTTCTTTAACCCTTTCGACTTTATTAGCCACTTTTTTATGGAGTGCCCCCATCGGCGGAGTGGCCGTATTGGTCAAAAACAGTCCTATTACCCTTTATGAGGTGAGCCAAGAGATGAAACAAAGCGGTACGAATGCTACGCAGAGTACCGATACGTTAATCCGCAAAAAACTGGAACAACTCGAAGCCGAAGAGAAAAAGATTACCGTTACGTCAACGGAAATCAACGAAGAATTAGCCCGAATGGCATCGCAGAACAATCTCACCATGGAGCAATTTCTTAATGCCATGCAAAACGTTCGAGGTCTCAGTGAAAAAGAACTTAAAGCCAAGGTAGAAGAGACGATCAAAGGGCAAAAACTCTATAGCACTATCGCTTTTTCAAAAATGGGTCAGCCCACGCCCGAGGAAGAAGCCGAATACTATCAGCTCCATTTGGATGAATTTTCACGTCCGGAAAGTTTTGACGTAACCACTTATTTTTCAGCTTCCCAAGAGACGTTAGCAGCTCAAATTTCGGATCCGATGCGCCATATGGAAGCAATCCAAACGAAAGAAGAAAATATTCCGTTCGGTAAAATCAATCCTCAGTTGGCTCAGATTCTCAATAAAACACCCAACGGAAGTTTTAGTCCCATTCTCCCCAACGGAAAAAACGGCTTTATGAGTTTTTACATGCGGGATAAACAAAACGTCATCACCGAAAATCTAGACTCCGTACGCCCCCAAATCGCGAATGCCATTATCGGCGACAAACGTAATCAGGTTTTGAATGACTATTTTACGAAATTACGGCTCAGCGCAGATATTAAAATTTTGCGACTTCCTTAAGAAACACAAAAGGGGTGGCTTAAGAAGCCACCATCTCATTTAGAATATCGAAAAGGGTAACGCTTGCGCGTTCCGCTTCTTCAAAACAAGCTGCAATTGCTTTTGCATGACAGATCGGATCATCATTCAACAACTGCATCGCTTTTTTAACCTCTTCGTGCACTTTTTTATGCGGTTCTAACATTTTTGCGTAGGCAGCCGTTGAAGAAAATACCGATTTTCCATCACCGTTCTCATACCATTTTCCGAGTGCACATGCGTGATGATCATTGAATTCATGACTAACTTTTCCTTCAAAACCGGCTGCATAGGCATTGTTTTTGAAAATCATGTGGTCGATTTTTGCCATGTTGGTAAATATCTCATAACTGATAGACTGATTATCATCTTTGATTTGCTCAACATTGCGGATTAATTGGGCCAAAACCGTTTTAAATTGATCGAGTTTTTGGGATGAGTCGGAAGCATACTCTTCAACCCGCTCGCTATTCTCCAGCATCCCGACCGAATTTTGTTTCAGGACGCTGATATTCGCCTCCACTTCGCTCGTCGCTTTTTGGGTACGCTCCGCCAGTTTTCGTACTTCATCGGCAACAACGGCAAACCCGCGGCCGTGTTCACCCGCCCGTGCCGCTTCGATTGCCGCATTAAGTGCCAACAGGTTGGTTTGATCGGAGATATCTTTAATCAAGGTAATGACATTGGATATTTCACTCACATTATGGTTGAGCTGTTCTGAATTGGCACGGGAATCATTAATCATTTCCGTAATTTTTGACATGCTCGCCATAATCTCATCGGTTTGAACACTCACATTATCGACAACATCTCCTGTATCATAATTCAAAGTATTCACGTTATGGAGATTCTTAATATTGCCTTCCAATGAGGTTCTAAGGCTTCCGGCATTATGAATGGAGCCTTGAATCATTTGGCGCGCCAGGGTCAAGGACATCTCATTTTTTTCCATCTGCTCTTCAGATTTCGCTTTCGAACGCATTGCTTCTTCAGCCCGCTCTTCGGCTACCCTTGCGATCTTTTCGACTTTGTCAATGAAAATATTAAAACTCATGGCCGCTTTTCCGATTTCATCATTCGATGTAATGCGCAAACGCTTGCTTAAATCAGCATCTCCACTGGCTAAATCTTGCGCAATCATGTCAAGATTTTTGATCGGTTCCGTCACGACACGGCGGACAATGACGATGAGTAATATAAGGATAATGGCATCCATAAGTGTCATAATGACCACTTGACGCAATAAGGAATCTTCCGCTTGGCTAATCAGATTTTCGACTGTTTCAAGCTTTTTGGCCGAAAAAGCGTATCCAACCGCTTCACCGGAGTAATCTTTAATCACTATCGGCATTACGTAGTAATTCTCAGTCGTAAATGAACCGGCTTTCGGGTCAAGTTCGGCTTCGTTTAATTCAGCCAAAAATTCCTTGTCAACGACATCTTCTTTGACCGCCAGCGTAAAGTTTTTACCCACTTGCTGAGCTTTTTGAAGCTCTTTCGCATTCTCCAAATAGCGATTATCCAACGCTATAACTAACTCGGTTCCGAAATTCTTCCGCATATCTTTGATAATCGAATTCAATCCCTGCATAAACTCAACCGACCCCACATACTCTCCACCGGAGATAACCGGAGCAATACCGCGAAGCTCTAATCCGGCCACTCCGATTTCAATAGCCACAAGAGGTTTTTGAGTCTCTTTAACCGCGAGAATCGTTTTACGAAAACCGCTCAAATCATCACCGAATTTTTCAGGCTTCCATACACGAATAAAACTGCGGACATGGCGATCATGGACATGGATTTTAATGTTTCCGAATTTGGTGTGTTCTTTATACTCTTTTGAAAGGGATTTTAGATTTTTAAGAGTCTCGTCACGATCACCGCTGGCAAGACCATTCACAATGGCACTGTTTTTTGCAATACTGATGGCGTTGGTAATGCCGACACTGTTTTTGGCCTCTATTGCCTCATCAAAGATCGTCGTCATCTCTTTGGACTGAGAAACATAAATATCTTCACGAATCTGATCCAGTGAAATCCAATAATTGATCACAACCACGATAAACCCGATGATAATCGATGCAATCAGCGGAACATGGACTTTCTGCGCAATACTAAGATGATTCATAAGTACCTTTTCATTGTAATATTTTTCCCGTAAGAAATTTTTGCATTCTAAATAGAATATCGAATTAATGTAAAATTAGCGTAAAGTGAATGAAAAGAAGGGCTATAGCAATGGATACAACAGCTCTTAGCCGTTGTATTTTTCGAGGTATTTGGTATCGAAGTTATTGTTGATGAAATCGGGATTTTGCATCATTTTCATGTGAAAAGGGATCGTTGTTTTAATCCCTGTAATCGTAAATTCGCTCAATGCACGGTGCATCCGTGCGATGGCATCGTTGCGGTCTTTACCGTATACGATCAATTTACCGATCATTGAATCGTAGGTTGGAGGGACAATGTATCCGCCATGTGCATGAGAGTCAACACGGATATTACGTCCACCCGGAGCGATCCACTGCGTGATTTTTCCCGGACACGGCAAGAATTTGATCGGGTCTTCGGCCGTAATGCGGCACTCGATTGAGTGCCCGGTGAGAACAACGCTCTCCTGAGGAGGCAGGGCTTCCCCTTCTGCCACACGGATCATCATCTCGATCAAATCCAAGCCGCTCACCATCTCGGAAACACAGTGTTCTACTTGAAGACGGGTATTCATCTCCATAAAATAAAACTTTTTGTCCGCATCGAGAAGGTATTCGAATGTTCCAGCCCCTTCATATTTGATATATTTGGTTGCGCGAACGGCTGAAGCGTGTAACTCGGCACGGATTTCAGGAGTCAATGCAACCGCCGGAGACTCTTCAATCAATTTTTGGTGACGACGCTGCATTGAACAGTCACGTTCACCGATATGAAGTACATTTCCGTGAGAATCCGCAATCACCTGTACTTCGATATGGCGAGGATTTTTGATGAATTTTTCCATATAAATCGTGCCGTCGCCGAAGGCTCCGATCGCTTCGGCTTCCGCCGCTAAAAATGCGTTTTCGATATAGCTTTCGTCTTCAACAACACGCATCCCGCGTCCACCGCCGCCGGCAGCCGCTTTGAGGATAACCGGATAACCGACTTCTTTGGCACGAACCTTTGCCTCGGCAATATCTTTAATCGCGCCATCAGACCCCGGAACAACGGGGACACCCGCAGCGATCATAACATCTTTGGCTTTTGATTTATCAGACATCATCACCATAACTTCAGGAGTCGGTCCGATGAATTTTATCCCGTGATGGGTACAAATCTCAACAAAATGTTGATTTTCACTCAAAAATCCGTATCCCGGAAATACCGCATCGCATTGACTGATTTCAGCCGCTGCGATGATGGCAGGAATATTGAGATAACTTTGAGAACTAGGCGCTGCACCGATGCAAATTGCAGCGTCAGCCAATTTGAGATACGAGGCCTCTTTATCGGCAGTTGAATAGACCGCTACCGCCTCTTTCCCCATCTCTTTGATTGTACGGATGGCACGAAGGGCGATTTCACCGCGATTCGCGACTAAAATACGTTTGATCTCCGCCATGATTTAGAGCTTCTTAACGGAAAAAAGAGGCATATCGTATTCAACAGCCTGTGCATCCGATACCAATACATTGAGTATTTCACAATCAAATTCTGCTTCAAGCTCATTCATAATTTTCATCGCTTCCAAAACAGCAATCACCTGCCCTTTTTTAATACGGTCACCCACTTTTACAAAGGGAGCCGAATCGGGAGAAGGGGCAGAATAAAATGTTCCGACCATCGGAGAAACGATCATATCACCGGTCTGAACTGCCACTGCAGGAGCTGCAGTTTCTACCGCAGCCGGTTGTGCAACCGGAGCTGCTGCTACCGCAACCGGAGCAGCCATCACCGGTGCGCTTACGACACCGATATTTTTTTCAAGTTCAATCGAAAAAGCATCTTGAGTAATTTTCAATTTTGAAAGAGTACTTGCGTCAAACTCTTGCAAAAGTGCTTTGATTTGTTTCATATCCATCGGAAAATGCTCCTAAAAGTAGGTTAATAGATGTGTTATACTACCACAAATAAAATTAACAACGGATATGAAGATGGGTCTCAAAAGCGACGGATGGATTCGAGAAATGGCATTAAAGGAGGGGATGATCTCCCCATTTTGCGAAGATCAGGTGGGGGTTGGTGTTGTCAGTTACGGCCTTAGTTCATACGGTTATGATATCCGCGTGACGAATGAATTTAAAATTTTTACCAATCTAAACTCTACGGTTGTCGATCCGAAACACTTCGATGATATGAATGTCGTTGATTTCGTTGGAGATGTCTGTATCGTCCCGCCAAACTCTTTTGCTTTGGCGCGAACCGTCGAATATTTTAAAATTCCTCGTGACGTCCTCGCCATCTGTCTGGGAAAATCGACCTATGCTCGCTGCGGCATCATCGTGAACGTCACCCCATTCGAGCCAGAATTCGAAGGTCATATCACCATCGAAATCTCTAATACGACCCCTCTTCCGGCAAAGATTTATGCCAATGAAGGGATTGCGCAAGTCCTCTTTTTACAAGGGGATGAGATGTGCGAAACCAGCTATAAAGATAAAAGCGGGAAATATCAGGGACAAGAGGGGATAACCCTTCCGCGGATTTTAAATTAACTAGTGGTACAATTGCGATAAATTTCTACGCAAGGACCCTGAATGTTGCACGAATACCGCGATGTAATCACCCATATGAAACAAAATGATGCGGCAAATGCCCACTTTTTGAAAATTTTTGATCGCCACAACGATCTTGACAACCAAATCACAAAAGCTGAAAACGGTGAAGTTCCAATGACCGATCTCGAGCTCGAAAAACTCAAAAAAGAGAAATTGTTGCTTAAAGACGAAGCATATGCCATGGTTATCGAATACAAAAAAGAGAACAACCTCTAAGTTTCATCCTTCCTCTCCCCTGTGCGGGAGATTTCTTCTTCCCCATTTTTCCTCTATGTTGATTTACTTTTTAGCTTTAAATGGATACGATTTACTTTTTGTGAACTCACCCAAGAGGTAATTGAATGATATCTACCACTTCGTACGCCGCATTGTCCGAATTCGGACGCTCTTTGTTGAAACGTCCGACCCTCTCCGAGGGGCTTCCCATGATATCGGAATACGCTAAACAAGTTAGCGGTGCCGAACGATGCTCCATTTTTATCTACAACCCAAAACTTAAAATGCTCTGGACAACGTTGGCTGACGGGGTAGAGAAACTCATGGTCCACCAAGACGACGGTATCGTAGGGCATACCTTCAAAGAAGCCAAACCTATTTTAGTGAATGATCCGTATGACGACCCTCGATTTTTACACACCATCGATCAAAAAACGGGGTTCGTTACTGAAAATATTGCTTCTATCCCGGTTTTTAACTCATCACGTAATGTAATCGGTGTATTTCAACTCCTCAACAAACCCGGAGGTTTTTCACGGGAGGATGTCAGATTTATGATTTTTTTTGCACACTATATCAGCGGCTACCTCGAACTCGCCATGCTTTTCGATGATGAAGCTTCGCTTCTGAACAAGGAGGAAGAATGAGTTTGGAAATCTATAAACGTATTGCCGATTTCGGCAAACGTCTCAGTGCCCTCGAACATATTGAAGAGGCTTTGCCCAGTATCTCCGAAGAGGCCAAGGCTATCGTCAATGCGGAGCGGTGTTCTATCTTCATTGTGGATCAAAGCGGCGGTATGCTCTGGACAAAATTGAGTGATGGGATTGGACGTATCGCCATCGGAATCGATTCGGGAATTGTCGGGAATACGGTACGTTCCAAAGCAACCCAGCTGGTCAACAATCCGTATGAAGATGGCCGTTTTTTAGCCAAAATCGATGAAAAAAGCGGCTTTGTCACCCGCAATATTCTCGCCGTCCCTATTTTTAATTCTCGCCAGGAAGTGATCGGGGTCATTCAAATGCTGAACAAATACAATGGCGATTTTAATGAAAAAGATGAAGGGATAATGAGTTTTTTTGCCAACTATGTAAGCGGAACCTTAGAACTCGCTCTTTTAATGGAAAAAAAACAACCCCTACAGTAATTCTCGATTGATCCAATGACTCAAAACGTAGAGTCCCCATACGTGTTGTTTAAAGCGTCCTCGATGTGCCATCTCAAGATACTCTTCGATGACTTCGGGGTAGAAGAACCCCGTCTGAGCATTAACCTCACGAATTAGATTGATCCGCCCTGATGCGATCAGCCACTCCATATAAGGGTTGGCAAACCCTTTTTTACGACGATCAATAATCTCATCACTAAGATAGTTGCGGGCAATCTGCTTAAGAAGTGTTTTGGTGGGTCCTGTTCCGATACGAAGAGCCGGATCAACCGATAAGACGGTCTCCGCCAGCCGATGATCCAAAAATGGGGTACGGGCTTCGATAGTATGGGCCATTGATACCCGATCCAGCTTTGTCAGAAAATGTTCTCCGACAAAGAGTTTAAGATCTATCATGCTGTACCATAAACTCGGATCGCGATGCCTCCCCTCTTCAAACGCTTGACGGTAGCTCTGTAAAAATCGCAGCGATTCGTTGTCCCGAATATTACGTCGAAAGAGCTTGTTTTGCTGCAAATCGGTAAATTTTTCCCCCGATGTCCGAAACAAAAGCGTATCATCAAACACCCGCTTGTACCATTCCCACTCCCGGTTCATCGAAAAATGGGCATGAAAATACTTTTTCAGCCAGTTTTTGTGATGCAGCGAGGCCGCTTTTTCGATATCGAGATATTCAAAATATTGCCGGTACCCCAAAAATAACTCATCCGAACCTTCCCCGCTCAAAACAACCTTGTATCCCTCTGAACCGATTTTTTTCATCAGTAGATAGAGCGGTAATGCCGCAGGATCATTGAGCGGTTCATCCATGTGCGTCAACAATTCATCCAGATGTTCATGAAAATCATCTTGTGAAATAACCACCTCAGTATGATGTAAATCTAAATATTCAGCCGTTTTGCGAGCATTTGCACGTTCATCATAACTGCCGTATTCATCATATCCCAGAGTAAAAACAGGGAGCTTTTTACCTTGACGCGCTGCTATCGCACAGATCATCGCACTGTCCAATCCCCCGGAGAGCAAAGCCGCAGTCGGTACTTCGGTATCAAGACGCATGGCAATGGAGCGGTGAAGTTCAGCTTCGATCCGCTGCAATGCATCCATCGAATCTGTGATCATTGAAGAATGTGTCTTGAATACATCATAGTAGCGGTGTTTGGCAATTTTCCCCTGCTCAAAGCAGAGCCATTCCCCACTCTCGAGCTTTTCAATCCCTTGATAAAATGTATGGGGCGGGGCAGGTGCCAAAAAGGAGAGATAGGAGTGCAACGCCTCTTCGCTCATCTTGGCTGAGGATAGAAAAGGTTTGATCGCTTTAATCTCCGAAGCAAAGACAAAAGCCTCTTTATTCTGATGATAAAAGAGAGGTTTTTTTCCAAATCGGTCCCGCACGAGGTAGAGTTTATCCCCATCCATCAGGGCAAACGCGAACATCCCCTCCAAATGATTCACACACGTGATTCCCCATGCCTCATAGGCAGCTAAAATGACTTCGGTATCGCTGTGCGTTTCCCATCCAGAGAGGTTTAATTCTTCCCTTAATGCTTGGTGATTATAAATCTCTCCGTTAAAACTGATCAAAAGCTCCCCACGGTGCATCGGCTGATGCGACCTCGCACCCTTATCGGTAATCGAAAGACGCTGATGGGCGAGAAAGAGTCTGTCTCTCTCAACTATACCGCAATGATCTTGACCGCGATGAATTAATCTTTTCAAGGCTTCACGTGCTTTGAGGGGGGAATAGTCACCGATAATGCCGAATACACCGCACACATGAAACCTTTTTTTTCGCAATTATACGCTATCATAACCCGGAAATATATTGTGGCCCCAGAGGAGAAAAATGAGCCTTTTTTTTACGAAGCTTTTCTCCATCCTGACTCGACACGATAAAAAATTCCTTTTACTTTTAATTTTCATCTCGATTGCCGTTTCCCTTGTCGAGATGATCGGGGTGGGGGCCATTCTCCCCTTTATCACCATTGCCGGTGATTTTTCCGCCATCCATTCAACCCCCTATATCGAATCGCTTTACCGTTTTTTTCATTTTAAAACGGAGATCGATTTTGTCATAGCCCTGGGTATTGCACTTTTGCTCTTTTACTTTTTGCGTTCGCTTCTGAATCTTGGCTATTTTTACCTCCTTGCAAAGTTTTCCAAAGGGCGCTACCATCTCCTCGCCTACCGTCTTTTCGAAAACTATCTGGGGATGAGCTATCGTTCTTTTATCGATAAAAACAGTGCGGATCTGAGTAAAGCGATCATCAACGAAGCACAGAATATGACCAATCTCATTTCCGGTCTGCTGCTCATGCTCAGCGAAACCTTTGTCGTGATTTTCATTTACGCGATCATGCTCGCGATTAACTGGAAAATCACCCTTCTCATCAGTATCATCCTCATCGTCAACGCCGTTCTTTTGGTCACAACCGTCTCTCGTGCCATCAAAAAATCAGGAGTACGGCGCGAAAAGCACCAAAAGAAGTTTTATGAGATCATCCAAAGCAGCCTTGGCAATTTTAAGATGATGAAACTTACCTCCCATACCGAATCGGTTCTTGAAAAATTCGATCACGCCAGTTCGGGCTACGCGTCTGCTAATATCAGGAATGAGACCCTTTCCCATTTTCCCAGACTTTTTTTGGAAGCACTTGGGTTTGGAATCATTATCTTTATGGTCATCTACCTCATTGATAAATACCAAAGTGACATCTCCGGGGCATTGCCCCTTATCTCGATGTTTATATTGGGGCTGTATCGTCTGATGCCCTCGGCCAACCGTATCCTCAGCGGCTACAATCAAATCCTTTTTTACAAAAGTTCTCTTGATATTATCCATAACGATTTGATGTATGATGCGGAAAAACTGCAAGACACCCCTATCCTTTTTAACCGATCTCTACAGCTCGATCATATCAGCTTCGAATACGACGAGTCCAAACCTGTCTTGAGTAACATCAACCTCACGATCCACAAAGGGGAGAAAATCGCATTCATCGGCGAAAGCGGCAGCGGAAAATCGACCCTTATCGACCTCATCATCGGACTCTACCGCCCTAAAAACGGTACCATCACCGTGGATGGGGTACCTTTAAATGAAAGCAACATCAAAGGATGGCGCAGTAAAATCGGCTACATTCCGCAATCCATCTACCTCTTTGACGGTACCGTCGTCCAAAACGTCGCATTTGGGCGTAAAATCGATGAAGAAAAAATTAGACATGTGCTCCGTCAAGCGAATATTCTGGACTTTTTGGAAACGGATCACGACGGCATCCATACCATGGTCGGCGATGGCGGGATCAAACTCAGCGGCGGCCAGCGCCAACGGATTGCCATTGCCCGCGCCCTTTACTCTGACCCGGAAATTCTGGTCCTGGATGAAGCGACCAGTGCACTGGACACTGATACCGAAGCCAAAATTATGGAAGAAATCTATAAAATAAGTGAGACCAAAACCTTGATTGTCATTGCACATCGGCTCAGTACGACAGAGGGGTGCACAACCATCCATACACTCAAAGCAAATAAGATCGGAGAATAATGTCCAAAACTGTGCTTTGTGGCATATCTGCTGTCCATCTGAAAATCTCCATTTTTTTAAATGATGATGCTTAATCAAGTAGCAGCTACCGTAATCCTTTACAATCCAAACGAGATTGTTCTTAACAACCTAAAATCCTATATCGACCAAGTAGACCATGTTTTTGCCATTGATAATTCTGAAATCATTAATCATGCCATAACCGACCAAATCGCAGGAAATCCAAAAATCACCTATATCAATAACAACGGCAATCAAGGAATTGCCCAAGCTCTGAATCTTGGAGCCTGTAAAGCAATTGAAATGGGCTACACATGGCTTTTAACGATGGATCAAGACAGCAGCTTTTCGGATACGATGATCACTGCGTACCTTGAGTGCTGGAGACGCTATAAGGATAAACAGAAAATTGCTATTTTTTCACCTTCACACGACTGTATTGACCTGAACGCTATCAATGATCAACCGTGTGAAAGTACCTCTAAACTTATTGTAATGACATCGGGCAATCTTCTTAATCTTTCAACTTATTCAGAAATTGGAGGGTTTGAAGAAAAGTTTTTCATTGACGAAGTTGACCATGATTATTGTCTTAAAGCAAAAAAATCAGGCTTTACAATTCTTCAGTTTCGGAATATCTTCCTTAATCATGAGCTGGGTGAGCCTAAAATCATTCGGCGGCACGGCAAAGAGATATCGTTCAGAACCCATTCTCCCAAACGTTTTTACTACATCACACGAAACGGTTTGTATATGTGGCAGACACATCGGCATGCTTTTCCCGATTTTATCCATAAACGAATTTTAGAGATATTCAAAGCAATTATTTTTGCGTTGATTTATGATGACCAAAAAATTTTACGTTTAATCAATGTCTTACGGGGCCTATTTCATTTTATTGCAGGGCGTTATGGAAAATAGTCTTGTATCAATCGCGATGGCCACCTACAACGGAGAAAGATTTCTACGCGAACAAATCGACTCCCTTGCAAAGCAAACCTACACGAATCTTGAAATCATAATTTACGATGATTGTTCTACCGATGACACTTGGCCTATTTTGGAAGAATACGCTCGTACTGACAGCCGTATTCAAATTTTTCAAAATAAAAAAAATCTCGGCACCGTTAAAAATTTTGAAACAGCCATTTCTAAATGCAAAGGGGCATTTATTGCATTGTCCGACCAAGATGACATTTGGCTTAGCCAAAAAATTGAAATTTGTATGCAGCATATGCTTCAAACTACAGCAATCCATCCCGGTATTCCGGTTCTCGTCCATACCGATCTTTGCCTGATCGATGAGACAGGAAAGACACTTGCCTCTTCCATGTGGAAGGAACAAAAAAATTTCCCTCATCTCTATAGATATCCTGAGCAGGTTGCCGTTCACAACTTTGTTACCGGCTGTACATTACTCATGAATCGCGAAAGTCTTGCCGTATCCCTTCCTTTTCCATCTGAAGTTGTTATGCATGACTGGTGGATTGCGCTGAACGTCATCAAAAAAGGGTTTATTGTCTCTGTTGATATTCCGACAATTCTTTATCGCCAGCACGGCAGTAATCAAATAGGTTTTCAAAAAACCGGCAACACATTTTTCATCCAAAAGCTTTTCCAAATTTCACAAACGATTGGTAATAATCAAAAAGTTTGGCATATGCTCAAAGCCCTGAACTTTCCCATCAATATTCTCAAACTTATCTACTACAAAATAGTGTTTAATATTTTTAAGTAAAAAGGCCGTTATCATGATAATTGACATCCTTCTCGCGACGTATAACGGCGAAAAATTCTTAGCCGAACAGATCAACTCGATCCTCGCACAAACGTTTGACGAGTGGAAACTGCTAATTCGGGATGACGGTTCAACCGATACCACACAACAGATTATCACGGACTTCTTTCAGCGCTATCCCGATAAAATCGTCGTAATCGATGATGCGGATAAGAATCTCGGTGTAACTCATAATTTTGAACGGCTGATGGAACATTCGAATGCACCCTACATAATGTTTTGCGATCAGGATGATATTTGGTTTCCTGACAAAATCGAAAAAAGCTTACAGGCTTTGCATCAGATGGAGCAACACTATCCCTCCCCGATACCGCTTCTCGTATATACGAATTTATCCGTTTGCAATGCGGGGGGAATCAAGATACATGATTCGTTTTGGGAATACCAAAAGATCAATCCGCTTGTAGCATGCGATTACGCCAAAGCATTGCTTCAAAACAATGCCACAGGGAACACAATGATCTTTAACCGGGCATTGATCGATAAAGCCCTTCCTTTGCCGAAAGAAGCCGTTATGCATGATTGGTGGGCAGCATTGGTCGCACTCTATTTAGGAAAAATCACTCTACTGCCGCAACCGACCCTTCTTTATCGCCAGCATGAGAAAAATGTATCCGGAGCAAAAGGGGTGAAGCTTTTTCCCCTGTTAAAAAAAGGGCTCACGTATTGTGCTACACTCAAAAACACGATCCTTCAAAGCAAAAGTTTTTTATACCGGTACCAAACGATCCTGACGCCCAAACAAAGAGTGATTCTAGAGGTGTTTGGTGCCATTTTAAAGCAAAATAGATTTTTGAGAACCATTCATCTTCTTCGCCACCGTTTTTTATCATGGAGTGACTTCAAAGATATTGTAAAATTCGTGGTATTGCTAGTGTGCCCAAGAGAGAAGCAAAAATGACTTTCGGATTCCTCTCCCATCTTGATCTCAACCTCTGGCTTTTTCGCCTCCCCATTATGCAAGAACTCATACGGCAGGGGCACACCGTTTATGCCATTTGCCCGACCGGGGAGGTGAGCGACTCCTTTGCCGAACACGGCATACACCATATCCCCTATATCATTAGCCGATCCAGCCTCAATCCTTTTAAAGAATTAGGTGCCATTCGCAATATTTACAAGGCCATCACCCCCCTGAATCTCGATATCCTTCATACCTTTACCGCCAAACCCAATATTTACGGAACGATTGCGGGAAAATTGGCAAACGTTCCGAGAATCATCAATCTTGTCGAAGGGTTGGGAAGTTTTTATCTCGAAGAGAATCTCAAAAGCCGTCTCGTCAGGGGAATCATCGAATTTTTATACGGCCGAATTTTTCGCCTCTCCGATACGGTGATGTTCGTCAATCATGACGATCCGGCCTATCTGATCTCCAAAAAAATTATTGACTCCGCAAAAGTTTTTATACTCAAAGGGGTGGGAATTGACACCGATGAATGGAAACCCTTACCCAAAGAGGATGAATGGATTCGCGTTACCATGATCGGACGGGCGATTAAACATAAAGGGGTTTATGAGTTTATCGATGCGGCAACAATCCTCGGCAAAAAATATCCGGAGGTTACATTTCAATTTGTCGGTTCACCCGATGAGGGGAACCCCTTTAGCGTTACCGAAGTGTTTATGAAAACACAGCCCTCTTTGCATTATCTCGGACAGCAAACCAATATTCGCCATATTCTCTCCCAAAGTACTATCTTTGTCCTCCCCAGTTACCGTGAAGGACTACCACGTACCTCCTTGGAAGCTGCTAGCATGGGACTTCCGATTGTCACCACAGATACCGTCGGATGCCGCGAAACGGTAGATGAGGGAATAACCGGCTTTCTCGTCCCTCCAAAAAATGCGGCCGCGCTCGCGGAAGCGATCGAGAAATTGATAAGCAACCCGCTTCTGCGGGAACAAATGGGACGTGCCGGGAGAGAAAAAGCGATTCGAGAGTTCGATGTGGCTACCATTGTCGATCAACATCTTGAAGTGTATGGATTGCGCCGTGTACGTTAACCTCATCAAACCGCTCATGGATCGGTTCGGAGCACTCCTTCTCCTGATTTTTTTGTCCCCGCTGATCCTCCTCACGGCTATACTCATTGCCCTCACCCTCGGAACTCCGATCGTATTTGCCCAAAAACGGCCCGGACTGCAGGGGAAAATATTCACCATCTATAAATTTCGGAGCATGAGCGATGAAAGAGACAGCAAAGGGGAACTTCTTAGCGATGCTGCACGACTAAAAGGGATCGGCAAAGCGATACGGAGCCTGAGTCTCGATGAACTTCCCCAACTGTGGAACGTTTTACGGGGCGAGATGAGTTTTGTGGGACCGAGACCTTTATTGGTCGAATATCTGGAATTGTATAATGACGAACAAAAACAGCGTCACAACGTCAAGCCCGGTATCACCGGATGGGCACAGATCAACGGACGCAATGCGATAAGCTGGGAAAAGAAATTTCGGTATGATGTCGAATACACCCAAAAGATTTCGTTTTGGTTTGATCTCAAAATCATTTTTTTGACGATCCTGAAGGTCTTTAAAAAAGAGGGGATATCCCAAGAGGGGAATGTGACGATGGATAAATTCAATGGAAGCAACTAAAGAGATTTACATTTACGGAATGAGCGGACACGGCCGTGTCGTTGCGGATGTCGCTTTAGCCTGCGGATACACGATTGCAGGCTGGATTGATGACGCGGATACCAACCAAGTTCCCAACTGGGAAACGTTTGAGCGATCGCATACCAACGGTGCGATTGCATTAGGGATAGGAGACAATCTTACCCGTTCACGCATAGCAGACAGAATCATCCTCGCAGGGCATACCCTTCCTCCGCTTATCCATCCCTCGGCGATTATTTCTCCCTCAGCCACAATCGGGATAGGAAGCCTTGTAATGCCCCTATGCGTCGTTAATGCCAATGCCGTTATCGCCCAAGGGTCCATCGTTAATTCCGGAGCGATTGTCGAACACGACTGTATCCTGGGCGCGTATTCCCATATTTCACCCAATGCATCCCTCGCCGGAGGGGTTAGCGTAGGAGACTTTACCCATATCGGAATAGGCTCCGCTATCCTTCAAAATATTACGGTTGGCAAAAACACCCTCGTCGGCGCCGGTGCCGTGGTAATCAACAATTTGCCGGACAACTGCACTGCCGTCGGTGTACCCGCCAAGATCATCCGTTCTTAAAGCCTCTTAAAAGTGTTTTTAGAGGTTGGATTGGATACACTTAAATCCGTTTTTTGACAACACAAATACATAAAGAAGGCAGTCATACTATCCATGAAATTTCTTCAACTTAAATCAGACACGACCAACCTCAAAATACTTTTTATTTTTCTGATTGTCGCCTATCTCTTCTCGCTCTCAATGCGCTATGTCTGGGTAGCCGAGTTACAGGGAGTAGAGCAGTTTCATTGGAACAATGAGCTGATGATCAACACCAATGACGGCTACTTTTTTGCCGAGGGGGCACGGGATATACTCAACGGTGCACATCAGCCTAACGATCTTTCTCCCGTAAATGAGCCGATTTCACTACTCACCGCGTGGCTCTCTCAAATTATCCCGGTCAGTTTTGAAACCCTCATCCTTTATATGCCCTCCTTTATCGGTTCGCTCATTGTCATCCCGATTGTTTTAATCGGCCATACGCTCGGTCAAACCCGCATCGGATTTATCGGTGCCCTTATCGCCGGAGTCGCCAACAGCTATTACAATCGTACCATGACGGGGTATTACGATACCGATATGCTCACCGTCGTGTTGCCTCTCTTCGCCATTTACTTTGTTATCCTGGCGATCACCCATCAGCGCAACCGTTTTCTCATCCCGATTACACTCGCTTTTGCATTGAATCAATGGTGGTATCCTCAGAGTTATTCGCTCAATACCGCTCTTTTGCTCACCACTTTGGGCTATGCCCTCCTCTTTGAACGCAAAAATCACTATTTTTATAAAATAGCTTTGTTTGTAATTATCGGTATTTTATCGCTCCCGATTTGGATCAAAATTACCGCCGCTCTAGCCGTATTTGCTTTTTTCCACTTTCAGCCGAAACTCGATCAGAAATGGTTTTGGCCTCTGTTCGGGGCGATTGTGACCCTTTATTTTGCCACAGGGGGAGTCGATCCTATCTGGACACAACTCAAAAGCTACCTTTTTCGTGAAAGCCTCTCCAGTGAAGAGGGGGGACTCCATTTTTACAATGTTGCCCAAACGGTCCGGGAAGCGGGAAATATCCCCTTTAGTGTTTTTGCCGAACGGATCAGCGGGCATACCGTCACGTTTGCGATAGGATTCATCGGCTATCTCCTCGCGATTATCGCCTATCGTCCCCTTTTGATTACTCTTCCTCTGGTAGGACTCGGATTTATCGCGATGTCTGCGGGCTTGCGCTTTACCATCTATGCCGTAGCCCCGATGGCCATCGGTTTTGGATATTTTTTACTGCTCATTACCCGACCGATCGAAAAAGGGTGGCTCCGTGCCGTTGCATTGCTCTTTTTCACAAGCGCTGCCCTTTATCCGAACTATCTTCATATCAAAGAGTACATGACCCCGACCGTATTGACGACCAAGGAGGTGGCAACCCTCACGCAACTCGGCGAACTTTCCAAAGAAGAGGACTATGTCATCGGATGGTGGGATTACGGGTATCCTATCCGTTACTACAGTAATGTCAAAACTCTTGTCGATGGGGGGAAACACAGCGGTGACGTCAACTATCCCGCCAGTTACATCCTCACACAGCCGCAGCAGAATGCCGCTTTTATGGCCCGTTTGAGTGTCGAATATACCGAAAAAGGGTATGAAAACAACAAAAGTGCCCTTATTGCCGAAATGCTCAAAAGCTATCAAGCCCAAAGCGTTGATGATCTCATGGTGAACGTTCAACTTCATCCCGAATCTCTTCCGAAAGCGACGCGTGATGTCTATCTGTATCTGCCGCTGCGGATGATGGACATTCTCCCTACGGTGACCCTCTTTAGCTATCTCGATCTCAAAAATCCCGATAATACGCTGCAACAACCGTTTTTTTACGCAACCCAGCAGATTCAAGAGACCGATAAAACAGTTGAACTCGGAAACGGTATCTCGATCATCAAAGATAAAAACATCCTCAAACTCGGCAATCAAGAGGTAACCATCAAAAGTTTTTACCAAGTGGGTTACGATTCGACTCAAAAACTGCAAGTCAATAAGCAGCAATTTGCTTCGGACGGCCTCAATGTCATTTTCATGGCGAGTTACGGCCGCTTTTTGATTCTGGATGATTTTTATCTGAATTCCGCGTACGTTCAAATGTTTGTCTTTGATCGGTACGATCCAAAATTATTCGAACCCGTGATTCTTGATCCGATGAGCAAAGTCTATAAACTGAAAGTGTGATCATGCAAAACCCCCGTCTTTTCCTCTCACCGCCCCATATGAGCGGGCGTGAGCAGGAATACATTTCCCAAGCGTTTGAAAGCAACTACATTGCCCCTCTGGGGCCTATGGTGGATCGTTTCGAGCAAAGTATCCGAGATTATACGAACGTACCCCATTCCCTCGCCCTCTCCTCGGCAACGGCAGCACTCCATCTCGCCTTGAGAGTTCTCGGTGTCGGAGCGGGTGATGTGGTATTGGCCTCTACGTTTACTTTTATCGGTTCCATCGCTCCCATCCTTTACCAAAATGCCATTCCCGTGTTTATTGACAGTGACACCGTGAGCTGGAATCTCAACCCTTCGCTTATCGAAGAGGCGATCAACGCATCCCCCAAAAAGCCAAAAGCCCTTATTCTGACCCATCTTTACGGGCAATGTGCCGATTTGGAAAAAATTATCGCGCTGTGTGACCTGCACGGCATAGCACTGATCGAAGATGCAGCTGAAAGTCTCGGTGCTCTCTATCACGCTAAGCAAACCGGAACCTTCGGAACCTTTGGTGTCTACAGTTTTAACGGAAACAAGATCCTTACCACCTCAGGGGGAGGAATGTTGGTATCGGCCAACCAAGAGTTGATCGACAAAGCCCGTTTCTACTCTACCCAGGCACGCGACGATGCACCCCATTACGAGCATACCGATTACGGCTATAATTACCGCATGAGCAACATTCTTGCCGCCATCGGAGTAGCCCAGATGGAAGTCTTAGCCGAACGAATCCAAAAACGGCGGCAAATTTTCGAGTGGTACCGCGAGACATTGGCCGATATCTCCGAAATCACCTTTATGCCCGAACTTCCGAATACGCAGGGGAATCGATGGCTGAGCACTCTCACCTTCGAAAAGTCTGATCCGACCCGTGTTCGCCTTTTCCTCGAAGAGGAGAATATCGAAAGCCGCCCTCTCTGGAAACCGATGCATCTGCAGCCCCTTTTTAAAGAGGCCATAAAGGTTCAAAACGGCACCTCCCAAGCCCTCTTTGAAAAAGGGTTATGCCTTCCGAGCGGAACCCAAATGTCCAGACAGGATGTGGAAAGAGTCTGTGCCTTGCTGCAAAAGGCTCTGCGATGATTCGATGGCTTAATCCGACCAATCCAAAGCGAATAGCCTTTTTTCTCTTTTTCGACATCCTTTTATCACTCTTCACCCTCTATGCCGCCTATCTGCTTCGTTTTAATTTTGAGATTCCTTCCGAATTTTTAGAACCGTTTTTTACCGTGGCGATCACCCTTCTTACCCTGAAACTCTTTTTTATCCATCGGTTTAAAAACTACGCCATCATTTGGCGATTTTACGGCCTCGAAGAGGCTAAAAATCTCGTGTTTGCCCTGACCCTGACCTACGGGATACTTGCCGTTATCCACACGGCGTTGCCCCATCTTTTTTTCCCGTTTCCCCGCAGTGTCATTATTATCGATCTGTTCCTCTCTTTTGTTTTTTTGGGGGGATTGCGTCTGTTAAAACGGTTGCTGTTCGGATTCGGACTGCATCATAACCATCTTAAAGCCACCCTTCTGATCGGTATTTCCCCCAATACCGTCAACCTTATTAAAAGTGCCCTTGACGGTTCCCATGAATATTATCCTGTCGGTATTATTGCCCTGCAAGAAAAAAATCATAACATGATCGGTTCGTATCTCAACAATATCAAAATATCGGGGGTAACGGAGATCGCAGATTTGGTCAAATCCAAAAACATCCGTGCCGCCATTATCGACGGGTCACTCCCGAATGCGTACCTTCGCGAAGCCTATCAACATCTTAGCGATACCGGGATTCGTGAAATCAAGCGTGCCCATTTATTGGATGAGAGGGTCAATAAAATCGAAGAACTCTCGATTGAAGAGCTTCTCGCCCGTCACCCCAAAGATCTCGATACCCAAACGATCGGCGAGTTTATACGGGGGAAAACCGTTTTAATTACCGGTGCCGGAGGAAGTATCGGGTCTGAAATAGCCCTCCAATGCCACCGATTTAATGCCTTAAAGCTGATTTTAATCGATCACAGCGAATACAATCTCTACCAAATCGGGGAAAAGCTCCCCTCCGCCCTCCTGACCCTGTGCAACATCATCGATTCTGAAACCCTAGATCGCATCATCGGCGATGCTCATCCCGATATCGTTATCCATGCCGCTGCGTACAAACACGTTCCCCTGTGCGAAACCAATCCCCATACCGCCATCATGAACAACATTGTCGGCAGCCGCAACGTTATTGACAGTTCGATCGCCCATAATGTTGCCAAAATCGTCATTATTTCGACAGACAAAGCGGTCCGCCCGACCAACGTCATGGGGGCTACCAAACGGGTTGTCGAGCTCTATGCCCAAAACATCGATCCGTGCAACAGTGAAATCGTCTCGGTCCGTTTCGGAAACGTATTGGGCTCCAGCGGCAGTGTCATCCCCAAATTCAAATCGCAAATCGAATCAGGAGGACCGCTCACCATCACCCATCCGGAAGTGACCCGTTATTTTATGCTGATCGGCGAAGCGTGCCAGCTCGTCCTTCAAGCCGCTGCTATTGCGCGCGGAGGAGAGCTTTTCATCCTCGATATGGGTGAACCCGTAAAGATCGTAGATTTGGCACAAACGATGATTCGCCTCTATGCGGCCCAACCGATTGAAATCGTCAGTGTCGGTTTACGCCCAGGGGAAAAGCTCTATGAAGAACTTCTCATTAATGAAAGTGAACAAAAAACGGCGTTTGAATCCATCATGATTGCCCGCCCGACCCTCTATCCGATTGAAGAACTGAAAAAAAATATTGAAAAATTAGCGATGAGTGAGAACGTAACGGAAGGATTGCAAAAGATTGTACCGGAGTTTCAACCCTCCGGTAAATGAGTTTTTATAACTCTGTTTTTAACGCCGCTCCATTCGAAGCATTGGAGACGAGAAGACTGTAGCGTTTGAGCCATTTGGAAGTAATCTCTTTTTTGATCGGTTTCCAGTGAAGACGGCGCTGTTCAAGCACTTCATATCCCACATTAAGCTGCAACAGATGGGTATCCACATCCAGCTCAATCTCATCACCGTTTTCGATAAGGGCGATCAAACCACCCTCCGCCGCTTCAGGGCTGACGTGACCGATAGAGGCTCCGCGGGTCGCACCGCTGAATCGTCCATCCGTGATAAGAGCGACGCTCTCTCCGAGTCCCATCCCCATAATGAGGGCGGTAGGGGCGAGCATCTCCTGCATCCCCGGTCCACCCTTAGGCCCTTCATAGCGGATGACGACGACGTCGCCCGCTTTGACTTTATGCCCGACGATTCCGGCAATCGCCTCTTGCTGGCTATTAAAGCAGACGGCTGAGCCTTTGAATTTGCGCATATTAGGAGTGATCCCCGCCGTTTTAACGACCGCACCCTCTTCGGCCAAGTTACCGAAAAGAATCGACAAACCGCCCACCGGAGAGTAGGCATTTTCATTCGTATGGATGATATTCGGATCTTTGATCACCGCATCTTTGATCCGCTCACCCAGTGTCTCACCCGTAATGGTCATAGCATCCAGTTCCAGTACGCCGCCGCGTCGGCTTACCTCTTTCATAACGGCATTGACGCCCCCCGCACGGTTGATGTCATCCATGTGAACGGTCGAGAGTGACGGAGAGATTTTCGCGATATGGGCTACTTTTTCAGAGATTTCATTGATTTTCGTAATATCGAAATCCACCTCTGCCTCTTTGGCAATACTCAACAAATGAAGGACGGTATTCGAACTTCCCCCCATCGCCATATCGATTACAAACGCATTGTGAATCGCTTTATCATTCAGGATATTGCGCATATTCCATTTTTCGGCGTTTTCATCTTTCACCATCTCAACGATCCGTTTAGCGGCGGTTTTTACCATTTCGATACGCTCCGGCGTCATTGCCAAAACCGTACCGTTCCCCGGCAGAGCAACTCCCATTGCTTCACAGAGGGTATTCATCGAATTTGCCGTAAACATACCCGAACAGCTCCCGCCGCTCGGACACGCTTCACACTCGATCTCATAAAGCTCTTCATCCGACATTTTTCCGTCGGCATGTTTTCCTACCGCTTCAAACGCCGTTGCGAGATCGATGGGGGTACCGTCTTTTTTGTGCCCCGCCTTCATCGGCCCGCCGGAAACAAAGATCGTCGGAACGTTGACACGCAAAGCTCCCATTAACATTCCCGGAACGATCTTGTCACAGTTAGGGATACAAATAAGCCCGTCAAGTTTATGGGCATTCATCACCGTCTCAATCGAATCGGCAATCAACTCGCGGCTCGGTAAGGAATAGAGCATCCCATCATGTCCCATAGCAATCCCGTCATCGACTCCGATCGTATTAAACTCGAACGGTACTCCGCCCGCTTCGCGGATCGCCTCTTTGACAATGCGTCCGTACTCTTGGAGGAAAAAATGGCCCGGGATAATGTCGATATGAGAGTTGGCTACTCCGATAAAAGGTTTATTAAAATCTTCGTCTTTCAGTCCGGTGGCACGGAGCAAACTGCGGTGGGGAGTTTTGTCAAATCCACGTTTAATGGTATCACTGCGCATGGGATTCCTTTTTTTAATTAATATAAAACGGTATAGGAACACGTCCCTATACCTACGCTAACGCTGAGTTTTCTTCGGCAGAAAGCCCACGAACGCCTGCGTTCTTTCATTTGTTTTGACAATTATACGCAAAAAAATCAATAAAACTCTTTACACCCACTATTTTTTTTGCTATACTTCCAGTCCACAAAAACAATGCGGGAATAGCTCAGTGGTAGAGCACAACCTTGCCAAGGTTGGGGTCGCGAGTTCGAACCTCGTTTCCCGCTCCAGTCATCTCAGTTGAAACATTGAATTTTTGATGTTTGAGCTGAGATATTTTTTTCTACGAGATGCCCGGATGGCGAAATCGGTAGACGCAAGGGACTTAAAATCCCTCGGTGGTAACACTGTGCCGGTTCAAGTCCGGCTCCGGGCACCACAGTTGGCGGCATAGCCAAGCGGTAAGGCATGAGCCTGCAAAGCTCTGATCCCCGGTTCGAATCCGGGTGCCGCCTCCATAGAGAAAAAAATAGTTTCATTTTACTACGGGTCACTGGCAGAGTGGTCGATTGCACCGGTCTTGAAAACCGGCGAGGGTAACACCTCCCAAGGTTCAAATCCTTGGTGGCCCGCCATCACAACTTATACAATTCCCCTAACTACCATCCATTCAACCTTCAAATCCGACACCGTTATATTCCTGCCTTAATCTTAAGTTTCTTTCTTACCTTTATATCGAATCGTCCCCTTAATCCGATGAATGTTACAACATAGATTGAAAATTCACCGAAGGAGAGTTTTCATGAAACGGATCATCAGTATCTATACCGAGCACAAAAACAGCGTCCAATTTTATCTGCGTACGACGATGGAAAAATTCCACCCTCTTTCACTCGATTCTCAAGACATGCGGCGATTTTTCGAATCTGAAAAAGCGGCTGAAGTTATCTATGCCGTCAATGAAACCTTTGTCCAATCTTCTCCCAGTTTTGGAAGAAACTACATCGATGAGGATCGCCACGGAGCCGATAAATCTTTTTATTTCAAATGGGTCAGTTTTGCAGAGGAGGCGATCCATATCAGCAACCCTTATCTCCACCATATTACAGGTTTACCTACTTTGACCGCGGTAAAGCAAGAAAACGGGCGTTATATTGTCGCCGATTTTGATATGCTCAAACTCCTCGAAGAACTCCGTCTCATTGAACACAACAGTGCTTTTGAAAAAATCAATAGACTCGTCATGGGAAGCGGCGGATTATTACTGGGCACCGTCTCTGTCTTTTTAATCTTTTATGGGGCCTATATCTTTTATCGTATGCTTATCTCCCCTTTTTCGGTGTAAAAATCGGAGTTATTCGGACAACAAATCGGAACATGTCTGGACACCGTATCGGAACATCTCCGGACAGTATATCGGTCGACATTCGGACACTTTGTGCGGATGACCGATATATAAGGACGGCT
>Ga0208863_1000134_pt1 | contig 92607 bp, 90 predicted proteins | sample RifOxyD3_FD_184040 | JGI IMG/M metagenome (GOLD analysis project Ga0208863, IMG submission 184040) | Soil microbial communities from Rifle, Colorado - Rifle Oxygen_injection D3 (SPAdes) | ecosystem: Environmental > Terrestrial > Deep subsurface > Rock core/Sediment | place: Rifle, Colorado... | reverse complement strand
AATTCCATCAGAGAAGCCCGTGAAGATTATAAGGCAGGAGATGTAAAAATTTCAACGAAGTGTTTGCATTGAAATAAAACTCAATCCAGCTCTATAAACTCCTTAACCACTTCCACAAACTCCTCCGCTTTCTCCAGATGCACATTATGTCCAGCGTTTTTTACAATTACATGTTTTGCTGAGGGAATGATTTTACGAGCTTAGAATTTATTAAAGAGGTGTTTTGGAATTAACAACATCATTAGTCTATTTTTGTAAGGAAAAGCTAACATATGTTAGGAAAACCTTACAAAGCAGGAGTTAAGAAAAATGGTAATTCATAGAGTTCTGGATATTTTATTTTCAACCTGGTCAAATATTGCAGTGCTACGGGTACTTAATGAAGTCAAGATAGGCTTATCAGGTAGAGAAATTGCAAAGCAATCGGGAATGAGCGCTCCCTCTTGTCTTGAAGCACTTTCCACTCTCGAAAACTTAAACATTGTGTCCCGTCAGCGAGGTGGAAGAGGGCATTTCTTTTTTTTAAATCGAGAGCATTTTCTGGTGAATAAAATTGTAATTCCTAATCTTAATTTAGAAAAATTATTCATTTCCTCTCTTTTGAAAAACATAAAACTAGGATTAAGAAAACACTCTGTGAGTGTAATTTTATTTGGAAGCACTGCAAGAGGTGAAGAAAAAGTTGATAGTGATTTAGATATTTGTATTGTTTTTAAAAATGCAGCAGCGAAAATCGAACTCGAAAAGGTAATTACTGATTTAAGTTTTTCACTTAAGAAGAAGTACGGCGTCTCTTTGGCACCTTTCTATATATCTGAAAGGGATTTTGTTAAAAAAGCCAATGCCAAAAAATCACCAGTGACAAATATTATTAAAGAAGGTAGACTTTTATTCGGCAAAACTATTATACAGATGATACATGGTTAGAAAAGCAACAAAAAAACAAGTAGATAGGGTCAAGTCGAAAGATTATCAAACAGTTGCGAAAAGTTTTTATGACGGTGCAGAAGTTGCTAAAGAATACGAATACTGGAATGCTTCAGGTGTGTTAATTATCCATTCTGCTATCGCTTATTCTGACGCTATTTGTATAAAGTATGCTGGTGTTAAGAGTCAAGGTGAAGATCACATTCAAGCTGTATCATTGCTTAAAGAAATATTAGCATCTTCAGATGAAAATAAAAAAGCATTTCAAAACCTCGAAAAAATGATAGCTCACAAGAATTCTGTTTCTTATAGCGGTGAAGTATATGAAGCTAAGGATATTGATTTACTATGGAAGCATCTTGATAGATTTAAAACCTGGGCTGAGGATTTGTTGAGAAGATGAATGACTATTGAGCTATTTATCTTCCTAAAATCCATTAGCAACTCTCACAAACTCCTCCTGCTTCTCAATATGCACAACATGCCCGGCATTTTTTATAACAACATGTTCTGCCGAGAGGAAGGATTTTGCATGTTAATAAATTAATTTCACTCATTTTATTATTATTTTTAAGCAAAAGTTTTAGAATAAAAATTATGAAACCATTAGTAACCCTGCCCGCACACTTTGATGGCAATGCAATCATACTTGATACTCCCTTTACCTTGCAGCCGGATGACAAATTATTAGTGACAATATTAAAATCTGAAATTAATGCGGATGAAAGGGAAGAGTGGAATGCTTCATCTTTATCTCAACTGAATAAAGCATATTCTACGGATGAACCGGAATATTCACTTTCATTAGTTAAAGAGCCAAATCCGGAAAATAAAAATGAAAGAAGGTGATGTTGTCATTGCAGCTCTGCCTCAAGCAGATGGAAAAACAAAATTAAGACCAGTTTTACTTCTTCGTCAACTTCCATCACCATATAATGATTATCTGGTTTGCGGAATCAGCTCCCAGATTAAACAAATGATTTCCGATTTTGACGAATTGATCGCCCGAAAGACAATGACTTTCAGCGGAGCGGAATAATTAAGGAATCAATAATTCGGTTAAGTTTCCTCGCAGTTATTTCAGCAGATACGATTGCCGGAACAATTGGTAAAATATCGGAACACCGTCATCAAAAATTATTGAAAAGATTGAGTGATTACCTCATGAAAAAATAATTTCTTCGGGATATTTTTTAGTCAAAAGATACCATCTTTACCCCCGTTAAATGCCCGTTAACCACTTTTACAAATTCTTCCGGCTTCTCAAAATGAACTATATGCCCGGAATCTTTGACAATTTCATGACGGGAGTTAATTATTTTTTCCCTCAGTTCTCGGTTGATATTTGAAAATTTGGAATCCATTTCCCCGGTTATAAGTAAAGTTTTACACTTAATATAATCCAACTTATCGTGCAACGGTAGCATTACACCCGTTCCAAACCCTCCAAGAGAATTTATCAGACCAATTTTATTATTTCGGAGCTTTGCTGCTTTAGCTTTCGACAATTTTTCTTCTGGAATTGATTTAAGAGTTGAGAATAAATCTTGACTCATCCAAAACTTAAAAAACTCTTCAAGCGATTTTTTTTCTATTATTTCGATGACCTGCTCATCATGAAGTATTCTCTCATTCCTTAGCTTCTCGTCAACAATCCCCGCACTTGTACTTTCTAAAATCAATCCCGATAATTTATCGGGATATTGTGCGGCATACGATAAAGCTGCTCTTCCGCCCATAGAATAGCCCATGAGAATGAATCGCTCTTTTGTAAAATGTCTGAAAATGTCATCGAGTTGGGCAATCATTGAAGGCGTTTTATAATGTTCTAATTCGTTTGGAGCATCGCTTTTTCCGTGTCCAATCAAATCTATAGCGACATAAGAAAAATTATTACTGAGAAGGGGAATTATTTCCTTCCAATCATTTGTCGAGCCAGTGAAACCATGCAATAGAAAAACAAATGTGGATTCTTTTTCTGAAGAAGGGAAGTACTCAACATTTATCCTAACGTTCGATGTTTGAATTATCAAAACAGTTTTTTCGATTTGTGATTATAAGTTGAAATGACCTTTTCAAAATATTTTCGGCGGAGAGAAAGAGATTCAACCGCATTAGTTTTTAATTCCAGAACGGAAAAGGAATTATTATTTGCAGCTTGCTTGAGTAACCGTCTGAAATTCTGCCAGTTTTTCACAAGCTTATAATTCCCTCCATATGCTTGAATGAAGACCTTAAATTCTAAGTCATGTGGTGTTACAAAGTATTTTTCAAATATCTTTTTGTAGTTTGATATTGGCAGCACCTCAAATATTCTTCCACCATTATTGTTGATTAAAATGATCGTAAGTGGAATGGAATATTTTTTTGCTGTGAGAAGACTATTGAGATCGTAATAAAAAGCAAGGTCACCGGTTAGCAAATAAGTTTTTCTTTTTGATGATTGAGCAATACCCAAAGCCGTTGAAGTGATACCATCAATTCCGCTCGCACCGCGATTATGAAAGATAGTAATTCTCTTTTTCATCAATGGAACCGATAAATCTAAATCCCTAATTGGCAAACTGTTCGATACCATCAGGTTAGAGCCGTCCGGAATTGCTTTTATAAGCTCGCTCACAATTCTGATTTCATTTGGGAAAGAAGCTGTCTCTATTATTTCTCTTTTAATTTTAGATGCTGCTTTTTCTATTTCAAGAAATCCGTTTAGCCATTCCTTATTATTTTTTTGCTGTGCATTATGTGTAATCAATGATGATAATTCTCTGCAGAATGTTTCAGGATCGCAAACTGCAACCGATGATGATTTATCCTTAGGATTATTCCAATCGCCGAATTTGTTTACCAATAATTTTTTGCTTGAACAATCGGCAATAAAGTTAGACAGAGCTTTCGATGAAAAATTTCTCCCGAACTGAATCATGAATTCGGGTTTGTGATATTTTATAAATTTCTCCGACCGTAAATATGAATCGTAGCTTGTTAAAACGTTTTGATTCGTGTGTGCAGAGAATCTCATATTTGAAGCTGCATCAGCAAAAATGGGATAGCCGGTTTGTTCTGAGAGTTTAATGCATTCTTTAAAAAATCCTTCGGCATAACTATCCAATCCAATAAGAATAATTCCTTTGGGATTGTCTTTTATTTTTTTTGAAATAAGTTGAAGAGTTTTCTTGCTAATTGGATTTTCGCCCACATCATGATTCAATGAAATTTTAGAAATGCTTCGAATGATTTTTAATTCAACTTGAGTTATCTCATCGGTAAATGAATTTGGCTCAAATGGTTCTTTAAAAGGGAAATTGATATGAACCGGTCCGACATTTTTGATGGAACATTCGACTACAGCTCTTCGGGCAATATTCTTGATGTCATTCAATCTTTTTTTATTTACTTGCGGTAAACCTGCATCTGCAAACCAGCGAATATGATTTTTGTAAATGTTGTTTTGATTAATTGTTTGATTAGCCCCGACATTCTGTAATTCCGGCGGACGGTCAGCAGTGCAAACAATTAATGGAATTTTATTTTGATATGCTTCAATTATTGCAGGGTAAAATTCCGCCGCTGCCGTACCAGAAGTACACACTAGCACAACTGGATAAATTATAGCTTTTGCTAAGCCGAGCGCAAAAAATCCGCCGCTGCGTTCATCAATTATGGCAAATGATTTTATCTTTTTATTTGTAGCGAAAGCATAAGTTAGTGGTGTGCTTCTGGAACCCGGCGATATGCATGCATACTTAACACCTGCATTCACAAATTCTGCGACCAAAGTTTCAGCCCACAATATATTTCTATTTACTTTTATTTTTTTCATTAAAAAAGGATAAGATGACTCTTAACTTTAGTTCGGTTTCTTCAAATTCTTTTTCGGGGTCGGATCCTTCAACGATGCCGCAACCGGCATAAGCAAATAATTTATTTTCATGCAGCAAAGCTGAACGGATGCCAATTACAAATTCTCCTTCATCGTTAAGGTTAAAATAACCAATCATACCGGAATATAAACCGCGTTTATAATCTTCATTTTTTTTAAGTAAGCTCAAAGCTCTATCTCTCGGTTCACCGCAAATTGCACCTGTAGGATATATCGCCTCAATAATTTCAAACATGCTTGTGTCAGCAGTTAATTCTGATTGCAGGGTTGTATATAGGTGTTGAATATTCTGTAATTTTTTAATGGGAATTTTATTTGTAAAAATTTTCGTGACATATTTAGAAATAGCTTTTTTAATTTGATGAACAACCAAATCATGCTCACGGTTTAGTTTTGAACTGGATATCATCTCTCTTTCAAGTTGCTTTTCCTCATCTGAATTTTTACCGCGTGAAATAGAGCCTGCAAGGACATCAATTGTAACTTTTTTATCATGAAATTTAATTAATCTCTCAGGACTGGCACCAAAAAAGGTTGAATTATTATTATGATAAATAAAAGTGGAGCAGCCGGAGTAATTATCGGAGAAATACTTTCTGATTTCATCCCAGCTCGGTTCTGCTGACAACACCATATCAACCCTGCGGGAAAGAACGATTTTGGAAATCTCAAAGTCAGAAAGCTTATCTAATGTTTCAGCGACAAGTGTTTTCCATTTCTTTTTGTCTTTAGGTGAAAGTCCTTTAGCCGTCAAGATGATTGATGCTTTGTTTTCAATTTTATTTTGAAGGTTGATTATACTTTCGAACCGTTGTGAAAATATGTCAGTCTGCTTTTTTATTGATGAAGTCTGATTAACGAAGTTATAGAAAAGATTATGTGAATTCGATTTTTTTACAAGAAGGAATTCCGGCACAAACCAATCGGAATCCTTAAAATCCTCCCATTCTTCTTCCGAATGCTCTGCAGTAAACTTCATACTGCCGCAAATTAAGGGAAAATTATTTTGTTCTTCGCTCCAATTGCTGATCACTTTGTTCTTCAATTCTCGAACAGATTTGCTGATTGCTGAAAATCTTCCCAAACCATTGCTGGACATTTCTAATGCCGTACCAAGTCCGGTTAAAGAAAAATTTTCGTGTGCATTTTCGAAGTAAAAAAATCTTTGATAATTCTCAATAAATGCTGAAAGCTTGTTCTCTATTCGGAAATCGATTGCGGGAAGCTTATAACTAATCAAATCATCAGAAAATTCTTGTCTGCCGATCACGTTTTTATATTCGGTAAGAAAATCGATGAATTGGTTAACTATGTCGTTTAAGTTACTTGTCATGTTTTAATTTAATTCTGAAAAATGTATCACATGTAAAATTACTAAAAGATTATATCCTCTTCTATCGTTTCAAGTATATGTAAATAACTTTCATAACGTTCAGAGGTAATTTGGCTATTCTCTACAGCTTCAACGACCTTACATCCCGGTTCGTGATTATGCGTGCATGTGTTGAATTTACACTTGGCAGCATATTCTCCAAACTCTAAAAAATAATGACACAAATCCTCTTTTCTGATTCCGAATGGATCAATTTCTCTAATCCCCGGTGTGTCAATAACAAAAGTATCCTTATCAACTTTAAGCTGAATACTTGTAACAGTCGTATGAAGTCCTTTATCGGTCGAACCGCTCACTTTACCTGTTTCAAGATCAAGATGAGGAAAAATTTTATTTAAAAGGGAAGATTTACCGACGCCTGATTGTCCCCAAAAAATATTTATTTTACCGGAGCATAAAAATCTAAGTTCATCTAAACCTTCGTCGCTGACAGTGCTTGTTGTTAGAACTTTGTACCCGATACCTTTATATAAAGTTACCCAGCTATCCATTGAATCATTTTCATCAAGATCAATTTTGTTAAAGATGATTATTACATTCAGGTGAGAGCTTTCACCCGCAACGAGGAATCTATCAACCACTTTATTGTTGAATGGGGGTTCGGCTGCACTGGTAATTATAAAAAAGTTATCGATGTTTGCGGCAATAATTTGTTCAAGTCTTTCTCCTCTATAACTCGCTCCACGCATCTTGGGGGCTTTCCTGGATAAATAATTTCTTCTTGGATTAATTGTGTGGATTATTCCTGTGCCATCACGGTTCAAATCGAAAAGTACTTCATCTCCAACGATAGCAATATCGGTGTGATAAAGTTTGTCCTTCTTGAGTTGAAATTCTTTTTTGTATTTGCCTTTTAGACCGCAGCGAATCATCTCACCATTTTCAGAAGAACGAACATAGAGGTCTTTACTTTCTACTCTGCAGACAATTCCTTTAATAAAATCTCCTATAAAAATAAAAAAGCGCTACGGAAAAAATATAGCGCTTCTTGAAAAGAATCAAAAGTGGAGTGCAAATTTAAAATCTATAAGTAACGGTCAAAATTAAGTGATTAACCGATACATCTTGAAAAGTGCGGGATAAATTAACGCCATAATTATCACCTAAATCTTTCCACCATCCGTGAGCAAATCCGACATCAATTCCTACCGCATCTTCGGCAAGAAAACCGATTCCTCCGGTAAAATATTTTTTATCAAAATTCTGATCATCTTCTTTGTAAGCAGAGGGTTTTACAAAAAATCCTCCTCGAAGCCTGAGACCTAAATCCGGAACGGTGTACTCAAGGCCAAGATTATAATTTACTACAGTACCTAAAAGATCCTTCACATCCTTATTTACTCTGGCAACATAATCTTCGCCTAAGCCGGCTTTGTTGCTGAATTCAATTTGCGAGTAGTCGATCAACGTGGCTTCAGCTGAGGCAATCAATCCTTTAAAGTTAACAGATAATCCGCCACTCAATTCAAACGGTGTTCGAATTCTATACTCGACTTCATCGCTGTAATCTTCCTGGATAAGGAAATAAGTTTGGTTTGCGTAGTCACTTCTTCCATTAACAATAAATTTTTCTTTTATATCAAATTCTTTAGGGAATTGAACCGTTAATCCGAACCTCGCATTTTGATTAAACTGGTAAAGCATTCCAAATTTTGCATTCCAGCCTTCTAGATCCCATTTTATTAATCTGTTCAAATAAAAAAGTTGGAAATCTGTGGTTTTTGGTTCACCTGGACTCGTTTCTCCCTGATAAATTCCATTAAGATCTTCTTCATAATAATCATTGTTAGATTCATAATTTCCAGTTACAACATTAAGGTTAAGTCCAACAAAAAGATTTTTATAAACTTCGATTGCGCCCGAAAAAGTCCAATTGTTAACCACTCCTGAGTTAAGAATGTTTCCGCTTTGAGTTAATCCGCTCCCGATTATGGTTGTGTCCTTAATGTAATTGGCTTGTGCATCTCGAAGCGGATAACTTAAGTATAAATCATAGGGAATGTTGTTGTTTCTTAAGCTGAAATAGTTTACCCATGAGTCTTTATTATTTGTTCCGTCAAACTTTAAAGCACCTGTTAAGTCGGTAGTATTATGATAGGTCAAACCGAATACGAGACTTCCTCTTGTAGTTGGGACTGGAAACGCAAAGCTAATTCGATTTAGATTTGTATTGCTGTTGGAATAATTAGTTGTGGTTTTGAAAAATTCCGCATCATTCTTAAAGCTTAAATAGGATAGTCCGCCAGAGAGTTCAATTTTTTTGATCAAACCAAATCCTGCCGGATTAAAAAATGCGGCTGATGCATCGTCACTTAATCCAATGTAACTGTTTCCCATTCCTAATGCTCGGGCGTTTGAGCCGAGTCCTGAATAACCAAGTCTTAATGCATCATTTGTATTTTGAGAATAAACTTCATTCTGAGCAAAAGCCAGAAAAAAAAGTAAGATTGCAATGAATGAAATTCTAAAGTTAGCCATTATTTCCTCCCACTGTTTGAGTTTCTATTTCCATCGTTATTTCTAATTGAATTGTTATCTGTGCTTCTTGTATTGGAATTATTGTTATTAGAATTCACCGATGAAGAATTGTTATTGTTTGACGATTTATTGCTGTTAGAATTGGTATTCGAGGAATTATAATTGGTGGAAGCATCTCTACTGGGCGGACTGGTAGTGAGTATCTTTCTATCGTTGTCTGTTCCTCTTCCTTGTCCCTCATTTCGAACTGATGTGGTCGTTCCGTTTTCAGTTCTGATGTAATCGCTTCCAACGGGAGTGCTCGGAGGAGCTAACCTTAACCACCATGGATAGTCGTAAAACGAATAATAATCACCGTAATAAGTTTCAGAATAAAAATCATTTACTGTACTTTCGGATGGGAATTCATCTTCCGGCATCCATAGCACTGTATAGCAGCCGCTCAAAAAGGGCATCGACGAAATCATCACTATTGAAATTAAAATACTTTTTTTCATTTTATTTACCTTCTTCTTCTGCTAGTATCAGAATTTCTTCCTTCTCCTTCGTTCCGAATATCAGAGATTTCCTTTGGTCTCTGATAAGGATCTGATGGAGGAGGAGGATTATAGATAATGATAATTGGTCTTGGTCCTGGTTCGGGGCATCCAGGTGGACCAGGATCTGGTGGAGGCGCTGGTTCCGGCGGATAATATGGTTCATATGGAACGTCCGCAAGTTTTGCGTCATTGGATAATGATAAATACGTATAGCACCCGCTTAGCGTTAAAAATGCTCCGAACAATATTGCTGGTATGAAAATGAAATTCTTCATTTTATTTACCTTCTTCTATCTCCACTACGACTTGTATTACCTGAAGGAGAGGATGATCGAGGCGGTGAAGTACTCCTTGGTGAATTATTACTTGGAGGACTATAAGTTCTCTGCGGAGGCGAATACGACCTCGGAGTCTCTTGGGTTCTTTTTTCAGTTCTTACCTCATTACGATTTCTGGTTTCAGTTTTTTGCCGTGTATTCGAATTATCCTTTTTGATATTCGGAGTGTTCCTATTATTCAATTCTCTTTTTCTTGTATCCTCTTTTCGCGGAGGTGTAGTTTTGTTTTCCTTAGACCTATCTTTGAATACACTTTCGTTTCGTTTCTTCGTTTCGTTTTGACGATTCCTCGGATCCTTTCTTATTGTATTGTCATCGCGTCTATTCCTTGTGCTATTATCGTACACCGGGTTCTTCCTTTTTTCTTCTTTCTTCAAATCGGTTCTTTGCTTATCGAGGTCTTTACTTCTTGAAGTCGTATTTCTGTTAAGAATCGCATCTCTGCTTCGGTCTCGAGTTCTAGTCTCTTTGTTAAGCGTTCTGGAGTCTCGTCCTGTCAAGCCACCTCTTGTAACGTAACTGTTTCGTAAACCAGAATTATTCCTAATGCTGTAATTGTCTCTTGTTCTGTCTCGATATTTATACTTATCGTAACTGTAACCGTAACCCCAATTATAATGCGGATAATAGTAGTAAGGATTATAGTAGGAGTAGTAATAACCAGGATAATACCAGGAAGATCCGCACCAGTTCCAATAATAAAACGGATCCCAGCAGAAAGGATCATAGTACCAATTGCCAAAAGAGAATCCGATATAAACTGAAGGATGATATCCCCAGAAGTAACGTCGGTAGGTTGGATAGGAGCCAAAATAGTATTTGTTTACAATGATATCGGCATCATCTTCATATTCGTAATCACTGTCATATTCATTGGAAACATAGTTTGAGTCATAATCTTCCTCTTGATCGTAATAACCATAATCCTCGCGATCTTTGGAGTAGTTATTGTCTCTTGTAGCAATATGAGTATAACAGCCCGCAAGAAAAATTGTTGAAGTAAAAATAATCAGCAGCAGATAAAAATATTTTGATTTCATGATTCCTCCACTATAATTAACTACTTTAATTTCGTCAATAATCACGCCTAATAAAAGGTGAGAAAAAGTATCCAAAATGATTTTATTTTGAGGGTTATCAGAATTGGAGTGTATACTAAATAAAACTCAGTTGTATTGAAATAAAGACAAGAAATAAGAAGTTAAAAGGGGGCTGGTAGATGTGAGACCAGCCAAAAAGCAATTATCTTAGTGTCTTCGAGTCTTTGTAGCCTGTTGGCAAATAAATATCTTAATTACCAAGTAAATTCAACGCATAAACTACTATATCACTATCCGTCAATTGACGGACATAACAACGCACAAAGAACTTTTTGATCATTCTCTCATCTGCTTAAGTTTCTAAATGTTTCTAATAAACTCAATCCTTATTGCTCTGTCGGCGGTAGTTGGCGATAATTTTTTATTGCTAAGCAAATCACGAAGATCAAAACCAAAAGTAAATCCTTCACCCATTGTCCATCTTATCCCGAGGTTGAGGTAGCCGTTTCCCTTTCCAAAAATTTCGGATTGATTATCATTGAAGGCAAAATCATATTCTCCCACTAAAGAAAAGTTTTCACCAAGAGTTTTTTCAAATCCTCCGGTAATGTTTATGAAGTTATCACCATCACGGGTTTCGAGAGAGTAACTTGCAGAACCGTGAAGACTTAAATACCCATACAAAGCAAAGTTTTTTGAAACGGCTCCAAAAAATCCCGGCGATTTTATATCAAATCTTCCGGAAGATTCAGAAAATATTCCTTTGCCTTGAGAGTTAAATCCTAAGGTGATTGTAGGTGCAAGCAGTGTTTCTTGGAACAAACGAAAGCGAACATCGACCGCAGGCAGTTTATACCAAACAGGTGCACCGGCTCCGATAACATTTACTCCTCCATATGAAATACCAAAACTTATGTCGTCAAATACACCGACTTCGAGTCGAGCAATCACAACACCAAGCGGAAGATATTCAGTGCCAATGCTAACTAATCCTTTATTAAGTACCCCGGCAGTTGGCATATCGATTAGAAATCTATACTGATATTTTGCACTTTCGCCGGCAGAACCCTGAGCAAAAATTTGTACTGAAATTATTGCACAGAGGATTAAATATTTTAATATGTGTTTTTTCATAGCAGAAATTTTTTCAAAAAGATTAATATTTAGTTGTCTAAGATAATTCATTTTTAATTTTTATTATTGCCTTTATTAAATAAGAAATTATTTGGTTTACAATTTCATCAGGAACACCGTCAGGATGTTTCGATTTTAATCTCATATCACATTGATCGTTAACATAATCTATAACCACAAATTTGTTTTCATTTGTCAAGACAACTTCAGTTGAAAAAAAATCTAACTTTATTATTCCAAAGATTGTTTTAATGATATGATTCAACTTTTTAATATTGATCTTTGATTTTAAATCTTCACTAATAACTTCATAAACATGAGTTTGATCGTCCCAAAAAACTACTATTACCTTACCAAATACCCAAAAACATCTAAACCAGGTTCGCTTTCCATCAATCATCCCTGGATAAACTTTTTCTTGAATTAAATATTTATCGTTATTGTAAGCAATTCTTTCATCCAGAACGTCCTTTAACGATTCAGCCCCTGTTACAACACCAATTCCACCGCCGGTAGTATTGCAAGGTTTAATAATAAATGGTCTACCAAGAATTGCAAGATCTTCTAGGGATAATTTTACATCCTCTTTCTGACTGTACGGAGGAATTATTATAGAGTAAGGGACATTTAATCCAGCCGAAATGAACTCTAAGTGCATACTTGCTTTATCAATTGCGTGTAGTACTTGTTTATAGGGGTTAAATATTCTGGTTTTTCTTCTCTGCAATATTTTACCGATTTCTTCAAATCTTTCGTCTACATCCCAAGCTCGATCGATATAACAATTAAATGCTAATTTCTTCTGAAGTAAATCTTCCTTAACCTCTAACACATTATTTTGATGAATTACGTACGTGCTTAATCCTGCTTCCTGAAGATTTTTTTCTAACAGAGAGATAAAATCGATATCATATTCCCAATTATAGGCGATACTAAGATCAAAAATTTTCATCATGCTTTTATATTTTTGCAAAGATATAGTTTACTATATTTGTATGCAACAATTACAGACAAGAAGTTACCATTGTGAATGAATTTTAGTCTGTTATCTCTTGAAAAATTTATCTTATTACATTTAACGAATTAATATTTTCTAATCATAAGTTAACCAATGACATATAAAAAATATTTGTTTTCAGTTTTTATAGGACTTCTATTTTCTTTCGGATGTTCTTCAAGCAAGGAAATCACTCAAAATAAAATTGAGACGAAAAGTGAAATTGACCGAGCCGAAAAAGATTACAAGAAGAAAGCCATGGATCATTTTATTAATGGATCTATTGCCGAAACCAAAGGTGATTTTGCAACAGCTGTGCTTGAGTTTCAGGATGCTCTAAATCTTGATCCAAGCGCGGGAGTTTACTATGCGCTTGGGAAAAATTATTACAACCTAAATAAATTATCACTTGCTATACAAAACTCACGTAAAGCAATCGAATTAAATCCCTATCAAAAAGAATATTTTATTCTTCTCTCAAATGTGTATTCAACAGCAAGACAATTTGATTCCGCTGCAGTAACACTGGAAAACGCACTTCGGCTGGATTCTATGGATGTTGAACTTTACTATAAATTGGCACGGTTATATGAAACTTCAAAACCATTAAAAGCAATTGAAACTTATGAAAAGGTAACGGCAATCATTGGTCCGGATTGGAATGTGCTAATTCGTGTGGCAGAACTTTATGAAAAGTTAGGTAATCTTGATGCGGCGGTTTCATCAATAGAAAAATTAGTTTCGCTTGATCCTGCAAATGTTAGTTTACAAAAAATTCTTATAGATTTCTATCAAAAATCTAATAAGATTGATAAATCACTAGAGGTTGCCAATGATATACTTGAATTAACTCCTGACGATCTTGATACCCGGGAACGCAAAGCGCAAATTTTAATTTCTCAGGGTAAATGGGAATTGGCTGCAGATGAATACAATTATATATTAAAGCAAAAAGATGTTCCGCTCGATATAAAAATTCGAATTGGTGCCTCATATTTTAATCGTTCTTTAAAAGATTCCTCACTTACAAAAGTTACAAAAGATTTTTTCCAAACAATTGACAAAGATACGGTCGATTGGCAAGTGAAAATGTTCCTTGGAGCAGTTGCTATAAACGAAAAAAGGGATTCGGCCGCTATTGAATATTTTAAAGTAGTAACTGATCTTGCCCGCTGGAATGTTGATGCCTGGATTAGGTTAGGCGGCTTGTACTTCGATAATAAAAAATATGAAGAAGCTGTAAAGGTGATGGATGAAGCTATCGAATTATTTCCTGATGATTTTACTACTAATTTAATTCTGGGTTTATCATTAGCACAGCTTGATAAACATTCAGATGCTAAACCATATCTTAAAAAATCAGTCGAGCTGAATCCAAATGATTTAAATTCACTTTCAGCTTATGCTTACACTTTAAGTCAGTTAAAGGAAAATGATCTTGCGGTAAATTATTTGCGGCAGGCTCTTACAATAAAGCTCGATGATGTTAATTTATTAGGAACTTTAGGGTTGATTTATGATGCGATGGAAAAGTGGATTGAGTGCGACAGCGTGTATGAACATGCTCTGCAAATTGATTCACAAAATGCACTCGTTAATAATAACTATGCTTATTCGCTTTCCGAACGAGGAGAGAGATTAAAAGAGGCATTAAGGATGGCTGAGATTGCCATAGCGGCTGATCCGGATAATACATCATACCTTGACACAATCGGCTGGGTTCACTTCAAACTTGGTAATTACCGTGATGCAAAGAACTATCTTGAAAAAGCGATTGAAATTGGAGGTGAACGTGCCGTCATGCTCGATCATCTCGGCGACGTAATGTTTAAGCTCGGTGATACTCAAGAGGCCAAATTACTCTGGCAAAAAGCATTTGACCTTGACAATACCAATGTTACTTTAAAATCAAAAATAGATAAAGGTGAAATTTGAAATTACTATCCAAAGCATTTTTAGTTTTATTATTCACATCTGTAATCATGTTTGATGGTTGTGTTCCATCTAAACCTACCGAAGAAGTAGAAATTCTCTCCTCGGAGCGGCTAATTAATAAATTGGAAGTGAACCGCCGAAGAATAAAAAGTTTTGAAGGTAACGGGACAATTCTTGTAAGAAATCCTCAGATCAATAACAGCGCTTCGTTTAGAGTTGTTCTTCAAAAACCAGACTCCATTTATCTGACGATATTTGGTCCCTTTGGAATTGAGCTTGCCCAAGCGTTGGTAACAAAAAGTCATTTTATCTTTTATGATGCCCTTAAAAATACCGCTTATGAAGGCAAAGTTGATGATGAAGTTCTTCACGATATTTTCAGAATAGATTTAACATTCAGCGAGCTACTCGATGCTTTCGTTGGCTCGGTGAATCTTACCAATAACCTGTACAAGCAGCCCACAAATTATGAAGTTATTTATGATAAGTATTTAATAACTTATGTTGATTCATCTTCTTTTAAAACTTCTCAATATAAGGTTGATGTGCGAGAGCTGGGAATAACAGAATATTTATTAATGGATAAAAATGGTGAAGCTGCAATTGAAGGTAAATATTCTGACTTTGGAATTATTGAAGGAGTTGCAGTTCCTTATAAGATTGAGCTTCGAAATAAAAAAGAAAATCAACTAGTCACTGTTGAATATAAGAATATGTCTGCGAACAAAAAGAATATTTATGTTGATTTTGAAATTCCGGAAGATGCAACGATCATAAAATGGTAAGATTACTTACATATGTAATTATCTTTCTCTTTATTTTCTTATCTGCTTTTGAAACACGCGCACAAAACATTTCCGATATCGGTTCTAAACAAACTGAACTAAAGACAATTAAAAGCGAAATCTATTCTCTAGAAAAAGAAATCCAAAATAAAAATAAAAAGGAAAAAGAAACATTTAACTTGCTTCAAAATTATGATAAACAAAGTTTTTTATTGAATAAAATTATCGAACGGTATCGAGCGGAAGAAAAACAAAAGGAGGATCAAATTACAGCAGCAGAATTGAGGGTAAATGCGTTATCAACAGAAATATCCCGGCTTCAATCTAATTATGCCAAATATGTTAATGCTGTTTATCGCAAAGGTAGGCAAACTGAATTAGCGGCTATCTTCGATTCAGAATCCGTGTCCCAAGCGCTAAGAAGAGTATTTTACTTAAGGAAGTTTTCGGAGAGAAGAGAAAATGATCTTATCACTTTCGAAAAAAATAAAAGTGAATTACTATCTGTAAAAGTTTTGCTCGAAAAAGAGAGAGAAGAAAAATCTCTCATAGTCGAAAAGAAGTTGGATGAGGAAATGGTTCTAAAGAAAAAATCGATCGAGCGGAGAAAAGTCCTAAATGCATTAAGAAAAGATAAAACCGAGTTAAAAAAGGAATTGAATGCCAAGAAACAAGCAGAAACGACGATCAGAAATTTAATTTCAAGATTAAGTGAAGAAAAAGTTAGACGCGATAAAGAGTTGAAAGAAAAACTGCGGTTAAAAGAAGAAGAAAAACTTGCTGAAAAGAAAGGGAACAAAGATCTTGCCAAGGAAAAAACAAAAACTGTAAACAAGAAATCAACCGAGGATGAATCTTTACCGAAAAATTTCACTTCATTCGAGCAGCAAAAAGGAAAATTAAATTGGCCGGTAAATGGCGGCAAAGTAATCAGAAAGTTTGGAGAGAATAAGAATTTTATCCTCAACACCATAACGTTAAATTATGGAGTTGATATCAAAGTCATATCAGACTTAAATGTTAAAGCAGTATCAAGCGGAATAATTTCAGTATTAGAATGGATTCCCGGTTACGGCAGTATAATCATTATAAGTCATAGTGGCGAGTACCGCACTGTTTACAGCCATCTTGGACAAATTTATGTGCGAGAAGGTGATGATGTAAAAACAGGACAAATTATCGCTTCCGTTGGCGAGAGCATTGAAGGAAATGTTCTTCATTTTGAAATTTGGAACTCGAGAGCAAATCAAAATCCGGAAATTTGGCTGACAGCAAAATAATAATATAAATCCTTGAAGAAATTTTTTACAAGTAAAATAGCCTCGAACCTCTTTTCATTAACTTCAGCAGAAACAGCGAAACGGCTGCTCGGTTTTTTTACGTTGGTTTACCTTGGAAGGGTTTTGGATAAGAACGGTTTTGGCATCATAGGCTTTGCTACTGCATTTGTATCATATTTTATTTTAGTTGTTAACTTCGGATTTAGCACTTACGGCACTATGGAAATTGCTAAAGACCCAAGCAAGATTTCTAAATTTGTTAACAATATTTTTTCAATAAGAATTCTCCTCGCAATATTTTTAAGCTTGATATTAATTTTGTATTTGTTCTTCTCAGAACACAGTACTGTAACTAAGTATGTTATTTTAATTACCGGCTTGAATCTTTTTACAAATGCATTCGCTTTAAATTGGATTTTTCAAGCTGTTGAAAAAATGCAATACATTGCTATTCGACAGGTACTTTCAGGTTTATTAGGCTTAATCGGAGTGGTGATCTTTGTTCATTCAGAAAATGATCTGTTAATTGCTGCGTCAATTCTTACGCTTTCCACACTTCTTGGAAACATTTGGTTCATCCCGATTTATCAAAAGATGTTTTCTAAAATAAAATTTGAATTTTCTTTCCCTTTTTGGAAGGAATTATTCAGGGAATCTTTTCCGCTGGCTTTTGCTTCAATAATGATTGGTATTTATTATAATCTTGATATGGTTATGCTCGGCTACATGAAGCCCGAATCTGATGTGGGAATTTACAATGCGGCTTACAAAGTATTTTTATTAGGCATAATACCTTTTCAATTAATTTTCTCAGCATTTTTTCCACAGCTTTCGCGTGTGGGCTTAAGAGCAAACGAAGAATTTAAAATCACAATAAAAAACTATGCTAAGTTTGTTCTCGGTTCTGGTATTGTTTCCGGAATATTTCTATTCTCTTTTTCCGAAAGAATTATTCTTTTAGTTTTTGGTGGAAGCTATTTAGCCGCAGCTTTACCCTTGTCAATATTGGCGATGAATGTAATAGTCGTAAGTCTAAATGTATTTTTAGGTAATCCAATGATGGCTTGGGGAAAGCTAAGAGAATATGCAATTGCAATCGCCTTCTGTGCAATTTCAAATATCATTCTGAATTTTGTTTTGATACCAAAATATTCATATATCGGTGCCGCTTTTGCGACATTACTATCTGAAGTTGCTGTCTTCATCGGTTTGTTTTATCTCTTTAATAAATTTACTGCTGGATTATTATACTTGAAAATTAAATGAAGTACGATTACATAATTGTTGGTGCAGGATTTGCCGGTTCTGTTATGGCAGAAAGAATAGCATCGCAGCTAAACAAAAAAGTATTGCTTGTTGAAAAGAGAAATCACATCGCTGGTAATGCTTACGATGAATATGACGAAAATGGAATATTGGTTCATCTCTATGGACCACATTTATTTCATACCAACAGTGAAAAAGTTTTCCAATATTTATCTCAGTTTACTGAGTGGAATTTTTATGAACACAGAGTACTGGCAAAACTTGGCGATGAATATTATCCGATACCAATAAACAAAACGACGATTAACAGACTCTACAAAATGAATCTTACGACTGATGATGAAGTCAGAAAATTTTTAGATTCGAAAAAAGAGAATCGCCACCCAATTAATAATTCTGAAGATGTGATAGTCAACCAAGTTGGCTACGATTTATTTGAAAAGTTCTTTAAGCATTACACAAAAAAGCAATGGAATCTTGAACCGAAAGAATTATCACCATTAGTTTGTGGAAGAATTCCGGTAAGATTTGATACTGATGACCGATATTTCTCAGATAAATATCAATTTATGCCGAAGCATGGATACACAAAAATGTTTAAGAAAATGCTTAATCATAAAAATATTGAAGTAAGATTGAACACAGATTTTTTTGACGTGATGACAGAAGAAAAGTTTGACTTTTTAATTTATTCAGGACCAATTGATCAATTCTTTAATTATGAATTTGGTAAATTACCTTATCGCTCAATGAAATTCGAATTCCAAAATTACAAATTGGATAAATATCAGCCTGCTGCTCAAATAAATCATGTTGATATGATTGCTAAAATCACACGAACAGTTGAGTACAGACAGATTACTAAACAGAAAGCCGATTCAACCACTGTCTCAATTGAATATCCACAGATTGATGGTGAACCGTTTTATCCAATTCCTACTGAAGAGCATCGTGAATTGTATCTGAATTATAAAGCGAAGTCCAAAGAACTAAAGGATGTTCTATTTTGTGGTCGTTTAGCAGAGTATCAGTATTACAACATGGATCAAGTGGTTGCGAATACATTAAAAATGTTTGATGAGCATATTTCAAATGGATGAAGAAAAACCAAAATATAAGATTGCAGCCGTAGTTGTAACTTTTAATCGTTTGACGCTTTTGCAAGAATGTATTGAGTCATTGAGGAATCAAACTCATACACTCGATGAAATAATTATTGTAAATAATTCCAGCACCGACGGAACGCTTGAATGGTTAAACGCTCAAAAAGATTTGACTGTTATTACCCAGGAAAACAGCGGAAGCGCTGGAGGGCAACATACTGGCATTAAAACCGCCTACGAAAAAGGATATGATTGGATTTGGTGCATGGATGATGACTGTGTTGTAATGAACAATTCACTCGCGGACTTAATTAAAAATATTCAGCCAAACACAGTGCTTAATTGTTTGGTTCTATCAAAATCAGATACAAATTATTTAGCCTTTGGTGTGTACGATTTGATCGATAAAATTTTTTACGAAAAAACAAACGAGATTGAGAAAAAGAAAAAACTAGAATATGCAAGTTTATTTAATGGCACATTATTTCCTTCTGAAGTAATAAAAAAAATTGGATTTCCAATTCAAGAACTTTTTATAAAAGGAGATGAGATAGAATATTTTCACCGGATAAGGAAAAATAATTTTAAAGCTGCAACCATAGTCATATCTCATTTATTTCATCCTTCGCCAAAATTAAAAGTAATTAAAACTGCGTTTTTTAATCACAGGTTTGAATTTCTTGATTATAAAAGAAGGTATTTCAGAGCAAGAAACTTTGTATTTAACTATAGAAATTATCATAACTTCAGTGTGAAGTCGTTTCTTAAAATATTATTCTTGGATCTATATGTGATAATATTCTACCAAAAGAATATTAGAATTCTTATGAATAACATAAGAGGATTATTAGTAGGTCTTTTTGTTAACTATGAAATAAAATATCCAAATTGATATGAAAATTTGTCTGTTAGGTTATCATGAAAAGTATTTTTGGACAGGAAGTGCAACACTTAAAGTCCAAAAGAATGTGCATAGGCATTTAAATCTCCGCTCAATAAAAACTGATCTTTTTGTTTCATCAGGAAAGAAAAATCTCATTTCCGTACTCTTTGATCCCTTAAAATTAGAACTAAGCTCGGAGGGTAGAATCTTAAGCGGTGGTGTGATTCCATTCCTATGGCATTTATACAAGGAAAATTATGATATTATTCATATGATTCTAACTAGAAATTATATGGTAATAGTAGCATTGTTTACTTCAATAATGGGATTTAAAAATTTTGTGACTTTCCATGATAATTTGATTTTTCCTGAATTACCTAACATTGATATTAAGAATCTGAAATTATTTATTACGAAATGGGTATTATTTAATACTTCAAACGGAGTGTTCATTTATAATGGAAGTGATCTGAAAAAATTTGGAATTAAATATCCAGATAAACAAATATTTGTGATAAAAAACGGCGTGGAAGAATTTTTTTTCGACTCGAGAAATAATGGAAGTAATAGAGTAAACATTTTATTTTCTGGAGGAAGGAATAAACCTCATAAAGGCTACCAGTTCTTATTAAACTCATTAAATAAAACTAAAGAAAATTACAGACTTGTAATCTGTGGTGAAGGAGAAGTTCAAGCTTTATCTGAATCAAATTTGGGTGAATTAACTCCGAAACAATTTCGTGAAATATTAAAAGATATCGTAGCACTTATAATACCTAGTGGTTATGAGGCTTTCAGTATCACTGCTCTTGAAGCTATGGCATGTAGTACGCCTATAATAATTTCGAATAAATGCGGGTTGATAAAATACTTAAATGATGGAAAAGGTTGCTTCATTGTCAATTATGGTGATGAAGAAGGTCTCGCTCAAAGAATAGATTTGTTGATTCGGGATACGTTTTTATGGCAAAAAATGAGTACTGAAGCTCGAGATATCGCCAAGCATTTTGTATGGTCAAGAATTATTGAGGATTATGAAAAACACTATAGATCTTTGGAAAATAAATGAATGACTATGATAGTATGATAAAGGATTTAATTCATGAATGGCGAGACTTATCGCCTCATGGATTATCTTTTCTTAAAATTTCATTAGAGAGACATGTCATACCAATAATTTATTATTATGTGAGGAGGGAGATATTTCATGAGAAATTAGTGGCAAGTGAAAAAAGTTTTAAACTAAAGTTTAACCAATTTTCAAAAGGTATTATTCACATATATTGGATATTATTATGGACCGCTAAATGGTTGTTTTTCTATTCTGATAATAATCACAAAATAATTGTTATTGCAGTTGGTTCGGATAGAGAATTAGCACATGCTTATCTAAAAAATCTGTTAAATTATGCTATTGAAAAAAACTACCGCTTGGTTTCTCTGAATGTAATATGCAATAGGCATTACCTATTTCGTAAAAGGATATTTTATTTCCCTCGCTTTCTTTACCAATTTAAATTTAATACACTGATATCAAAGTTTAGTGATGATTGGCAGCCAATGCTTGATGAGTTGAAAGAATTGGTGGAAAAAAGAATTCAAATCAAAGTGAATTTCAATCCGGTTAAAAAGTTTATAAGTGATTATTCGCGAGATTATTATTGTGTTAATTATTTCTTAAATAAATATAAAGAAGGTATCCGTTTATTAGTTCAAGATTTTGACTACACTTCAAACAAAAATATTTATTGTGAATTATTCAAATTAAAAAATGTACCAACTGTTTCATTGAATCATTCAGTATTGGTTTACAAGCATATTTATGAACTAGTGTATTCAGAATATTCTCTAATTTGGGGTCAGCACCAAAGAGAAAGAATAAAAGAACTTTCTACAAGGAACTTGAAGAAAGTTTCAGTAATAGGCCGTCCATTAAACTTTAATCGGATAGCTCGATCCAATAATGAAAAAAAATACTGGGTTTATAATCTACCTTCATTTGAGAATCCAGCAGCGGAGACAATTTATCGTTCAGCTGAAGGTACTTTAGAATATATAAATTATATTAAAGAAATAATTAAGGAGGACAGCCTCAAAATTCATTTACTCATAAATTTTCACCCCAACGATTCGATTAAAGCTCTAAGGAAATTAGGATTTGAAGGGGGATATTTTTCTTTTTCTGAAATACTTAAAAAAACAGAATTAATTTTTTGTGAAGATTCTACTATAACCATTGAGTTACTTAAATCAGAAGTACCGATTGTCTATATTGCTGATAAACATCAAAATGATTCCTTTAATTTTATTTATTGGAGAACGGCAGAAATTATTTATACAAAAGATTATTTGCGAAGAGGGATTCAAAAATCCTTGGAAAATAAAATAGATATTAAAAAACGGGAAGAACAATTTGAGTACTTTTTCGGTAATGGGAAAAGATTCTATGAGAATTTAAGAAAAGAACTTAATGTGATAATAAGTACTAAGTGTTAACAGAATGAAAATCCTTCATCTCTATCCAGATATTAACTTGACTTGCGGAATTTCCAAATCAATTTATTCAATTGTTACTAACACAAATGAAATTTATCAAAATTATGTATTCTGTTTAGGAGGAGATGGCATTGATAAATATAGAAAGGCAAAAATTAATATTCTGGTTTTCCCGGTTAATAAAAGAGGATTATTCCAGAGCTTTAAAATATTCTTCAAATTGTTTTACCTTGTAAGTAAGCAGAATATTGATATAATACATAGCCATCATCGGTATTTTGATTTTTTAGCGTTTATCATTTCTAAATTCACTTCAGTAATAACTATCACCTCAGTTCGAAGTAAAGTGTATGGTAGAAAACTATTCAGTTATAAAGCTCAAATCCTTATTGCTTGCAGCAATGCCATCAAGGAACATTTGATAGAGTATTTTAAAATCGATCAAAGAAAAATTAAGGTCATTTATAATTTTGTTGATCCGAAAAGAGTAATGATTAACACTAAAAAATCTGACCTTAAAAAAGAGTTGGGTATTGATGATAGAACGACTGTTATTGGTTTCATAGGAAGATTTAGTATCAGAGAGAAGGGAATCGATATTTTACTCGAATCGTTCAAGGATCTGAATAAAGAGAATGCTTATAGTTTTGTCCTTCTTTTAATTGGTGATGGTGAAGATAAAACGTATATGAATAATTTCATCAGTACAAATAATTTGAAGGTATTAGTTTTAAGTCCAAAAGAAAATATTTTTGATTATTACAACATCATCGATATTGTTGTATTACCGTCACGTGTTGAACCTTTTGGAAATGTTGCAATCGAAGCTGGTCTAATGAAAAAAGCTTTTATTGGTAGTGATATCGACGGTCTTAGAGAGATCATAGATAACAGCATAAATGGAATTCTTGTTGACAAAGAAAATATAGGTTCTCTAACAGAAAAGCTTAGAATTTTAATTGAGGAATCCGAATTAAGAATAAGATTAGGTGAGGAGTTGTATCATAAAGTAGCGAACAATTTCACAAGTGAAAAAATCATTCCTCTTTTCAAGCAAACTTATCAACAACTTATGAATGAAAATAGGTAATTTTTTGAAAATATTAGATTTAGAAATTGAGAATTACAACTATGATGAAATTCTGAATATTATTAAGGAAAACATTTCGTTAAGAAGACATTTATCGATTACCTATATTAATGCTTACATTGCTCTTACTGCTCAAAAGAATTCTTTTCTAAAAAATGATTTGAATCAATTTAATTTTTTATATTCGGATGGGGTAGGTATTTATTGGGCATCCAAATTTTTGTATTCAATAAACGGACTTAAAGAAAGAATAAGCGCAACAGATTTAAATATTAGAATTTTTAAATTTGCTCAAAAAAATAAGTTTAAAATTTTTCTTTTTGGAGGTGGAGAAAAAGCAGTTGATGCTTTACGTCAAAATTTGGAGAAAAAAAATGCAAAATCATCAATTGTTGGCATAATTGAACGAGATCTCAGTTTTAACGAACAAATATTGGAGAAGATAAATCAATCTAACGCAGATATCATCTTTCTGGGATTAGGAACGCCTTACCAGGAAAAATGGATAGCAACTTTAGGCAAAAAATGTAATATTCCTATCCAAATTGCAGTTGGCAGCGGAATTGATTTTTTATCCGGAACCTATCAACGCGCTCCAAAAGTGATGCAAAATATTGGAATGGAATGGCTCTTCAGATTATTTTTAGAACCGAAAAGACTTTGGAAAAGATATTTATTAGGTATTCCTCATTTTTTGGTTTTAATACTCAAACAAAAATTTATTAAGTGAAAATCCTTATTATGCAAATTAGATTTATGATCAGAATATTTTTGCTATCAGTTTTTATTTTAAGTTTATCCTTCGCTCAAGTTGAACATAAAGTGCTGGTCAATGGAAGCAGCTTTGAAATTTCTCTCCCAAACAAAGATTTTAACTATCGAGATGAACCCAAAGGTCAATTTACAATTAGAGATTATTATGAATTCACTGATGAATCCTCATCCCGTAATTTTAAGCTGCCGTCAAGAGATATTATCGTAGCTATTCCTCCTGAGAGTAAACCGCAAATTTCAATAATCTCTTCGGTTCAAAATAAATATTATGGCATCGTTCCCACTCTTAATCCCTCATTAGAAATGATTGATGATTCAACAATTACAATCAAAGAGGTGGAATTTGCCAATAGATTGATAGCTGATAAACCAAAGCAGCTAATTGAAATAAAAGGATACTTTTGGTTTAGAGATTTTTATTGTGTGCATATTAAAATAAACACACATCAATTTGATGAGATTGGTAATCAGCTTTCGGAGTTAAGAGATGTAAAACTGAAATTTGAATTTATTAATCAACCGAACTTTTTAAGTTCTTCTCCATTGGTAAATAACGGACAATTTGATGATAATATCAGCTTGGTTTTATCTAATGCGGAGATAGCCGAACAATTTCGAAGTGCTCCTAAAATTCTCTTAAATGATACAACTGGAAATTGGATTGACTATTCCGCTAATTACTTGAAGATTGGAACTGCAAGTGATGGACTTTTCAGAATTTATAAATCCGATTTAGAAGATTACGGGATCAATACGATCGGAATTAATTCCAAAACATTTCAACTATTTGAGTCAGGCAGTGAAAAACCAATTCATGTTTTTGGTGAATTTGATCTTGTATTTGATGATGGTAATTATATAGAATTCTATGGCACTAAAAATTATTCTAGAATTTCTCCGCGGGTTATCAATCCTAACAATAAACCATACAATAACTTTTTAGACAAATACACGGACACAACATTTTATTTTTTAACATGGGGCACAGCCGAAGGTCAAAGAGCAAAGGAGAAAATTTTTTTTCATTCTGCAGTAAATGATAGTCAGACTTATTTTACAAATTTTGTTCATATAGAACAAAATCCTAGGGATGCTCTACATTATACTTTTCATTCCGACTTAGTTGAAAGTCAATTTCCATTTTGGGATACAGGAAAAGGCTGGTACTGGCGGTTTTTAGCTAATTGGTCTGGTCCAGGAATTTTTACTATTCCGATTACCGATGTAATTCTAAACAAAACAGCGAAATTTTTCGGAAAGCTCTCAAGTTTTGGTTCTACTAGCTCATCAAAGGTACATTTACTTCAGCTTTTGATTAATAATAATTTACTTGATTCCCAAGTTACGAACAGATATGACAGAGTTTTGTTAAGTGGTTCTATAAACACTGATCTTATAAATAAAGGGGATAATCAATTAATGATGACTTATAACGATGCAAGTGGAGCCGCGAATGGAGTATTGTTGATCGATTGGGTTGAGGCAGAATATCCTAAAAAGTTAAAGCTCACTGCTGATTCCCTGTACTTTCAGTTTAAAGATATAGCTGTACCATCACTTAAAATGATCAAAATAGAAAATGTTAATGACACCGATTTTATACTTTATAAAGTCAAACCAAATTTTCAGAGAATTACAGCTTACAACTTGGTTAACGGTGATTTATATTTTACTGACACAGTAAGTAATGAAGATGCCTACTATATAGCTCGACAAAATCACTTTACGAAACCTATTTTCTTTAAATACAAAACTTTTGCTAATCTTAGAAATCAAAATAACCAATTAGACTATTTAGGTATTACGCACCCGGATTTTCTTTCATCCGTGAATGACTATGTTGACTATATTGCAGATAATTATTCAGTAACGGCAAATGTCTTTTCGGTTGAAGATATATTTGATGAATTTGGTTACGGTTATCCTACGGCTGAATCGATCCGTGAATTTGTCTTGTTCAAATTTCAAAATGCTCCGTCTCCAAAACCATTATTCCTTGTTCTTTTTGGTGATGCAAATTATGACTATAAAAAGTATCGCACAGCTTCCCAAGGAATAATTGGCGGGGGGAATTTTGTACCATCTTTCGGATATCCGGTTAGTGATCAGTTTTATGCAATATGGGATTCTACGGGCTTTCGTCTTCCACAGATGTATGTTGGAAGAATTCCCATTAACAAAAGCAGCGAAATGGATTACTATAAGTTGAAAGTGAAGAATAATATTGATAAGCCATTTGATGATTGGAATAAAAAATATCTCTTCTTCTCGGGAGGGAGAGCAAACTATCCAGATGAAATAAACCTTTATAAATCAGTGAATGATTCCGTCATTAGTAAGTTTGTCAATCTTCCATCGCCTGCCGGTAAATATCATCACTTTTACAAAACTACGAATCCACTTACCGATTTCGGACCTTTTTCAGAATCAGTTATTCAAGATGCGATTGATAATGGTGCGATTTTAATTTCTTACCTCGGGCATAGCGGTACAGCAACATGGGATAATAGCATCAGCGATGTTCAGCAGCTTAAAAATAAAGTAAATAGAAATCCTGTTATTTCAGACTTTGGATGTTCCACAAATAAATTTGCTGAGCCTGACATTGTAGCTTTTGGTGAAAGATTTGTATTGGAGAATAATGGTCAGGCTTTAGGTTATATCGGAAATTCCGCCTTAGGATTTGTTTCTACGGCTATCAAAGCACCGGGGAATTTTTATCAGTCTGTAATTGGGGATACAATTTTTCAAATTGGTAAAGCGCATCTTCACGCAAAGTATTTGATGTTTGAACAACTAAGCAGCTCGAATATTGTCAATCAATTCTCATTTTCAAATACACTAATTGGTGATCCTGTTGTCAAAATAAAAATCCCAAACAAGCCTAATTTAATAATCACTCAGAATGATATTGTCTTTGAAGATAATTTAATTAATGATGCCGTTGATTCTATCCAAATAAAATTAGCGTTAAATAATTATGGTACTGTGGTTCCTCAGAATCTTAAATTTGCTTTAATTCATTCTTATCAGAATTCGATAATTGGACAGTATGAGCAAACTCGAGGTTTACCACATTTTAGCGATACTTTAAGCTTTTGGATTAATGTTCTCAACAAACCTGGGCAGCATACTCTTCAGATCAACCTTGATGTAGATAATTCTGTAAGTGAGATTTACGAGGATGATAATAATGTCGCTGTGCAATTCAATGTTGCTACAACGTCAATCAGAGATATGTTTGTTAACAGGTATGAGAATCCTAATATCGATAGCATGATTATATTAAATCCATCGAGTAAAAATGATAATGCCTTGTCACTTATTCTTCAGTCATCAGATAATGAAGATTTCATCACATTCCAGCAAATTAATTATCCTTTAGATACTTTCGCTACAAACATTATTTTTCCAACTTCAATTTCAAATAATCGGAGATGGATACGCTACAAACCAAATGATGGCATAGAATGGTCAACTCCGCTTTCATATTCAAAATTATCAGGATCCAAATACTTACTTGCCGACGATTACACCTGGAGAAAACAGCAATTACAAAATATTAGAACTATAAATAATCAAGTTGAGCTATCTAAAGATACAGTTACATTAACCATTATTTCGGCTGGGGGTTATTCAGGTCAATATTGTATAATTACTAGGAACGGAATAAATCTTTTAAGCAACACTTTTTTCCAAGGTTTGGGCATCGTAGTATTCGATGAAAAAACTTTAAATGTTGATACAACCGCCTGGTTTGATATTTTTAATAATTCGGCTTCTGCTAATTCATTTGCTCAACTAATAAATTCCATCCCAACAAACAAGCTTATTGCACTGGGAGTCTCCGGTGATGCAAAAAATAATAACTTTCCAGAAGTAATTAATGCAGTATTATCTCTCGGTGGGACGCGATTTCCTGAATTAAAATTCAAAGCTCCGTATGCCTTATTCGGAAAAAAAGGTGCCGACTCAACTCAAGTTAAGCAGTTTATAAAAAATCCTTTTGAAGGACCTCTCCAATTAGATACAACTGAAGTCAAATCATTAGGTTCAGGATTGTTGACAACCACACAAATCGGTCCCTCCTCAGAATGGAACACATTAATAATTTCACAAACTATTCCGAACGATTCCGAGATCAAGATTCGTCCTTTAGGTATTATGCATGATGGAATTGTTGATACATTACCTTATCTGTCCATCATAAATAATGAAGCTGATTTATCTATAGTTTCAGCGAACGTGTATCCCTATTTAAAATTTCAGTCTGGACTCAAAGCTGATTCATTCCTAAACTCTCCTCAACTACCAAAACTTGAAGTAGATTACAAAGGTATTGCGGAATTGGGAACAAACTATCAGGCAGTTGCTACTAAAAAAGATACTTTGGATCAAGGGGAGGATGGAAGACTTTCATTCTATGTTTTCAATGTAGGTGAAGCAGAAGCAAGCAATTTCAAAGTTGAAGTTGAGGTAATAAATTCTGATAATTCTTATGAGAAGATTTTTAATTCCAATCTAAGTTTAGCACCCGGTCAAAAACAATTACTGGAAGTAGAATTTTCAACCACATTTGAATCGGGGAATAGAATCTATAAAATTAATATTGATCCTGATAATCAGATTCATGAATATTATGAGGACAATAATATTTACTTGGCTCCTTTCTTCATCAAACCAGATACTACAGCACCTAGCCTGGTCGTGGCTTTTAATGGTACTGATATTATGGATGGCGATTATATCTCTCCTAATTCCGTGATTAAATTGGAGTTAAGCGATCCTTCGAATCTTCCAATAATTGATACAAGTGCAATAACTATCTATTTAGATGAAATGCCAATCTATTATGCACAAAATCCTAATATTCTTACTTATGCTTTCAATCCTAACAATCCAAAAATCGTAGTGGAATATAAGCCTGTTCTCAATGAAGGCGAGCACACCCTTCAAGTAGTTGCTAATGACGGATTTGGAAATTTAGCCGACTCATCTGGATTTCAGAAGAGATTTTTAGTTTCAGGTGAGACAAAGATTTTAAATATTTATAATTACCCCAACCCCGTTAACGAAAACACCTATTTTACTTTCAGATTGACTCAAGTCCCTGACAATATAAAAATAATGGTTTACACCATTGCAGGCAGACTTGTTAAGGAAATTGTGAAGGCTGGTAGTGAACTAAATACCGATTTCAACAAAATCTTTTGGGATTGCAAAGACGAAGATGGTGACTTGCTTGGTAACGGTACTTATCTCTATAAAGTTATTATGGATACAGGTGAAAAAACCGAAACTTCAGTTCACAAGATGGCAATCGTTCGTTAGTGATAGTTTTAAAATTATTTTAGACCGACACTTGAGGGTAACATTTTTTCCCCTTATGTTTTAGTCAAATAAAAATTTTTATTCTTAATGTGAGTGGATTATGAAAAAATTATACCTAATCATTTTCGTCTTATTTTTTTCTTCACTTAACTTTTCTCAATGGGGATATCCAAAACAAAACAACGGTATGCTGACCGGTGGCTTGGGTCTTAATTGGATTGATGGCGAGCTTTTCTATTCTCTCAATTTTAATCCGGAAATTTCATTTGCAAATTTTGGTGTCGGACTTGATCTTAAGCTCGATATTGATTCTAAAGGAAATCTTCGTAAAGAAAATTTCAATGAATTTTCAGATTATCTAAGCATAATTAGATACCTCCGTTACGGATTAAAAAACGATCCTGTATTTATTAAACTTGGTGCACTGGACTATTATACTTTGGGTCATGGCAGCATAATGTATTTATACAACAACAGCCCAACTTACGATGTACGAAAAATTGGATTAGTCTTTGATGTCGATTTTGGTCAATTCGGATTTGAATCAATTTACAGCAAGTTTGGTGAAGCCGGTGTTGCCGGTCTGCGTGGATATGTCCGACCGTTAAAGTTTTCAAGTGCGGGTGATATCCCCATACTTGGTAGTCTCGAAGTTGGAGTTACGTATGCTGGAGATTTTCATGAGAATGCAGGGATTATCTCGGGCACCTATGATAATGTTCAGAGAAAAATTAATGTTACTAAAGATGAAGGAGCTATCAGCATTTTTGGTGTTGATTTAGGATTACCGATCATTCAAGGATCAATGGTTAACCTCACTCTTTATTTGGATTATGCTAACATATCAGGATTTGGAGGCGGAACAGCCACAGGAGCAATTTTTAATTTCAATCCGCTCGGTCTTGTTTCCGGATCGGTAAAGCTTGAGAGAAGATTTAATGGTGATAACTATATCCCATCATACTTTAATTCATTTTATGAACTAGAAAGATTTAAGCTCGATACAGCAACCGGAACATTTGTGAGCAAAGCACAATTACTTGCTGGAAATACTAATGTTGGCAATGGTTTTTACGGCGAACTTGGTGTAAATGTTTTAGGATTGTTCAATATTCTTGGCAGCTATCAAAGATTAGACAAGCATCCAACGAGCGGAATTCTGCATCTGGGAACTGAAATCGCTCCAGAAGGTTTTCCTCTACTTGCCCGTACAGGTTATGACAAAATCAATATTGTTGATGAAAAAGATCTGTTCAAGCTTGATGACCGTTCATATTTGTTTTTTGAGCTTGGTTATAAACCTTATCCATTTATGATTGTCTCAATGCTTTATAACTGGACTTTCAGTCCTATTAGAGATAAAGATGATGAAGTAATCGATTTCAAACCACAGAAGAGAATTGAACCAAGAGTTTATTTTGTTTATCCTTTTAGTTTTTGAGATTGATTTAGGCGGATCATCAAGTACTTCACAAGTTAGATTAGCTCAAATATTATTTTCTAAAAATATTCGAAGTTCTTCAACTGAGAGAAAAACAAAATCACTTTTAAGCTGGAGAACTTTTTCTTTGGCATAGCTGTCCCACAGAACGGATGCAATCTTTACCCCGGCAGCTTTTGCAGCTTTAATATCTGCCGGCGAGTCACCAACCATCAAAACATGATTCTTTTCAAGTCCAAATTTATCGATGAACTTATTAATACCTTCTGCGGAGGGCTTATGGTCATTAACGTCATCACCTGTGATTATCAAATCAAAATAGGCATCGATCTCTAATTTTTTTTACGTGATGACTGCAGCTTTTTGTCCTTTACCGGTATAAATTGAGGCCAGAATATTATTCTTCTTCAGATATATCAATATATCCTTAATTCCTGGGTACAAATCTGCCATGTGGTGATTTCGGCTGTAAAAGTCGTAATATTCTTTTTTTGCAGTTTCAAAATTATCACCGCACATATCTTTTAGAATTTGATCTTCTGTCGGACCAAATAAACTTACGATTTCTTCCGGTGTAAATGTTTTACCAAGATATTTTTCTGTGATATGATTGAACGAGGCAAAGATCAATTCATTTGTGGAAGTAAGCGTGCCGTCAATATCGAATATTACTCCTCTTAGTTTCATTTTTCACCCGGAATAATTTTAAATACAATAATTTTTCCATCCATGTTTGAAGCGGTAAAAGTATTACCGGTTATGTGCTTAACCGAATGAATTCGCGATGTTCCCATGAAAAATAGAGGGTGAACATTGTAGCTTTTATCAATTAAATAAACTATTCCGTTCTTGCTTCCGAAAACAATGTTTTGTTCCCAATCAATTATTCGATTAGGCATAGTATCTAAACTATATCCAACTTTAACCTCTTTAATAGGTTTTCCATCTGATGCAGAAGCGATATAAAATTTATCCAATAAGCTTTTAATAAAAATTTTCTTTTTATCCTGGCTTATTCCGATTGATTCCCAGCTATTGAAATCCTTTTTACGCCAAACAGTAGTACCGAGTGAAAGGTCAACTGCTGAAATAAATTTATCGGGCGTAGATACAAAAACATTTTTTCCGTCACTAACAGGCCAGCAAGCAGCGGGTGAGTAGTAAAAATTTTTATTTTCAGTCCACTTCCAGATTAGGCTGCCTGTTGTTTTACTCAAGCAGTAAAGGTAGCTGTCCCAGCTTCCAAAGACTATTTTATCTTGAATTACAACAGGAAGCGATTCAATCATTCCTTCTGCGGAGTTATTCTCCCAAATTAGTTCCAGGCTTTTTAAATCATAGCAAAAAACTTTTCCGGAAGCTGAACCAGCAATAACAGCTTTGGTTTTTGCGGAATTATAATTTATTCCTGTAATTACCAATTGCGCAGTTAACGCGTCATCTAATCCCAATGTTTGTACGATCTCACCATTTTCAGAATTGATTGTGATTAAATCACCTTCAATTGTAGCAAGTGCAAGTATGTTTTCTGCGATGGCTGGTAAACCGAAAATTGTTCTTCCCAAATTGCTTTGCCAGATTAAATTTCCTTGCAAGTTAAAACATGAAACCATACCATCTATTGTTGAACTGAAGATTCTGCCATTTTCAACCAGAAGCGACGTTGATACAGATTTTTTCAGATCTTTCTTCCATAGAATTTGGGCTTTATTTGAATGAAGGATGAATTGCAAAGAATCAACTTTCGTGACTTGGTTTCGCTTATCTCGCGGTATCGATCCCCATATTTGCGGAATACTATCGACTTTAACTTCAAATAGTTTTAATGAATCTTTTTCAATATCTATCAAAGTATAACCCGGTAATTTTTGTTCGCTAAGAGTTGATCTTCCCATGGCTGAGGGAATTCCTGCGAAGTTCATCAACATATTTGCATGACCATGACCGATGAATATCGCTTTTATATTGTAATCGGCTAAGATATTAGTTACTTCAAACCAATTATCTACATCACCGTCAAGTGGATGATGAATGTAAAAAATAATTTCTCTTTCAGGGGATGTTTCTTTTAGAACATTTTTTAACCAGTCCAAATCTTCTACTGAAACATGACCACCACCGCCTCGCCAGGGAATTCCGCTATTGATCCCAATGTGCCTGGTATTATTGAAATTAAAAACGAATTTATCATCACCCCAAAGCTCTTTAAATTTAGTACAGCCGCTTTCACTCCATTTTGTGTCATGATTGCCGGGAATGATGTAGTAATTAATTCTTAATCCATTTAAGATTTGTTTTGCTAATTCAAGCTCAGAGTTTCGACCTTTTTCTGCTATATCGCCTGTTGCAATTACAAATTTGATATCATCACGTTTGTTGATGTCATTAACAACTAATCTTAAATCGGTATCTGCTGCGGGTGCACCAATGTGAATATCGGTTATCCACGCGTATTTGTAATTCTGACAGACAGATGAAACTGAGACAATTAAAGAAAAGAGAATGGTTAAGGCAATTTTCATAATATTTTATTTATTTTTATGAACAAAGTTAGCAATATTTTTAATTCTACATTTTAACAATTCGAATCATACAATGTTAAAAATTTTTCTAAAGAAAAATGAAGATAAACGAATACGTGGCGGACATCTTTGGGTATTCAGCAATGAGATTGAGAAGATATTCGCCAATCCCGAAAACGGTGATTTGGTCGAAGTATTTGATTCAAAAGAGCAATTCCTCGGCTTAGGTTTCTACAATAAAAATTCACTTATCGCTGTAAGACTAATCTCTAAATCAAGAGTTGAAAATAGCAGCGATTTGTTCAGAGATAGGATTATGTGTGCTTATGATCTGCGAAAAAATTTTTATCCCCATCGAGAATCATTCAGATTGGTTTTTAGCGAGAGTGATTTTTTGCCCGGTTTAATCATTGATAAGTATAACAACTCATTCGTTCTGCAGGTAAATTCATTTGGTATTCAGAGAAACATTGATTTAATAATCGAGATTCTGAAGAGCGATCTCAGTGCCCAAAACATCTTCACAAAAAATGATTTTTATCTAAGAAAATTGGAAGGGCTGCCTGAGGAAGATAATGTGTACTTTGGCTCGATAAGTAAAGAGGTAATTGATGATGGTTCGATCAAATATAAAATTGATTTTAATCAATCTCAGAAAACGGGATTTTACTTTGACCAGAGTGATAACAGATTCTTCATTGAGAAAATTGTGAAGGATAAAACCGTTGCAGATATATTTTCAAATTCAGGTGGGTTTGGTCTTCACGCTTTGAAAGCCGGAGCAAAATCTGTCGATTTTGTTGATTCATCTGTTCGAGAAATAGAAAGAGTTAAGGAAAATTTATTGCTGAATAATTTAGATGCCGATGCAAAATATTTTGTTAAGGATGTATTTGATTTTTTAGAAGAGGCCATAGCCTTGAATAAAAGATATGATGTTGTGATACTTGATCCGCCGGCATTTGCAAAGAATAAGAAAAGCTTACCTGCGGCCGAAAAAGGATATGAAAAACTTAACAAACTAGCCTTCCAAGTTGTGAATGATGGAGGTTATCTGGCAACCTCATCATGTTCCTATCATCTTATAAAGGAAAATTTCTTTAATTTTTTGAATCGTGCCGCATCAAAATCGTCAAGTGAGATACAGCTAATTCATTTTGGCGGGGCCTCGCTGGATCATCCGCAGCTTTCTGGAATGCCCGAAACTTCTTATCTTAAATTTGCTGTTTTTAAGGTTTTTAATCGCTAAGGATAATTAAATTTCTTGATTAAAAAGTGCAACATTTTTATGTTTGCAACCGTCTAATCTCATTAACTCTCATCATTAAAAAATCATTTGTGAGGTTTTAATTGGATATCTCAGTGTTAAACGAAAAAATTAAGCAAGAAAGTGCATTCATAGACCTTCTACTTAATGAAATTGGTAAAGTTATTGTCGGTCAGCGCGTGATTATTGAAAAGATGGTCGTTGGACTAATCAGCAATGGGCACATCCTTCTAGAGGGTGTCCCGGGTTTGGCAAAAACTTTAGCAATCAAAACTCTTGCTGCTGTAATGAAAGCAAAGTTTCAGCGCATTCAATTTACTCCCGATCTTCTTCCTGCGGATTTAGTTGGAACTATGATCTATAATCAGAAAGATGGAAATTTTCTGATAAGGAAAGGACCAATCTTTGCGAATTTTATTTTAGCCGACGAAATAAATCGTGCACCTGCAAAAGTGCAAAGTGCTTTACTTGAAGCAATGCAGGAAAGACAGGTGACAATTGGTGAAACAACTCACAAGCTTCAAGAACCGTTTCTTGTGCTGGCAACTCAAAATCCAATTGAGCAGGAAGGAACATATCCGTTACCTGAAGCACAAGTGGATAGATTCATGCTCAAGCTTAAGATTACTTATCCATCCCGAGAAGAAGAATTAAAGATAATGCGTCAGAATATTGACTTTTCGGAAGCAAATGTGAGTCCAATTATTTCTACTGATGATATTTTACGGGCACGAAATATTGTTCACGAAGTATACATCGATGAAAAAATTGAAAAATATATTCTCGATATCGTTTTCGCTACCAGAGCACCGCAGCAATTTGATATTGGAAAGTTAACCGGTCTCATCAGTTACGGTGCATCACCCCGTGCCTCAATAAATCTTGCACTTGGTGCAAAAGCAATGGCATTCTTAAAAAGAAGAGGCTATGTGATTCCTGAAGATGTTCGTGCAATTTGTTCGGATGTTTTAAGACATAGAATTGCAGTTACTTATGAGGCTGAGGCGGAAGACATTACCAGCGAAACAATAATTTCTGAGATATTAAACAAACTCGAAGTACCGTAAAAATGCTTTCGAAAGAACTGCTTAAGCAAGTAAGGCAAATTGAAATTCGGACCAAAGGCTTGGTCAACCAGGTTTTTTCCGGCGAGTATCATTCTGTATTTAAAGGAAGAGGAATGGAATTCTCCGAAGTTCGCGAGTACAATTTTGGCGATGACATACGAAACATTGACTGGAATGTTACAGCAAGATTCGGACATCCGTACATCAAAATTTTTGAAGAGGAAAGAGAGTTAACTGTAATTCTTCTTATTGACTTGAGTGGTTCACTTTCTTTTGGTAGCGTTGATAAAACAAAACAGCAAATTGCTGCTGAGCTAAGCGCCATTCTTGCTTTCTCGGCTTTAAAGAATAATGATAAGGTCGGATTGTTTCTTTTTAGTGATAAGATTGAAAAATTTATTCCTCCTCGCAAAGGAAGAAAGCATGTTCTGCGAATTATAAGGGAATTATTATCATTTAAACCAGAAGGAAGAACAACCAATATTAAAGCCGCTCTTGAGCACATGAATCATGCTATCAAAAAGAAAAGTATTGTTTTTTTGATTTCGGATTTCATGGATGAAGGTTATGAAAAAATCCTTAGGATCGTTGGCAAGAAACATGATTTGATTGGAATAGTGATAAATGATCAGCGTGAAAAATCCATACCTAAAATGGGCTTAGTTAAATTTACTGATGCTGAAACCGGGATGGAAAGATGGATTGATTCAAGCAGCTCGAAGGTTCAAAGTTGGATAAAGCAATATTATGCAAGATTAATTTCGGAACGGAAAACTTTATTTATTAAAAGCCGTTTGGACAGCATAGAAATAAAGACCGGTGAGAATTATGTAACTCCGCTTGTAAATTTTTTCAGATTACGTGAGAGAAGATGGTAAAATATTTAGCCCCGACTATTTCTATTATCCTTCTTTCGTTTTGTAGTTTAAATTCACAAAGTATTTCGGCTCGTGCATTTACTGATAAATCGGAATATCAAGTTGGCGATTATATAAACTACGCAATTGAAATATCGCACGATCATGATTTGATAGTATTTAAACCATCACTAAGTGAATTTGCCAAAGATGTTGATGTGATCAGAACCGATGAACCGTTTATCGAAGAGACGCAAGGCGTAAAGAAAATTATTTACCAATTCATTGTTTCAAAATATGATTCTGCTGATGTCACTATTCCTTCAATTCCAGTTTTATATCAATTGGGAAATGACACCACTTCTTTGACTGTTGCAACAAATTCAGTTCAGTTTATAGTTCGAACTCTGCCGGTTAATACATCCTTAGAAATTAAGGATGTCAAACCACCGATAGTAATTCCGATGGATCTTCTTACAATTTTGCTTATCCTGCTTGCAATTTTACTGTTGATTCTTCTCGCACTTTATCTGTATAGAAGAAATCAAAAGAATAAACAGAAAAAGGTCGAGAAAAAACGAGTATATATCATTCCTCCTCATGTTAAGGCACTTACAGAGCTTTATGCTTTGGAAGATAAAAAGTTGTGGCAGCAGGGATTGATCAAAGAATATCATACTGGCATAACTGAAATTATCAGGCGTTATTTTGAAGATAGATTTAAAATATTGGCTCTCGAATCTTCTACAACCGAAATTATGGATCAATTGACCAGGGTAGTTCTGTCTAAAGAAATTTATAGAACCGTGAATAATTTTCTCAATAACGCTGATCTCGTAAAGTTTGCAAAATATAAGCCGCTGCCGGCTGTAAATGAAGAGATGATGAAACAAGCTGTTGATATTGTAGAAAATACAGTCCCCGTTAGTTTTGAAAATTCCAAAAGGGAAAAGGTAAATGTTTAGCGATATTACATTTGCCTATCCATGGGTCCTTTATTCACTAATTATTCTTCCGATAATGTTTATTTGGTATTGGTTCAGAGGAAGAAAAAAAGAACCGTCAATAAATTATTCTTCACTGAAAATTTTTAAGTCTGTTTCACCCAATTGGAAAGAAAGATTAAGGCATTTACCTTTCATTCTAAGATGTATTGCTGTTGGGTTGCTTATCGTTGCATTGGCAAGACCGCAAAGTTTCTCCAGCGGAGAAAATCTTTATACTGAAGGAATTGACATTGCAATGGTTTTAGATATTTCCGGAAGCATGCTTGCTGAGGATTTCAAACCAAACCGCCTTGATGCAGCTAAAAATGTAATTGATGAGTTCATTCGAGGCAGAAGTTCGGACAGAATTGGATTGGTAATTTTTTCACGCGAAGCTTTCACTCAATGCCCGCTCACAATCGATTATTCCGTGCTGCGGAATCTTTTAAAAGATATTAAAAGTGGGATGATTGAAGATGGAACAGCTATTGGAAATGCGATAGCAAATGGAGTTAATCGACTAAAAGACAGCAAAGCAAAAAGCAGAATAATTATTTTGTTAACGGATGGAATAAATAATGCGGGAGAAGTAAATCCTGTTTCGGCTGCCCAAATTGCAAAAACGTTTGGAATTAGAATTTACACAATTGGTGTGGGAACTCGAGGCGAAGCACCATATCCAATCCAAACACCTTTTGGTCTCAAATATCAGATGGTACCTGTAGAAATTGATGAAGCCGTCCTTAAGGAAATTGCATCCTCAACAAACGGGCAATATTACAGGGCGACTAATAATAAAACTTTACAGCAGATTTATGCTCAAATTGATAAAATGGAAAAGACACGGGTTGAAGTTACATCTTATAGAAATGCGATGGAATTGTTTTACAGCTGGCTAATCGGCGGATTGGCTCTTTTATTTTTAGAAATTGGTCTCTCTCGAACAGTACTTAGAAGGTTACCATCGGTTAATTAAAAATTCATATTAGAAGAAAATAAAACATGTTTCGATTTGCTCATCCTGAATATTTATATGCCCTATATGTTATACCGGTGATCATTATTCTTTTCTTTTTTCTGGTTAAAAATCAAAAGAAAAATCTCAAAGCTTTTGCCAACTTGAGCTTACACAATGTATTGCTTCCAAAGCATAGCAAAGTAAAAAGCTGGATAAAATTAATTCTGGTTACATTTTCAGTGTTCCTTCTAGCAATAGCTGCTGCAAATCCACAGATTGGAACTAGGTTGGAAGAAGTAAAGCAAACTGGAATTGACGTCTTCATTTTGTTAGATGTTTCACTTAGCATGAGTGCGGAAGATATTAAGCCGAACAGATTGGAAAAAGCAAAATATCAGATTTCCAATCTAATTAATAAATTACGCGGCGATAGGGTTGGGCTAATCATTTTTTCTGGTGATGCTTATGTACAAATTCCGCTTACAACGGATTACTCAGCGGCAAATTTATTTTTATCTGCAGTGGATTTTAAGTCCGTACCGCAGCCGGGAACTGCAGTGGCAACGGCAATTAATCTTGCAATAAGATCTTTTGATTATAAGGCGGGCACCCAAAAAGTAATTGTAGTTATTACTGATGGAGAAGACCATGAAGGAGATATTACAGAAGCGGTTAACGATGCCGTTGCAAAGGATCTGAAAATATTTACAATTGGTTTAGGTTCGCCTGACGGAGTTCCGATAGCAATTTTCAATAGTCAAAGGCAGGCTATTGGTTTTAAGAAAGATAAAGATGGAAATACAGTTTTAACAAAATTAAACGAATCAATCCTGAAAGAAATTGCCTCCAATGGTAATGGGAAATATTACCGCGGTAATAACTATGAGGATTATCTAGATGTAATTTTCAAGGAGCTTTCTTCTCTTGAAAAGACAGAGTATGGCACAAAAAAAGTTACTGACTACGAAGATCGGTTTTATTATTTTCTCGCGCCGGCAATTTTCCTTTTAATTTTGGAGTTTTTTATCTCTGAAAGTAAATCAAGGTTATTTACAAGGTTGAACAGAAAATTAGGATTGGAATAAATGCTGAATCTAAATATCCGAATTCTTGCATTTGCAGCTTTAAGTTTTTTATTTGCTCCGCCAATTATTCTTGGCCAAAATGTGCGATCGTTAAATAATTCGGGGGTAGATTCTTACAAGAAACAGCAGTTTGTAGATGCTGAGGTTAATTTTAAAAAAGGATTAGAGAAATCTCGAGAAAGTTATGAGCTTAACTATAACTTGGGTGATGCCTACTACAAGCAGCAGAGGTATGATGAAGCTATAAATTCATTTCAAAATTCCCTAACTCATACAGAGGACGGAATTTTGAAATCCAATGCATTTTACAATATCGGGAACTCACTGCTTAAATCCCAAAAGATAAAAGAAAGCGTTGAAGCGTATAAAAATTCATTAAAGCTTAATCCTAATGATAAGGATACTAAATACAATTTATCATATGCATTATCTTTACTAAAGCAGCAGCAAGATCAGCAGCAACAGAATAAAAATCAAAATGATAAGAATCAGGATAAGCAGGATAAGAAAGATCAGAATAAAGATGATCAGCAGGATCAGAATAAAAATGATCAAAAAGATCAACAAAAACAGCAAAATAAAGATCAAACAGCTCAACAAGATAAATTGAAGCAGCCAGAGAAAGATAAAATTTCAAAAGAAGAGGCGGAGCGAATCTTAGAAGCATTAAAGAACAATGAAAAAGATTTACAGAAAAAACTTCGAAAAAAAGTTGGTATTCCCATAACTACCGACAAAGATTGGTGATTTTTAATTTCAAACAACAGATGAAGTTATTAAACTTGAAAAAATATTTAATCATATTATTTTTGATACCAATGGGAGTTTTGGGGCAATCATTTAATGCCACTGTAAACACCGCTGCTGTAGCATTGAACGATAAATTTCAGGTATCGTTTACGTTTGAAGGACAAGACATCAATTCAATAAAAAACTTTTCGCCACCTGATTTAAATAAGGATTTTCTTGTTCTTTCTGGTCCTAACCAATCTACAAGCATGCAAATAATTAATGGAGCTGTTTCGGCATCAATTTCATATTCATACTATTTGCAGCCAAGGAATTTAGGAAAGTACACGATCGGATCTGCAAAAATTTTGTATAAGGATCAAGAGTACAAATCAGAACCAATAAAAATTGAAGTCGTAGCTGGAGCACCAAAACCAAAACAAAATGAACAAGCAAGTGATAATGTCTCTGAAAAAGAAATTGCTGAAAATCTTTTTATCAGAGCCATTGTTGATAAGCAAAGAGTATATAAGGGTGAACAGGTTACAGTCACGTATAAGCTTTATACAAGGCTTGATATAGCAGCTCAAATGTCTGTTTCCAAGCTTCCTTCATATCAGGGATTTTGGGCTGAAGAGCTTGAAACATCTCCCAATATTTCATTCTCTACGGAAGTGATTAATGGAAAACAATTCAGAGTTGGTGTAATTAAAAGAGCCGCATTATTTCCATCGCAAACCGGTGAACTCGCATTAACACCATTTGAATTAAAAGTTCCTATTTTGGTTAAGAAGAAGAGGGGCACAGGAAATATTTTTGATGATTTTTTTGACGATCCTTTTTTCGGCAGAAGAGAAACCTATGAATACACTGCAAAATCGAATACAGTTAAGATTATTTCACTTGATTTACCTCAAGGAAATATTCCTTCAAGTTTTAAAGGAGCAGTAGGTGAGTTTATTCTTAACGCTAAAATGGATAAATATCAGGTAAAGGCAAATGAGCCAATTGCATTGAAGGTCGAGATAAATGGATCTGGTAATTTACAGCTTATTAATATTCCTGAAGTTAAGCTGCCAACTGGATTTGAAAAGTACGAGCCAAAGGTATCCGAACATATCAACCGCTCGAATAAAATTTCCGGGAAAAAGACCATTGATTATTTATTAGTTCCAAGAATTGCCGGAAAGATGGAAATTGCCCCGGTTGAATTTTCCTACTTCAATCCAAATAGTAAATCGTATGTTACCCTAAATACAAATTCTTTCACGATCGAGGTATCGAAAGGAAATGCCAGAATCGATTACTCTGGAATTTCAAAAGAGGATATAAAAGTTTTGGGCGACGATATTCGATACCTAAAAACTGAATTCGAGTCAATTGATAAAAAGGAGAAACCCATTCTATTTTCTAATGGATTTTGGTTTGCCGTTGGCTTTCCACTTATTGTTCTTTTAGGACTAATTGCATGGAAAAAGCGAGATGATAGGCTATCTGGTAATTTGCAGCTTCTGCGGTATCAGCGTGCACAAAAAATGGCTAAGTCGAGGTTAAAAATCGCAAAAAGCTTAATGAGTGAAAACAATCACACAGCTTTTTATACTGAGATTTCAAAAGCCTTATTCGGTTACCTTGAGGATAAGCTTCATATTCCCAAATCGGAATTTTCTCTTGATATTGCTTTAGAGGAATTGCAGAAGGAAAATGTGAACCAGGATATTTTAGACAGCTTGAAAAATTGTGCTGAGAAATGTGAATACATTCGGTTTTCACCTAAAGAGAATGGAATTGAGGCAATGAGTCAGATTTATAATGAATCAGCAAATGTGATTATTGAAATTGAAAAAATACTTTCGAGCAGATAGTTGATACAATTATGAAGAAGATCTTAATATTTTTTTTTCTGTTTGTAAAAATTGTTTCTGCCGGAGAATTGGAAAATCTTTTTAAAAAAGGGAACGAGCATTATCTAAAAGGGGAGTATCAAGAAACAATCATGGTATTTGCAAGCCTTGCTGAAAAAGGATATCAGGGGAAATCGCTTTATTATAATCTCGGTAATGCCTACTTCCGGATTGGTAAAATTGGGTTAGCAATTCTCTATTACGAAAAAGCAAAAAAACTTTTTCCATCGGATGATGACATCACTCATAATCTAAAGTATGCTAACTCTAAAATTGTTGATAAAATAGAGACTCTTCCCAAATTTTTTATCTTTGATTGGTGGGAGAATTTATTAGCTTTGGTCTCCATTTCAGGGTGGACTTATGCAGCTTATTTGTTCTACATAATCATTCTCGGCTCCATTGGATATTATTATTTTGCGAAAAGTCTGAGAATTCAGCGCTTAGCGTTTTACACCGGAATTATTTCTGCATTTTTCCTTATTCTTACAATAATTTTATTAGCTGTAAATCTTAACAGAGAATTAAATTATAAATATGGGATCGTCGTTGATTCGATAATTGTTGTCAAATTTTCACCAGATCAAAACAGCAAAGACGCGTTCATTGTTCACGAAGGATTGAAAGTTCAAGCGGAGGATAATGTCAGCGACTGGATTAAGATAAAGTTGATTGATGGTAAAGTTGGATGGCTAAAAAAAAATAGTCTCAGAATAATTTAAGGGTTCTAAAAAAGTTTTTAATTAAATAACAAAATATATTCATTAATAAAGAGGTCTGTATGAAGCGTATCATAGTTATTCCTTTCATTGTGTTTATTGCCTTTTTATTATCAATCAATTCTTCAGCTCAAGACAAGAAAATGGAAATGAAGAAGAAAGTTGAAAGTACAGAAACAAAGGTAATGGACAGTAAAGTGGAAGTCGAGAAGAAAATTGAAAAAACCGAAAAGGAAATCGTAGACAACGAACCGGTTAATACTTTTTGTCCTGTATCGGGCGAAGAAATTGATCCGGAAATAACTGCAACTTATAATGGTAAAACATATGCACTATGCTGCAAAAGCTGTTTGAAGAAATTCAATAAAGATCCGGAAAAATATGTTTCCAAGTTAAGTGAAGATGGAAAATCTCTTAAGAAAAATATACAACAATAAAAAAAGGAAAATCAATGAGATCTTTATTAATAGCTCTTGTTTTCGGTGTATTGTTTGCTACAGCAGGTTTCTCCCAAGATAAAAATGAAAAGGGCTGCTGCAACAGTGAAAAATCAAAAACAACGATGAGTAAAATTTGCGATGTCCCGGATGAAGTTTCGGTTTCTTCAAACGAAAAGAATGAATTGATGGTTTCTATTCAAGGCGATGACAAGGACAATAAAGTTGAACAGAATGTAAAGAGCATGGATGAGAATAATGAAAAAGTTAAATCAAAGTGTAATTCTTCCGATGATGGATGCTGCTCCTCCGATAAGAAAAAAACCGAAAAAACCAAAGCTCCAAAATCTTAAATCTTAAGCTCCCGGGCAGAAAATGCTCGGGAGTTAATTCTTCCCCAAACTCAATTCCTAATAATCGTTATATTACTCATTGCTTAGATATAGGTCTGTTTATATCTTTGTTTTGTGGATTCGAAAAGATATAACAACATAAAGCTTGCTGTTGGAATAATTGAAGGTGTATTAACCTTTATTCTAATTTATATTTTTATCGTTACAGGGCTTAGCTATTCTCTCGAAGAATATTTATCTGCATTCATTTCAAATACTTATCTTCAATTCATTTGTTTTGCAGCCACTGCCGGTGCAGTAATGGGGATATTATTTTTACCCTTTAGTTATTACTCCGGTTTTTATTTAGAACATAAATACAATCTCTCCAACCAAACGTTTTTTAAATGGGTGTGGGAAAATGTAAAAGGTTTGTTAGTCTCCGCCGTTATTGGTTTGCCTTTACTTTTGTTTTTCTTTTACGTGATAAATAGATACGGAATATGGTGGTGGTTACCGCTTGCCATTGGTTTATTTTTCTTCTCAGTTATTCTTGCCAGACTTGTTCCAATTATTATTCTTCCGATATTTTATAAAGTAACTCCACTTGAAAATGAAAGTCTTAGAGGTAAGATAGAAAATCTGGCTCATAAAGCTGGCATGAAAGTTCAAAACATTTATTCATTCAACATGAGCAAGAATACAAAGAAGGCAAATGCAGCATTTACTGGATTGGGCAAATCAAAACGAATATTGTTGGGAGATACATTACTTGATTCTTATACAGAAGATGAAGTTGAAACTGTTATTGCACATGAGCTTGGACATTATAAAAAGAAACATATAATAAAAAATTTATTGATTGGAACATTCTCCAGTTTTTTCACTCTTTATGTAATTGCAGCATTTTACAATTGGTCTTTGCCATGGTTCGGCTTTACCAGCATAAAGCAAATTGCCGCACTTCCTATTCTTTCTTTGTGGGGAATGTTCATTGGCTTGTTTCTCTCATCGCTTACAAATATTATCTCCCGAAAATTTGAGTATGAAGCCGATAAATATGCTGTTGTTTCAACTAACAAAGTCTCCTCTTTCATTTCAGTACTAGAGAAATTAACGGAGCAAAATCTGGGCGATAAAAATCCTCATCCTTTTGTTGAATGGTTTTTCTATAGTCATCCTTCAATTTCGAAAAGAATATCTGCTATTCAAAAATTTGCTCAAGAAAAGGGTTTGTTTTGAAAATATTCAATAGTAATCTTAAACAATGCTAATTTCAGTAATTAAAATATTACTTATAGCTCTTTGGACGTTCTTCTGTTCAATGATTGCATTTGCATTTTTAATTTTTGACAGAAGTTTAAGACTTTATTTTTGGTTATCTCATTTTTTTAGCGGAGGCATTCTTAAAATAAGTATGGTTAAAGTTGAAAAGTCGGGTCTTGATAATTTTGATCATGACAAACCATACATTTTTGTTTCAAATCATTCCAGCCAGTTTGATATTCCGGTTTTGCAGCATTCAATTCCTAATCGAATGGGGATGATATTCAAAAAAGAATTAGCAAAAATTCCTTTCTTTGGCTGGCAGCTAAAATGGGGACCCTATATTATGATTGATAGAAAAGACCCTGAAAGCGCTTTAAAAAGTATCGAAGAAGCAAAAGAAAAAATTGACAAGATTGGAATGTCCGTTGTTGTTTTTGCTGAAGGAACGAGAAGCCAAAATGGTAAGGTGCAGCCATTCAAGCGAGGAGCATTTTATTTAGCGAGCCGCAGCGGATTTCCAATTGTCCCGATTTCAATAAGTAAATCAATAAAAATAATGCCCAAAGGGAAGTTCCGGATTAAAGGCGGAACAGTTAAAATCCATTTTGATAAACCGATTCCTACTGATCAATTGATGAACAAGAAAGATGAACTTGCACTCATGGAAAAAGTAAGAAATGTTATCATTCAAAATATAGTTAATGATTAAATATGTCAGTTACAAGAAAAGAAATTGAACATATTGCTGAGCTTGCTCGTTTGCAATTGAAAGAAAATGAATTAGAAGAATACACGCTTCAGCTAAATAAGATTTTAGATTACGTAGAAAAGCTCAACGAATTGGATACAAAAAATGTTAAGCCGCTTTCACATCCGGTCGAAGGTGAAAATGTTTTTCGAGAAGATGAATTGAAACCTTCTGTTGATAGGGAAGAAGCACTAAAAAATGCTCCATCTAAGAATGATGAGTTTTTCAAAGTACCGAAAGTAATTGGAGGTGATTGAGAAAATTTTTTATGGTAATCAGAATTATTTCAGCAATTTTATTTATGCGATTCTTAAGATTCCGATTTCTTAGGTTAAATATTGGATTATAACCTCAAAAGTAGAAATGGGAACAGTATTATCTTAAATTGTTCAACCTTAGTAAAAAAAGATTTTGAAATATGTTAAACCTTATTACCTTATTATCCCGAACTCCAAATTTATCAGAAGAAAATTTAGCAACAATTATAGCTGAAAGTTCCAGACGATTTATCAATGAAAATTAATTATGTGTTGGAAAATTTGCATGGCAAGAATCTGCGTCAGCATTTTCTGTATCAAAGTCTGACCTAGATAGAGTCTGTAAGTATATACTCAATCAACCTCAACATCACAAAAAAATTAGTTTTGCAGAAGAATATGAGTCTGTTATTAAATTTTACGAGAAGACTTTACATTTAAAGAAAATAAGCTAATAAGGTTAAAGTACTTGTTGTCGGATAAAGTTACTAAGGTTAGAACAGTGAAGGATAAGTTCTGTGGATCTAAGAATTTTAGCATTGAATTAATTTAGAAATGTCGAATTTTATCAAATGATTGTTGGAATAATTCCTGCTCGATTTGCCTCAACCCGTTTGATGGGAAAACCTCTTGCCAGCATTGGCGGCAAACCAATGATTCAGCATACATATGAGAATTCTCTTAAATCGAAACTGCTGAACAAAGTTGTAGTTGCTGTTGATGACGAAAAAGTTGCTCAAGTGATAAAAGATTTTGGCGGCACAGCTATTATGACGTCTAAAGATATTTCGACAGGTTCCGATAGAATAGCAATTGCTGCAAAACAAATTGAAGATGTTAGGATTATTGTTAACATTCAGGGTGATGAACCATTTATTCATGGTGAAATGATTGATCAAGCAATTGAACCACTTCTATTTGATCTTTCAGTTCAAGTGACAACCTTAGCTAAAAGAATTGAATCCATTGATGATTTGAAATTACCCTCGATTACAAAAATAGTTTTCGACTATCAAAATTATGCAATGTACTTTTCGCGTTCGCCAATTCCTTTTGTGCGCGATGCAAGAACGAATTTAGAGAGAATAACCAAATTCGATATTTATAAACACATAGGTTTATACGCTTTTAGAAAAGAGGCTTTAGTAAAGTTTACTTCACTTGAACCAACTGATTTAGAGAAGGCCGAGAAACTTGAGCAATTACGGATGCTTGAAAATGGAATGAAGATAAAAGTAGTGGAAACTGAATATGAATCGCTCGCAGTTGATACACAGGAAGATTTGGAGCGCGCAAGAAATTATTATGCGCGTTACATAAAACCAAAGCTGAAGAAAAAATGAAAATTCCACCCAAACTCGGTCTTGCAAATTTACCAACGCCTATCCAAGAGATTTCATTTCGAGGAAAGAAATTCTTGGTAAAGAGAGATGATCTTACCGGGATGGAATTATCGGGTAATAAAGTAAGAAAGCTGGAATATATTTTAGCGCAAGCAAAGAAGGAAAAAGCTGAAATAGTTTTTACTTGTGGAGGAGAGCAATCCAATCATGCTCGGGCAACAGCAATTGCTGCTTCTAAAATCGGGATGAAATGTAAATTGTTTCTTTGGGGAAATAGTAAAACCGAAGTTGATGGAAATTTATTTTTAGATAAGCTAACCGGTTGCGAAATATCCTTTCTTAACAGAGTAGAATATTTGAGTGTTAATGAAATTATGTTTGAGGAAAGAAAAAAGCTGCTCAAGAAAGGCAAGAAAGTTTACGTTATACCAGAGGGTGGATCGACTACCTTGGGAATTTGGGGTTATATTACTTTCGTGCAGGAATTAAATAAGCAAATCGATCTGAAAAAAATCGATGGTATTGTAACTGCTGCCGGAAGCGGTGGAACGGCTGCCGGTCTTATACTCGGTTCTTCTTTATTGAAATTGGATTTGAAGATTTTCGCAGTTAATGTTTTATACTCTGAATCTGTAATAAAGAATAAAATCATTCAGCTTGTAGAGGCGGGAAATTTGGATTATCAATTAGGTGCGAAAATTTATGAGGATAACATGGTCATTCTGGACGGATATTCTAAAGAAGGGTATAAAAATATTTCAAAAGAAAAAGTGAAATTGGTTAAATCTTTCTTCCGCCAAACCGGAATATTGCTCGATCCGGCATACACCGGGAAAGCTTTCGCAGCTTTTAACGATAATTTCCTTGGCAAGAACATAGGAAAGGTAATATTCCTTCACACTGGAGGATTGTTCGGTATATTCGGTAAAAGAAAGGAATATTTAATTGCATAAACTCAACAAATCGTCCTTCATAAATAATAAATTGAAAAGTTGTCTTAATCCTTAATTAAAATTATTTTTGAGTATGAGTTGTATCTTTTGTGATATTGTAAGCGGAATCGGGAAAGCGGAAATTCTTTTCGAAGATGATTCTACTATTTCTTTTCTTGACATTCGTCCCCTCAACTTCGGGCATTCGCTTGTAATTCCTAAAAATCATTACAATAATTTTTATGACGTTGCTGATAAAGATCTTTCTTCTGTTATTAAAGCAACTCAGTTTTTAACGAACTGCATAAAAACCAGTCTGAATCCCGATGGCATAAATATAATTTCGAACAATGGAAGTTCTGCAGGGCAAACGATCTATCATTTTCATTTTCATATAATCCCAAGATTTAAAAACGATCATTTCACCTTTAGACCGCAATTCAAGGACTATTCAGAAGGATTGATGAAAGAATTCGCCGAAAAGATCCGTTCTGCAATAGATTCCTCTAAGGGGAAATAATATGGATAAAAGAATACGCGTTCTTGTTGCCAAAGCCGGTTTAGATGGACATGATAGAGGAGCGAAAGTAATAGCTGCCGCATTACGAGATGCAGGTATGGAAGTTATTTATACAGGGCTGCGTCAAACTCCCGAAATGATTGTTGAAGCCGCCCTACAGGAAGATGTTGATGTAATTGGAATTAGCATCTTATCCGGTGCGCATATGACCATTCTTCCTAAGATAAAAAAGCTTATGGATGAAAAAGGTTTGAACGATGTTCTCCTCACCGGCGGAGGAATTATTCCTGAGGAAGACATTAAAGCACTTAAAAAACTTGGTGTTGGAGAATTATTCACTCCTGGCGCTCGCACAACAGAAATCGCAGAGTACATAAAAACTTGGCGGAAGAAAAATCCGCGTATTTAAATCTCTACGGAATTTTATCGCAATTCAGAATTAATTTACCCTTCTTGATCTGATAATTATCCAATCGTCTAAGATTTGAAGTAAAACCAGCTAGAACTAACAAACGTAGGGAATGACCTCCCGGTCATTCCGCATAAAGGTACGCTAACAGCGGAACAATCGGGAGATTGTTCCCTACAAAGTTATTTCTTAAAATTTGGTATTCGGTAATTGATTATGTGGATAATTATTCGCAAATTTAATATAAATAAATCGACTCGGGGAATTGAGTATTTATAAACTTAATTTAAAGGAACAGTGATGAAGAAATCTATACTTTTTTTTATTGTGCCAGTCTTTCTTAGTTTAGTGATGACACATAATATTTATGCTAATGTTTATGCATCGCAGCTAAAAGTTAGCAACCCTGATGGTTCTCCTTTTGATGGAAGCTTTACCGACGGAACAGGTATTCAATTATCCTATATTCTTAATGACAGCACTTCGTCGGTAATAATTAAAATTAAAGATGCAACAGATAATTCCGTAATTGCTGAAATAGATGCCGGTTCGTTGGCAAGAGGATCGCATGCAATTATGTGGGATGGCAGCGGTACCGCATCCGGAAAAGTTTATGTTTATGAGGTTACTGCAACGCAGAATAATTATTCAAATACGGAATGGATTATGTTTTTTGATTCCGGTCCGGTAGCTATTTTTTCAAGAGGATTAGACGTAGTAACCAATATGTCCAATCCCTTATTTGGATTAATGTATGCACCAAATAACGGAGGACCATTAGGCAAAGGGATAACTATTTTCAATCCTGACGGCTCACAACATGATCCTTTCTTAGTTGCTCCAGCTGTAACTTCGGGAGGCACAATTAATTGGGGGACAAGCTCCGATGCTATGGTAAGCGGTGTTTTTGATGATCTGGGCAGATTTTACGTATCTTCCGTTCAATTGGGTGAGATTAGAAGACTGAATTTAGACTATACGATTACTACAATAATTGATAGTCTTACAAGTCCATTAGGTTTGTTTATTCAAGGAATCGGCACAGATAGAACAATCTATTACTGCACTGGTAATAAAGTTCTGCGTGCCAAAATCGGAGATGATGACACGTTTACTGGTACCCCAGAGGAAATAGGTGTTTTTGATTTAATCATTCCAAGATGCGTTGCATTAGACGATGAAGGAAATTTATATGTTAGTTTCAGAACTAATGCGATTGATTTAAACAGTCTCGGAGCGGGATTATTTAAATTTCCACTTAGCGGTTCCTTACCGGTTAATAATGCAAGTTCGGTTTGGGGAATTGATGAGCCAGAATCCCATAGAATTGCTAATTTAGAATTCGATTATGGGCAAGATAGAAATTCCAACACCGATGATATTCTTTATTATGCAACAAGAGCCGATGGCGGAAATAATGATGACGGTATTTGGAGAGTGGATGACATTAACTCTTCGTTTGCGGTACCCCTAAAGATTATTACTGAACTGGAGTTATATGGCGGTGATGACAATATTAATGCAAGATCAGGATTAGCATTGGATGCTGCCGGCAACCTAATTCTTTTCGAAAATGCTAACGAACACATTTTTTTTATTTCCCCTCCCGGTGAAGGTAGTGAAAACAGCTTTACGACAGTTTGCCCCGATAGTATTAAAACTTCAGGAGCAACATCGCTGGATGGGGAGATTAGTGGAACTTCCTCTTCATTCAAACTGAATCAAAATTACCCAAACCCATTTAACCCGTCTACAACAATTTCATTTCAACTAACTGAACCAATGGTTGTAAGCTTGAGCGTTTATAATTTATTGGGAGAGGAAGTATCGGTATTAATGAATAACGAGCTTAAATCTGCTGGATACCATAGCGTAGTTTTCCATGCCGATCAGCTTTCAAGTGGTGTTTATATTTATACTCTGAAAGTTGGCGATAACATTTTTATGAATAAGATGTCATTATTAAGATGAAAATGTGAATTTTAAAACGTAGGGAATGACCTCCTGATCATTCCTCAGAGAGGTACACTAATAACGGAACAACAAGAGGTTGTTCCCTACAAATTAAAATAAAATATTTTCTATTTTAAGTGCTTATTGCATTAAGAGCTTGATCAATATCCCAGATTATATCGTTGTAATTCTCTACGCCAATGGATAGGCGAACCATTTTTTCGGTTATTGAAAGCTCTTTTCTATGATTTTCTTCAACATCGCTGTGTGTCATTGTTGCGGGATGTTCAGCTAAGCTTTCGGTACCGCCAAGACTAACTGCAAGCTTTATTAATTTCAATGCATTTAAAAATTGGAATGCTTCTTTTTCTCCGCCGACTACATCGAATGAAATCATAGCACCGTTGCTCAAACATTGACGCTGTAAAATATCATATTGCTCTCCGGCTCTTTTTGTAAAATTACCGAGATAATAAACCTTTTCTACCTTTTGGTGACGATTCAAAAAATCGGCAACTTTCTCAGCATTAAATGCTTGAATATCCATTCGAGCTTTCAAAGTTTCTAAGCTTCGCAGTAAAAGCCAGCCTGTCCATGGTCCAGCCATGTTTCCGAGAAATGTCCTAAGCACTTTTACTCTTTGAATTAATTCTTTCGAACCAAGGCATGCGCCGGCAATTACATCGCTGTGCCCTCCAATATATTTTGTGGCAGAATACAAAACGAAATCCGCACCATGTTTTAAAGGATGCTGCCACAATGGTCCCATATAAGTGTTATCAACTGCAAGATAAACTTCTTTCTCGGAAGTCGAAAAATGCTTTGCAATTTCCTTACTGCACTTAATATCGATTAAATCGTTTGTGGGATTTGCAGGCGTTTCAATGTAAACCATTGCGAGTTTATCTGCCATGCCGGTTGCTTTAACAATATCGATTACTTCATCACGCTTTTGTCCTACCTTGAAAGCTGCAACGTGAATTCCGAATTTCGGAAGAATTTTTGTTACGAAGTGATCTGTCCCGCCGTAAACCGGTGAACTGATCAGCAATAAATCTCCGGGTTTAAGAAACTCAAGCAAGACAGTTGTAATTGCCGACATACCGCTTTCAAACACTGCACAATCTTCAGCTTCATCCCAGAGTGTAAGTCGGTTTTCAAGAATCTCAAGATCGGGATTGTTAATTCTGCTGTAAATCAATCCAATCTCTTCGCCTATTTTTTTCTGACGATGTCCATAAGCAATTTCGAAGAATGCTTTACCTTCTTCAGCAGTCTTAAACACAAAGGTTGATGTCTGGAAAATCGGGCTTTTAATTGCGCCTTCAGATAGCGCCGGTTTATATCCGTAGGACATCATTAAACTTTCGGGTTTCATTTTATTTTTCATTTTATATATGCTTTTTTATCAAGAATTTATTTAAGTAAAATATTTAATAAATTTTAATTATATTTTATAAAAAAAATAATTGGAAAAATTCAATTGAGAAATAATTTTTTTCAATTATATCCACAGCGATTTATTTTATATTTTCATTAATATAATATATGATTAGTTATATCCCTTTTCCGTTCAAGAAAAAGATGAAAAATTTATAGACCTAATATTATTTCACCCAATTTTCCATATCCCTTTTATACAAATTATCTAATAAACTTCGGATAAATTCTGCTTTAATAACTATTGCAAATAATACTCTTTGATTTTCCAACAAAGGTTGGGCACTTACAATTCCAACCAGCTTATCATCTTGTATGACGGGGCTTCCACTATTACCAGGATATACACTCATATCACATAAAAAGTAATTCAAGATCCTATTTAACATGGCAACCTTTCCAAATGAAAAAGTTGGCTCCGATGCGAACCAAGATTCCCAATTTGAATTCAATATCCTCCTATCTATTAATTTTCTTCGATCTAGCAAAACTGATGTTACTGATGGAAATCCAATTGAATAGATATCGCTTCCTTCTGAGGTTGGCTGATCGATTATTTTTTCTGAAGATATAGGTTCAAAACCTAAATCTAATATAGTTTTTGCAAATAATTTATGAAAAGGAGAATTTAATGATATTACAGCTAGGTCAATATCTTTTTCAGAGAATCGATAAAATTCACTACCACCAGCATCTAAATTCATTAGAAAATTCATTCCGATTAATTGATCTTTATTTATAATTTCATAAAGCAAGGTACTCGATAAATCATTCCAAATATGTGATGGTCGCTTTTCTCAAGCTCAGCCCTTAAGGCATCGTTCACTACATGTCTGGCAGTTATGAGATAAAGTAAACCTTTGTGCTCTATAAATAAAGCAGTACCATGATATCTTTTATCTCGTTCCATAAATTCTACAGGATTTATTTCCCCTCGTTTAATATTTTCTCTAAATTTCTCCAATTTACTATCTGTTGCACATTCTATGTGAATTACTGATTTTTTCCATCTTTGGAATACTTCTGAGGAATCTTGAGGGAAAGTGTAAAAAAATGATATGTTTAACACCGTAACTAAAAGAAAACTCCTTATTCTCATTTTAATTCCTTTGAATTACTTGCTAAATTGGGTCTTAATTTCAATAAACCAAAATTGATTGGCTTGTTCAAATTTTTATTTTGATATTAATTAATACTAACAAAAAATTAATCATAAAAAAAGCCGCTCTTAAAGGCGGCTTTCTAAGTGTTACTATTAATTATATAAAATGTTTTTCCCGGCTTCATGTTACCTTAAATAAAAATTAGAATTTATAAAACATTCGGAAGGTATGCTTTTGAAATTGTATATAATGGTTTTCAGCACAAAAGAAGTTCGAACCTTTTATGATATGTTAGGCGACGTAAAACCTCTTTTCTCATTTTACTCCTTTCCTACAGGCATTATGTATAAGGGCTGTTCTTTATCCCCTATATTCATTATCTTTTTTACTTCCTCATTATCAAAAGCCCCGATAACCACTGTCCCAAGATTTAACGAAACTGCTTGCAGATAAATGTTTTGAGCGGCATGACCAACCTCTATATGAACGTATCTTATACCCCTTTCTCCATATTTTCCGGTTGTCCGTTCATAAACTGCCGAAAATACTATGGCTGCGGCAGCATCTTTAACCGAAGGCTGGTCTAAGGCAGCATTACATAGTTCAGTTCTTTTATCTCCTTCTACAATCATCGCCAGTTCGTGCTTATGAGGCTTATACTTATAAATTCCATTGGGAAGATCGTTCACATTTCCAGCAACAACATAAAGCTCAAGTGGATAGAGGGCTCCTGCAGAGGGAGCTGTCCTGAAGCCTCTTGGGCCTGTAATTCCTTGCGCAGCCCAGAGAAGTTGAGAGACTTCGGTAAGCGTCAGTGACTCATCTTTATACACTCTGACCGATCTTCTTTCGAGCAAAGCCTGTTCGACCGAAGTTTTGCTATTATATTTCGGCTCAGGTAGTTTTATTTTTTCATTGATGGGTTCCATAGGTTCACGTTCGTTTACCTTTAGTTGCTGTAACATAAAAAACCCTCCAATTCCTACACCCATCAATACTATGACTATCATTACGATATGTATTTTTTTCATAACATCACCGTTTTAGATTTATGTCGCCTAACGGTTCGCGGGCTGCCGCAGTGCGGTTTTCGGAGCGCGTTCGTGTCACCCGACATGAACGGTGCTAAAAAATGCGCACTTCAAATAGACTACTGTCGCCCGCATTGTCGGCAGCCCGTTGTTAGCAGCCGTTGTTTTTTATTTTTCGTTTATTAAATACAGTCGGTTGTCGTCCACTTTGTAATGCATTGGTGCTACTGTTATTTTCGGATACCTTAATCGCAGTCGTTTTGCTTCACTGATTACAAAGTCAATTTCGTTTCCTATTTCAAATATCGGTGCAAAGTGCATAAAATGTTCTTCCGCCCATTCTCTGTCCCAGCCCGCTTTGTTCACAAGTCCGTTAATGAATTGATCTTTGCGGGAAATGAGATTTACCATTCCGCAGTTGTTGTGTCCGATGAGAGCAATGTGTTGAATGTCTCCGATTGCTATTGCATAAGATACTTTAAATTCGCTGTATCTCAAATTTGCTCCGCCCGCTCGAATAATAAAAGCAAAGTTATCAGGAATGTGCAAATGCTTTCTATTATCCATACACATCCCGATCAGCAGTTGTGCTTTCTCATAGGTATCAAATGGTTTACCGAGATTATGGTATTCCAAAAGCAGTCCAATTGGTGTACGGTGGTATTCTGGGAAAATGTCTTCGGCGGTTGATATGGTTGTTAATCTGTTCATATGATTGTTTTCATTCTGTTGATATAGCGGTGGTAACGGTTTGCGGTTTGCTGTCAGGCGGGGATTTACGAGCACTTAACTGTCCCACCGCACAAAAGCCGAAACGAAGATATAAACTTTCAAATTTATTCGTCAGCCCCGTTTGCAGCAAGCCGATGTTAGCGGTTTGTGCTTTTTCATTCACCTATTTGTCTTTTTAACCAATCTCTCATTTGCTCAAAAGTTCTCCATTGTTGTCTCAAATAATTGTCCAAGTTTGTTACCGTTCTATTTATGTCAAGCCAACTCTAATTTCCGAACTCGTAGATGATGTGCGGAAAGTAGCGGTGCGTTGGGTATAGTTCTAACCGGCAGATGTTTTTCGTTTGACAAAATTAACATAGATGGAAGCCATTAAAGCGAGAGAGAAAAAAATTACGGTTAAAGCATCCGCTGCATGGGAGGAAATTTCTATGCTGGCAATTTTATTCAGCAGGTAGGGAATGTAGGAAGCCGGCAAATCGTGATGCCCCAGTTTTTTTAATACTTTCCAGTGCCAATCGGTGAGGGGGCAATATCCGATGCCATACCATATTCCCAGCACGAACCAAGAAAATGCAGTGAGTGAAAGAGAAACAAGGTTGGCTTTTTTTGTCATATTCCACATCCAGCCAAAAAGAATGAACACAATCAGTGCGGAATGAAAAACAAGAAAAAAATTATCTGCAAGTTCATACATAGTTATACTAAAACATCTTGAATTTTCGAAAAGATAATTTGATGATTGTCTGTCGTGATTTTTTTTCTAAAAGTCAACGCGGGACTGTCCCGCGCAAAAATGTTTGTTTGTTGTAGTAACTGTCGTGTTGCAAGTCAGTCCGAAAATGGCAAAGAAAGGACAGTCCCCCGATGACTTTACAAATGTCTTGTCCGATGTCGTCAAGCATAACCGATAACGTTCGAGCAACCACGCCGTTGCTTTTGGCGCTACAATAGATTCATTCTCTCGCGCCAAAAGCAATGGAGTGAGCACAACTATCTTCATATATAAAGAGCGAACGTCGTGGTTGCGATTGTTAGCTGGCATTTGCCAGGATTACTTCATTACACCGAGTTGCCGCAGAAATGTGGCCAGATCCCAGTAAATGGCTTCCCTTTTGATCTTGCGGTCCATGAGTTCTGCAACGGCGGAACCTCGTACTGAAAAACTCTTTCCAGTGGCCGGGAAGTCTGGAGCGTCGCCCGTGTGCGTGCCCGTCATGACCCATTCGCAGCCGAGCCAATTGCCGGAAACGAAAAGCGACGTGACTTCCAGTTTGAAATCAGGAATTGCCGCAAAGCTCATCTTGGCCCAAGCTTTCACCTCATCCTTTCCGCGATACACTTGACCCCGCGCAAGATTCTCGTACACGCAGTCGTCTGTGAAATAAGATGCCATTTTCTCGACGTCGTGAGTCGACCAAGTTGTAATGTAATCGGTGTACATCTGCTTTGCATCGGCTTCTCGATCCCTTTCGGTGCAACAGCCGATGACACCGCTCAATACAATGGCGGTGAGAAAAAGTGCTACTGTTCTAATCATATCAATCTCCTTTTATGATGTGAAAGGGATATTGTTGCAAATGCCAGCTAACATTTGTAACAACGACATATGTCGTTGTTATTTCTTTTAGTTTATTATTCAATTAATATAGTCTTTTCTAAATTTTTCCCTGAATTTATCTCTTTTACAATAAAATCCAGAGGGCTTTTAATTTTTCCAATGATTTGCTTACTTACGTGAGTATATATTTCTGTCGTCTTTGAACTTTCGTGACCGAGCAATTCCTGAATATACCGTAAATCAGTACCATGTTCCAAAAGGTGTGTTGCAAATGAATGCCTCAATGTGTGCATGGAAACAGGTTTTGTAATTCCTGCTTGCCGAACCGAACGCTCAAACACATGTTGTATACTTCGTGCGGCTAAATGATAATTCGGTTTTGCACCCGGAAATAACCAGCCGGATTTTCTAAGATTGTATTCCTTCCAGTATCGGTGCAGTGTTTCTTTGAGTGATACCGGCAGTAATGTATAACGGTCTTTCTTTCCTTTCGCCCCACGAATATGAATCATGTTACGATCAATATCAAAGTCTTCTACCTTCAAACTCACAACCTCACTCACCCGCAATCCGCTTGCATAGGCAAGCATCAACATTGTCCGGTGTTTTAAATTCGATACCGCGTTAAAAATTCTTACCACTTCTTCCTCATTCAGAACATCCGGTAACTTATGCTCTTTCATCGGTCGCGGAAGTTTACTGATGACGAACGACGTATTATATAACTCAACGTACAAAAATCGGAGAGCGTTAAATACCTGGTTCACTGTTCCCGCCGCCAGTTTCTTTTCTTCAATCAAGTACAGAAGATATTTCCGTATCTCTTCTTCATTTATCTGGCGCGGATGCTTTGGTGAAAAATATTTAACAAACGATCGTTTACCCCGTGAGATAATTTTTTATTCTATTTTTAATATATCTTTTACCCCATGCGGTCTTGAGATATTTTTCACGGGTGGTTGCATCTTGTTGATTTAAGCAACCTTCCCAATATACAAGTATAAAAGGAACTCTATTTTTTGTCGATGTAACCATTCCATTGTTATGTTCTTTTACTCTCTTGTTTAGATCTGAGGTATACCCAACGTAATACTTATTATCCTTTAATGAGCGTAAGACATATATGTAGAAGAAATTTTTCATATCCTATCTCACGGGGTGAAGACAACTTAAATATGATTTAATCGTTTTATGACTATAGTTTCGTAGGCGAAGTTCCTGCCTCACTTTTTCATAAAACCCGGTTTTATGATTTGTCTCGACCTTCATTTCCTGACTTGTGCAAGGAAGAAAAAGGTGGTAGAAAACATGTGAATTTTGGTTAAAATCGTTAAATTTAATTCGCTTTGTCATACTAAGAGACAATTTCAGTCATGTTTCACATTCGCACTTCAAAAACCGGATCAGGAAAAACTGCTGTTCAAATCCTTCGATACGAGAAACGTAAATTAGTCATAGTTAAACATATAGGGAGTGCTAATAATAGAAAAGAAGTTCAGAGATTAAAACATAATGCAAATAACTGGATTGAAGAAACAACCAGACAACAATCATTATTTCCACAAGCAGTGGAATTGCCGGTAGTACAACTGAATCAACTTCAATATGTAGGATTCCGATACGGACTGCTGTATGAAAGTCTATATGAAGTGTTTAAGCGCTTTAACTTTCATTGGTTGCGTAATAAGCTTTTGCTGGATTTAGTCATTGCACGAATAGCACAGCCTTCTTCAAAATTACGGTCAATAGAATTTCTCAAAGAGTTTTTTGGAGTTGAGCATGGGCGGCGAGAGTTGTATCGCCAGATACCGATAATTCTCAAGACAAGAAATACGATCGAATCCAGGATTCTGGAGATTGCAAAGAAAGAATTTGCATTTAATTTTTCTGTGGTTTTTTATGATGTAACGACATTATACTTTGAAAGTTTTCAGGAAGACGAGCTACGGCGGAGTGGATTTTCAAAAGATAACAAATTTACTCAGCCACAAATCCTTCTTGGGCTGTTGGTAAGTGGTGAAGGTTTTCCAGTAGGGTATCAAATCTTTGAAGGGAAGAAATTTGAGGGGCATACTTTAATCCCCATAATATTGAGATTTAAGCGTAAGCATAAGATAGAAAGACTAACGGTAGTTGCAGATGCTGCAATGATAAGTATTGAAAACATTAAGGCATTAACTAAAGTCCATCTTAATTATATTGTTGGAGCCAGGGCAGCTAATCTGCCAATGAAAACCATTGAAGAAGTCAGTAGAAGAATTTCGGGTCATGATGGTGCAACAATTAGGATGCAAACAAACTATGGTGATCTGATTTGTGAATTTTCACAGAAGCGACATACTAAAGACAAGCGGGAAATGGAAAAGCAAATTACAAAGGCAGAAAAACTTTTGAAAAATCCCGGCAACATCAAACGGACAAAGTTTATTAGTTCTGAAGGACAAGTCTATAGACTTAACGCTTCATTAATAGAGAAGACTAAATCGCTGCTTGGCATTAAAGGTTACTACACAAATCTCACAACTCCGGAAGTAAATGATCAGACAGTTATTGAGCATTATCATAACCTTTGGCATGTTGAACAGGCATTTCGCATTTCGAAAAGTGATTTGCTAATTCGCCCGATGTTTCACTTTAAACAGCAGATGATTGAAACGCATATTCTTATCTGCTTCATGGCATTGGCAGTGTGCAAGTACATGGAATTGAAAACAGACAGGTCAATCAAGTCGAACTTGAAACTATTAAAAAGTGTTACTGATGCCAAGTTAGTAAGATAAAGACTATGATTAAGATTAAGAGATTTTTCCCTTTATAACAGCGTAACGTGAGTTATTAGTAAAATTAGAACAACCCGTTTTCATTAATAATATTTTTCGGAACGGGCTGCCCAAAGTCCCATAATTCCACGATCTTATCAGCTTCGAAACGGAAAATATGAATTACTGCTGCTCCGAGTTCTTGAGGATTTTGTCTTATGTGAGAATGAACAGCAGCCAAATCGCCATCTTCTAATGCACGCTTAATTTCAAAAATTTTATTTGGATTTTCCTTTGCACTTTCTTCCATCGCTAACATTAAAGTCTCGGCATCGCCTTTAAAGTAAGCATTGTGGTGTTTGAATTTATTATCTGCAAATTTAACAAATGCTTCTTGTGATTTTCCTTTTGCACATAGAATTAAAAATTCCGTTGCAATTTCCTTCTTTGATTTCTGTATCATTTACTTTGCTCCTTAAATGCCAAGTTATTTTATTAAGTATTCTTTTTATCTTTGATAATTAAGTAATGTTATTCCGCAGTCAAATCTTTTAGCAACCATGAGCTTAAGACTTGGTTTTGCTTCTAATTTCGAAAAGATGCTCAATCCATTACCTATAGCGGCTGGATTGACGAACAGATAATATTCATCAATAAGGTTATTCTTTATCAAATTAGAGACAAAAGCAGCCCCGCCGTAAACAATAATGTCTTTGCCGGTTCCATTTTTTAATCTTGCTATTTCATCAGCAAGATTATCTTTTGCTAACTCCGTATTTGCCCAAGCAGATTTATCGAGAGTTTTTGTAAAAACAATTTTGCGATAATCCACCATAATTTTTGCAAATTCAAAATCAGGATTTTGGGGATTAGCCATCACATTTGTCCAATGTGAAATAAAACCATCTGTCATTTTTCTTCCAAGAAGAATTGTATCAACCGTTTGGGTAAGATGACTAACATAATCTTTTAATTCCTCATCCCAATTCCATGTCATCCAATTCATTTCACCGTTGGGACCTGCAACGAATCCATCAATCGACATTTGTACTTGCAGTTTTAGTTTGCGATTCATTTTTTTCTTTCGGTTAAATTAAATCGTAAGTACATAAATTAATACCGCAATTATAGATTTTTGAGCTTTTTAATTTTAGCTGTAAGTGATTATTTAATTTATCAAAGATCGGTACTCCATTACCAAGCGCAATCGGATTTACAAAAAGATGAAATTCATCAATCAAACCTTCTTTAATTAATTCTGAAACAAAAGAACTCCCGCCATAAACAATCATATCTTTTCCACTCTGGTTTTTTAGTTTTTTGATTTCTTCTACGAGAATTCCTTTTGCAAGTTCAGTATTATTCCATTCAGATTTATCAAGCGTTTTTGTGAAAACTATTTTTTTGACGCCTACTATTCTTTGAGCAAATCCATACATCGGATCATCTGGCCTTGTAAATGTTCGCTGCCAGAAGGGAATATAATCAATCGCCAATTTTCTGCCGATAATAATTGTATCAATGGAATCCAGCAATTCCAGTACATCTTGATAAATTTCATCTAATGCCAAAGTCACCCAGGATTGATCGTCATTTGGTCCGGTTGAAACAAATCCATCAATACTCATTTGCATTTGCAATTTTAATTTTTCCCGGGTACTGCTCGATTTCGTTTCATTAACCATTTTAAGATAACCTTTTACGAGATTCATAGTTCCTTTTTTTCTGCCAGCTCTTTAAGTTTTTGCAAAGCCTTGGGCCACATGTTCTTAAACATATCCTCATAATCTTCTGCAGAATCCATTTCCACCAGCAATTCCGTCACTCCATTATTTTCTTTGAAGGTATAGTTTTCAAGTGCGCCTGCCCATGCTTTCACCGCTTCGCTTGTAGTGTCTTCTTTTCCATCCAGCAGAGTACCTTTGTGCTCGATCGAGATGAACTCATATTTACGATTTTCTTTTATTCGGCTTACCATGCCATCCATTTTGCCGGATTTGCCAGGTGCAAGGAAAAGTATTTTGCTTCCTCTTTCCCAGTTACCAATATAATGTGAACCGGGGGCGAATACTGCCGTCCATGCTTGATATGAATTTCGGTTCAGCATTGTGCTCCAAACCTTTTCTTTAGGTGCTCTAATACTGATTGAGAAATTAAGTCTGTTCATAATTTTAAAGTTTAGTTTTAATATTAAATACTTATAGCGGCTTTCTCGAGGTCAGCTATTATAATCTTTTTCATTTGAAGCATTGCTTGCATAACCCTCTGTGCTTTTGCATGATTCGGATCTCTTAACAAATCGATTAAAATAGTCGGAACAATTTGCCATGAAATACCAAATTTATCTTTCAACCATGCACATTGACTTTCTGATCCTCCCTCTGTGAGCTTATTCCAGTAGTAATCAACTTCAACCTGATCTTTACAATTTACAACAAATGATATTGCTTCATTAAAACCAAATGGATGATCCATCGAACTGTCAATTACCATGAACACATGACCATTTAAAGTGAACTGAGCATGTTTAACAGTACCCTCGGGTTCAGCTTCACCAGCGGCATATTTTAAAATTCCAGTAATACTTGAATCTTTGAAAACCGAGGTATAGAACTGAACTGCTTCCTCTGCTCTGCCGCGCTGCATACCAACAAAAAGTAATGAAGGAGTAATTATCTGACCAACTTCCTTTTTGTTTCCAAGGAATATCTGCCACGAAAGTCCAAACTTATCCTGAACCCAACCATACTTTTCACTCCAGTCATATTTTTGAATATCCATCAAAACACTGCCGCCTTCGGAAAGTTTTTCCCAGAGCCTGTCAACCTCAGAAACTGTTTCGCAGCTTACAAAAAATGAAATCGATGGATTGATCTTGAAGTAAGGTCCACCATTGAGCGCAGTAAATATTTGTCCTTCAAGTTGAAATCCAATCGTCATTGCCGAGCCAGCCAGCCTTCCAGATACTTTCGCGCTTTCCTCATCATAACGGGTTATCTTTAATATCTTCGAGTTGTTAAAAATGGAAACATAAAAATCAACTGCTTCTTCAGCATTGTTATCGAACCATAAAAATGGAGTCATTTTTTGCATAAAAATTTCTTTCTTAAATTATTTTCGCAATTCAGATTGTATGATATTTAAATAGAAAATTTAATATAGGTTTTAGATGCTGGCAAAATTAAAATTCCAATGTTTGTACCTATTTATCCATTGGCTAACGGATAAACAGATGCATCTCTCCATCTTGTGTATGGTGAGTTATTAAGTCAATTCAATCACATTACTTTCAGATTTATTTAGTAAATCCTTCGGGGATTAAATTAACTGATCCCGAAATTATTTCTGTACTATTTTCAGCTTGTTCTAATTCCTGTTTTGCCGGACTTGTAAATCGAGCAAGCAGCGTATAAACAATAGGGATAATTACCAGGGTTAGGAATGTTGAAAAGAGCATTCCGCCAACAACAGCCAAACCTAATGGACGTCGAGATTCGGCACCGGCACCTAAACCAATAGCAATTGGTAAAATTCCAAAAATAGTCGCGAATGATGTCATCAAAATTGGTCTAAGACGAATGGTTGCTGCATTTACTACCGCATCAATAAATGAAAAGCCTTGTGCCCGTTGCTGATTTGCAAATTCAACAATTAATATTGAATTTTTGGTAACAAGACCAACGAGCATTATCAAGCCGATTTGAGAATAAATATTTAAGCTTTGTCCAAAAATAAAAAGTGTTAACAAAGCTCCAAAAACAGCAAGCGGTACAGAAAGCAAAATGGTAAATGGATGTATGAAGCTTTCAAACTGAGCTGATAGTACCAGGTAAATAAATATGATTGCGAGGATAAACATAAAATATAACGCAGAGCTTGAAGATTTATATTCTAATGATTGTCCGGCATACTCATGCTTAATATTAGCAGGCAGCTTTTCCTGTGCAATCCTGTCAAGATCATCCAAAGCTTGCCCAAGAGTAACACCAGGCGCAAGATTGGCAGATAGTGTTGCTGACCGAATACGGTTATAGTGATTTAATTCCTTAGGAGCAACAGTTGTTTTAACTTTTACAACATTGGCAAGCTGCACTAAGCCGCCCCTACTTCGGATATAGATATTCTGAATTGCATCGGGCGATGAACGGTATTCGGGTTTCATCTGCAAAACCACATCGTACTGTTTGGTGCCGCGCTTGAAATCGGTAACCTTTCTTCCACCCAGTAATGTTTCAAGTGTAGAGCCGATATCGGTTACAGATACTCCTAAATGAGAAGCCCGTTCGCGATCAATATCAACATCAAGCTGAGGTTTATTCAACCGCAGATCGCTGTCCATATTAATCAAATATCCTAATTTTGATGCTTCACCCATCATTAAACCCATGGATTTGTTAAGCTCATCGTAGGTGTCTGCCTGGAGCACATATTCAACAGAGCTTGAACCAAAATTAGCACCTAAACTTGGCGGATTGATTACGAATGCTAAAACTCCCGGTATTGATATGAGCTGTGCAAAAAGCTCTTGTACGATCTGTTGCTGAGACTTATCACGCTCGCTTCGGGGCTTCAAGTTTAAAAACATAAAACTGTTGGTAACACTCCCAGGACCGCCAAAACTTAATCCTGTTGCAGTAAAAAGTCCTTCAAGTTCAGGAAGTTTCAACAAAAGATTTTCTATTTCTCTAACATACCTGTCAGTATATTCCAAAGTGGCTCCTTCAGGAGCAATTACAATTCCGAAGCTGACTCCGCGGTCTTCAACCGGCACAAGCTCACTTGGTAAAAGATTAAATAGAAAAACTCCAAGAATCACCACGCCGACACCTCCTGAAATTAATAGCAGCCTGTGGCGTAAAGTCCATCTAAGTGTACTTTCATAAATAAAATTTAACCAATTGAAGAAAGCATCGAATGATCTGGAAGCCCAGCTTTTGCTCGTCCCATGTAAAGGTCGTAGAATTAGAGAAGAAATCATGGGCGTTAATGTTAGTGCAACGAAACCGGAAATTAAAACGGCTACCGCAACAGCGATTCCAAATTCATTAAATAATCTTCCAACATTACCTGAAAGAAATGCAAGAGGAATGAACACTGCGACGAGTGAAATTGTGGTAGAAATAATTGCGAAGCCGATTTCTTTACTGCCATCAAGTGAAGCCTGCCAACGGCTTTTGCCCATTTCCATATGCCGGTAAATGTTTTCAAGTACAACAATCGCATCATCAACTACTAAACCGATTGCTAAAACAAAGCCAAGGAGTGTAAGAATATTAATTGTAAATCCTGCAAAGTAAACTGCTGCCAAAGCTCCGATAATTGAAATAGGTATAGCTAATGAAGGGATAATTGTTGCACGAAAACTTTTTAAGAACGCCAGCACTACAAGCACAACCAGAACAAGAGCGATCATTAAAGTTTGCTGCACTTCGGAAATTGATTCATTAATAAATTCAGAACTATCAAAAGCCACCTCTAATTTCATTCCTTCAGGCAATAGCTTGGCTAATTCGGGCAATGACTTTTTGATTTCGGCAGCAACATCTACAGTGCTTGCTTTAGATTGTTTAACGATTCCTAATCCTACAGCCAGTTGACTGTTCCATCGTGCAAGTGTTCGTTCATCTTCTGCCCCGACATTAACATCTGCAACATCTCTCAAACGAATCACAGCGTCACCCTTTTGAGAAATAATAATCGAACCAAATTCTTCCGGTTTAGAAAGCTCTCCGCGTGTACGAACAGCAAATTCACGCTGTACACCTTCAACTCTTCCTCCGGGTATTTCTGCATTTTCACTTCTAACTGCCGCTTCAATGTCCTGCGAAGTTAAACCATGTGCAGCCAACCGAAGAGGATCTATCCACACACGCATGGCATATCTCCGCTCACCACCAATTATTACAGATCCAACACCGGGCAGACGCTGTATTTTTTCTTTTAGCACACGGTCTGCAAAATCCGATAATTCTAACCCGGAATGATGCTGACTTGAAAGTGCTAGCCAGACAATAGCCTGCGCATTTGCATCAACTTTTGAAATTATGGGATCATCTATTTCTTGCGGCAGAGCACCGCGAACACGGGAAACTCTATCCCTCGCATCATTGGCTGCTTCATTAACATCGCGGTTCAATTCAAATTCAATAGTTATAACCGAACCACCTTCGCGGCTTGATGAAGTAATGGTTTTTACTCCTTCGAGTGTAGCAAATTGTTCTTCAAGTACATCGGTTATTTCTGTTTCAACAACATTTGAACTGGCTCCTCGATATATGGTTACTACCGAGATAATGGGTGGGTCAATGTCGGGATATTCCCTAACAGGAAGCTGAGTAAAAGAAATAATTCCGAACAGAAGAATTGCTAAACTCATTACGGTTGCAAAAACAGGACGGCGAATGGATATGTCACTAAGTTTCATCTTAAAAACTCCTAAATAAAACGATATTACTTTTCAAAAATTATTTTTTGAATTAATTAATTTCTTATTAACCTGTCCTACGCAAAAGTGAAGAATACAAACCCAGTTCCCAACGCATAGTACTAAAAATTAAAGGAACGGGGTTTGTTTGCTGATTATTATCTTTACCATGCGTAACGGATAAATTAATTCATAAAATTATTGCTGCATCGATTTTACATGGTCAGAGTTTATGGGCATAACTTTCGCCCCGTCAAAAAGTTTTTGATGCCCGGTTCTCACCACTTGCATTCCGTTCTCTAATCCATTTACTACTTCAACAATCTCAGAAGTCTGCAAACCAAGAGTAATAGGAGTTGCCGCAACACTGCTGTCATTTTTTACAACAAAAACAAAAGATTGATTTCCATTTGCAAATACTGCCTCATTCGGAATTGTTAACGCATTTGGTCTTTTGTTTAACACGGCAGATACATTTGCAGACATACCGGGCCGAAACTTTTGTCCCGGATTTTGAACACGCGCTACAATATTAACATTACGAGTTTCGGAATCTAATATTGGTTCAATGGCTATAATTCTTCCTTTAACTTCATGCCCGGGAAAAACGGAAGAAGAGATTGTTACTTCTGCGTGTCTTTTAAGTTGTGAAAGAAAACGTTCGGACGCGGAAAATCCCACACGAATTTCATTAAGATTTGCTAATTCAGTTATTTGTTGTCCTATCCGTAAAAAAGCACCGACACTTACCTTGCGAGTTCCAATACTTCCGTTAAAAGGTGCCAGTATACGGGCTTTTGCTAATCGCGCTTTTGCAAGTTCATAATTTGCTTCTGCAACTTTTAAGCGGGCTAATGCATCATCCAAATCCTGTGGTGTTCCGGCATTTTGTTCAACAATTGATTTGATACGATTGTAAGATGTTTTGCTCTGATCGTATAATGCTTCAGTTCGATTTACTTCCGCGGAAAGTTGTGAGTCGTCGAGCTGTGCAATAAGATCGCCTTTTTTAATGAAGCTGCCTTCTTCAAAAGGAAGGCTTTGAACCGAAGCATCTATTTCCGAAACGATAGTTACGCCTTCAATTGCTTCTATTGTTCCAACCACCTCAAATTTATCTATGACATCCTGTGCTTTTACATCCGCTGTCTCAACCGGTGTGGGCGGTAATGTGAAACCGCCTGTGGATGCATTTTGTTCTGAACAGCCATAATAAATCAGGGCAAATGCTGCGGCTAAAAAATAAATCATCCGATTGTTCTTTGATTTGAATTTGATCAACATAAATTTTTTCCTTTCTTAAACTTTATCAAACCTGTTTCTATTGTAATTCTCTTGAAGGATAGTAACCGGATGTTAATTGCTTTAATTCGGCGGCAGCTTTTACGGTTTTAACTAGAGCATCTGAATAGCGCAGCTGTGCAACAGCAAAATCTTCACTTAACCGCACAAGCTCAAAAGCCGATAAACGTCTGTTCTGAAACTCAATCATTCCAATTCTTACTTGTTCTTGTGCCGCATCAACACCATCGCGGGAAGCTTTTAAGCGCTCATTACCGTGTAAAAGTTCACGGTATGATGTTCGAACTTGCTGTTCCAATAACCGGGATAATTCGATATAGCCCTGCTTTGCATTTAATGAACCGGCTTCCAAACGGTCCTTCTCTCCCAATCCCTTTCTAAGTCCTATTGGAAGGCTTATTTCTACACCAACACTCCATCCAGAAAATTTACGTTTAAAAACTTGTGAGAGTACATCTCCAATACTTCCACTTGTTGATGAGCGAAGAGTATCGCCGCCGAAAATAACATTCTGCGAAGTTCCGCCTAAACCACTGCTGGTAAGTCCACCAACAAAATCGACTTGAGGAAGCGCTTGCCAGGTTGCCGCATCTACCAATACATTGGCTGCCTCAATATTTTTTTGTGCCGCTTGAATTTCAAGATTACTATTTAATGTTTGCTCGATAAGCTCTTCGAGCGGTACAATGGGAAAATTGCTCGGAGGTTCATCAACTGTTAAAAACTTTGAATTACCTTTTTCCGGTCTTCTACCGGTTAGAACTGCAACTTGATCAGATTGAGCATCAAGCTGCTCATCTCTGTCAATTAAAAGTAATTTTTGTTGAGCCCAAAACGTTCTAGCATTTGCAACCTGATTAGGACCGACAAGTCCGACTTTCTCGCGAAGCTGTGCTACTTTTAACACCGCTTCTGCCCGTTCAAGGGTGAGCTTTTGAACTGCATAATTGCGTTCAGCCATGTATAAGTTCCAATATGCCTGTTCGATTTTTGAATTTGCTCTTAGTACTTCTTGATCATATTGTGCTTTAGAAGATTCAACAATTAACTCGGCTTGGTTCAAATCTCTGCGTGCTGATGATGTAAATCCGGATAGTAAGGGTTGACGAAGTGAAATGAATCCAAAGGCATCATATTCAGGATTCAAAAAAGCAAATTGGGAATTTGTTTTTAATTTTGTTGAGTTTAGCGATAGCTCCAGCTTTGTTCCTATCGGAAGATTTAATCGCAGGCCTGTTTTTGTTTCGGTTTGTTGAGTGGAGAGAACAGGCGCACCGGCAAAAAACGATGCTGAAGGTATTTTTTGATCTTCGTAATTAAAGCTCAAGAAAAATTCGGGATCAAAGGTTCCCCTTTCCCTGCGCAAGGTTCCAAGTGAAGCCAAATAAACTGCCTCAGCCTGTTTGACGGAAGTAGAATTTTCTAAAGCATACTGCTGTGCTTGCGATAAAGATAAAGACGTTCCTTCCAAATTGATTAAAATTGTTTGAAGTGCACTGTCCGGATTCACTATAGTCTGAGCTAAAGAATTTCCACCGGTGCAGGCAATTGTAACAAGTATTGAACAAACAGTAACTAAAAATCTAAAGTCTTTTATCATTTAAAATATTCCTATTGGATAACTGCATTTTGCAGTTCATTGGTTTGTTGAACAAAGAAGCCATTTCGTTTTACACGTTCATTAATGACGGCTATTTCGCAGATGGATCATCCTGGTAAATTCCATGAATGTTTCCATCGGGATCTTTGAAGTATGCAAGCCAGCCAACGGCCGGGATTGGCATTTTAGGTACAACAATTTTTCCGCCTGCCGATTCAATTTTTCTTACGGTAGCATCAAGGTTTACAACATCAATTGAATTTGCTACAGGCTGCCCGGGATTTTGCTTTTTCATTAAACCGCCGTTTATGCCTGGTAATTTTTCATCACCGGTTATTACTGTCCAATATTCCATGTCACCGAATTGCTGAAATGTCCAGCCGAAAGCATCGCCAAAAAATTTCATGGTTTTTTCAGGATCGTCACATGGAATTTCAAAGTGTACTACTCGGTTGCTCATATAATTTTCCCATTTAGTTTAACATTCATTTTACTTTTTGAACATAAATAAAATGAAAAAGTTTAGCAACCAGGGAATGTGATATGGAAAGTTTGATTTGGGTAATTTTTTTCTATAAACAGTTTAAAATAAAAAGCCGTGATGTTATGATCACGGCTCATATCCCGATGACATTTTTGATGCAATTACTATTTCTTACCGAACAATCCGCCAAGTAAGTTCATACCTTGACTTACAATATCGCCTGTAGGAATTTTTCCATCAGGTGTAAGCTTATCAACTACTTGAGGAAGTAAGGTTGATAGCTGCGAGGTTAAAGCATTGTTATCCATTCCAAGCTTGGAAGCAAGTCCCTTAACAACATCAGAACCCAGCACGCTTTGAAGCTGATCTGGAGAGATGGGAAGATTCATTCCTGTTCTTACCCAAGATTGAGCAATATCACCCAATCCTTTTGTAGCAAACTGCTGAATGAATCCATCCAAACCGCCGCTTTGTCCACCAACTAAATTTAACACTGCTGACATGAGGTCGGGCTGTTGATTGCCCGCTTGACTGTCGAGGACTGATTTCAATGTGTTTAAAATATCCATTTTATTACTCTTTAGTATTTTGCCGATGAAAGTTTAATCAAAGATAAAAATTTTTTCTGATTATGCTTCAAAGTATTTAACTCATCACAAAAGCAATTTTCTAAATCCTATTTATTTACTGCTCATAATATTGTAAAATCCCGGATGATTTAATATTTGGTAAAAAACGCTATTTTTATCTGTAATTCCAGAATTTTCTCAAAAAGTACCTGATTTTTTTGCTATCAATATGATATCATTACGATAGCAATAATAATAAGGAGCACAAAATGGAAAAAATATCTGAAAAATCAGCGAACAAATTAAATGGCTTTTTAATGCTGTTTGTTTTAATCGCCCTCATTGTGTTGGATATATATCTATTAGTAAATGGAATCAAAACGGATAATATCCAGGTACTTTGGATTTTCATTCCGCTGATCTTCGTAATCATCTTAGTGAGCAGCGGATTTGTAGTTGTTCAGCCGAATAACTCGCGCGTACTAATTCTTTTTGGTAAATACACGGGAACAGTAAGAGATTCCGGTTTCTGGTGGGTTAATCCTTTTACTTTAAGGAAAAAAATCTCATTGAGAATAAGAAACTTTAACAGCCAGAAAATAAAAGTGAACGATCTTCACGGAAATCCAATTGAAATAGGAGCTGTGATTGTTTGGAAAGTGTTTGATTCTGCAAAAGCTTTTTTTGATGTAGAGAACTATGAACAGTTTGTAGATATTCAAAGCGAAACAGCGATAAGGACTCTAGCCGCGGAATACCCCTATGATGTTAACGAAGAAGACAAACCATCTCTGCGCGGAACTCCGAAAGAAATAGCCGAAAGTCTGAAGAACACTTTGCAAACAAGATTGGAAGTTGCCGGCATTGATATTATTGAATCAAGAATCAGTCATCTTGCTTATGCTCAGGAAATTGCTCAGGCAATGTTACGCAGACAGCAAGCGCAAGCAATTATTGCAGCACGACAAAAAATTGTTGAAGGCGCTGTCGGTATGGTTGAAATGGCTCTTAAAATGCTGAGCGAACAAAACATTGTAAAGCTTGATGAGGATAAAAAGGCAACGATGGTAAATAATCTTATGGTCGCATTAGTTTCAGAAAGTGAAGTGCAGCCGATAATTAATACAGGGACGCTGTACCAGTAGCTGATTAATAGGTGTCACTCTGAGCCTGTCGAAGAGTGACTCACAATCTGCAAATGAATCGTTCAGATTTCGACAAGCTCAATCTGACATTTTTAATTTTGTGTATTTTGTTAGCATTGATAGAATAATAAATGAAAACATTTTCAGATTACTTCGGAAAAACTTTGCATTTCGTTCAGCCGTCAATTTGGAAACGTGTGTTTCAATTGAAAGATGGCAATCAAGTGATTGGGACACTTATCTATCCAAAATTTTTTAGCGTAAGAGCTGAAGCAAGCATCTTCGATTCAAAAGTTGAGTTCTACGAACCGAAGTGGTGGAAAAACCTAGTGGAAGTTCGAGAGCCGGGGAAATCGCAGCCATTTGCTAGTTATAAGCCGGCAATACTAAAGAATAAAGAAAAGCTTGAACTTCCTCGCGGAGAGAGTGTTAATCTTAATTCAAACTTGCTTTCGACAACGCTGGAAATATTGGATCATTATAATTCACGCCTGGTTTTATTAAAAAGAAAGATGAATGTTAAGACCACTTATGAAATTCAAATTGAAAAAAGATCTGAAGTGTTGGATAGAAATCCCTGGGTGCTGCTACTAATAATTTATGTTGAGATTAATAAAAGCAGACGCAGATCGGCAGGTTAAATTATGGCTGAGAAGAAAAAATTTCTGTTAAGAATAGATGAAGGCATTTACTCCGCACTTGAAAAATGGGCGGCTGATGAATTGCGAAGCATCAATGCTCAAATGGAATTTTTATTGAAGGAAGCTCTTAAAAATGCCGGCAGACAGAAAGAAAATCCTCCGCCAACTCCACCGGAAGAATGAATGACAGAATGGTTGAATGGATCGAAGTCGCTTCTATGGTTTTCATTCCCGCGTATGAGGGAATCCGTATAAAATAGCTTGTCAGATTGAGCCTGTCGAAATCTGATTTTACCATAGTAACCGTCACTCTTCGACAAGCTCAGAGTGACATAAAAGTAGTGTCAAATTATAACTATGCAAATAACAAACCCAAAACATTTTAAGTGTCGCGATGAATTGCGAAAGTGGTTAATTAAAAACCACGCGAAGCAAACCGAGCTTTGGATTTTATTTTACAAAGTCCATACAAAGAAAAAGTGCGTACGCTATGCTGAAGCTGTAGAAGAATCTCTTTGCTTCGGATGGATTGACGGCATCGTAAAACGAATTGATGATGAAAAGCATGTGCAAAGATTTACTCCGCGTAAAGCAAAAAGCATTTGGTCAAAGGTGAATAAGGAAAGAGCAAAGAGAATGATAGATGCCGGAAAAATGACGGATGCCGGATTAGTAAAAATTAAAGAAGCGAAGAAAAGCGGCTGGTGGCAAAACGCATACACGACTCAAGACAATTACATTATGTCAGCCGAAATGAAAAAAGTTTTAATGTCAGACAAAGAAGCATGGAAGAATTTTCAGAATTTTGGCAAGAGCTACCAGAACACATACATCTTTTGGGTTAATTACGCAAAGCGAGAGGAGACGAAGAAGAAACGAATACAGCTTGTTTTGGAGCGTGCAAAGAAAAACATTCCGCCGGGGTTGGGGTGATCGAATGGATGAGTGAGGGAATGGTTGGAGGTGGTTTGTCGAGCAAAAAGATAGCGGATTATCATCCACTCAATGGACGATTTGCATGGATGAATGAGTGTGGGAAGTTGTCGCTGACTTTTCATGCTATCCGTCACTCTTCGACAGGCTCAGAGTGACAATTTCTATCTTGTATCCACCATCCCACAAAGTGGCAGGCAGCATCTAGCCTCCAGCATCTCAAGCAGCGAGGTTGGGATCTAGTTAGGCAGCAGGTAGTTTCAGAAAATATATAATTGTATTTCAATTTCGAAGTCCTGCTCTCATCAAATCATTTAGACCTGTAATTAAATGCCTTTCTTTTGCTTTGAAGGTGTTGAACAACTTAAGCTGTTTGTCCTTGAGATCGCCTCCATATTTTACTTCAAACAAAGTTTTATCCTCTGTAAAAAAGTCTATTTCTATTCCATCCTTATAAACATAAGCTGGGTTGCGATATTTAAGTTTAAAGTAAATATAATTTTCAAATAAGCTGCCCTTATCTCTAAATCCCGTAAAAATATTTCTAATTCCAAGATCTGCAGCATAAATTTTTTTTGCAGATAGAAGCCGTTCATTTGTTTTTCCATATCTTGGCAATAACTGTACGAGATATGTGCTCTGAAAATATTCCAGATATCTTCTAACTGTATCTGGAGAGATCTTCAATATGTTTGCAATCTTATTTATGCTGAACACTTTTCCGCAGCGTTCCATAAGAAGCAAAAAGAAATCCTTAAGTAGAAATGAATCCTTAATGTTATGCTGAGCGGCAATGTCTTTAAGGATGATATCATCAACTACTTCTTTGAGGTATTCAATGTCTCCCCTAATTACATATTCAGGGATGCCGCCTGTGTAAAGAAATTCTTCAAAATGCTTTTCGAATAAGTGCGAATTCCTTTTACTGATAGAAATTTCTTTGAACTGCAGATACTCGTCAAAATCCAGCGGAAGAATTTCTATAATTCTTGCTCTGCCGGTTATTAGACTTTTTTTGCTTTTAAGTACAGAAGATTGAGAAGAAGATGCAAATACCTTAACGTTCTGATTATCATAAAGATTTTTCAGCTGCTGCTCAAAATCTTTCTTATAGGCAACTTCGTCAAAAAATAAGAACACCTTTTCTTCAAATTTTATTTTATGGCTTTTCCTGTATTCATCAACTATTTCAATTATTGATTTTCCGGTCAGCAAATAGTCATCTAAACTTATGTAGAATATCTTGTTGGGGCTTATGTCTTCGTTATTAATAAGCTCCTCAATTAACATCCTCATTGCAGTAGTTTTGCCAATTCTTCTTAGCCCTGTTAGAATAACAATATCTTTTGTAAGAAGCAGCATTTTAAGTTTTTCAACAAGGGCTTGTCTAGGGTAAACACCCGAAAGACTTTGGTGTTTTTCCCACCAGGGATTATATCTGTAAAGTATTTGTTCCATCGGATGCAAATATACGATGAAGTCGTATAAAAAATCAAATAATTATACGCCCCAATCGTATAAGATTATCGGGAATCAGTTAAAGAATCACTCTGGTAAAAAAATTATTGCGGTGATGTGGTTAGCAGATTATCCTCCAGAGGAATGAAGGAATGAATGATTGTCCGAAGGACTCCTTGGAGAATGCTTGCCCGCCCAAGCTATGGGCTTACAGGTCTGGCGGGAATGCCTGTCCGCCTCTGGCGGAAATGATTGATTGATTGAATGAAAAAAAACAGATCGGCTATACCCATTTTATTCGGTATCCGGAATCTAGTATCTTGCATCCAGTCCGCCTGACCTGTCCGCCCTTGGAGGAGGCGGATAAACATCCAGCATCTTACTTTCTTTTAAAATTTGCCTCGTAAATTTTTATCCACTCTGATGCGCTCATTTTTTTTGTAAGCTCGGCAATTAATTTGTATGGAATGTCCTCCACTTTCTTGAATCGGATGCAGCTCTTTCCCATATCGAGTTTTGTTTTACAATGATTAGGATATTCTTTAGTGAACCAATCAAGAAGTTCTTTCTTTGCATATATACCCATGTGATAAAGAGCGATAAAATTTTTCTGAGATGCGATGTTCATAAAGGGCAGCGGCTGTTTGGGGTCGCAGTGATAGCCGCTTGAATATAAAGAATGAGGAACACAGTACCCTATCGTGTTGTAATTCATGCATTCCATAAAACCTTTGGGAAGGTTCTTCAAAATGGTTTGTCTTAGTTTTGACATAGCTTCTTTTCGGTCTTCCGGCACTTTGCTGATGTACTCTTCGGGTGAGCTGGCTTTTATTATCATTTTTTCCCTTGATGATTATTTAATCTATAACGGATAATCTTTTGAGCAATATTCAATAATTAATTAAAAAATGCAAAAAAGTTGTGTGATAAGGGAGCGGACTTGTTGGTGCTGCGTTACGGGTTGTTGGGTGCGCAAACGATACCGAAGCAACTCGCGCAAAAAACTATAAATTGAATTGAGGGTTTTGAAGATTAGATGAAACAAATTTTATTAAAAAATTAGATAAGCTTTGAATGTAGAGTCGGGAAAAAGGACATCATTAAGAGTATGCTCAATTAGTAAATTAATTTTATGCAGAATTTAGTCTATTCATGCGCCGCGTCACTAATTCATTATATGTTTTTCTAATTTCCATTTGTATTTGCTTAGAAATTTTTAATTCCTTATAGAAATAGTCGGATACTAAATCGATCACCTGATCTTTTTGACTGTTCATTAACATGGCCTCAGCTTTTATATATAAATCCTTTACCCAGCTATAATTCCCGATCCTAATAATTGAGGATTGAAGTGATGAGGGTTCAATTTTCAAAACACCAGAGCCATATACTTTAGAGTTTGATTCCAAGGATAATTGAGATGGATACGTTAAAAAACTAAGCTGAAGACACTGAATTGATTCAGGAGAGAGTTTATCTTTAAAATAGATTCGATGAATTGAATTTGTCGATTGATAATTTTTGTTATTCAATAATAAGTAGGGACATTTAGAAATTCTATATGGAAAAAAAGCATCGGGTATTTTACCAACTATTACACTGTACCATGGATTTCTTCTAATCGAGTGTGCTCTTAAATGTATTTTATCTTCTCTGAAACTTCTTAGTAATCCAATATGGTTTTTGTAATTACGTTTATTGATTTTTAATAAATATTGTTCAGGGATAGTTCCGTTTAATAAAAAGCCACATACATTTCGAAATGACGTGAGTATGGGCTGAAGTGTTCTTCTATCAAATTTTTGTTCGGTTATCTTATCACGTTTAAAAATGAAATAATCATTTGCTCCTGTGACAACGCCTATTTTTACCGATGCGATATTTCCAAATGGTTCATAACCATGTTCATTTGTTAATTTGTCTATCAAATTATTTATCGAACAATAACTTGAGACAGTAACTCTTCTGGACAACCACGTGTATGAATCAATCTCATTAAACTTAATTTCATTTTGGATAGTATTTGAATATCCAATTTTAATCGATTTGTTCACATTTCCATAGTTGAACAGCCATAATAGTATAATTCGTTCTTCGGCATTTAAAAAGTAATTTCTATCTAGCGCAATCAATTCAATTCTTTCAAACTTTTGTAAGAGAAATTCGCGAATAGAATGCGCATAATCAGCTTGAAGGAAGGACCATGGTAAAATTACACCCAGATTTCCACCCTCATTTAAATGTGAAGTAGATTTTAGTAAAAAATATCCCCATAAATCTGTTGATAAATTAATTTTGCAAATGTCTTTTACTTTTTTATAGTACTCGATTCTTCTAGAAACTTGGAAGAGATGATGTCTGACGAAAGGTGGATTAGACACTATGGTATCGAATTTTTGGGCTACAGGAAAAAGGAAAAAATCTTTTCTTGTAAAATTTTCATTCGGTAAGTGTGTTAGTAAGCCATCTTTTGGTAATTTGTCACAACCATGGAGTGACAAGAACTTGAGTTTAGGATATTTTCTTTTATACACTTTTTCGGCTGCGAGTAATAAGGATCCTTCACCATATGCCGGATCAAAAATTGTAAGTTTTGACCTATCAATTAATGGTTCTACAAAATAAGATGCCAAATCGCTTGGAGTATAATAAACTCCATTCTTTTTATTATTTATTGTTACCATAGCAAAAATTTCTTAAAAATAAATTTGTTGGTTTACATTCACTCGATCTTAAAATATTAAAACAATTTTCATAATGCGGTTTCATTACCATAATTTCATTTGCGTGAAGAATACCCAACCATTTGCCATCCTTTCTAATCTTATCTGTGATTAAGCTTGAAAATTCATTGAAAATTGCATCAAGTAAAAATGCCATGGTAACCGGCATATAATTAATTCTAGGTATATCCAGACTACTTTCAAAACGATTATCATATGCCGAACAATCTGCTCCCAATTTTAATATATAGTTGCTTAACCTACCGGGAAATTGCATATGAAAAATTGGGCCAGGTTGATTGAGATGTTTTACGGCATAATCAAAGTGAAATCTACGAATGGGAATTATAGAATTTTTTATTTTTCTACAAATAGTAAATTGATAACTTACTAGATGATATTCTTTTTGTAATTGCCCCCTCTTTTTGTGGTTAACTTGTGTTCCCTGTATTATAAATCCCAAAGTAAAATGTAAATTATTTTCTAAATTATAAAAGCCAGATTCGAATTTAAATGGAATTCTATAAAGTAAATTAATATCCCTAATTGTATGGAAAAAAAGATTTAATTCGGTGTGGAAACTATGAAACTCGTTATTTCCGGCAATTACTGGGTTACTTCGAAGATAGTTTATAGTATCGTATTCGAGTTTTTTTAGATCGTATGGATTTGGGTAACCGCCCTCTACTTTTAACATCTCCCTAGTCCTTAATGATCCTTATTTCTTCAAAAAATAAAGATTTTTCAAATTTGGGATGAGGAATAGAACAATGCTGATGCAATTGAATGGGGGTTTTAGCTTCATTATCAGTAAATCCTACAATCTCCGGATACTCTTGATTGCAATAACCGCATAAGCTAAAATCATTTTTGTTTATTTCTTGAAATACCCTAGCTGCTTCCCATGGATATATGGATTTATAGGTTGGATTTAATACAAATATTTTTGATATCAATTTACTTTTCCACCATCGAATATCTGTTTTGTTTGAAAATACTCCATCATAAATATCTTCTTTGAATTTCAATTCAATTTTAGAAAAACTGTCAAATTTGATTCCACAATAAGTTGCTGCCCATAGCTTATCAATTAAAAAACCAGGTTTAGCCATTAAAACTTTTCTTATCCAATCAGATATTTTTTTTATAGATTCTCTAGTGATTTTACCCATTTTTATAACATCGGGTATAATTGAAATTAACATATCGTCATCCGCTTTTGGAGAATTAAGAATTTTAAGTAATTGTCTTTCATTTTTAGGAATTCTTCTCCTGATTTTCTGATATCCTTTAACTAGAGCTGCTATTTTCAGAGTATTTTCACCAATTCTACTCCCAGAAATAATTTCATCATATACATTTTTAGCATGAGTATCAATGTTCACAATGTCAATTGCGGTAATAGATATAATTGGTAAACCTGGAAGTTTTTGTCGAAAAATTTCTGCAACCGAAGGGCCATTTATTATATCTTTATCTTTTATTTTATCTAATCGATGGTCTATAACTATTAATTGACAATTCTTTGCTTCTTTTAAGTAATCATGGAGGTCACCCAAAAAATTTTTATTTCTGAAATTTCTGAATAAATAATTTAATTTTAGTTGATATGAAAGATTTATCGCAGCTGTTTCTCTTTTATTATCGTCATCAATCCAAAATATTTTATTCTTTTTTTTCAAGGTAACTCTATTACTAATTTTGTTTTCCATGTCTCGGTTGGCTCCTGAAAAGAAATACTTCCATTTCTTAATTGAATTATATCTTTTACAATACTTAAACCTAAACCACTTCCGGTGCCCACAATATATTTGTCAGCGGGATTTAAATTCCTCTCTAACTTGGGATAAAGTAGATTAGAAGGATCTGCTATAAATGGTATAAAGATTTCTTCGTACATATCTTTGCCAACGCCTATTCCAGTATCTAAAATCGTAATAACGTTCTTACCATCTACCTTACTTGCTACAAACTTAATTCTCTTTTCTTCACCTCCAGCAATAACAGCTTTAATGGAATTTGACAAGACATTTAGAACTATAGAATATAACTCCGCCTCTAAAATATTATGAATGATTATATTGTTTGGGACATCGTCATATGATATATCAATATCATAATCATCTATTATTATTTTAAAGGCATTTCTTGCTTTTGCGATTCTTTCTTTTAAAGAAAGATTCGTCAACGAAGCTTTTTTGCTATCGACACTAATCAGCGACGTCAAACCCAATAAATCTTCGAATCGAATCTTGGACTCATTAAGATCATTTTGCACATAAGAAATCTGGTTCTGATCACTTTTATCAAGTTTTTCCTTAATTATTTCTAAAGTATTTGTATGGTTTTCTAAAAGTCCCAATAAAGATTTAACTTCATGAGAAAAAATTAAAAGGAGAGTGGAGGTTGATGCAATTAATCTTAGGTGCCTTAGTTCTTCTGTATTACTTTTTTCATATTGAAGAATCGCATCTGTGGCTTTTGATAAACTCTTCTGAACAATTCTTTTTTCTTTTGAAGGAAGATAATTTACAATATTCCTAACTTCTTTTTGAATATAGTCAACCGCAGACGTTACCACTTTTTCTTTTTCAATCTTTTCATCTAAAACACCCTCCAAATATTTCCTTGCAACATCGCTACTTTCCTTTGCTTTTTGCCTTAAATAAAATTCTCTATATATAGTTGCCCAGTAAATACAAAATTTTACAAACAACTTTAATTGTTGAAAGGAATTCGATTCAATAAATCCTTCTCTGTTCGCTTTCATTTCAAACCCAGTAGCGTGTTCTCTTATATTAACATTTCCAACGTAGCTTCTCATTGATAACATATTTAATAACGCCCTGCTTGCATCTATACCCTTTAATGTTTGAGCAAATAAATACAGTTCCTTCTCAGGAGTAGTTCGCCGCAAGCCCCTTTCCTTATCAATGTCAAGCCAATCATCATCGCCGTAATTTCCAACTCGAAAACCCTTAAATCTAATCTGTACACCTCCCCATTCATTAAGTATTTGGCTAAGGGAACCCAATGCTAAAATTTTACTATTTCGTATCTGTTCTCTTTCATCAACCATTATACCTATCTTTAGATAAATATCTTTCAAATGAGAGAACTTTTCTTTGGAGATAAATTTTTTTTCACCTATATCCATGGCAACAAGTTTACAAACAGCATTTCCATTTTTATTAATATAGGCAGACAATGTTCCCCAGCCGGCGTCCAATAAATGATCACGTAAGTCAACCACCTTTTCATCAAATTGTGGTGCTTCTATCATAATATTAAAACCGGGATCTATTTTATATCCCTCTCTTTTAGCCCCTCTGTTGGCTACTAAAACAGCTAATTTCCTCTTAATATAATCGTAACTTCTTCTATTCCATTCTTGTGATATATTGCTGATTATTAATTTTGTGCCTGTTTCTCCTTTTTGAGATTTCGAAAGGATACCTGGACATTTAATAGTTGTAACGTCTGTTCCGGCAGTAAATTCTTTTTCCCATGGAAAAATGACATCGGTTTTCTCTTGCATTCCTTTATTTTTTCCTTCAGTAACTAGCCTCAAATGTAAACCCAATCTACGACATGAAAATCTACCAATGCCTTTTGAGCCCGTCCTTGGCCTACCGTATATAGGAGAAAAAGACTTTTTGATTTTATTTGTTGTAGCAATTCTCATCCAAAAGTTTCGCACTTCTTCGTGCGTCATTCCGGACCCATTATCTATTATTTGGATTTCGTTTATTGAATTTTCATCACTTATAAACCGTATTTTCACTTCTGTAGCATCTGCATCATAAGAATTTTTAACTAATTCGACAAGCGCAAGGTGAACGGTTTCAACAAGTTTTTCACCAAGCTCACTTAAGAGCGCGCTATCGACCGTAAAATAAAGATTAGCCATTGTATATGATTAGATAATACATTTACACAAATATAACCAATATCATATTTAAAGAATTTCCCAACTTTAGTTTTTAAACAACTTTCGTTAGTCTACGTGTCTCCCCAACGCTCACTACTCCCGCACCATACCTCACCAAATTCATCCCAAAATTAACTTTGTTTCTTACTTTTCTAAACTTAGTGCGAGTATCAAGCGGTTCGTTTCCTCTCTAGGTAGTTATGGCACGTGTTATTAGTAGCAAAAATTATCTTCCTAGAAAATCCGCAATCACTTTAAATGTTTTATCCGGTTCTTCAATAAATGGATCGTGCCCGCTTCTTTCAAACATTACAAACTCAGCCTGCGGTGCATAGGTTTTATATTTTATTGCAAACCTTGGAATTGAAATTCTATCAAACCGTCCCTGTAAAATCAGCATTGGCATCTTCAAATCTTTCAGCTTATCTCTAAAATCAAGTTTACCAATATCGCCGCTAATCAGAAAGTCGGCATCCTTTCCCGCTATCTGGTAATAAACATCCGTATTCATTGAAAGAGAATCTCCGCGTACTTTATATGCATTCGAAGCATCATAAAAATACAGCAGTCCGGAGGGAACAGAGTAGGCATCAACATGTTCCTGTGAGCTTGAAGTTTTTCCCTCGTCTCTCAGCTCCATAACTTTTTGCCAGACTTCGGGATATTGATTTCTTATTTCATAATTGGAGCTGTTATCATTTTCCTGCCACATTTCACCGCTGTAAAAAGTGCTCACTAATATTAATTTATTAACGGAGTTCGGATAATCGAGTGCATACTGCTGAGCAACCATTCCGCCGTATGAATGTCCGAGCACAGTCCACTTATCAAAACCCAAAACTTTGCGCAGCGCTTCAATGTCTTCCACATCTCCTTTGAACGAATATTGATCGGGAGATTTTGCGCGGTCGGATTTTCCTCTGCTGTAAGCATCGAAGTAAATTACCTTAAAATTATTAGCCAGTTCAGAAAACCACGGATGAAAATAAATATGAGAATTTCCAGGTCCGCCCGGAATTAAAAGTATTGGATCGCCTTTTCCTTCAACTTCATACCAAAGTTTTTTAGCGTTAACAGTCACGTAATCTCCCGGGGCGTGCTTAACTTCCTGTGCAGCGACTGCTGATGAGAATAATAAAATGATAACCAGGTACTTCAATATGTTTTTCATTTGAACTCTCTTATTTATTACAGGGTAAACTTACAAAATTCTTTTTCTCAGTCACTCTTCGACCCTGCCAAGGCGCATAGGCGTCAACTTACGAAATCAAAAATTGAACAACGTAACAAAGAAATCCACGGAAGATTTCAAATAATTAAATAAATATTGCACTCCTAAAGGAGTGCTGTTTTCGAGGGGGTTTGTATTTTCTATAAACATATAGCTCCTCTGGAGCTAATATTAGATCCCTCTGAATTTCTTAACTCCGTTAGGAGTTAAATGTTTGTAGAAATGAGTAAGCCCCCATATGAAACGAACTCCGTAGGAGTTCAATATAAAATATTTGTAAGAACTAATAGCATAATAAAAACAGCAATTTATTTATTTACAACAAATTATAACAATAATAAATAAAATTAGGTTGACGCTAATACGCCAAATCGCGGTAAACTAGGCTCTCCATAGGAATCCAATGGACAGTGTGACAGTAATTTATCATCATGTTACTGCCCTGAACTTCGGGGGACGACTTCTTGACAGAAGTGAACATCGGTCATGGTGCGACCCCCGAGGGATAGGTGACAACCTTCCCAATATTAGCTTACCATCAATATAATGAGTACATTGACAAATAAAACGTGCCGAATTCGCCCTCCAGTGGAAGATATCTTATCAAAAGTGCATGGAGTTATATTTTCTCAATTAGTATCTTATAAAAATTAGAGAGTGAGAGAGAGTTTTTAAAATTAACTCTCTCTTTTTATTTTAATACGAAATTCTTTTATCCAGCATCTAGTATCCGGCATCAACTCTACGGTGTAACGCTATCCCCAACTCTTACGACTCCCTTATCGTATGCTATCAAATTCTGCCCAAACATAACTTTGTTGCCGACTTTCCTAAATTGTGCAAGAGTTTCGAGTGGTTCGCTTCCTTTTTCGGCAGTATCCTGGTTTACAGTTGTAACAACGCACCGAGAGCATGGCTTGACTGCTCTGAATTTCAAATCGCCAATCATAAAATCTTTCCATGTATCTTCAATAAATGGTTCGCCGCCGCTAAAAACAAAATTGGGACGAAAGCGATTTATCGGAAGCGGTTCTTTTAATCTTCTGTTTAATTCGTTGAGAGATTCTTGTCCAATAATTAAAAACGGATATGCATCCGCAAAGCTAACTTGTTTTGGTTCGGGCGTGTATTTTAGATCTGTGTGTCTGTCTGAGTCTTTATCCATAAAAACTAGATGGCAGTCTAAGTTGAGTGCTTCGGAAAACCATAAGTCAGCATCATGAGAAACATTTTTTGCAATGACAACATCATTCCAAATGTTCACCACCATGTGGTTGGATTTTTGTCCGTTGGAGATTGGAAGTTGCAGGTTGGAAATTGGTTTTACTTTGTGAGTGACTTCCAGATTATCATCTTTCAAATTCACTTGAAGCAGCGCCATCTGCGGATGTTCTCTTTGAGTTAAGAACATTCCGTTTTTATCAACAAGCATCCAGCGTCTGTCGTACTGTAGTCCCCGTTCTTCAACTTTAGCTGATTGAAGTGAAATTCCACCTAAGGATTTGATGGGGTAGATGTAAATATGTGTTAAGGTTAGCTTGTTCAAAGTCTTTCAAAACAATTTCGGGTGAATATAATTACTTGCCAGCTTAGGGAAAAGAGAGAGGATAAAGATTCCGCCAAAGGCGGATGATTAAGAACGCAGCAAGCACAGCAAGAATGATTTTTGAGCATATCAAAAACACAAATGCAGTCGTTTTCACACCCATCTTAATAACCCACCTTACCCAAAATGGAGAGATGACATCTTTTTACATGTTAATAAATGCTCAAATTAAAATACAGATGTTGCTTTTATCTAAAATATCAGTGTTGTCAAAAATAATTTTGTAAAGAAGAATTTGTTTTGAAATAAATACAAATTCTAATGTTTTTATAAACCGATTGAACTCATCCCCACCCTTCCCTTACAAAGGGAAGGGCTTATAAAATTTTACGACTTAAATGTTAATATGCTGTCAAGAAATAATCATTTAGCATTTTATTACCAATAAGTCTCTTTCTTTTAAGAGAGAGATTATCACATAGTGATGCCTATGGCAGAGTGAGTTCACTTTATTTTGGACAGATATGTAAAATATATGAAAAATAAAGATGTCATCTCTTTATTAATTTCTTTTCTGTGTAATGTAAGTTAATAAATAGCTTAAGGGGAAAATTATTTTTAACTTTAACTCGACCATAAAAATCAATCGCGAGAAGTAAAATGATAAAACCATTTTTACAAACTCTCCTATTGGGAATATTTTTTAATACTCCTGCCCAGAATAGCATAACTTTTCTTAAAAATCTTACCCATTCTGTACAAAAAATATTTTTATTAAGCTCGATTTTTTCGAGGCCCAATTTATAATTCCAAATAATTAAAAGGAGAATGCCATGTTCAAGAAAATTTTTGTGGCTGCAATATTTCTTTTTGCCACAGTCTTTTTGTTTATCTCGTGTGAGAATCAAAACACTACGAAAGAAGTAAAGCAAAAAGAAGAGGTAAAACCAGACATTTCGTTACGAGAGAAGGTAGACAGCATCAACAACATTCTTGATAGAGCAATGTTGAGGGGTGATTATGAAGCTATGCTTCAGTATTACACCGACGATATAATTATTTCACCGGGATTGAATCCAACTGTAAAGGGTAAAGCCGCAGTAAAAGAATCTTATGAGAAAAATAGAAAAATGGAAGTTCAGTATCATTCCTTCGATGGTACGGCTGAAGATATTTGGGAAAGCGGCGATAAAGTATATGAACGAGGTACGTTCGGAGTATCGTTAAGCTATAAGGATCATCCGAAACCGTTGGCATATTACGGCTCTTACTTCACGATATGGCAGAAAGCGAGTGCCGATTCGCTAAAAATAAAATACGTCATTTGGAATTTGGGTTTCAATCCGTGTGATTAAGGTCTTCAATAACGAAATGTTAATGTGTCATGCTGAATTCATTTCAGCATCTCAATTATTGTACTGTGAGACCCCGAAACAAGTTAGGGGTGACATGGTCAATTAAACGAAAAATGGACGAAATTATCAGGTGAATCTAAAATGAATTTAACAAATTTTTTCACTGCTATTGCAGCAATTGCTATTGTTTGGTTCTTAGTATCAGGTGCGATGATAGTAAATGAGCTGATGAAAAGAAATCACAAGATCAAATTCATAATTATCAACATGATGCTTCCGGTTTATATTCATCGATACAAAAAGATTACGCTTGAAGAATCAGGCAGAGTCGGTGCGTTATATTATCATTGGCTTATAGCAATCAATACGGCGCTTGTGTTTGCTGTCGCGGCGATCATCTCTAAAAATTTGTGAGCTAGATTCTAGTCTCGAATAGAAAATGAATAACAACGAATTTTAACAATTGAGATTTGGGTATCTGCATTATTTCTTATCTAGTTTAATCAACGTTACTTCTGGCGTTGAGTTATATCTTAACGGAAGAAGCGACATTCCCAATCCGCGAGTAACGATCATAAGCATGTCCCCAAATTTAAAATCCCCGCGCACGTACTTTGTCTCAATTAACGACGCAGATAAATTGTAAAAAGGAAAGAAGAACGTTACTTGTCCTCCGTGAGTGTGGCCATTTAGAAGCAAATCGTATTTATGCTTGATAGCAGCATCAATAAATTTATTCCTCGGTTGATGAGTGAGAAATATTTTAAGATCATAATTTCTGTCAAGCTGTACTAAGCTGTCAAGATTTTCATCGGAAATTCGTTCAACATAAGTGTTAGTTATGAAAGTAATGTTCAGTTCGGATTTATCCACATCAACAACTTTTCTTCCGTTATCAACCATCTGCACATTATTTTTCTTAAGCGCTGTTGTAATTTCCATCAAACTTCTTCCATTATCCCTCCAATATGCCCAGTTATCATGGTCTCCCACACACGAATAAACTCCGTATTTTGATTTCAATTTACCAACGTACTCAGCGGATGTGTTTATATAATTCGGAGTGCTTGTTATCATATCACCCGCAATTAATACTAAATCGGGATTAGTTGAATTAACTTTTGATACAAATCTATTTAATCTAGTTTCATTAGTGTACCTATCTGCCTGAATGTCGGAGATAAAAGCAATTTTAAATTCAATTAAATCTGCCGGTAGATTTTGTTTTTTGAATTCAACCAATCTCAAAGAAACAGTATTAAAATCGTAAATAACTCTGATTGGAACGTAAAAAATAAAAAGTGCTGCAAGCGCCAAAACTATTTTTGCTTGAATTGGCAGAAGCTTTGCTTTATACTTTTTGTAAAGTGGAAGTAAAATAAGTTTTAACAAATCCAGCAGCAGGAACAGCAATCCGCATTGAACAAATATCAGCATGCTTATCCAAAATGGGAAAAGAATCAGATAATCGAAGAGGCTGCTTTCTGGAGGAACGGGGCGGTCACCGGAAGTGATGAATGAATAAAGATATGCGATAATTACCAGTATCATATAAAAGTTGATGTAGACGATAACGCCGATAATAATTTTCTTGTATGTTGAAAACTGAAGTTTTGGGAAGAGAATATGTATCGAGCTTCGCACTTTTCTGAGGAAGTAATATTCAATTACAAACAGCAAAACAATTGCGATAAGAATCCAGATTATGAATGACATGATATAATAGGTTAAGTTTTATAATGAATACTGAAATTTATTCCAATTTGTTTATAATTCCATGAATAATAATTTCTGCGTCTTAGCGACTTTGCGGTAAAAACCGCGGCTATCTAAGCTTTTCAATAACAGCCAGCATTTTAGCATAATGACTTCCCTTCCAGAAAATCTTATCGCAATTCTTGCAGTAGTAAAATTCATTTTGAAATTCTTTTACTTTGCGCGGGAGACGATCAATTATTTTTTCTTTTGAAATTTTCTTGAGAAGCGAATTGCAAAGTAGACATCTCGACAATTCTTTGATCTGATTTTTAAGATCAAATCTTTTCATCACCTCGATCAATTGCTCTTCAGTTTTTGTGCTGCGTATCCAATAGCCATGAGTAACTTCGGATCTTTTTAATATTCCCCTGTCTTTAGTAAGAATAGCCCGCCTTTCTTTTAAGGATATCTTAATAATCTCTTCATCTTTGTAGTTGTTTTTGTAAAGAGTATCGAACCCGAGCATACGCATGTATTTTGCAAGCGTACCGAGATGAACATCCAGAATAAATTTTGGTTTACGCAAAGGTTTTGCCCGCAGTCTCTGAAGGTTAGATATATCTAAAGACTCGAACATTGGGTAAACGCTTATGTCATCTCCGTTATTAACTAAGTATGAAAAGTCAACAGAGATTCCGTTAACAAGTATAAGATCAACTTCAGTGTGAGGAACCCCGAGTGATTCAATCATATCCTTGACAGATGTTCTGTCAATAAAGCTGTGCTCAAATCTTTTCTTCTTTTTATTTGAGGGAAGAAAATCATTAAGCTCTTCGTAGAACCTTAAGTATACTTTTTTAAGCATGGTGAAATTTAACACTTATTGACTTTAGCTCCTCACGGTTGGCATAGTTGCATTATTAAAACCGCACATCTACTTTTATGTATTGATAATAACCAAATTAGGTACTAATTTGTACTCAGAAAAACAAGGAAAACGTTATGCCAATTATAAAACCCATTTCCAGCATACGTCATCAAACAAGAGAAATAGCAGCCATTTGTCATCAGCAAGATGTTCCTGTATACTTGACTACAAACGGTGAGGGTGATCTTGTGGTTATGAGTATATCTCATTATGAACGGTTAAAAGAACAAGTTGATCTTTTCGCAAAACTTGGTGTTGCTGAAGCGCAAGCGGCTGCCGGGAAAAAAGGGATTACACACAAACAGATGATGTCAAAGCTACGTCGAAAGTTGAATGCTCGCTAAATACAAGCTTCGCTATCTTCCGGCTGCTGAAAAAGATCTTCTTTCCATTCTTGAATGGATTGCAAAAGACAGTCCCGATCGAGCTATTTCATTTATCCATAAACTTGACAAGAGAATTTCAATTCTTGAGACCTTTCCTAAAACCGGACGATTACCCCGCCATCCAAAACTGAGCGAATCAGGATACAGAGTTCTCGTTATCGAATCATATATTGCTTTTTATAAAATTGTTGGGCATACAATTCAAGTGCATCGGGTGATTCACGGTTCACGTAATCTGGACATGATTATTTTTTAGGAAGAAAATCATTAAGCTCTTCGTAGAATCTGAGAGTTACTTTTTTTAGCATGGTGAAAATTAATGATTAATCTATTCTGTTGTAATTTTGAAGTCACGGATAATATTTTTCAGTAAGGTTTCCAGTAAAAAATAACTTGTTCAAAATATTGCTATTTTTCTTACAGAGCTTTGAATTACTATTTCATTCACAACACGAATGAACTTTTATATGTCCGACAGACATAAAATAGTATCTCTTATCTTCTATTTATTACTTCTTGTTTCTGTACCGCGGGAAATCTACAGTCAAAGCGACTTCATAACCACGAATAGTTTTCTTTTCCCCGATACATTGCATTTCGCCGAATTTAAAGATCAGATAACAATGTATCTTGCTAAGTTGCCGGAAGATATTGTTGAAGAAGTTAGTGCTGATATTTATGCACCGTTCTTTGCATACCAAGCTAAGTTGGGTTTGATTTATGGATTCTCACTGAATGGAAGCGTGAGCACAAATATCATCACTCGTAATTTTCAGCTTGGACTTCAATGGAGCTTGCGGTTAAGTCGTTTTGCTCTATCGCTTGGATATGATGCAGCGTACATGTACGGTAAATTACGCGGTTTCGGTTTTGACAACAAGGTCACCGGCTGGCTTTTCTATCCCAACATTTCACTTGGAGCTGCATTTAATAAATTTACGTTTACAGTTAAAGGAGAACTTTCGACCATACCAAAACTGACTCAGACCGCAGATGACATTGTTACTACCACAGATCGTAAATTTCTATCGGGAGGTTCAATCGGATTTTATATCGAGCAGCCACTATGGAAAGATAATTTTGTGATTCTGGGTGTGAGGGCAAATTATGTGCGTTACTATTTTCCTGCCTGGGCTACCTTTCCAACATGGGATAGATTCCACTTCATCCCCGAAGCTGTGATAGGATTGAATATATGAAGAAGATCTTCGTAATACTTCCATTATTCGGTTTGATCCTTTTATCATGCGAACCTGTTTATGAATTAGTTGAACCGGAATTTAAAGTGGAAAGTATTTTGAAGAATACCGATTCTCTATCATACAAAATAAAAGTGAGGATGGAAGGTGTTTATCGAGTCGTAAAAGGAGCAGATCAATTTGGAGATATAATTGTTGCAAAATGGAGCGGCGAAACTCTCTCGTTTTTTGGACGCAAATTGGGATCCTATTTTATTTTGAAAGGAGGATCAAAAGACACGATGATTTTATTTGAGGGAAAATGGAGATATGCAGTAAGCACCGAAACCGGCTTGACAAGATTGGTTATAAATAAGCGCAGCGGTATTGATTCTCTCCTCAACGACACATCTGGAGCAAAATCATTTTCAATAGTTGGTACATTCGGTAATGAGAATGATTTCCGCTCGAATGACATTCAGCTCAAATACATCAGGCCTTTCAGCGAAGCAGTCCGAAACAAAAATTATTACATTCTTGCTCATAGAGGCGGCGGGAGAAATTCTGATTTTGTTGGTGCTTCGGAAAACAGTCTCGAAATAATTTCCCTCGCAGAACAATATGGCGCAAACGGAATTGAGATTGATGTAATGCTTAGTAAAGATAATGTGCCGTTCTTATATCATGATGCAAATATAAATCTCCGCGAAACTAAAAAGGGATTGCTGCTTGGGCCTGTTGAAAATTTTACAATTGCTCAGCTAAAATCATTTGTTGAATTGAAAAACGGCGAGAAGATCCCAACTCTTTGCGAGGCACTTGAGCATGTTTTGTACAACACTAATCTTAAGTTTGTTTGGCTCGATATGAAATCTGAACGGAATTCTATGCCGCAGGTTATTGAAATACAGCAGGATATATTGAATCGCGCTGCTTTGCTTGGAAGAAATTTAGAGATAATGGTTGGTTTACCAACGGAGTTTATGCTTAACAACCTTTTAGCATATCCAAATTATCAGAACGTTCCATCATTGTGTGAGCTGAGTGTAGATCAATTTCATTCGGTGGGTTCAAAAATCTGGGCACCAAGATGGACAATGGGCACATTAATTCCGGATGTTCGTACACTGCACGGTGAGGGTAAGCGAGCTTTTGTTTGGACCCTTGATCAAACTTTGTTCATTCAGCAGTTTATTAATGAAAGCGAATTTGACGGAATACTTACAAATTATCCAACAATCGTTGCATCGCTCTACTATGCGAAAGAATGATTTTATGCGGCTAATTAATACTAAAATATTATTAATTACGATTTTCTTAATAGTTGCTTCTTTTCGCTGCTTTGGGCAAGGGGCTGATACAACTTACAAAGTAAATGCTATTGTGGGATTGGGTTATTCATACTTTATAACTTCGCTTGCGGAACTAGATGGATTGAATCCGCATTCGTTCAATGCAACCGCAAAAGTAATGTGGCAGCCGGAACATTTGCTTAGAGTTGGAATTGAGTCGGGATATTTATCGTTTTATTCGTACAAGCAAGGCGGATTTACTTCTGAATATGGAACGACAGATGTTAAGTCATCTCTATCCGCTATTCCGATCATATTAGTTTTTGCAATGGAATTGTTTGATAGGTTAGAAGTTGCATCCGGAGTTGGAGTTTATTTTCTTTTTTCAGAAATAGATTCGTACAATAACAAAGTATCGAGTTCAGTTTTTAGCAACGGCTACTACGCAAGCTTATCTTACTTTCATTCTTTGAACCACGATATAAGTATTGGCGGCGAGCTAAAGTATTATTACCTCTCAAAAATTGAAGATGCGGATCTTTCGCTGCAATTTATTCTAAAGTATAATTTTTTAGAATATTAAAAAGGTTGCCATGGTTTGCCATGACAACCTTGAAATGGCTCCTAATTGAGCATTAAAATTTATTTACTCTCCAATGCTCCTATTCGCTTTGTCAATTCACCAATTATTTTTTGTTGTTCTTTAACAGCCTGGATAAGAATGGGAACAAGTTCCATATACTTTATACTCTTATAATGAATTTCTTCCCCGACTATCTCACCATCTACACTTGTTGCAGAAGGATGCACAGCATCTACAACTAATTCAGGAAAGACTTTTTCAAGTTCTTGTGCAATTAATCCATAATGAACGCCGGATGGAAGGTTCATCTGATTATATTGGTTATCAGATGTGTAGGTGAATGTAATGGGCTCGAGTTGTGAAATTTTTTGAATAGAAGAAAAGGAATTTATATTTTGTTTTAACTTTGTATCTGATGGAGGACCAAATAAAGTCCCTGTATAAGCAAGATCTCCTGATGCATAAACACCATAATTTGTTGCACCGCCGCTTGCAGATCCATATACACCATACCTGGTTCCGGCAGTTCCAAATGAATACCCATATACACCATAACCACCACCGGCAAATGCCCCACCATTACAAGAGCCCTGTACACCCCTATATCCGCCTTCAAAAATTCCACCAAAACCATATCCATCAGCAGGAACTGACTGACCGTAAACTCCAGCTGCATTATAAGTTCCTGTTCCGGTGAACTCAGAATGAAGAACATGATGTGGGCTAGTTGATTCATCACTTTTTACAGATACATTACCTTCAAAATACCCCGCCCAGTTTGTTTGACCACCAGATGCTGATCCATAAATACCATAATTTTCCCCCCAACCACCTTCACCACCTGCCCATCCCTTAATACCATAATTTGTACCAGATACAGAGGCATAACCCTCAACTCCGGTTTTAAATCCATTCCCACTAGCCTCACCTCGGACTCCACATCCACCATCGAACGATACTCCTGAAAATGAACTTCCTAATACTCCGTACAAACCACCTTCAAACCTTCCACCGAATCCTCCAGTATAACCATGGTCACTTGTATATAGTATTGTCATTTAAGTTTTTGTTTTTTGTGTAAAGATATTAAGAGTACAATAAAGACCTAAGTAAAGCATCACAAGCAGGAATAAAAGTCATTTCTCTTAATTTAACACAAAGCGATAAAAT
>Ga0208863_1000133_pt1 | contig 92694 bp, 93 predicted proteins | sample RifOxyD3_FD_184040 | JGI IMG/M metagenome (GOLD analysis project Ga0208863, IMG submission 184040) | Soil microbial communities from Rifle, Colorado - Rifle Oxygen_injection D3 (SPAdes) | ecosystem: Environmental > Terrestrial > Deep subsurface > Rock core/Sediment | place: Rifle, Colorado... | reverse complement strand
CGGACGTGACCGGTGCCATCGAGTTGCCAGAAGGCAAGGAAATGGTGATGCCCGGCGACAACGTGTCGATCACGGTCAAGCTGATTGCCCCGATCGCCATGGAAGAAGGCCTGCGCTTCGCCATCCGCGAAGGCGGTCGTACCGTCGGCGCCGGTGTGGTGGCCAAGGTGATTGCTTAACAACTCGTTTGCGGGACAGACCGAAGCTACGCGCAAGCAAGCCAGCTCTGTCCCCAACTAATTAGAGATAAACATGGCAACCAAACAAAAAATCCGCATTCGCCTGAAGGCGTTTGACTACAAGCTGATTGATCAGTCTGCTGCTGAAATCGTTGACACCGCCAAACGCACCGGTGCGATTGTCAAGGGCCCTGTGCCTTTGCCAACCCGCATGAAGCGTTTTGACATTCTGCGTTCGCCGCACGTCAACAAGACCAGCCGTGACCAGTTTGAGATCCGCACGCACCAACGTCTGATGGACATCGTCGATCCGACAGATAAAACCGTTGACGCTTTGATGAAGCTCGATTTACCGGCTGGTGTCGACGTCGAAATCAAACTTCAGTAAAAAAACGTGGCAGCCAACCCCTTTAAAAGGGGGTGGCTGCTTCTTTTGAGTCCGGTTGCAACTTGCAAATCTGGCAAGTTGCGCTATACTCGCAGGCTCTGTTGTTATGCCAGTCATGGCGGCAGAGTTTTATTAACAGTCTTTCACATAAAAACGTGTGCAGCCAATTGAAGTTGCACCGGTGAAAGTTACGGAGAAAACAATGAGTCTTAGCAATCACTTAGGGTTGCTGGGGCGCAAAGTTGGCATGATGCGTTTGTTCACGGATGACGGGGCTTCAATCCCTGTGACCGTGGTCGATGTGTCAAACAACCGCGTGACCCAGGTCAAAACCCAGGAGAATGACGGCTATGTCGCTTTGCAAGTGACATTTGGTGCGCGTAAAGCGTCGCGCGTCAACAAGCCCACTGCTGGTCACCTCGCCAAGGCTGGGGTTGAGGCAGGTGAAATCATTCGTGAATTTCGCGTTCCTGCGGAAATGGCAACCCAATACCAGGCAGGCGCCATGGTGTCTGTCACGGCTGTCTTTGCAGCCGGCCAAAAGGTGGACGTGCAGGGCACGACCATTGGTAAGGGTTTTGCCGGCACCATCAAACGTCACCACATGAAGTCCCAGCGCGCATCGCACGGTAACAGCCGTTCGCACAATGTGCCGGGTTCCATTGGTATGGCGCAAGATCCAGGCCGCGTGTTTCCTGGCAAGCGCATGACAGGTCACCTCGGTGATGATCTCGTCACGACGCAAAACCTCGATGTGATTCGCATCGACGAAGCGCGTCAACTGCTGATGATCAAGGGTGCTATCCCTGGTTCGGCTGGCGGCTTTGTGACCGTGCGTCCTGCTGTCAAGGCAAAAACAACTGAAGCGAAAGGAGCGAACTGATGCAGCTCGAACTCCTCAATGATCAAGGTCAAGTCGCATCGAAGCTCGATGTGCCTGAGACCGTTTTTGGTCGCGCCTACAACGAAGACCTGGTTCACCAGGTTGTCGTGGCTTTCCAAGCCAATGCCCGTCAAGGCACGCGCGCTCAAAAAGACCGCGAACAAGTGCGTCACTCGACCAAGAAGCCTTTTAAACAAAAGGGTACCGGTCGTGCTCGTGCAGGTATGACGTCGTCGCCTTTGTGGCGTGGCGGTGGTCGGATTTTCCCGAACATGCCTGACGAAAATTTCGCGCAAAAAATCAACAAGAAGATGTACCGCGCCGGTATGGCCTCCATCTTCTCCCAGTTGGCTCGCGAAGGCCGTCTGGCTGTGGTGGATTCACTCACAGTCGACTCCCCCAAGACCAAGGCATTGGCTTCCAAGTTCAAGGCCATGAATCTTGACTCGGTGTTGGTGATTGCAGATGAGGTTGATGAAAACCTGTACCTCGCATCACGCAACCTGGTGAATATTTTGGTGGTGGAGCCTCGCTATGCTGATCCCGTGTCGCTGGTCCACTACCGCAAGGTGTTGGTAACCAAGGCTGCCATGGGCAAACTCCAGGAGATGTTCGCATGAGCCACGGTTCCCAAAATCTTAAATTTGACGAAGGTCGTCTGATGCAGGTGCTGGTTGCCCCGATCGTGTCTGAAAAGGCAACGATGGCAGCCGAGAAAAGCAATGCCGTGACCTTCAAGGTGTTGCAGGACGCAACCAAGCCAGAAATCAAGGCTGCGGTTGAATTGATGTTCAAAGTTGAAGTCAAGGGCGTGTCTGTGGTCAATACCAAAGGCAAGACCAAGCGTTTTGGCAAGTCAGTCGGTCGCCGTGACAACGTGCGCAAGGCTTACGTCATGCTCAAACCCGGTCAAGAGTTGAACCTTGGTGGGGAGGCTGCTTAATCATGGCTGTAATCAAAATGAAACCAACTTCACCAGGCCGTCGTGGCATGGTGAAGATTTCGCGTGACCACCTCCACAAGGGTGCGCCGCACGCGGCATTGCTGGAACCTCAATTCCAGCAGGCAGGTCGTAACAACAACGGCCATATCACGACCCGTCATAAAGGTGGTGGTCACAAGCATCACTACCGTGTTGTCGATTTTCTTCGCAACAAGGACGGTATTGCTGCCAAGGTCGAGCGTATTGAATACGATCCGAACCGTTCTGCGCACATCGCCCTGGTGTGTTATGCCGACGGCGAGCGTCGTTACATCATTGCACCGCGTGGTCTTGAGGTCGGTAGTTCCATCATGAGTGGTGCCGAGGCACCTATTCGTGTCGGTAACACTTTGCCGATTCGTAACATTCCGGTTGGCTCAATCATTCACTGTATCGAATTGCAAGTGGGCAAGGGTGCCCAGATGGTTCGTTCAGCGGGTGCTTCCGCTACCTTGCTGGCGCGTGAAGGAACTTATGCCCAGGTGCGTATGCGCTCGGGTGAGGTTCGCAAGATTCACATTGAATGCCGAGCTACTTTGGGCCAGGTCGCCAACGAAGAACACAGTCTGCGCCGTTTGGGCAAAGCCGGTGTCAAGCGCTGGATGGGCATTCGTCCGACCGTTCGCGGTGTGGTCATGAATCCGGTGGATCACCCACATGGTGGTGGCGAGGGTAAGACCGGCGAAGGCCGTCACCCAGTCGATCCTTGGGGTAATCTGACCAAGGGTTACCGTACCCGTAACAACAAGCGCACGCAGGTCATGATCGTGTCGCGTCGCAAGAAGTAAGGGGTAGGTAAATGACTCGTTCTCTCAAAAAAGGTCCTTTTGTTGACCAACACTTGGTAGCCAAGACCGAAAAGGCCGTTGCTACCAAGGACAAAAAACCGATCAAGACCTGGTCGCGTCGCTCAATGGTTCTGCCCGATTTCATCGGTCTGACCATTGCTGTGCACAATGGCAAACAGCATGTGCCTGTCTATATCACTGACCAAATGGTTGGCCATAAGTTGGGTGAGTTCGCACTGACCCGTACTTTCAAGGGTCACCCTGCGGACAAAAAAGTCTCAAAGAAATAAGGAGTTGACCATGGAAACACGTGCAACCCTTCGGGGCGTTCGTCTCTCGGTCGACAAAGGCCGTCTGGTCGCGGACTTGATCCGCGGCAAAAAGGTGGATCAGGCTCTGAACATTTTGCAGTTCACGCAGAAAAAAGCTGCTGTGATCATCAAGAAGGTTCTGGAGTCAGCCATTGCCAATGCTGAACACAACGATGGTGCCGATATCGACGAACTGAAGGTGAAAACCATCTACGTCGAGCAAGGTGCATCGCTCAGGCGCTTCACGGCCCGCGCAAAAGGTCGTGGCAACCAGATCAGAAAACCCACGTGCCATGTGTACGTGACGGTTGGTAACTGAAAGAGGCCAGCAAGATATGGGACAAAAAATCCATCCAACCGGCTTTCGCTTGTCGATCAGCCGCAACTGGGCATCTCGTTGGTATGCCAATGACCGTGATTTCGCTGGCATGCTGGCGGAAGACATCAAGGTGCGTGAGTACCTTAAAGCCAAACTCAAGAACGCGTCTGTATCGCGGGTCTTGATCGAGCGTCCTGCCAAGAACGCCCGCATCACCATTTACTCGTCTCGTCCGGGTGTGGTGATCGGCAAGAAAGGCGAAGACATCGAGAACCTCAAGCGCGAACTGGGTCGCCAGTTGGGCGTGCCGGTGGCTGTCAACATTGAAGAAGTGCGCAAGCCCGAAATCGATGCAAAGTTGATCGCTGACTCCATCACGCAACAGCTCGAAAAACGCATCATGTTCCGTCGGGCCATGAAACGCGCCATGCAAAATGCCATGCGTCTGGGTGCCCTGGGCATCAAGATCATGTCGTCGGGTCGTTTGAACGGGATTGAGATCGCCCGTTGCGAATGGTATCGCGAAGGTCGTGTGCCGCTTCACACCCTGCGTGCTGACATCGACTACGGTACTTCAGAGGCCAAGACCACCTACGGCATCATTGGTGTCAAGGTGTGGGTTTACAAGGGTGATACCTTGGGTCGCAACGATCTGCCGGCTGTGGAAACACCGCGTCCGGACGATGAGCGTCGCCCGCGTGGTCCGCGTCGTGATGACCGTGGTGGCCGTCCTGGTTCTGACCGTCCCGCTCCTCGCGGTGCCCGTCGTCCCATGGGCAGTAATGCCGCACCTGCTGATGGCAGTGACAAACCCGCAGTGGCTCTTGGAGCCGATGCTAAACCCACCGTTCAGCGCGTCCGCAAGGTAGCCGCGCCAGCCGCTGCAGCAGCTGACGGTAAAGGAGAATAATTATGTTGCAACCCGCTCGTCGCAAGTATCGCAAAGAGCAAAAGGGCCGTAACACCGGTATCGCAACCCGGGGTAGCTCGGTTGCGTTTGGTGATTTCGGTCTGAAGTGTATTGATCGCGGTCGTTTGACGGCACGCCAGATCGAGGCCGCACGTCGTGCTGTCTCCCGTCACGTGAAGCGTGGTGGTCGTATCTGGATTCGGGTGTTTCCTGACAAGCCGATTTCCCAAAAACCCGCAGAAGTGCGGATGGGCAATGGTAAAGGAAACCCCGAGTACTACGTGGCTGAAATTCAGCCCGGCAAGATCGTGTTTGAAATCGTGGGTGTCTCTGAAGAGCTGGCTCGTGAAGCGTTTCGTTTGGCAGCGGCCAAACTGCCGCTGCGTACCACCTTCGTGTCGCGCATGATCGGCCAGTGATCAGGAGATATTGATATGAAAACGACTGAATTACGCCAAAAAGACGTTGCCGGTTTGCAGGCAGAAGTCAAAGCGTTGCAAAAAGCACACTTTGGCTTGCGCATGCAAAAAGCAACCCAACAACTCAACAACACAGCCACACTGCGCATTGCGCGCCGTGATATCGCTCGCGCCAAGACCATTCTGGTCGAAAAGCAAGCCGCTGTTCCATCCGCCAAATAAGGAGCGAAACATGACGGAAGCTAAAACATCCCTCAAGCGCACCTTGGTTGGCAAGGTGGTCAGCGACAAGCGTGCGAAAACGGTTACCGTGCTGATTGAGCGTCGTGTCAAACACGAGCTCTACGGCAAGATCGTTGGCAAGTCCAGCAAGTACCATGCCCATGATGAAAAGGGCGAGTACAAAATGGGCGACATGATCGAAATTACGGAAAGCCGTCCTATCTCAAAAACCAAGAACTGGGTTGCGACGCGCTTGCTCCAAAAGGCCTCACTGGTCTAAGTCTTTGCATGGGCTGCGTGTCAGCGCATTAGAAAACGGCTCACAATTGTGAGCCGTTTTTATTTCCCCCCCTTGTTCTTAAATTTCAGGAGTTAGACATGATTCAAGTAGGTGATCAATTACCAGCCGCAACGCTGATGGAGTTCCATGAAACCGAAGGGGGTGGCTGCAGTCTGGGCCCCAATCCTGTCGATGTGGTGGCTGCCAGCGTCGGCAAAACCATTGCCCTGTTTGCCTTGCCTGGTGCCTTCACGCCTACTTGTTCAGCCAAACATGTGCCGGGCTACGTGGCAAATTACGAAGCGCTCAAGGCCGCTGGTGTCGATGAAATCTGGTGTATCAGCGTCAATGATGCCTTTGTGATGGGTGCCTGGGCACGTGACCAGAAGACCGGTGACAAGGTGCGTATGCTGGCCGACGGCGACGCTGTCTTTACCAAAGCCACAGGCCTGACGCTTGACCTGACCGGCAAGGGCCTGGGTCTGCGTAGCAACCGCTACTCGATGTTGGTCAAAAACGGCAAAGTGGTCACGCTTAACATCGAAGCGCCGGGTAAATTCGAAGCCAGCGACGCTGACACCCTGCTGGCACAGGCCAAGGCCTGATCAAAGCCGCGCCATCAGGTAGTGGGCCCCTTCAATGGGGTTGTAGTAATAGGGGGGCACCTCGATGAACCCCAGATCCTGGTACATGGCGCGCGCTGTTTCCATTTCACTCAAGGTGTCCAGCAGCATGGTGGCGTAGCCGACCTGCTGAGCCGCTTCCATCACGGCTTCAGCCAGGCGCCGACCCAAGCCACATCCGCGCAAGCCTGGGCGCACATACAGGCGTTTCATTTCGCAGGCGTTAGGATAGTCCGCTGCGTCAAGGGGACGTAGCGCGCAGCACCCTACCAACTCTTGTCGCTCCCAGGCGAGCATGAGCGCGCCACGCGGGCTGACGTAGTCGCCGGGCAAACTCGCAAGCTCAGCCTCGAAATTCTGAAAGCACAAGTCAATTTTCAAACTGCTTGCGTATTCAGCAAACAGGGCACGCACCAATGGCAGTTCCGAGGAACCGTCAAATTCCCTGATTTGTCGGGCGTCAGAATTCATGTCGGCCTTTTATTGTGTCTGCCACTTAACCGCCTATGCCAATCACAGCACCACTCACCAGCGCGAGGCACAGCAGAAAAATCAACCCGGCGCGGCGTCGCTCTGGTAATGCGTCGCGGGCACTGGGCGCAGCAAAGTCCAGAGACTTGTCACCGGTAATCATGGCCTTGACGAGGTTTTCACGCTTGCGGAAAAAATACAAACCAATCGCAGTCAGATGCAAAACAACCAGTCCCAGCAGAATAAATTTACCAATGTCTTTATGGTAATAGGTGGCATTATTGACCCAGGACGAGGACACGAATCGGGTCAAGGGGCCCGCAGTCGCAATTTCATCATCGCTCATCAAACCCGTGCCCACTTGCAGGCCCAGGAACACGAGCATGGCCAGCACAGACAAAGCGCCCAGCGGGTTATGGCCAACCCCGTCGTGTGCTTTGCCTTGTCCGTGCAGGTAACGCCAGATCGCAATGGGCCCCACCACGAAAGTGGAAAACCGTGACCAATGGCCTCCCAGCAGGCCCCAAAAGACACGAAACAGCAACAAAGTCAACACACCATAACCGAAGCGGAAATGCCAGACCATGGCGCCGCCGCCAACCTGACTGGTGACCAGCAGGCCGATAAAACACAGCGCCAACGCCCAATGAAACAGGCGGGTCGGGGCATCCCAGACACGGACCATCATGCTTGTCAACTCCTGTAAAGACTTGTCCGATGTACATGAGCGAATTCTCATACACTTTGCGACTCGTCTGTTTTAGTTTAACCACGAAAGGTCTCCGATGAAAAAATACACTGCCTGTCTTCTTGCTGTCACAGCGTTCACTTTGGCTGCGCCCGCCTCGGCGCAATTCGCCAAGGCCGAAGATGCGGTCAAGTACCGTCAAAGCGCCATGTTTGTGATGCAGCAAAATTTTGGCCGTGTGGCTGGCATGGCTGCTGGGAAAATCCCATTTGATGCCAAGGTCGCCGGCGACAGTGCAGCTGTGGCTGAATTCATGTCCAAATTGCCATGGGCGGGTTTTGGTCCTGGAACCGACAAGCCAGAGAGCAAGGCCAAGCCTGAAATCTGGGCTAACAAAGCCAAGTTTGACGACAACGCCAGAAAAATGGAAGCAGAAATGGCCAAGCTGGCAGTCGCAGCGAAGTCAGGCAATCTTGACAGCATCAAAGTTGCTGTCAGCGCCACCGGCGGCGCGTGCAAGTCGTGTCATGACGACTTCCGCGCCAAATAATTACTGAAAGACAGGATGTGTGGCGGGCACTCACGCGTGCTCGCTTCATGTCCAGCGTTAAGATGTGAGCATGCCATGCACCACCCATCCCACGCCCATGAATCGACGTCGTTTTAGCACATTATCCGGCGTGTTGGCGGCCGCTTCCTGCCTGGGTGTAACGGTAAAGGCACACGCGCTGTCGCTGAACGACGTGAGCAACGCCCAGGCCTTGCAGGGGCTCAAGCTGGCGCTGGAGAAAGGCGCACTTGCCGCGGTCAAATCGCTGGGGCAACCCAATGGCTTTTTGGGAAATGACAAAGTTCGTATTCCGCTGCCGGGCGTTTTGGACGATGCCGCCAGATTGTTGCGCAACCTGGGTCAAGGTGCCCCTCTTGATGAACTGATTGCCGCCATGAACCACGCGGCGGAAATGGCCGTGCCGATGGCGCGTGACATGTTGGTCGGCGTTGTCAAAACCATGAAAGTGCAGGATGCCAAGAAAATTTTGACCGGTGGCGACAACTCGGTGACGCAATTTTTTGCCGATAAAACGCGACAAGACTTAAGCCGAAAATTTTTACCGGTGGTCACCAAAGTCACATCGCGCGTGAATTTGGCTGACAAATACAACCAGATCGCAGCTAAGACAGCAGGCATTGGTTTACTGAAAGGGGATCAGGTCTCGATCGAGCAGTACGTCACTGCAAAATCTCTGGATGGTCTTTACCTCATGATTGGCGAAGAAGAAAAAAAGATACGACAGGACCCGGTGGGCACCGGCAGTGCTGTGCTGCAAAAAGTGTTTGGTGCCTTGCGCCCCTGATAACCGACGCTTCAGTGTTGAACCTGTTGCCCCGGCGCACCGCCGTTTTGGTGTTTATTGCGTTTGCCCTTGCCTATTTTCTTTCGTCCCTGATTCGCGCCATCACGGCCACGCTGTCACCGACGCTGACGCAGGAGTTCGCGCTGAATGCACAGGACCTGGGGCTGCTTGCCGGAGGCTATTTTCTCGGCTTTGCCATCACCCAGTTGCCTTTGGGGGCCTGGCTGGATCGCTATGGGCCCAAAAAAGTGATTTTGAATTTCTTGTTGGTGGCGGTGCTGGGCTGCGTCGCCTTTGCCATGGCCGACAGCTTTCGGGGCTTACTGCTCGCGCGCTTTCTCAGTGGGGTGGGCGTGAGCGCCTGCCTGATGGCGCCGCTGACTGGCTATCGGCGCTGGTTTGCGGCAAGCTCGCAAATGCGCGCCAATTCCTGGATGCTGATGACGGGCTCGTTTGGCATGGTGGCCGCCACCTTGCCCGTGCAATGGTTGATGCCCTTGGTGGGTTGGCGCGTGCTGTTTTGGGGCTTGGCGGCCCTGGTGTTGCTGGCCATGTGTCTGCTCGCCTGGCAGCTACCCCCGTGGCAAAAGGTCGCTGGCGCAGCCGATGCGGAGCCATTGCCCGCAGCCAAGCCCAGTTACGACGCTGTCTGGCGTCACCCCTATTTCAGAAGAATGGCGCCCATGGCGTTCTTCGTTTATGGCGGCCTGGTTGCCATGCAAACCCTGTGGGTCACGCCCTGGATGATTCGTGTGGCCGGTTTTTCACCACTGCAAGCGGCGACTGGCTTGTTTTGGATCAATATTGCCATGCTGGGCAGCTTCTGGGCCTGGGGCATGATTTACCCCTGGCTGGCCGGTCGTGGTCACACCGCTGATCGCCTGATCAGTTGCGGCTTGCCCCTGAGCTTTGTCCTGCTTGCGCTGATCATTGCGGCTGGCTCGGGTCTTGGTGTTTGGGCTGCGCTGGCCTGGGCCTTGTATTGCATGAGCTGCACCTTTATTGCATTGGCACAGCCGGCGGTGGCGATGGCATTCCCATCCAACCTGGCTGGACGCGCCTTGTCGTCTTACAACTTGCTGATTTTTTCCGGTGTTTTTGCGGTTCAGTGGGGCATTGGATTGGCCATTGACGGCTTTCTGGCCCTGGGATGGGCAGAAGTTTTCGCCTTTCAGATGGCGATGACGATCTATTTGCTGTGCACCGTGGCGGCCTATGCGTACTTTTTGACTACAAAAAGTCATAATCAGCCAACGTGTTGAAGCACGTGAGTTGTCGCTATGCCCCTTATTGATTGCAGCACCCGTGAACGACATGAATAACGGTATTTTCATCATTGCACATGCCCCCCTGGCCACGGCCTTGCGTCAGTGTGCACTGCATGTTTTCCCGGATACGGCTTCATCGCTGGCGGTGTTGGATGTCCAACCCAACACGCCGGTCGATGAATCCCTGGCCACGGCACGTTTGACCATGGCGCTGCTGAATACCGAGCGCACACTGATCCTGACCGACATGTTTGGCGCGACACCCTGTAATGTGGCGCAAAAACTGGTGGACGGTGTGAACTCCCGGCTGGTGGCTGGCGTCAACCTGCCCATGCTGCTGCGGGCCATCACCTACCGCAACGAAACCATGGAGGCGCTGGTGGCGCGTGTGCTTGCTGGCGGCACTCAGGGCGTGATGCAAGTGGCCGTCACGGCACCACAAAATCAGCAACGAAAACAAAATGATCAAAACCACGACCACCATCAACAATAAACTAGGACTCCATGCGCGGGCTTCTGCCAAGTTGACCAAACTGGCAGGAAGCTTTCCGTGCGAGGTCTGGATGTCGCGCGGTGAACGTCGCGTGAATGCCAAAAGCATTATGGGTGTGATGATGCTGGCTGCCGGGATGGGGTCACAGATTGAAATTGAAACCCACGGCGCGCAGGAGCAACAGGCCATGGAGGTATTGTTGGCGCTGGTGGCAGACAAATTTGGAGAAGGTGAATGACCTTTGCCATCCACGGTCTGGCCGTGGCCCGGGGCGTTGCCATTGGGCGGGCGGTGCTGGTGGCTTCCAGCCGACTGGATGTCGCGCATTACTTTATTGAGCCCGCACAGGTTACCGCAGAAATCAACCGGGTGCGTGATGGCCGCGATGCAGTCGTGGCAGAAATTCGCCGTCTGCAGAGCAGCATTGGCCATATGGGGCCCAAAGAAACGCCGCATGAGCTGTCCGCGCTGCTCGATGTGCATCTGATGCTGCTGCAGGACCAGGAGTTGGCGGCTGGGGTGCGGCACTGGATCACGGACCGGCTCTACAACGCCGAGTGGGCACTGACGTCTCAGCTTGATGTCGTGGTGCGCCAGTTTGACGAAATGGAGGACGATTACCTGCGCGAACGCAAGGCCGATCTGGAGCAGATCACCGAAAAAGTCCTGCGTGCCATGCGCGGGGTGTCATCGCCTCTGATTCAGCCCCTGGGGCGTGCTGGCCGGCAGACATCGCAACAGGATTTATTGCTTGATGACACCGTGGACGTGCCCCTGATTCTGGTGGCGCATGATCTCTCGCCAGCGGACATGCTGCAATTCAAGCAAAGTGTATTCGCTGGTTTTATCACCGACGTGGGCGGCAAAACTTCCCACACGGCCATTGTGGCGCGTAGTCTGGATATTCCGGCAGTGGTGGGTGCACGTTTGAGCAGTCACCTGATTCAGCAGGACGACTGGGTGGTGATTGATGGTGATGCGGGTGTGGTGGTGATCGACCCCTCGCCGATCATCCTGGCCGAATATGGTTTCAAGCAACGCCAGGTTGAACTCCAGCGCGGCCGTCTGGCGCGCCTGCTGCATACGCCGGCCGTGACGCTGGACGGGCAAAAAATTGAACTGCTGGCCAATATCGAAATGCCCGACGATGCCTCCTCGGCCCTAAAGGCCGGTGCGGTCGGTGTGGGCCTGTTTCGCAGCGAATTCCTGTTCATGGGACGGCACGGCAAATTGCCCAACGAGGAAGAGCAGTACCTGGCGTACCGGCGCGCGGTGGAGGGAATGCAGGGCTTGCCGGTCACGATCCGGACGGTCGATGTGGGTGCCGACAAGCCGCTTGATGAAACCCTGCGCGACGATGCCCACCTGAACCCGGCCCTGGGATTGCGCGCCATTCGCTGGAGTCTGGCCGACCCCGCCATGTTCCTGACGCAGTTGCGTGCCATTTTGCGCGCGGCCGCCCATGGCCAGGTGCATGTGCTGATCCCCATGCTGGTGCACGCCCGTGAAATTCGCCAGACCATGGCGCTGATCGACCATGCCCGTGTGCAGTTGGATAACCGCGGCCTTGCCTATGGATCGGTCAAAATGGGTGCCATGATCGAAATCCCCGCAGCGGCGTTGACGCTCAAGGTATTTCTCAAGTACTTTGACTTTTTGTCCATCGGCACCAATGACCTGATTCAGTACACCCTGGCCATTGACCGGGCTGACGAGTCGGTGGCGCACCTCTACGACCCGATGCACCCGGCGGTATTGCGTTTGGTGGCCAATACCATTGCCGAGGGCCAGACGCAGGGTAAACCGGTCAGCCTGTGCGGTGAAATGGCCGGAGACGTAAGTATGACCCGTTTGCTGCTGGGCATGGGTTTGCGGAGTTTTTCCATGCATCCGGCGCAAATTTTGACTGTCAAACAAGAGGTGTTGCGCGCCGACACCAGTAAATTGGCCCCTTGGGCGGCACAACTGATTGCCGAAGACGAACCCATGTTGCCGCCACGAAAGACGGCTTGATGAAGCGGCTCTGTCTATAGGACTGATGCGAATCAAAACAGCCCGAACAGCATCGGGATCAATAAAGCCGCAAGTATCACCTGCAGCCCCAGGGCCAGTCCGGCAAAAGCACCTGCATCGGGGTTGACCTGCATGGCCCTTGCCGCGCCGATGCCGTGCGCTGCTGTACCCAGTGAAAAGCCGCGTGCCATCCAGCCATTACCGTCCGTTGGAATCTTCAAGAGCCCAAACAAGGCCTTGCCACTGAGTGCACCGACCATGCCGGTGACCACCGCAAACACTGCAGCCAGCGCCGGGATGCCGCCAATCTTGTCGGCAATGCCCATGGCGACGGGGGCGGTGACCGATTTGGGTGCCAGCGACAGCACCACGTCCTGAGGCAAGTCAACCAGCCAGCCCAGCAGCAGCGCCGACCCACTGGCGGCCGCGCCCCCCGCCAAAGCCGCCGCCAGCAGAGCTCGCCAGTGCAGCCGCAGGGCCGCCAGGCGCTCCCAGAGTGGCCAGGCTAGCGCTACCACTGCAGGCCCGAGCAGGAAATGGATGAACTGCGCACCCGAAAAGTAAGTGGGATAGTCAACACGCGTCACGGTCAGCAGGCTGGCCAGAATGACCACCGACCACAGTACCGGATTGGCCCAGGCCGGCTGATCCAGCCGGGTATACACCGCCTGGGCCAGCACATAGACCACCAGTGTGGCGCTCAGGCCAAACAGCGGCGTGGCAGACAGGTAGACCCAGAGTTCGACAAATTTAGGCATCGTTGGGCCCCCGGAAGGCGCGCAGCACAAGCACCGTCACAGCAAGCCCGATCCAGGTCGAAAGCACAATCACGGCCATCATGCGCACGCCGTACTGGCCCAGCAGTCCTACATGGGTCATTACTCCCACGCCCACCGGCACAAACAGCAGTGACAGGTGCGAGAGCAAAAAATTGGCACAGACCGCCACCGGCTCACGCACGGCGGGCAGGCGTAGCGCCAACAGCAGCAGCAACATGCCGATCACCGGCCCCGGAAAGGGTAGGCTTAAGCCCCGTGACAGCAGTTCGCCCAATGACTGCATGGCCAGCAACCAGGCCAGTCCGCGCAGGCCGTTCATGTGGCGTCCAATTTAGAACCGGGGCAAATCCGGGTGCTTGATCTGGCCGCCACGCACCAGCATCTTGCCGTATTCGGCGCAGCGGTTCAGCGTCGGGATGACCTTGCCCGGATTGAGCAGGCCCTGTGGGTCAAAGGCACGTTTGACGCCAAACATCTGTTCATTTTCTGCGGCTGAAAACTGCACACACATGCTGTTGAGCTTTTCCACCCCAACGCCATGCTCGCCGGTCACAGTGCCGCCCATGGCCACACTGGTTTCCAGAATGTCGGCGCCAAACAGCTCCGCCCTGTGCAACTGGTCGGCGATGTTGGCATCGAACAAAATCAGCGGGTGCAGGTTGCCGTCGCCGGCGTGGAAGACGTTGACACAGCGCAACTGGTATTTCTTCTCCATCTCGGCAATGGCCAGCAAAATGTCGGCCACGCGTTTGCGCGGAATCGTGCTGTCCATACACATGTAGTCGGGGCTGATGCGGCCGCTGGCAGGGAACGCGTTTTTTCGCCCGCTCCAGAACGTGAGGCGCTCCTGTTCGTTCTGGCTCACCGCAATTTTGGTGGCGCCGGCGGCCAGCAGTACCGTGCTCATGCGGCCAATTTCTTCCTCAACCTCTTCAGGCGTGCCGTCGCTTTCGCACAGCAAAATCGCCTCGGCGCTCAGGTCGTAACCGGCGTGTACGTAGTCTTCGACCGCCGCCGTCATGGGTTTGTCCATCATCTCCAGCCCGGCCGGAATGATGCCTGCCGCAATGACTGCGGCCACGGCATCACCGGCTTTGCGGATGTCATCAAAGCTGGCCATGATGCAACGCGCCAGTTGTGGCTTGGGAATGAGCTTGACAGTGACTTCAAGCACCACCGCCAGCATGCCTTCGCTGCCAATCACCACGCTCATCAGGTCATAGCCGGGTGCGTCCAGCGCGTCCGAGCCGAACTCGATTGGCTCACCCTCCATGGTGAAACCTTTGAGCTTGACGATGTTGTGCAGGGTGAGGCCGTATTTGAGGCAGTGCACACCGCCGGAGTTTTCGGCCACGTTGCCGCCAATGGTGCAGGCAATCTGACTGGACGGGTCGGGCGCGTAATAGAGGCCCAAAGGTGCGGCCGCGTCGCTGATGGCCAGGTTGCGTACACCGCATTGCACCAGAGCCGTGCGCGACACCGGGTCAAGCTTCAGGATTTTGTTGAACTTGGCCATCGACAAGGTGACACCCACGGCGTTGGGCATGGCCCCGCCCGACAGGCCGGTCCCGGCACCGCGCGCCACCACCGGCACGCCCAGGGTGTGGCAGATTTTCAGGACGGCGGCCACCTGCGCTTGTGTTTCGGGCAGGGCCACCACCAGCGGGCGTTGGCGGTAAGCGGTTAAACCGTCGCACTCATAGGGCGTTGTGTCTTCGTTGTTCCAGAGCAGCGCGTGTGCCGGCAAGCATTCCAGCAGTCCTTTGACAACCAGCGCCTGGCGCTCTGATCTTTGCAAGGCATTCAGGCTGTCTGGAGAGAGGGGTGCGTTCATGGGCTTGATCCGGTAACGTAAAACATGGTTTGGACTTTAAGCGAAATTGAATGCCGTTGGTGCGAAGAAACTTAAACCATCAGTTGAAAAAAATGCGGCCCGCTGATTCGGCTGGGTCACCACGGAGTCGCCCTGCACCTCGAAAAAGCCATGGGCCTGGCCTGGTGGACTGGGCCGGTCAAACCATACTCTGCCTGAGCCATTCGGCAAAGGCTACACATTCCCAGCGTTCCATCATGCCGGTGCGCCAGCACAGGTAGTGGGCATGCGGACTGGGTACATTGCTGGCAAATTCCTCGCTGGTTCCCAGGCGCACCAGCGAGCCGTTTTCCAGCCAGGGCAAGGCCAGCTTGAGGCGAATCAAGGCAATGCCCATGCCGGCCGCTGCGCCGTCGCACATCAGGCCAACATCGTTGAACTGCGAGCCTTCCAGCGGCTCGGGCCAGTCCAGCCCGCGGGCGGCAAACCAGGTGCGCCAGGGCTCCAGCGGGCTGCGCAACAGCGCCTCGCCTTCCAGGTCTTGTGCCACGTCAAACGGCCCGTGCTCGCGCACAAAGGCGGGCGACGCGAGTGGCGTGACTTCGTCCTTGAGCAGACAGACGTGCTCGACATCGGCGTAACGTCCGGTGCCAAACCGGATCATCAGGTCGGCGTCTTCGGCCACCACATCTAGCAGCGGAATCGAGATTTGCAGGGTGAGGTCGATCTCGGGGTAGGCCTCGGTGAACTGGCGCAGGCGAGGTATCAGAATCGAGCGCGCAAAGGTTGGCGTGACGGCCAGGCGCAGCTTGCGTTTGCCCGGTGTCGTGGCCGAGCTGGGGAATTTTTGTAGCATGCTCAAACCGTCGCGCACATGCGCCAGGTAGGCTGCACCTTCGGTCGTGAGCGAAAAATCGGCCCGTCCAAACAACTTGGTACCTATGATTTGCTCAAGCTGCTTGACCCGGTGGCTTACCGCGCTGGGCGTTACGCAGAGTTCTTCTGCAGTTTGTGTGACGCTACGCAAACGCGCCAGCGCCTCAAAAGTCAGCAGGCATTGAATGGGGGGGATGCGGGCAATGGACATGACATGATTGTGGCAGGCGGTGGCTTGGATGCACTGCGTAGAATCCCTGCTTTATGACTGATCGTACCGCCGTAATTGCCCAATACCTGATCCCCAAGCAGGCCATCACTTTGCTGGCCGGGCGCATCGCGCGCGCGCAGGGTGGCGCGCTGACGACCCGCTTGATCGCCTGGTTTGTGCAGCGCTACCGCGTCAATATGCTTGAAGCCGCCAACCCGGAACTGGCCAGCTACGCCACCTTCAACGATTTTTTTACCCGCGCCCTCAAAGCCGGTGTGCGGCCACTGGCGCAGGCGGACCTGATTTGCCCGGTCGATGGCGCCATCAGCCAGTTTGGCCGCATCGAAGGTCAGCAGATATTCCAGGCCAAGGGTCACCACTACAGCAGCACCGCGTTGGTCGGCGGCGACGCCACGCTGGCCGCGCAGTTTGACAACGGCCACTTTGCCACGCTGTATCTGAGTCCGCGCGACTACCACCGCATCCACATGCCGTGCGCCGGGCGTTTGATGCGCATGATCTATGTGCCGGGCGACCTGTTTTCGGTCAATCCCACCACCGCACGCGGCGTACCCGGCTTGTTCGCCCGCAACGAGCGCGTGGTCTGTGTGTTTGAAGGCGAACATGGCCCGTTCGTGCTGGTGCTGGTCGGTGCCACTATCGTCGGCAGCATGGCCACCACCTGGCATGGCGCCGTCAACGCGTCGCGTCCTGGGCGCTTGAGTGAGTGGCACTATGAAAACGAGGCGATCACGCTCCAGCAGGGCGACGAGATGGGCCGCTTCTTGCTGGGCTCCACCGTGGTCATGCTGTTCCCGCATGGCCCGCTCAAATTCAATCCGGCGTGGCAGCCGGGCGCTGCCATCCGGCTGGGTGAGGTCTTGGCGAGCCATTCCCAGGGCGCTTTTTAAGCCACGACCACATTGTGGGCCATCCTCAGGAGTCCCTCGGAGGTGGTTTGAATCCAGTTGTTTCGCCTATGCTGCTGTTTCAACTTGTAAGGTGCATTGACTTTGTTGCAAGATGCGGATTGAATCGCAGCCTTTCGACCACACCACAAAGGCAAACCATGAAGAGCTTCAAAAAATTCGTCTCCGCGAGCATGATCGTCTGTATCACCGCTGCCGGTCTGCCCTTCAGCGCGCAAGCCCGCATGGTGGCGACCGAAGAAATTACGGCACCGGCTGCCAGTGGTACCCTGAGCGTCAGCCGTGACGCAGTGAACCAATTTCTGGTGCGCGATGACGTTCGCCAGGCCATGCTTGGCCAGGGCGTGACGCCGCAAGCCGCGCTGGAGCGTGTGGCCGCCATGTCCGACGCTGAAGTGGCCCAACTGGCGGGTCGCATCGACCAAGCCCCGGCGGGTGCCGGTGTGGTGGGTATCTTGTTCACCGTGTTCATCGTGCTGCTGGTGACCGACATCATGGGCTTGACCAAGGTGTTTCCGTTCACACGATCAGTTCGATGATCGGTCGACTCATTGGTCTGCGAACCCCCGTTTTGACGGGGGTTTTTGTTTGGGCAGCGCTGCTGCTGAGCGGTTGCGCCACCCCTCAGGTGGCCCTGCTGGATGCGCAGTGGCCGCCGGAGCTCCCGGCGCAGGTCGCGTTGTCTCGGGTGCCGTTTTTCCCGCAGGAAGACTATGAATGCGGCCCTGCCGCGCTGGCCATGGTCGCCAACGCAGCCGGTGTCAGGGTCACCCCTGATGCTCTGGTGGATCAGGTTTACCTGCCAGGCCGTCAAGGCTCGCTGCAGCCAGAAATGCTGGCCGTGACGCGCCGGCAGGGTTTGCTGGCTTACCCATTGCAGCCGAGCATCCAAGTTGTGCTGCGCGAAGTGGCGGCGGGCAACCCGGTGCTGGTGTTCCAGAACCTGGCGTTTTCAATTTACCCGGTTTGGCACTACGCCGTGGTGATGGGCTATGACCGGGCGCGCCATGTGCTGCTGCTGCACTCCGGGGTCACGGCGCGCATGGAAATTTCGCTATTTGCCTTCGAGCGCACCTGGGCGCGCGGGCAATATTGGGCCATGCTGGCGCTCAAACCTGGGCAACTGCCCGCCACCGCCGAGCCCCAGACTTACACCGCCGCCGCCGCCACGCTGGAGCGCACCGATGCGCGCGGCGCACAACAGGCTTTTGCCGCCGCGCTGCAGCGCTGGCCGGATGAGCGCGCCGCCTTGCTGGGCGCGGGCAACAGCGCCTATGCGCTGGGTCAGCGCGAAGCTGCCGCCACGGCCTACCGCCAGACGGTGTTCAAGCACCCCGACTTCGCCGACGGCTGGAACAATCTGGCGCAGGTGCTCATGGAGTTGGGTCGCCACGCCGAGGCCAGTCAGGCTATTGCCCGCGCAGTGGCATTGGGCGGTGAGCGCCTGCCGGACTACCTGACGCTGCAGGCGCAGATCGACCAGAAATAGGCCCGCAGCCCTTGCCGAAAAGGTCGAATACAGTTCACCCCGCCGCAGCAATTGGGCGCGCGGACTCAACTGGGTAAGGCGCTGGCGCAGCGGTTTTGGCGCTTGGGCTATTGTCTGAGTGACTGCCTTGGTGGGGGCTTGTTTGCAGCGGTTGCGGCTGGCAGGATAAGGGCTGGGGCGGCGGCCTCATACTGTCAAAGGCCCAGAAATCGGCCGCCACCCAGCCCTTATCCTGCCGGTGAGCGTGGTCAATGGTTGCGACAAGAAGACAGGAAGTGTGGATAGCCACGCCGACATTTTTGACTGTTTTGCAGCGTTACCTGACAGCCACCGGTACCCGCTTTCGGGCAGGTCAATTCGATGATTTTGGCGAACGGTCAGACACTGTTGACGGACGCCTTGAGGAACGTAGCATTACCGCTATGAAAGTAGCGGAAAATCCTTCATACTTTCGTCATATGATGTCAAACCCGAGCAATTTCTAATGAAGATGATCGCTTCCTGGCTCTTTGCCTTGGCCGGATTGTTCATGGGCTGCCTTGCTTGCGCTGGCGCTATTGATGCTGGCCGCCTTGCCACCGTTGATGACCACACCTTGGCCGCGACCGCTCAATCTGAAGTGACGATTCTGTCCCTTGCGCAGTATCTCGGCGCGGGGGCTAGTAGCGATGTTGAAAAAGCCCGCGCGGTATATCGTTGGGTCGCGGATCGCATTGCCTACGATGCCAAGAGCTTTTTTAACCAAACACACTCAAGCGTTGATCCTGATGCCGTATTGCAATCGCGCCTTGCAATCTGCGGCGGTTACGCTGCATTGTTCGAGCGCCTTGCCAAGGAGTCCGGGTTGGAGGCTACCACCATTTTTGGCTATGCGAAAGGTATTGCCCACATACCCGGAAGTAGCATGGCCGAGCCGAATCATGCTTGGAATGCGGTAAAAATTGACGGCAAGTGGCAGCTCATTGACACGACTTGGGGTAGTGGTTACATAAGCGATGGTGCCTGGGTAAAGCAGTTCAGTGAAACGTTTTTCTTGCCATCGCCAGAACAGCTTGCTTTCTCGCACTTCCCGCAAGACGCTGCCTGGCAGCTGCGCTCGGAACGATCACTATCGAAGACGGAATTCGAGTCCCTGCCAGAAATTAATACGGCCTTTTTCAACCTCGGGATTGATCCGTCTGACGTATGGAAAACCGTAAAGTCGCAGGAATTCAAGGGTGCGTTGGTTCATACTTTCGACCTGCCCGCTGGCGTGGCAAAGGTGCGCAACGCACCTTTGTCCTATCAGCTTCCTGTGGGAAGCACGCAGCACTTTGAAATCATGTCAGCGTCGTTTGAGAAAATGGCTGTCGAATACAACAAAAAGTGGCTACCGATGCAAAAAAAAGGTGACGTGTTCTCCATCGAAATCGCAGCCAAATCCAAAGGCGAACTGTCCGTGAACGGCAAGACACCAACATCCAGGAAACATGCTACGGTCTTGGAGTACATCGTCGACTAGGTCGGCCAAAAACAGATAGAGAATTCAAGCGCATTAAGCCAACTATGCACCGGAAAATGGGCCTCACAAAGCACACTTACGGCCTCAACTGGTTGCGGGTTTTTTCGGAGACGAGAATTTCGCTTTTCCCCAATGAAAATGATGAGTTCTGCGTCGCAATGCTGCTTGCGTGTCAGACTTTTGATTTTCACCCATTCACCCATTCACCCATTCACCAATGAAGATAACTTTTCTGTGATCAGAATTTGTCTTTTGATGCCATTTCTCCCACAGCGAGAAACCCGCAACCAGTTGCCGGCTAACAAACTTCGAGCGCTAGTTCGTTGCCGCTTGCTTATAACTGTCAAGTGGGCCACCAGTTGAGTCCCTTGCCATTGGCAGTCCAAAAGTTCCCCAATACCAGCGCCATTTTTAAGGGATACCTATCGCAGTTGCCGTTGATTTGGTGTCGAGTTCAATTCGGTTTGACTGCCGGGGGTGGAGCTTTTGCCTTTGAGTCGCATGACTTCGCATACAGATAGAGATAGATGCTATGGATGCCTCCCTCCTTAATCGCTGAAGAATTGTGGCACTGCGATAGAACAGCCGTCAATCAGGAAGAAACCACCCCGCATGGGTTGGATCCTCTGATGAATACGGCATCAAAGTGCCCAGAGTGTGATAGACCTAGGTCTCCACTAAACACAGAGGATCCGCCATGAATCGTAATACAGGAATGAACGCCGGACAAATCATCGGCACCATGAACGGCCAACAAGTGATGGGTCTGGACATCGCCAAGCACGTGTTTCAGATGCACACCGTGAACATGGGTACGGGCGAGATCGTCAACGTGCAGATCAAGCGCGCCAAGGTAGTGGAGCACTTTGCCAACCTCGCCCCTTGCCTGATTGCGATAGAGGCCTGTGGTGGTGCGCACCACTGGGCGCGTGAACTGAGCAAACTTGGGCACACGGTGCGACTGTTGCACGCCAAGGTTGTGCGCCCCTTTGTCAGCGGCAACAAAACCGACGCCACCGATGCCCGTGCGATCTGGTTGGCGGTGCAGCAGCCGGGGGTGAAGTTTGTGGGCACCAAGACGGCAGCGCAGCAAGCAACGCTTACATTGCACCGCCAGCGCGAGCTACTCATGAAAATGCGCATCATGCAGACCAACGCCTTGCGCAGTCTGCTCTACGAGTTTGGGGCCACCTTTGCCAAGGGGAAAAGGGCCTTGTTCAAGGACATTGTGGAAACCCTTGAAGGATTGGCGCATACATTGCCGCAGTTGGTGCGTGACAGCTTGCACGAGCAGGTGGCGCGCATTAAAGCGATTGAGGTGGATATGCAAGCCATTGAGGTGCGCCTGCAACTCCAACTCAAGCAAGACCCCCAGATGCAGCGCATTGCCCAAATTCCCGGTGTAGGACTACTGACGGCCACCGCAGCCATTGCCACCATGGGGGAAGCCAGCGCATTCAAGTCAGGCAGGGAGTTCTGCGCTTGGCTGGGTTTGGTGCCCAAACAAACTGGTACGGGAGGCAAAGTCCGACTGGGTGCAATCTCTAAGCGTGGCGACACCTATTTGAGGACATTGCTGATCCACGGTGCCCGAAGTGTGATTGCGCACGCTAAAGAGCCGGGGCCGTGGCTGCAGGGCATCAAGGCTCGGCGTCCCTCCAACGTGGTATTTGTAGCGCAGGCGGCCAAGATGGCCAGAACGATCTGGGCCATGACAGCCAAAGCACAGGATTACGACAAAGGCTTCAAGAGCATCAGGCCCCAAGCTGCGTGATGCTGAAGTCGCCCAGGATTGAAAAAGCAACGACCCGAGCAACAGACGAATGAAAGGACTATGGTTTTAGCCTTGGAAGGCTAGCAGGTGGCAAAAAGCGAAGTGATGTGAAACAGGTCAGACCGGTGGCGAGCTAAACCTGAGAATTTCCTGGGACATAAAGAGTCCGTCGGATAGAAAAGGAGCACGTCAGCGAATATGCATCGGGGCCAGTGCAAAGTCGGGGGAGCCTGACCAACCCACAAACAAGGCCGAATATAAGGACGCAACCGACTTCTTCACAAAATAACGCAAATTCTGCTTGCTATCCGGGAGGCATCCATATAAGGAATTTCAACCACCCCAAGCCAGTATGGAACCTTTGGTCAGCCGTCAACCCACGTAGAAAACTTCAAGATTCCCTCCACAGGTCGATTTCCGGGCGAGCCTCTACTAAAATGCACCTTCGGCAGAGTGATTAGCGCTACGCCGGGTGCGTCGGGCATAAGGCTAACTCGCAGCGAGTCCGAATCGCTGGATATTCCTCGTCACCAACTGATGCGCTGACCGACCTAAAAGTCGGGAGCCGGTTGCTCTGCCCCGCCCCAGTCAGTTGCCCAGTCCGGCTCGATGTGCATCCCATCATTGCTGTGCGCGTCGCAGTTCTCCCAGAGCAGATGCCCGCGTACAGATACGAGTTCCAACGTCAGCTATAGAGTGACCAGTTTGTGAATCTCAGCACCCGCTTTGGGCACTTATGTAGAGATGTACATAAGCAGCGATGCACAGTTCCCAGTTATGGGCAGCTGCCGTTCGAAACTATCCGTCTGTCATTGGTAAATTGCTATCGTTTACTTTTTTGTTCTCTACATAATTCCATCGACTGGCTTCTGGCCAAGACTTCGAACGGCGAGCTATTGGTGAATGTGGTTTTGCGAGGTCCAAAACTACTGGTTGACTCCTGCCCCATTGGGAGAGAGATGACTATTGGCACGAAAACGTGACATGTTTGCACTGCTGACGAAACGCATGACTCGAAGAGTCTGTGGTGCCCAAAGCAACGGAATTATGGTGAGAAAGAACTTCGTGAAATCCGGCAAGACTCAATATCCACGCGGCTTCCAAGCAAAGCGCCAACGCAAACTGTTCATAACCGGGAACTGTGCATAAGGGTCTTCAGCTGAACTTCCAGGGCCCTACGTCACTTATTGACTTACGACGCGCCATTCTCTTTGGCGCCCGCAGCAGCCAGTCAGTTTTGAGGTGCGACCGCAAGTGCTGGCGTTACTTGAAAATAACGGTCTTGTGTCCGTTGATCAGCACCCGGTGCTCGCTGTGCCATTTGACGGCGCGGGCCAGCACCTGGCTTTCGGTGTCGCGGCCCAAGGCGGTTAAATCTTCTACCGTTTTGCTGTGGTCCACACGCGCCACATCCTGCTCGATGATCGGGCCTTCGTCCAGCTCGGCCGTCACGTAGTGGGCGGTGGCGCCGATCAGTTTGACGCCCCGGTCATGCGCCTGGTAGTAGGGCTTGGCGCCCTTGAAGCTGGGCAAAAACGAATGGTGGATGTTGATGGCACGGCCACTGAGCTTGCGGCACAGGTCGTCTGACAAAATTTGCATGTATCGCGCCAGCACCACCAGTTCGGCGCCTTCGCTCTCGATGATCTCGATCTGTTTGGCTTCCACCTGGGCCTTGGTGGCGGCGGTCACCGGCAGGTGGTGAAATGGCACGTTGTAGCTGGCAGCCAGTTGGTAAAACTCGCGGTGGTTGCTGATGATGGCGCAAATGTCCACGGGCAAAAGGCCGCTTTTCCAGCGAAACAGCAGGTCGTTCAAACAATGGCCTTCCTTGCTGACCATGATCACGGTGCGCATTTTTTGCGCCAGTGCGTGCAATTGCCACTGCATCTGAAAGGGTTCGGCAAAGTCGGCCAGTTGCGCCTTGAGTTCGTCAAAGCTGTGCTCGCCACAGGCAAACTGCACGCGCATGAAAAACAGGCCGGTGTCGTTGTCGTTGTATTGCGCGGCTTCTTCGATGTTGCCGCTGCGCGCCAGCAAAAAGCCGGACACGGCGTGGACCAGGCCCAGGCGGTCGGGGCAGGACAGGGTGAGGGTATAAACAGGATGCATAGGGCCGATATTGTCGCAGCCTTGCTTCATCTTCAATCGTCAGGAATAAATAACATGGACCTCCCCGCACTGCAACAAACCCTGCGTGACTTTGCTGCGGCACGCCACTGGCAAGCCTTTCACACACCCAAGAATCTCAGCACGGCACTGCTGGTGGAAGCTGCCGAATTGACTGAAATATTCCAGTGGATGAGCGCCGAGGAGTCGCAAGCCGCGCCGCTGGATCCCGCCACCAAAGAGCGCATTGCCGACGAGGTGGCTGACGTGTTGCTTTACCTATTGCAACTGGCCGATCAGTGCGCCATCGATATTCCCGGCGCGGTGGCCAACAAGCTGGTCAAGAATGCCGTCAAACATCCGACACCACAGTAGGGTTCGCGTAGGTAATCAGTGCAATAAACTGTCAATTTGTGGTAACGTTGCTACATTGAATCATCTACAGCAGGAGGTCAAGATGACCATTTGCACACTTTCAGCACGCCAGTTTAATCAGGATGTCAGCAAAGCCAAGAAGGCTGCCATGGCAGGGCCCGTGTTCATCACAGATCGGGGCGAGCCAGCCCACGTCTTGCTGACCTTTGACGCCTACAAAAAGATCACGTGTGGTCCCGCCAAAATCGCCGATTTGTTAGCCATGCCCGGCGTTGCAGATGTACCGTTTGACGCGCCGCAGTCGCCTGATGTGGCGCAGGCGGCAGATTTTTCATGATGTATTTGCTCGACACGAATGTGGTGTCCGAGTTGCGCAAGGTTCGCTCAGGCAAGGCGGATGCGGGGGTCGCCTTTTGGGCCGACAACGTCGATACTGCCGATTTGTACCTGTCGGTGATCACGGTTCAGGAGTTGGAAATTGGTGTGCTGCTGTCCGAGCGTCGCGATCCATCGCAGGGTGTTGTTCTGCGGGCGTGGCTGAGTGGGCATGTGTTGCCCGCCTTTTCGGGGCGGATTCTGAGCGTGGATGCTGCGGTGGCGCAGTGCAGCGCGCGCTTGCATGTGCCAGATCCGCGCCCCGTACGTGATGGGCTGATTGCCGCGACGGCCCTGGTTTACGGCATGACGGTAGTAACGCGCAACGTGGCCGATTTTGAGCCCACTGGGGTAAAAATTTTGAACCCATGGGCAAGCCGCTGAGCGCCAGAACGCTGTTCGGTGAGCTGCCGCAATGGTTGCAGCCGCGTAGATAATGAACCCATGCGAATTCCCTTTACCAAAATGCAAGGTGCCGGCAACGACTTTGTGGTGCTTGACGAGACCCGGGCCCGCTTTGGCTTGGGCACGGCGCAGTACCGGTTTCTGGCGGACCGCCACTTTGGCGTGGGTGCCGACCAGATCCTGACGGTGCGCCCGTCCCCCGCGCCAGGCATTGATTTTGAATATGTCATCCACAATGCCGACGGTGCCGAGGTTGAGCAGTGCGGCAATGGGGCGCGTTGTTTTGCGCGCTTTGTGCGCGATGCCGGTCTCACGCAAAAAGACGCGATCCGGGTGCAGACCCGGGGCGGCGTGATCGAGCCGGTGCTTAAAGCCGATGGCCGCGTCACGGTCAACATGGGGGCGCCGGTGTTTGAGACTGAGCGCATTCCGTTTACGCCCGGTCACATAGCGGCCCGGGCCAGCGGTTCGTGGCAGCAGTGGCCTCTGCTGCTGGCAGCATCGGGCCAGGACACGGCGGTGCTGGTGGCCGTGGTGTCGATGGGCAACCCGCATGCGGTGCAACTGGTGAACGATGTGGATACGGCACCGGTCTTGCAGCAAGGCCCCTTGATTGAACACCACCCGTTTTTCCCGAACCGGGTCAACGCCGGCTTCATGCAGGTGCAGAGTCGCCAACAGATTCGCTTGCGGGTGTTTGAGCGCGGCGCCGGCGAGACACTGGCCTGCGGCTCGGGTGCCTGTGCCGCTGTGGTGGCGGGCATCCGGCTCGGGTTGCTTGAGCCGCAAGTGGATGTGCAAACCCATGGCGGTGTGCTCACCATTGCCTGGGCCGGTGGCAACACACCGGTCATGATGACGGGCCCGGCGGCGACCGTGTTTCAAGGTGAAATTGAAATCCCCAACGACTTCCCTAACGCGTCATAACCATGTCCAATTCAAACCTGACCAGCGCCATCAATAACCCGATCACCGAAGACGATATTGCCAATTACCTGGCCAATACGCCGGATTTTTTTGAACGCCATGCCGAGATGCTGGCGGCCGTGCAGTTGACCAGCCCGCACAGCCAGCGCGCGGTGAGCCTGCAGGAGCGCCAGGCCAACATGTTGCGTGAAAAAATCAAGATGCTGGAGCTGCGTATCATGGACATGATTCGCAACGTGAATGAGAACATGGTGCTGTCAGACAAGTTGCTGCAGTGGGCGCGCACGCTGTTTTTGAATACCGACCCCGCTACTTTGCCCGATCTGATGGCTGATGAGCTGGCCGACCAGTTTGCCGTGCCTCAGGTTGGCATCAAGGTCTGGGGCGTGGATGAGGCCTACGCCAGCGCGCCTTTTGCACAAGGGGTGAGCGACGACGCCATGCTCTTTGCCAGTTCCCTGACCGAGCCATTTTGTGGTGTGAACACCGGTCTGGAGGCCATCAATTGGCTGCCAGACCCCAAGGCGGTGGCTTCCCTGGCCATTTTGCCGCTGCGCGCCGGACCGATAGGCAGCATGGCGCCGGCGTTTGGCCTGCTGGTGCTGGCCTCGCCCGATGCCCAGCGCTTCAACAGCACTATGGGAACCGACTTTTTGGCCCGTGTTGCCGAGCTGGCCAGCGCCGCGTTGTCGCCGCTGCGCTAGCCCACGTCGCACAGTGATTCCGTCATTGCGAGCGCAGCGTGGCAATCCATGAATCCAACGCGGACCCGGTAACGGGGCAGTTCGGGGACCCACTGGTGCAGCGCTACCTGGACCATGTGCGTTTTGAGAAACGCCTGGCTGAGCGCACGGTGGCGCTGTACACCCTGGACCTGGAAAAACTGTTCGAACATGCGACGCAGGTGGGTGTTGGCTTGACGGCGGTTGAGCCCAGCCACATCCGGCGCTGGGTGGCGCAAATGCACTCAAACGGCCGCAGCGGCCGTGGTATCGCGCTGATTTTGTCGGGTTGGCGCGGGTTTTACATTTGGCTCGGGCGCGAAGGGTTGGTGGCCTCGAATCCGGTGCTCGATGTGCGCGCGCCCAAGGCCGCCAAACCCCTGCCCAAGGCCTTGAGTGTGGACGATGCCGTGCAGCTGGCGAGCTTTCAAGACTTGGACGCCGACCCCTGGCTGGAAGCGCGTGACGCGGCCATGGTCGAGCTGCTGTACGGCGGGGGCTTGCGGGTGGCTGAATTGACCGGACTCGACGTTCAGGCCAGCGACGCCGCGCGCGGCTGGGTTGATTTGGCAGCGGGCGAAGCCCATGTGCTGGGCAAGGGCAGCAAGCGGCGTATTGTGCCGGTGGGTGCCAAAGCGGTGCAGGCGCTGCAAGCCTGGCTGCGGGTGCGCGACCTTGCGTTGCCTGTGGCGCCGGATGTGACCGTGGCTGGCGCGTCGCCCCGGGCGGCGCTGTTCATCGGCCGCAATGGCACGCGACTCACCTCACAATCCATCTGGCAGCGTGTGCGCCAGCGCAGCCTGCAGGCAGGACTGGCGGCACCCGTGCATCCACACATGTTGCGCCACTCGTTTGCTAGCCATGTGCTGCAGTCGAGCAGTGACCTGCGTGGCGTACAAGAGTTGCTGGGTCATGCCAACATCAGCACCACGCAGATTTACACCCGGCTCGACTTTCAGCACCTGGCCAAGGCCTATGATGCAGCCCATCCGCGCGCCCACCTGAAACCCGGTGCGTCAGGTGGTTCAAAATAGTGGGTGGTGACAATTTTTTCAATAGGTGACTTATGCAAAAGCAAATCAATGTGGTGCTGGACAAAGGCGTCGAATTTTCTTTTCATGTGCCCGACGGCGCGCCGCTGGCACATGATGCCGCGCGTGCCTGGCTGGACCACCAGTTCACCGCGCTCGACTGCGAGCCCTTGCGGGCCAGTGGCAAAGTGCTCACGGCTGACAAGATTCTGGTGGTGACCCAGGCCGCCGGGGCCGCCCTGCTGGGCGACGCCAAGTGGTCGGCTGACTATGTGGCTGCGGTCACGGCTGCCCTGGGCAAACCGATGATCCGCGTCGACGTGCCGGCCATGGCGATCACCTATTGAAAGCGATTCGCCTGCGCGCGGGCAAAGAGCGCTCGCTGCTGCGTCGTCATCCCTGGATTTTTGAGTCGGCCATTGCCAAGGGCGGTGGTGATACCGGCGAAACCGTGCGGGTGGAGTCGGATCAGGGCCAGTTTTTGGGCTGGGCGGCTTTCAGCCCGACCTCGAAAATTCGCGCCCGGGTCTGGAGCTTTGACGAAGCGCAGCGCATTGACGCGGCGTTTTTTACGGCGGCCTGTGCCCGCGCTGTCAAGGCCAGAACCCGGTTTGACATCCAGAGCAATGCCATGCGACTGGTGCACGGCGAATCCGATGGCCTGCCGGGCTTGATTGTTGACCGTTATGGCGACACGCTGGTGGCACAGTTCACCTCAAGCGGCGTGGAGCGCTGGAAAGAGCCCATTGCCGATGCGCTGCTGGCCGCCACTGGCCTTGCCAAACTCTACGAGCGCAGCGATGCCAGCAGCCGTGCACTGGAAGGTTTGCCCGAGGCCACGGGCTGGCTGCGCGGGCAAGGCGAGGTGGAACTTGTGTTGCAGGAACATGACTGGCAACTGGCGGTCAACATCGCCGACGGTCACAAAACCGGCTTTTACCTGGACCAGCGCGAAAGCCGCAAGCGTTTTGCCGACTACGCGCGTCGCCTCAAATTTGCGCGCGTGCTCAATTGTTACTGCTATACCGGCGGTTTCACGGTGGCGGCGCTCATGGGTGGCGCGGACCATGTGACCTCCATCGATTCATCGGGTCCGGCGCTGGAAAAGGCGGCAGCCAATGTGGCTTTGAATGGTTTTGCGGCCAGCCGCGCCAGCTTCATGGACGCCGACGTCAATGCGTCTTTGCGCCAATTCATCGACCAAGGCCGCAGCTTTGATGCCATCGTGCTCGATCCGCCCAAGTTTGCACCCACCGTGGCCCATGCAGAGCGCGCCGCACGGGCTTACAAAGACATCAACCGGCTGGCGTTCAAGCTGTTGGAGCCCGGCGGGGTGCTGTTCACCTACAGTTGCTCTGGTGGCATCAGCGCCGACTTGTTCCACAAGATTGTGGCCTCGGCAGGCTGCGATGCCGGTGTGGATGGTTATATCCATGAGCGCATGGGCGGCGCACCCGACCACCCCATGACGGTCAATTTCCCCGAGGGTGAATACCTGAAAGGTTTGGTGGTGATGCGAAAATGAGCCGTTAGCCCGGGTCGTTACACTCGCACCCTTTGCACATGCCCTGATATGAGCCTCATTCCTGCCACTATCCTCACCGGTTTTCTCGGCTCCGGCAAAACCACGCTGCTGAAACGCGTGCTGTCAGAAGCCCACGGCCAGAAGATCGCCATCATCGAAAACGAGTTTGGCGAAGAAAACATTGACAACGACATTTTGGTGACTGACTCCAAAGAGCAGATCATCCAGATGAGCAACGGCTGTATTTGCTGCACCATTCGCGAAGACCTGCGCGAGGCACTGCAACTGCTGGCGGCCAAAAAGCGCCAGGGCCTGCTTGATTTTGACCGCGTGGTGATCGAGACCACCGGCCTGGCCGATCCGGGCCCGGTGGCACAGACCTTTTTCATGGACGACGAGATTGCCGAGAGTTACCTGCTTGACTCGATCCTGACGTTGGTGGATGCCAAACACGCCAACCAGCAGCTCGATGACCGCCAGGAGGCGCGCCGTCAGGTCGGGTTTGCCGACCAGATATTCATCAGCAAGACCGATTTGGTATCCGTTGAAGAAACTGCCGATCTGATGTACCGGCTCAAACACATGAACCCGCGTGCGCCGCAGCAAGCCGTGCATTTTGGCGAAGTGGCGTTAAGTGACGTGTTTGATTTGAGGGGCTTTAACCTCAACAGCAAGCTCGACATCGACCCGGATTTCCTCAAGGAAGACGAGTCTGCAGGCCATGACCATGGTCATGATCACGAACACGAACACGAACACGAACACGAACACGGCGAGCACTGCGACCACCCGTCGCACCAGCACGGCCACCATCACGCCCATGAAGATGATGTGAAGAGCTTTGTGTTTCGCTCGGAGCGCCCTTTTGATCCGGCCAAGCTGGAAGACTTTTTGGGTGCCATTGTCAACATTTACGGTCCACGCATGTTGCGCTACAAAGGTGTGCTGTACATGCAGGGCACCGAACGCAAGGTTATTTTTCAGGGCGTGCACCAGTTGATGGGCAGCGACCTGGGCCCGGTCTGGGGTCAGGACGAGACGCCGTGCAGCAAAATGGTCTTCATTGGCATTGACCTGCCCAAAGATATATTTTTGCAGGGTATGGCGCAGAGTCTGGTGTGAGATTATTTAACCCACCGTCCTTGTGTTTGTCGCACTTTTGCAAATCATCGGGTTTTTTTCGGCCAAGCCTGTACACTCGCGCGCCAGTGAAATATCCTTGCCTGAGCTTGCCAGCATGACAAACCAGACGCCAACCGTTCAGGATTAACCTGTCAGGAGGTCACCCGTGAAAGCGCAAATTGCCAAACCAAAAGCGACTGAAAAAATCCCCGCAGTTGGTGTTGAACCTGCCAAACCCGCGAAAGCGGCCAAGGCAGTGACTGCCTCCAAAGTGATGGCAGCAGGTCAACCCAAAGTGGCCAAGGTCAGCGTTGCACCAGTGACCAAGCCTGTGGTATCCGTTTCCAAGAAAAGGCCCCAAAACGTGACTACACAATCCCCTGTATCCTCCAAAGTGGCTGCAACAGCCGCCGCCAAGCCGGTAGCCAAAGTCGCCGCCCCTGCCACCCAAATGACACCCTCCGGCGTGCCCGTGCGTACCGGTCGGCCTTCTTCGCGTCTGGCCCAATTAACCGTGCCTTCGATGGCTCAGACGGTGGCCTCGACGGCCGCCAAATCGAGCTTTTCCCAACTCTCCAGTGTGATGCCCATCGTTTCACCCCTGGCGTCTTCCGTCAAAAAAGACAAGAAGTTGGCCAACAACTGGAAAACTACGCCGGTTGGCGAACTGACCGATGCCGAAATTCTGGCGATGCCGGACGAAGAGTACATGAACGATACGCAATTGGCGTATTTCCGGCTGAAATTGGTCAATCTCAAGAATGACATGCTCAGTAATGCGGGTGAAACCACTGAGCATTTGCGCGAAGACACGGTGGTGGTGCCGGACCCGGCTGACCGAGCCACCATCGAAGAAGAGCATGCCCTGGAGTTGCGTACCCGTGACCGCGAGCGCAAACTGCTCAAAAAGATAGAGCAGTCGATCACACGCATTGATGCCGGTGACTATGGCTACTGTGACGAGACCGGCGAAGCCATCGGTGTGGGCCGCCTGTTGGCCCGGCCCACGGCCACGCTGTCGCTGGAGGCGCAGCAGCGCCGCGAGCTTAAACAAAAAATGTTTGGCGACTGAGTCTGGCTGGCAGCACCCGGTGTTGGTTTTAAAGTATGGCGACGCAACAAAACAAATCTGGCTTGTTCTCAAAAGTTGCCAAATTTGTCCGCAATCCAAATGTTCATTGGGGTGACCTGGACAAGCTGGCGCCAGAGCCGCAGGGCGTGCCCGAGCCGCTGCTGGAGCAAAACCGGCAGTCGCTGAAAGACATGATTGAGCGTAAGCGTCATGAAGACGCTGTGCGCAAGCGTGAATTTGACCAGTTAAGGCAACTGCTTCGCGAGGCGCCCCTTGGCAGGCCGGACACCTCCGCCAAGTCATCTTTTCTTGGGGGAGCGGCGTCGATTAGTTCTGATTTTGATGATCGGGCCTTGACCATCCGGAAAATTGACGAAATTGAAGTCCAGATGTCCAAGCAGTGGTGGAAAGGAAACAAGCAGCCTATGGCAGAGGCTGCTTCACCGCCTTCGCCTCCGGCGTCCGATACCGGTCCTGAAAGCTTGTTTGCGGCGACGCAGATGACCAGTCCGATGCATACGGCAGATGATGTGGCGACCCTGATTGGCCAGGAGACGACGGCCCAGCTTTGGTCCGGTTTGCGCGTTGATGCACAGTCCGCGCGTGCGGAAATTCAGTTACCGCAAGTAGAAATCAAGGGCATGGCGCCGCCTGAAGTGTTCAAGCCGGAGATATGTGACAACTTTTCGGACCCTGACCTGGAAGAGGCAGCGGTACTTTTTGCCAACGCCGATGATGCCGGTGCCGAGACTGTTCTGTTGACGGCGTTGCGCGCACAGCCTGTATTGACCATGGTGGTACAGGCGCAAGCACAAGCCCTGTTTGACTTTTATCGCAGTTTGGGGCAGCAGGCCAATTTTGAGCGGGAAGCCTTGCGTTATGCGCAGCAATTTGGCTGTTCCGCACCGGTTTGGTTGCCCTCAAGCATTGCGCCAAATGGGCTGCCAACGGATTTGGCGTCAGCGGTGGTTTGGCTTTGCCCGGCGCAACTTGACCTGCCCGCGCTGGCACAACTGCCCGCCCATTTGCCCTCTGACCATGGTTTGTCATTAAATTGGTCAAGTTTGCAATCGATCACAGCATCGGCTGCGCAGGATTTGGCCACTTTGGTGACCAGCTGGAGCGAGCAGGAAGGCAGCCTGTATTTTGAACACGTTGATGTGTTGGAGCAGGTTCTGCGTCAGGCGACGCCCAGGGGCGTGCGTCAAACCGCCCCTTTCTGGTGGTCTTTGCGCATGGACTTGTTGCGCATTTTGCAGGCGCAGGATGAATTTGAAGTGGCGGCACTTGAGTATTGCCTCACCTATGAAGTGGCGCCAGATCCATGGCATCCGGCCAAATGTGCGCTGCAGGTCAACCGATCTGATGCCACCAAGCCGGTTCTGTCGCCAGCGCAGGCAGCTGCAGCCAAGCCGCAACATTTGGAACTGGCGGGTGAACTCCAGGGAGATGCCACCAATGCGTTGACCTCTTTGGATGAAGCCAAGCCACAAGCGCAAACGCTGGTCATTTCTTGCAGCAAGCTGATCCGGGTCGATTTTTCTGCTGCTGGCAGCATTTTGAACTGGGTGGCGCGGGCTCAGGCGCTGGGTTGCCAGATTGAATTCAGGGATGTTTCCTTTTTGGTCGCCGCATTTTTTAATCTCATTGGCATCAACCAGCACGCGCAGGTGCTGACGCGAACCCATTAGGCAAAAGAGGAATCTTATGGAGCAATTTCACGGCACCACCATCATCAGTGTGCGCCGCAACACCCCCCAGGGTGTGCAGGTCGCCATTGGCGGGGATGGCCAGGTGACGCTGGGCAACATCGTTGTCAAGGGCACGGCGCGCAAGGTGCGCAAGCTCTACCACGGCAAAGTGCTGGCCGGTTTTGCCGGCGCCACGGCCGATGCCTTTACGCTGTTTGAACGTTTTGAGGCCAAACTCGAAAAACACCAGGGTCATCTTGTGCGCGCCGCCATCGAGCTCACCAAGGACTGGCGCACCGACCGTGTGTTGCGCCGTCTGGAGGCCATGCTGGCGGTGGCAGACCTGGAGGCCTCTTTGATCATTACCGGCAACGGCGACGTGTTGGAGCCCGAAAACGGCATTGTGGCCATTGGCTCCGGCGGTGCCTATGCCCAAGCGGCGGCCATCGCCCTGCTCAACCACACCGACTTGTCGGCCACCGACATGGTTAAAAAATCGCTTGAAATTGCCGGTGAGATTTGTATCTACACCAACATGAACCACACGATAGAAAGTCTTTAATACCATGTGGGTCAGATCAATAATTGCATAGCAATTTTGCTCTGACCCCTTCATTTTGTCGGATGCTCTGTTGGCTGCCTTGCGGGACAGACCAAGATTTGCGCAGCGAATTTGCTCTGTCCTCAACTGACTAGGTTTCTGTCCTCAACTGATTAAATATGTCTACTCTCACCCCTCAAGAAATCGTCGCCGAGCTCGACAAACACATTGTTGGCCAGCAGCAGGCCAAACGTGCGGTGGCGATCGCCCTGCGCAATCGCTGGCGCCGCCAGCAGGTTGGCCCTGAGCTGCGCAGCGAGATCACACCTAAGAATATTTTGATGATTGGCCCCACGGGCGTCGGCAAAACCGAAATCGCACGCCGTCTGGCACGCCTGGCCGATGCCCCGTTCATCAAGGTCGAGGCCACCAAGTTCACTGAAGTGGGCTACGTGGGCAAAGACGTCGACGCCATCATTCGTGATCTGGCCGATATTGCGGTCAAGCAAACGCGCCAGGTCGAGACCAAAAAAGTGCGCGAGCGTGCTGCCGACGCCGCTGAAGAGCGCGTGCTCGACATTCTGATTCCGATGCCACGTCAGGAGTTTGGTGTGGTGGCTGCCGTCGAACCCGAGAGCACGGCGCGCCAGACCTTTCGTAAAAAGCTGCGCGAGGGCCAGCTCAATGACCGCGACATTGAGCTGGATGTGGCACAAAACACGCCCCAGCTTGAGATCATGGGCCCGGCCGGTATGGAGGAAATGACCGAGCAATTGCGCGGCATGTTTGGTCAGCTTAACCAGAACAAGGTGCACAAGCGCAAGCTCAAGATTGCCGAAGCCCTCAAGCTGCTGGCGGAAGAAGAGGCCGCCAAACTGGTCAACGAAGACGAGATCAAAACTCAGGCTCTGCACATGCTGGAGCAAAACGGCATTGTTTTTATTGATGAAATTGACAAGGTCACGTCGCGCGCGGAAGGCAGTGGTGCCGAGGTTTCGCGTCAGGGCGTGCAGCGCGACCTGTTACCGCTGGTCGAAGGCACCACCGTGTCCACCAAGTACGGCATGGTCAAGACGGACCATATTTTGTTTATCGCCTCGGGTGCGTTCCATTTGAGCAAACCCAGTGACCTGATTCCCGAGCTGCAGGGGCGGTTTCCGATTCGGGTTGAGTTGCAGTCGCTCTCGGTCGCAGATTTTGTGGCGATCCTGACGCAAACCACGGCCTCGCTGGTCAAGCAATACCAGGCGCTGCTGGCCACCGAGCAGGTGACGGTTGAATTTTCGGAGGCCGGCATTCAACGGCTGGCGCAGATTGCCTTTGATGTCAACGAACGTACCGAAAACATTGGCGCGCGCCGCCTGTCCACTGTGATGGAGCGCCTGCTCGACGAAGTCAGTTTCAATGCAGCTAACCTCAGCGGACAGATCGTGCAGGTCGATGCCGACTACGTTGATTCACGCCTGGGCGAACTCAGTCAGAACGAAGATTTGAGCAGGTATATCCTCTAAACCTGAGACCTTGCGGGTCAGACCACTCGCGAAGCGACGTGCTCTGACCCCAACACTTTGTCGGATGTCCTGCCTTGCGGGTCAGACCACTCGCGAAGCGACGTGCTCTGACCCCAACACTGTGTCGGATGTCCTGTCTTGCGGGTCAGACCACTCGCAACGCGACGTGCTCTGACACCAACTGATTAGATGGTTTCCTCATACATCACATTCACTTAGGTTGCTAAGTGCTTCATTTAGAACGATTTTTAACCTGAATCTGGTTTTTGAGTCGCTTCTAAGTCTTTGATTTCATTGTAAAAATTTATTGCAAAGTGGTTTGCGTGGATGGTTTTTGCTGCTACAGTGCAAAAAAGTGCAATTTAGTGGTGAATTGTGCTTTTGCACCACCATTTCCCAGTTCATTTTAAAAATTAAAGGTTAGTTATCGTGTTCCAAGGGGCTTCCTCATTGAGTCTGGATGCTAAGGGTCGGCTGTCTGTGCCAACCCGGCATCGTGACGTCTTGAGTGCCCTGGCCGCTGGCCAGCTCACCATCACCAAACACCCGCACGGCTGCCTGATGATCTTCCCGCGCCCAGAATGGGAAAAATTCCGCGATCGTATTGCCGCTTTGCCCATGTCGGCGCAATGGTGGAAGCGGATATTTTTGGGTAATGCCATGGACGTCGAGATTGACGCTACCGGCCGTGTGCTGATTTCGCCCGAATTGCGTGCGGCTGCGGGTATTGCCAAGGAATCGGTGTTACTGGGCATGGGCAACTTTTTTGAGTTGTGGGACAAAGCCACCTACGACGCCCAGGAAGCCCAGGCCATGCAAGGTGATATGCCTGATGTCTTCAAAGACTTCTCTTTCTGAAGGCCCGTGGTGGAAACTACATGGACCCATACCACCGTCTTATTGAGTGAAGCAGTCGACGCTTTGCTGGGGGCGACTGACGCTGCGGGTGACGCGGCCGAGGCGCAGCCCACCCCTCAGGCGTCGGTGTTTGTCGATGCCACGTTTGGGCGCGGCGGTCACAGCCGCCTGATTCTGTCCCGGTTGCCAGCCGACGCCCGCCTGATTGCCTTTGACAAGGACCTGGACGCGCTGGCAGAAGCCGCCACCATCACTGATCCCCGTTTTTCCATTCGCCACCAGGGCTTTAGCCATTTGGGTGAGTTGCCGCCTGCCAGTGTGGCCGGGGTGCTGCTTGACCTGGGCATCAGTTCACCCCAAGTGGACAACCCGGCGCGCGGATTCAGTTTCAGGGGCGAAGGTCCGCTGGACATGCGCATGGACACCACGCGGGGTCAAAGCGTGGCCGAGTGGCTGGCCCATGCCGAGCTTGATGAAATTCTGGAGGTGATCCGTGATTTTGGTGAAGAACGGTTTGCTGGCGCCATTGCAAAGGCCATTGTTGCGCGCCGGCAGGCACGAGGTCCTATTTCAACCACCACTGAATTGGCCCAGCTCGTGGCTGACGCGGTCAAAACCCGCGAGCCGGGCAAGGACCCGGCAACGCGCACATTTCAGGCTTTTCGGATTTTTATCAATGCCGAGCTTGAAGAGCTGCAGCAGGCCTTAGCGGCCACGCTCAGGGTGCTGCAGCCTGGTGGGCGGCTGGTAGTGATCAGTTTTCATTCGCTTGAAGACCGCATCGTCAAACAGTTCCTGACCAAGCATTCGCGCGAGGTGTTTGACCGCCGGGCACCGTTTGCGGCCCCTCAGGTGATGCAATTCAAGGTGCTGGCGCGTGTCAAGCCCGGGGCCGCCGAGGTGGCCGCCAACCCGCGTTCGCGCAGTGCCATCATGCGGGTGGCCGCGCGTATGGGTCCGGTCACCGCGGAGCAGCGCCCATGATGCGGCTTAATCTGGTGCTGCTGCTGGGTGTGTTGCTCAGCGCCCTGTACCTGGTCAACGTCCAGTATGAGTCGCGCCGGGTCTACTCCGAGCTTGATCGGGCGAAGTCGCAAGCACTCAAGCTGGCTGCAGAAAACGAGCGTTTGCAGGTCGAAAAGCGGGCCCAGGCGACCTCGGCCCGGATTGAAAGCCTGGCCAGCTCGAAACTGCAAATGCGTTCAGCAACGCCGGCGGTGACCACCTATGTCAGTTACGCCAGCGGTGCCTCCGCGCCAGGTCTCCCAATCAGCGCGGCCGGGGAGCGCCAGCCATGAGCCGCAGCATTGCCTACACCTGCAGCCCCTTGCTGGCCAGTCCAACGCCCGTTTGGCGCAGCAAGTTCATTGTGGCCGCCATTGCCCTGGCTTTTGCCGGGCTGGTGGTGCGGGCGGTCTATATCCAGGTGATCGAAAATGACTTTTTTCAACGGCAGGGTGAAGTGCGTTTTGCTCGCACGCTGGCGCTGCCTGCCAGCCGTGGCCGCATACTGGATCGTAATGGCATTGTGCTGGCGTCCAGCATTCCGGTGCCCAGCATCTGGGCCATTCCGGAAGATGTGCCGCGCGAGGCCGATGGGCTGAAAAAATTGGCTAAATTGCTCGACATGCCGCTGGCCGAGCTCAATAAAAAACTTGAAGACGAAGACAAGACCTTTGTCTGGCTCAAGCGCCAGGTGGATGAGTCGGTCGGCAACGAGATCGCGGCGCTGGGTTTAGGCGGCATTTACCAACGCAAGGAATACAAACGCCAGTACCCCGAAGGCGAAGCTGCTGCCCACGTGGTGGGCTTTACTAACGTGGAAGACCAGGGCCAGGAAGGCATGGAGCTGACGTTCAACAAGGAGCTTGGCGGACGCAACGGCTCGCGGCGCGTGATCAAGGACCGCATGGGTCGGGTGGTGGAAGATCTGCGTGAGCAAATTGCACCGGTGGACGGCCGCGACCTGCAGCTCAGCATCGACAGCAAGGTGCAGTTCTTTGCCTTTCAGACGCTCAAGGAGGCGGTGCAGTTGCACAAGGCCAAGGCCGGCAGTGTGGTGGTGCTGGATGTGCACACGGGTGAGGTGCTGGCGCTGGCCAACTACCCCAGTTTTGTGCCCGACAAACGCCGCAACCTGAGCGGTGCGCAGCTGCGCAACCGGGCCCTGACCGACACCTTCGAGCCGGGTTCCACGATGAAGCCTTTTGTCATCGCCACGGCGCTGAACCAGGGTATGGTGACACCCGAAACAAAAATCCAAACCGCCCCGGGGCGTTTGACCATTGGCAGCGCCACCATCAGTGATTCGCACGCCCATGGCATCCTGAGCGTGAACGAAGTGATCCAGAAGTCGAGCAATATCGGCACCGCCAAGATCGCTTTGCAAATGCAACCCCGCAAGATGTGGGAGATGTACAGTCAGGTGGGTTTTGGGCACAAGCCCGAACTGCCTTTTCCGGGTGCCGTGAGCGGCCGACTGCGGCCCTACAAGAGCTGGCGCCCGATCGAGCAGGCCACCATGAGCTACGGGTATGGGGTGTCAGTGAGCCTGTTTCAGCTGGCCCATGCCTACACCATTTTTGGTCGTGACGGTGACCTGGTGCCGGTGACCATGTTCAAGATGAGCGAGCCTGCCATGGGCGTGCCTGTGATCGAGGCCCGTCATGCCCGCGATGTACGCCACATGTTGCATCTGGTGACGGGTCCGGGCGGCACGGCCCAAAAAGCACAGGCCATGGGCTACTCGGTCGGAGGCAAAACCGGGACCGCACACAAGGTCGAGGGCAAGGGTTACGCCGACAAAAAATACCGTGGCGTTTTTGCTGGTCTGGCGCCCATCGACGCGCCCCGTATTGCCGTGGCGGTGATGATTGACGAGCCCAGCAATGGCAAGTACTTCGGTGGTGACACCGCAGCCCCGGTGTTCAGTCAGACGGTGCAGCAAACCCTGCGTGTGCTGGGTGTTGCACCAGATATGTCGGTGAAGCCGCAGGTGATCACCGACGCCGTGGAAGAAAGCTTCTGATGCTGCGGCAACTGTGCAAGCCCCAAGACGCCGCCGCCTGGTTGCGCGCGCGTGTCACTGGCGCGCTGCGCACCGACAGCCGCCAGGTCCATCCGGGCGACGGTTTTCTGGCCTGGCCCGGTGCTGCAGTTGATGCCCGCGCCCATGTGGCCGCTGCCCTGGCGGCGGGTGCCGGGGCCTGTTTGGTGGAACAGGACGGCGTGTCTGCCTTTGCCTTCAGCGACCCGCGTGTCGCCACCTACCCGGGCTTGAAAGCTGCCAGCGGCCTGGTAGCAGATGTCTGGTTTGGGGCCCCGAGCCAAGCTCTGGCGGTGCTGGCCGTGACCGGCACCAACGGCAAGACCTCAAGCACCTGGTGGCTGGCGCAAGCCTTATCCAACTTGGCGTCAGCCGCTCCCATTCCCTGCGCTGTGGTGGGAACCCTGGGCGTGGGTGTGCCGCCCGATCTGGTGAGCACGGGCCTCACCACCCCCGACCCGGTTGCGCTGCAGGCGGCATTTGCCGAATTCGTCAGACAAGGCCTGCAAGCCTGTGCCATCGAGGCCTCGTCGATCGGAATTGAAGAGCAACGGCTGGCGGGCACCCGGATTCATACGGCGGTGCTGACCAATGTGACGCAGGACCATCTGGATTACCACGGGGACATGGCCAGTTATTGGCGAGCCAAGGCCAGCCTGTTTGCCTGGCCGCAGTTGCGCGCGGCCGTCATCAATGTCGATGACCCTTGTGGTGCGGAACTGGCCGTGCGCTTGGTGGGCCAGCCGTTGGACCTGTGGACGCTGTCGATCACCCCCGGTGTCGCCAATCGGGCCCGGTTGCAAGCGCAGGACATTCGTTATGAAGTCCAGGGCGTGGCGTTTACCGTGGTCGAGGGGCTGCAACAGCTGCCGCTGACGACGCAGCTCATTGGCGCTTTTAATGTGAGCAATGTGCTCGGTGTGATTGCTGCCATGCGCACCCTGGGTGTTGCCCTGGCCGACGCGGTGCAAGCCTGTGCGCATTTGACGCCGGTGCCCGGGCGCATGGAATGTGTCAGCGTTCCCGGCCAGCCTTTGGTGGCGGTCGATTACGCCCACACGCCCGACGCACTGGTGAAAGCGCTGGACGCCCTGCGGCCCCAGGCCCGGGCGCGCGGTGGCCGTTTGTGGTGCGTATTTGGCTGTGGCGGTAACCGCGACAACGCCAAGCGTCCACTGATGGGCGCCGTGGCGGCTGCCCATGCCGACCGCGTGGTGGTCACCAGTGACAACCCGCGTGATGAGGCCATGGACGCCATCATCAGTCAGATCCTGCTGGGCCTGACCGGGCTGGCTGGGGTCCAGGTGGAGCCGGACCGGGCCCGCGCCATTGCCCAAACCCTGGCGCAGGCCAGCCCGGCTGACGTGGTGTTGCTGGCCGGCAAGGGCCATGAGGACTACCAGGAAATTGCGGGTGAGCGACTGCCTTTCTCTGACATCAAACAGGTCAAGCAGGTGTTGGCCCGGCTTGGACAAGTGCTTCAGGAGTCAAGCGTATGAGCGCCATGATGGCCCTGCAGCAAGTGGCCACCTGGCTGGAACCCGCGCAGTTGCTGAGCTGTGGGCTGGATCCGGCACAGGTGTTGATTGCGCGCGTGCACACCGACACACGCACGCTGGCACCCGGCGACCTGTTTGTGGCGCTGCATGGCGAGCGCTTTGATGGCAATGATTTTTTGCAGGAGGCGCGAGCCAAGGGTGCGGTAGCCGCGATTTGTCAGGGCGACGCTGCGCTGGAGAAACTGCGCCAGGCCGGTTTGCCGGGTCTGCTGGTGCCAGATGCACGGCTGGCGCTGGCGCAACTGGCCACACACTGGCGTGCGCAATTTCACCTGCCGCTGATCGCAGTGACCGGCTCCAATGGCAAAACCACGGTGACACAAATGATTGCCAGCATTCTGCGCACCCGGGCGCCTGAGGCCTTTCTGGCCACGCAAGGCAATCTGAACAACGACATCGGTGTGCCCTTGACCGTGCTGGGCTTGCGCACGCACCACCGCCTGGCCGTGGTCGAACTCGGCATGAACCACCCTGGCGAAATCGCTGCTTTGGCGGCCATTGCCCAGCCCACGGTGGCGCTGGTCAACAACGCCCAGCGCGAACATCTGGAGTTCATGGCCACCGTTGACGCCGTGGCGCAGGAAAACGGCACGGTGATTGATGCCTTGCCCGCCAATGGCGTGGCCGTGTTCCCGTTGGATGATGCCTACAGCGCGTTATGGGCTGACAAGGCGGGGTCGCGTGCTTGCCTGTGTTTTGTTCAGCCGGGTCTGCCGAATCGGGTAGCGACAGCGCACATGGACCTTGAACCCGGTAGCGCGGACTTGTCCCCGCCTGGTCGACTGAAGTCGACCCTACAAAAGCCATGGTTGGTGCAAGTCGACCCCACAAAAGACGTGCACACCACGCAAACGGTTTGGTCCGGCGCGGCCTGGCAGGTCAGCGCCATGACGCCGCAAGGCGAACTGCGCTACGCCCTGCACATTGCAGGCGCCCACAACGTCAAAAATTCACTTGCGGCCGTGGCTTGCGCGCTGGCTGCCGGGGTGCCGCTGGCCGCGATTGCGGCCGGGCTGGAAGCCTTTGAGCCGGTCAAGGGTCGCTCGCGGGCGCTGCTGGTGCAGCACAGCGGCCATGCCATCACGCTGGTCGATGACACCTACAACGCCAACCCCGACTCGGTAGGTGCCGCCATCGAGGTGTTGGCTGCGCTGCCCGGGCCGCGCCTGCTGGTGCTGGGCGACATGGGCGAAGTGGGCGACCAGGGGCCGCAGTTTCATGCCGAGGCCTTGCAGTTGGCGCTGGCGCAGCACATCGAAAAAATCATTGTCACCGGGGCGGCCTGCACCCAGGCTGCGGCGGCACTGGACGCGATTGACGTGTATGCCGACATGGGCGCCGTGCAGACGGCCGTGCTGGCGGCGCTGCCTGAGGCGGCCAGCGTGTTGGTCAAGGGCTCGCGCTTTATGAAGATGGAGCGGGTGGTCGAGGCCATTGTGCAGGCCGCAACACAGGACAAGGAGACCGCCCCATGCTGATCTGGCTCACCCAATGGCTGCAAACCCTGTCGCCTGATCTGGGCTTTTTGCGGGTCTTTCAGTACCAGACCTTTCGCGCCGTGATGGCCGCGTTGACTGCGCTGCTGATGGGCCTGGCCGCCGGCCCCTGGGTCATCCGGCGCCTGACTGCGCTCAAGATTGGCCAGCCGATTCGCGGCTACGGTATGGACACGCACCACGTCAAAAGCGGCACGCCCACCATGGGCGGGGTGCTGATCCTGCTGTGTATTGCCCTGTCGACGCTGCTCTGGTTTGACTGGAGCAACCGCTTTGTCTGGATCGTGCTGCTGGTCACGCTGGGCTTTGGCGCCATCGGCTGGTCGGACGACTGGCGCAAGGTGGTCAACAAGGACCCCGAGGGCATGCCCTCGCGTGAGAAATACCTGTGGCAGTCGCTGATTGGCCTGTTGGCGGCGCTCTACCTGGTGTTCAGCATTTCCGAGAACACCAACTACCGCGTGCTGGAGTTGTTTTTTACCTGGGTGCAGTCCGGCTTTGACTTGAGCCTGCCGCCCAAGGCCGGTCTCATGGTGCCATTTTTCAAGGAAATCAGCTACCCGCTGGGGGTGCTGGGTTTTGTGCTGTTGACCTACCTGGTGATCGTCGGCTCCAGCAACGCGGTGAACCTGACTGATGGCCTGGACGGCCTGGCCATCATGCCGGTGGTGATGGTGGGGGCTTGCCTGGGTGTCTTTGCCTACGTCACCGGCAACTCGGTTTTTGCCCGCTACCTGTTCCTGCCGCATATTCCGGGCGCGGGTGAGTTGATGGTTTTCTGCGCTGCCATGGCCGGCGCGGGCCTGGCGTTTTTGTGGTTCAACACGCATCCGGCGCAGGTCTTCATGGGCGACGTGGGCGCACTGGCGCTGGGCGCCGCCTTGGGCACCATTGCCGTGATCGTGCGTCAGGAAATTGTGCTGGCCATCATGGGTGGTGTGTTTGTTGCCGAGGCCGTGTCGGTGATGCTGCAGGTGACGTATTTCAAGTACACCAAGAAGCGTTTCGGTCAGGGCCGACGCATTCTGAAGATGGCGCCCTTGCACCACCATTTTGAGAAAAGTGGCTGGAAAGAGACCCAGGTGGTGGTGCGTTTCTGGATCATCACCATGCTCTTGTGCCTGGTGGGTTTAAGTACCTTGAAGCTGCGCTAAAGATGAACCACTTGCACCACCACCATGTGCTGATTCTGGGGCTGGGTGCGTCCGGGCTGGCCATGGCGTGCTGGTGCGCACGCAGTGGCGCCCAGGTCACGGTGGCTGACACGCGCACCGCGCCGCCGCAATGGGCTGCGCTGCAGCGCGATGTGCCTGCTGCGCGATTGGTGACGGGGCCGCTGGATGCCGCGTTGTTGCAGGGCGGCATCACGGCCGTGTTCAAGAGCCCGGGCCTGAGTCCGGCGGACATTGCGCCCTTGTCAGAGGCAGCCCAGGCCATGGCCATTCCGGTGGCAGGTGAGCTGACCCTGTTCGCACAAGCGCTGGCAGCACTCAAGTCCAGCCGGGACTACGCGCCCAAGGTGCTCGCCATCACCGGCACCAACGGCAAGACCACCGTGACTTCGCTCACCGGCCAACTGGTTGAGCGCTCTGGCAAAACCGTGGCGGTAGCGGGCAACATCGGTCCGACCCTGCTCGACACGCTCATGACGCGGCTGGACGCCCATGCCCTGCCCGAGGTCTGGGTGCTGGAACTGTCGAGTTTCCAGTTGGAAGGTGAACGCAGTTTTGAGCCCACCGCCGGTGCCGTGCTCAACATCAGCCAGGACCACCTGGACTGGCACGGCGCGATGGCTGCCTATGTGCTGGCCAAGACCGCCGTCTTTGGTCAACAGGGCCTGATGGTGCTCAACCGCGAAGACGAAGTGGTGATGCGTCTGCTGCCACCCCCTGTACGGGTGAAATTGCAGAAGCCCCGGCAGCGTGATTACGTCACTTTTGGTGGCGACATGCCGCAGCGCCCCGGCGACTTCGGAATTGAAACGGTCAACGGCATGGCCTGGCTGGTGCGCGCGCTGGAGGCCGACGAAACCATCAAGCCGCGCAAGGGCGAAACGCCTGAGCTGTTCATCCAGCGCCTGATGCCCGCCGACGCGCTGCGCATTCGCGGCCGTCACAACGCCATCAATGCCTTATCGGCCCTGGCGCTGGCCTGTGCCGCCGGGTGTGCCTTGGGGCCCATGCTGTACGGTCTGCGCGACTACCGGGGCGAGCCGCACCGGGTACAGCCGGTGGGCATCGTCAACAGCATCGAGTTTTTTGACGACAGCAAGGGTACCAATGTCGGCGCCACGGTAGCGGCGTTGCAGGGCCTGGGCGCCGAGCGCAAGCTGGTGGTGATTCTGGGCGGCGAGGGCAAGGGTCAGGACTTCAGCCCGCTGGCTGATCCGGTGCACCGCTATTGCCGTGCCGTGGTGCTGATCGGGCGTGATGCGCCGCTGATTCGCGCTGTGCTTGTCGATGCCCAGGTGCCGCTGTTCGATGCCGATTCGATGGGGGACGCAGTGACCCAGGCCAGTGCGCAAGCCCGGTCGGGTGATGCGGTGCTGATGTCGCCCGCCTGCGCCAGCTTTGACATGTTTGACAACTACGAACACCGCGCCCGCCTATTTGTGCAGGCGGTACAAGCCCTGGCGCTTGATGCCGGTGCCATGCTGGAGGGCAGCCCATGAGCGCGATGGCGGCCCGTTTTCAAGGCCTGATGGGCTGGCTGGGTCGTGTCCGGGCACCGGCAGGTGACGTGTTGCCGGTGCGTTTGGGCGGCTCGCGCTTGTGGTCCACCGCGACCAGGCCGTCGCGTGCCCAGGGCTTTGATCAGCCGCTGGTGTGGGTCACGGTGGCTTTGTTGCTGTGGGGGCTGGTGATGGTGTATTCGGCTTCGATTGCGATGCCGGAAAACCCGCGCTTTGCCAGATACACCCATACCTACTTTCTGGTGCGCCACGCGATGTGGTTGGTGATTGCTTTTGCGGTGGCGTTGCTGGCCTACCAGGTGCCGCTGGCGAGCTGGGAAAAGTTTGCCCGGCCGCTGTTTTTAATTTCGCTGGTGTTGCTGGCGTTGGTGCTGATTCCGCATGTGGGCAAGGTGGTTTATGGCGCACGGCGCTGGATCAGCCTGGGGCCGCTGAGCTTTCAGCCTTCCGAGCTGGCCAAGTTCACGGTGCTGCTGTACGCGGCCGACTACATGGTGCGCAAGATGGATGTCAAGGAACGTTTTTTCCGCGCCGTGCTGCCCATGGGTGCCGCCGTGGCCGTGGTCGGTGTGCTGCTGCTGGCCGAGCCCGACATGGGCGCCTTCATGGTGATTGCCGTGATTGCCATGGGCATTTTGTTTTTGGGCGGCGTCAACGCCCGCATGTTCTTTTTGATTGCCACCGTGCTGGTGGTGGCTTTTGGTTTGATGATCGCGGCCAGCGAGTGGCGCCGCGAGCGCATCTTTGCCTACCTGGACCCATGGAGTGAACAAAACGCGTTGGCCAAGGGCTACCAGCTCACCCATGCGCTGATCGCCATTGGCCGCGGTGAAATTTTTGGCGTTGGACTGGGCGGCAGCGTGGAAAAGCTCAATTGGTTGCCTGAGGCGCATACCGACTTTTTGCTGGCGGTGATTGGCGAAGAGTTTGGTCTGATTGGCGTGGTGACTGTGATCTGCCTGTTTTTCTGGCTGGTGCGCCGCATGATGCACATCGGGCGGCAAGCCATTGCACTGGAGCGGGTGTTTGCCGGATTGGTGGCCCAGGGAGTGGCGATCTGGATGGGTTTTCAGGCCTTTATCAACATGGGCGTGAATCTGGGCGCCTTGCCCACCAAGGGTTTGACCTTGCCGCTCATGAGTTACGGCGGCTCGGCCATTCTGATCAACCTGGTCGCCATTGCCGTGGTGCTGCGTATTGACCAGGAAAACAGAACCCTCATGCACGGAGGCCGTGTATGAGGGTTCTGTTTCATCAAAATGGAACCCAGCGCGCAGCGCTGCAAGGCGCGCCAGCGGCCTGGCTCATGTACGGAGGCCGGGTATGAACGCCAAAAGTAAATGTGCGTTGATCATGGCTGGCGGTACCGGGGGCCATATTTTTCCGGGCCTGGCGGTGGCCCATGCCTTGCGTGACAAGGGCTGGCGGGTGCACTGGTTCGGTGGCACCGGCAGCGCCGGGCAGCCCAGCATGGAAAGCCAGCTGGTGCCGCCACAAGGTTTTGCCTTTGAGGCCATCGACTTTGGCGGTGTGCGTGGCAAGGGGCTGATGACCGTGGCCTTGTTGCCCGTGCGCTTGCTCAAGGCCTTTTGGCAAAGCATCCAGGTGCTGCGCCGGGTCAAGCCAGACGTGGTGCTGGGCTTGGGGGGTTACATCACGTTTCCGGGCGGCATGATGGCTGTGTTGTTGGGCAAGCCGCTGCTGTTACACGAGCAAAATTCGGTTGCCGGGCTGGCCAACAAGGTGCTCGCTGGTGTGGCAGACCGGGTGTTTACCGCGTTTCCCGGGGTGCTCAAGGGCGCCCAGTGGGTGGGCAACCCTTTGCGCGCGGCGTTCTTAAGCCAGCCTGAGCCGGCGCAGCGTTTTGCGGGTCGCAGTGGGCCGTTGAAATTGCTGGTGGTGGGCGGCAGCCTGGGTGCCAAGGCGCTCAACGACATCGTGCCACAGGCGCTGGCCTTGCTGCCAGAGACCAGTCGGCCCGAGGTGATCCATCAAAGCGGGGCCAAACAAATCGACGCCCTGCGCGCCAACTATGCCGCCGCAGGCGTTTCGGCGCAGCTGACGCCTTTTATTGACGACACCGCGCAGGCCTTTGCCAGAGCCGACCTGGTGATTTGCCGCGCCGGTGCCAGCACCGTAACCGAAATTGCAGCGATCGGTGCCGCTGCGCTGTTTGTGCCCTTCCCTTTTGCGGTAGATGACCACCAGACCGTCAACGCCCGTTTTCTGGTGGACCAGGGCGCGGGCTGGCTGCTGCCGCAGGCGCAATTCACACCGACGGTGTTGGCGGACATGGTGCAGAACATGGACCGTTTGCGGCTGCTCGACACCGCCCAGGCGGCCAAAAAAATGCAAAAAATTGAAGCCACCCAAGCCATCGTGGCGGCGTGTGAGGCGCTCTGTAAATGAAGATTAATTCGACTCTGACCCCCATTATTTTATGAAGCACGCGATTCAACACATCCATTTTGTCGGCATCGGCGGCGTTGGTATGTCGGGCATTGCCGAGGTGCTGTTCAACCTGGGTTACACCATTTCGGGCTCGGACCAGTCCGACAGCGCCACCTTGCAACGGCTGCAAGCGCTGGGTATTGCGTGTTTTATCGGCCATGCCGCTGCCCATGTGGCCGGTGCCGATGCCGTGGTGATTTCTACCGCGGTGCAGGCCGATAACGCCGAGGTCAAAACGGCGCGCGAGATGCACATTCCGGTGGTGCCGCGCGCCCTCATGCTGGCCGAGCTGATGCGCCTGAAAAAGGGCATTGCCATTGCCGGTACCCATGGCAAAACCACCACCACCAGCCTGGTCGCCAGCGTGCTGGCCGAGGCCGGACTCGACCCGACCTTTGTGATTGGTGGCCGACTGAACAGTGCCGGTGCCAATGCACGGCTGGGCCAGGGCGACTACATCGTGGTGGAAGCCGATGAGTCGGATGCCTCGTTCTTGAACCTGCTGCCGGTGATGGCGGTGGTGACCAACATCGACGCCGACCACATGGAAACCTACGGCCATGATTTTGGCAAGCTGAAAAAAGCCTTCGTCGACTTTTTGCACCGCATGCCGTTTTATGGCACCGCCATTTTGTGCACCGACGACGCCGCAGTGCGGTCGATCGTGCCGCAGGTGACTTGTCCCATCACCAGTTACGGCTTCGATGAAGGCGCCGAAGTGCGCGCCGTGGACGTGCGTGCGCAGGACGGACAAATGCACTTTACCGTACAACGGCGCAACGGTCTGGTGTTGCCCGACCTGAACGTGGTGCTGAACCTGCCGGGTCGCCACAACGTGCTCAATGCCTTGTCGGCGATTTGCGTGGCGGTGGAACTGGGCATTGACGACGCGGCCTTGCTGCGCGCACTGGCCGGTTTCAAGGGCGTCGGGCGGCGTTTTCAGATCTATGGCGAGCAAGCCGTGCCAGCCACCCATGGCGGTGGCACCTTCACCCTGGTCGACGACTACGGCCACCACCCGGTTGAAATGGCGGCCACACTGGCTGCCGCGCGCGGCGCCTTTCCGGGGCGGCGTTTGGTGCTGGTGTTCCAGCCGCACCGCTATACCCGCACGCGGGACTGTTTTGATGACTTTGTCAAGGTCATTGGCCAAGCCGATGCCGTGCTGCTGGCCGACGTCTATGCCGCCGGCGAAGCCCCGATTGTGGCGGCCGACGGCCGCAGCCTGGCGCGTGCGCTGCGTGTGGCCGGGCACATTGAACCGGTGTTTGTGGATGACATTGGCGCCATGCCGCAGGCCATTGCTGACGCGGCCAGAGATGGTGACGTGGTGCTGTGCATGGGCGCCGGCTCCATTGGCGCGGTACCGGCCAAAGTGGTCAGCCTGCTGCACGGTCAGGCGGCAGCGACACAGGAGGAGCAAGGGCGATGAACCCATTTGATCTGAAGACTGAAAAAGTTGCGGTGCTCATGGGCGGTGCCTCCGCCGAGCGTGAGGTGTCGCTGATGTCAGGCGCCGGGGTGCTGCAGGCGCTGCAAAGCCTGGGTGTGCAGGCCAGCGCATTTGACCCGGCCGAGCGCGACTTGGTTGCGCTGAAAGAAGAAGGCTTCACGCGTTGCTTTATTGCCCTGCACGGCCGTTTTGGCGAAGACGGCACGGTGCAAGGTGCGCTGGAGTTGATGGGTATTGCCTACACCGGCCCGGGCGTGATGGCCTCCAGCATTGCCATCAACAAACTCATGACCAAACACATCTGGCGTGCCGACGGCCTGCCCACCCCGGCCTGGAAAACGGTCGACAGTGGTCAGGCCACGCGTGAGGCGTTCCAGGCGCTGGGTTGTCCCATGATCGTCAAGCCCGCGCGTGAAGGCTCGTCTCTGGGTCTCACCAAAGTCATCGCCATCGACCAGTGCGAAGCCGCATTTGCGCAGGCAGCCACCCTGCATGATGAGGTTTTGTGTGAGCAGTTTATTGCCGGTGATGAGGTCACCGTGGCGGTGCTGGGCAGTGGTGCGCAAGCGCGGGCGTTGCCGGTGATCCGCATCAAAGCGCCCGACGGCAATTACGACTACCAGAACAAGTACTTCACCGACACCACCCAGTACCTGGTGCCCTGTGGCCTGCCCGAGGGTGAAGAGGCACGTATCCAGCAACTGGTGCTGAAAGCCTATAAAAGCCTGGGTTGCCGCGGCTGGGCGCGCGCCGACGTGATGATCGACGCCGCCAGCCGCCAGCCCTATCTGCTCGAGATCAACACCTCACCGGGCATGACCAGCCATTCGCTGGTGCCCATGGCCGCCAAGGCCGCCGGCATTGGCTATCCCGAGTTGTGCCTGCAGGTGCTGCAATCAGCCAGCCGCGACTACGCTCCATGAAAAACCTCGCGCCCCTGCCGCTCGACATCAAGCTCATGAACGGCTTGGCCAGTGCCCTGTTCGGGGTGCTGGTGCTGCTGCTGCTGGGTGCGGCGCTGGCTTATGTGCAGCAGTTGCCGAAGTTTGCCATTCGCGGGGTGACTGTGACGGGTGACGTGTCGCATTACAACGCCATTTCATTGCGCGCCAACGTGATGCCGCGCCTGCAGGGAACCTTTTTTACGCTCGATTTGAAGGCCACGCGCCATGTCTTTGAGACCATGCCCTGGGTGCGCCACGCCGTGGTACGGCGTGACTTTCCGAACCGGCTCAAGGTGCAGCTGGAAGAACACCAGCCGGTGGCTTACTGGGGCGCGGAGGGCGACTCGCGCCTGGTCAACAGTTTTGGCGAAGTGTTTGAAGCCAATCTGGGTGAGCTTGAGCAAGACAAGCTGCCACGCCTGAATGGTCCCGACGGCCAAAGTTCTCAGGTGCTGGCCACCTACCAGACCCTGCAGCCGCTGCTGACGCCGATGGATCTGACGCTGGAGCAGCTGGAGCTGACCCCCCGGGGTGGCTGGCGGGCGCAACTGGAGACCGGCACCGCGCTTGAGCTCGGCAGCGGGCGCCTGGACGAACTGGTGGCCCGACTGGAGCGGTTTTTAAAGACCGTGACGCAGGCTACTGCGCGCTACGGCCGCAACGTGTCGCAACTGGCGTCGGTGGACTTGCGCCATACAGACGGTTATGCGATCCGGTTGAACGGAGTCAGCACGATCGAAGCGGGTGATGTGAAAAAACTAATGCAAGTGAACAGGTGAAGCAATGGCAAAAGAGTACAAAGATTTGGTCGTCGGGCTCGACATTGGCACCGCCAAGGTGATGGTGGTGGTGGCCGAGGTGATGCCCGGTGGCGAGCTCAAGCTGGCCGGTCTGGGTGTGGCGCCCAGCAATGGCCTCAAGCGCGGTGTGGTGGTCAACATCGACGCCACGGTACACAGCATTCAGCAGGCGTTGAAAGAAGCCGAGTTGATGGCCGACTGCAAAATTCAGCGGGTTTATACCGGCATCACCGGCAGCCACATCCGCGGCATGAACTCCCATGGCATGGTGGCCATCAAAGACCGCGAAGTGTCACAGGCGGATGTGTCGCGGGTGGTTGAAACCGCCAAGGCCATCAACATCAGCACCGACCAGCGCCTGCTGCTGGTGGAGCCGCAGGAGTTCATCATTGACGGTCAGGACGTGCGGGAACCGATCGGCATGAGCGGCATCCGGCTGGAGGCCAAGGTGCACATCGTCACCGGTGCCCAGAGCGCAGCCGAAAACATCATCAAATGTGTACGCCGCTGTGGCCTGGAGGTGGAGCAGCTGATGCTGAATCCACTGGCCAGCAGCCTGTCGGTGCTGACCGAGGACGAGCGTGAACTGGGGGTGGCACTGGTTGACATTGGTGCCGGCACCACCGACCTGGCCATCTTTACCAATGGTGCCATTCGCCATACCGCCGTGATCCCGATTGCCGGTGACCTGATCACCAGCGACATCGCCATGGCGCTGCGCACCCCGACCAAAGACGCCGAGGAAATCAAGGTGGAAAACGGTTATGCCAAGCAGTTGCTGGCCGACCCCGAGGCGCAGGTGGAGGTGCCCGGCCTGGGCGACCGTGGCCCGCGCATGTTGAGCCGCCAGGCGCTGGCCGGCGTGATCGAGCCGCGGGTGGAAGAAATATTTAGCCTGGTGCACCAGGTCATGCGCGAGTCGGGCTTTGAAGAAATGTTGTCCAGCGGCATCGTGCTTACCGGCGGCAGTTGTGTCATGCCCGGCATGGTTGAGCTAGGGGAAGACATCTTTTTAAAACCGGTGCGCCGCGGCATTCCCAAATACACCGGGGCCTTGTCCGACATGGTGGCGCAAGCGCGTGCCGCCACCGTCATGGGCCTGCTCGAAGAAGCCCGCCTGGCGCGCTTGCGCGGCATCAAGGTGGGGCAAAAAAATGGCTCCATGAAGTCGGCCTTTGGCTCCATCAAAGACTGGTTTGTGGGGAATTTTTAAGCATGAAAAACCCGCTCTTTTTCAGCCGTGCCGGCCCGCCAGGGCGCTGGCGATGCCAGGACCCGCCCTGGCTGCCCGCAACACCATTCAAGCCATTCCTTTTTAGTCATTTTTTACTTATTGAAACCCCAGGAGAACACCATGCCCATTGAACTTATCGACGAAGAAAGCTTTAACCAAGGTACCCAGATCAAAGTCATTGGCGTTGGCGGCGGCGGTGGCAACGCCGTGGCCCACATGATTGCCAGCGCCGTGCAGGGCGTGGAATTCATTTGCGCCAACACCGATTCGCAGGCGCTTAGCACCAGCGACGCCCACCTCATCATCCAGCTTGGTAGCACCGGCCTGGGTGCCGGCAGCAAGCCCGACAAAGCGCGCGAAGCCGCCGAGCTGGCCATCGAGCACATCCGCGAAGCGATCGATGGCGCCCACATGCTATTTATCACGGCCGGCATGGGCGGTGGCACAGGCACTGGTGCGGCCCCCGTGATTGCGCGTGTGGCGCGTGAAATGGGCATTTTGACCGTGGGTGTGGTCACCAAACCGTTTGAGTTTGAAGGCAAGCGCCGCATGGACAATGCCGAGAGTGGTCTGGCCGAACTCGAAGCCAATGTTGATTCGCTGATTGTGGTGCTCAATGAAAAGCTGCTCGAAGTGCTGGGTGACGATGCCACCCAGGACGAAGCGTTTGCCCACGCCAACGACGTGCTGAAAAACGCGGTGGGCGGCATTGCCGAAATCATCAACGTGCCCGGCCATGTCAACGTCGACTTTGAAGACGTGCGCACCGTCATGGGTGAGCCCGGCAAAGCCATGATGGGCACCGCCGTGGCCGCCGGCCCGGACCGCGCCCGCATCGCCGCCGAACACGCCGTGGCCTGCCCGCTGCTCGAAGGCATTGACCTGTCGGGCGCCAAAGGTGTGCTGGTGCTGATCTCGGCCGCCAAGGGCAGTCTGAAACTGTCCGAGTCCAAAGTGGCCATGAACACCATCCGCGACTACGCCTCGCAAGACGCCCATGTGATTTACGGCACCGCTTACGACGACAACCTGGGTGACCAGATTCGCGTCACGGTGGTGGCTACCGGCCTGAGCCGTCAGTCGCAGCGCCCCAAACTGGTGGTCACCCAAAGTCAACCCGAAATGCTGCAGCGTACCGGCACCCACGACGTGCCTTTCCATATTCCGACCCTTAACACCCCGGTTGGCAGTGGCCAGGTTACAGGTTCGCTGGGCGGCAGCAGTGCTGGCCGCACCCAAACCGACTACGGCGCCCTGGGCACCCCCAGTGTCTGGCGCAACCGCACATCGGCCGCAGCCAAGGTTGACGCGTTGAGCAGCGGTGGCATGGACGACTTCGAGATCCCGGCGTTTTTGCGCAAGCAGGCGGATTGAGCGACTGATTAATCAGGGCTGCGGCACGCTGAGGTATAAAAAATCCAGCCCGCCAAAGCGCTGAAAGTCGCCGTCAAAAGAAACCAGGCGGGCCTTGGTCGCCAGCGCAAACGCTGCCAGGTAGGCATCTGTCCAGTACCGGTTGGGTAAGCCAACGTCTTTGGTCAGGAGCAGAAAATGCGGTTCCAGGTTGCTTGGTTCTGCCAGAAAAACAAGGTTTGGCGTGGCCAGGTAGCGCTGGTAAATGTCCCAGGCCTCGGTGTTGGTCAAAGCGCGGCTCAGGACACGCGCTTGTGTACTCAAGCGCATGAAACCAAGCATCGTGATGCGGCAAAACCCAACTTGATTCGCTCGCGCTTGATGCCAGTAATCAAGCGCAGCCGAGTGGTGTACATGGTTTTCGTCCACCAAGGCAAGCCAGACGTTGATGTCAGGAATGTCTATCACTTGGGCGCAGCGGCTTGTTGCAACACGTTTTGGTATTGCGCCAGATCTTGGTCATTCAGAATGTCATAGAGCTGGGCGTTGCTGAGTGCCGGTGTCAACGGCTTGCCTGGAACACGCCTGATGGCAATAGGCGGTGGGGCCGGTGGTTGATCTGGCATGGGTGCGGTCACGCCTGCCGCCAAGCCGCGCTGGATCAACTGGGTAACCAGTTCTTTGAGCTTCATGCCATTGAGTGCCGCCTGCGCCTTGAGCTGGCGAAAGGTGTCATCGGGAAGGTCCAAGGTGGTGCGCATAAAAACGCCTTTACATAAAAAATCACATGATACAAGGAATCAACACCATGGCGTTGTGCACGGATACGCCTACTGGGAAGTCGACAGGATCACTGAGTTCGAGGTGAACGATTCACGTGCAGGTCGGAGGTCAAGGATTGCGGGTCGGCGCTTGCAATGGCAAATGGGTTGCCATTGCGTCGCCCGTATGAAGCGCAGCGCAATCCGGGGTGTCCCGTGCAGGTGCCCAGTGGCAAGCCGGGTCTCGCCCCGGCGGGCGACTCACTTTTCTTTGCTTCGCCAAAGAAAAGTAAGCAAAAGAAAGGCGACCCCGCTGTCTGCGACCCGCAGCAAAGCTGCGGGCAACCCGCGCTGGGCAGGTTTTGCGGGGGAGCCGCTCGAACTCGCTGCGCTCAGACAATCGCGTCTCCTGATCCCGCAAAACCCGCCCAGCGCAGGCGCAGACAGAAAGGGGTTGGACAGCCGAACATCCAACCCCCGCAGCTCGTGCTGCTGCGCAGCACTACGATAGGCTGGCGGTGTTAGGCATTGTGTTGGAAAAACTTCGTAGGGCCTCAAAAGCAGCGCTGTCTGGCTCCAATGCAGTTCCATTTTGCGCGAGCGTTGGATAGGTTGCAGGCTGATTTCCGTTTCAGTCACGTCAGGTTCTGATGACAGACGCTTGGAAAAGCCTTCAATCCCCAATTGCGACCGCCTCAGCAAGCGATTTAGCCAAATAAAATTTAGCATCAGGTGGTAACATAGTTTTTTCAGCAGTTCAGTGTGGCAGATAAACACAATTTATTGGGTATATCTACGTCTTTTTTATATATTGTTAAAGTTAAATGGGAGATGATTATGAATAATTATAAAAGATTTTCATTTTTAATAATGCTGTCACTGTTTATTCTAATAAATTCTGGATGCTCGGTCGTTATGGCTGCTAAGCAGCCAAGTGCTAAAAATATTGATCTATTCAGGGTCGGAACACCACGAAGTATGCTTTTGGCTGAGTTTGGATTACCTACCATTAGCGAAGTTCAAGATGGGAAAAAGCATGAAATTTATAAATTTATTCAGGGATATAGTGCTGGAGCTAGAACTGGACGTGCTGTAATTCACGGGGTAGCCGATGTGCTAACTTTGGGTTTGTGGGAGGTGATCGCTACACCAGCTGAAGGAGCTTTTAGTGGTGACGAGATAGCATATGACGTTCGCTACGACGAAAAAGACTACATAGACCAAATAGTAGTTCTAAAAGGACGCTAACCATCATCTTTTTACGTCTAACCCGCTATTCAATCAGCTCGATCTATTGCTAACTATCTAATATCAAAAGATGATCACATACCAACATCTGTACCGCATAAAAAGTAATTCGATAAAATCGAAAATTACAGAAACGAATACATTGCATACTGCGTCTAAAGATTTCTGGAGGCAATCAACGGTTTAACTATTCGAGGGATCTGGTGTTTGCTGTTAGTTTTTCGGACACTTGGAGAACAAGATTATTATTACCAGAATTTATGCTTTGGAATGTGTCGAAAATCCAATACTACGCCAACTCTATGAAAGAGCAAAAAGTGGTAGGTCACAGGAATTTCTCGCCAAAATTGATGGATGTGAGGCTGGTTTTCTTTCCTATGAAGATTGGAGTGATCATATGCTCGGCTTTATCTATAACATTTTCATTCTTCCCGAGCACCGAGGTCAAGGAATAGGACGCGATTTACTTTCGTACTCGGAAAATATTGCCAAGAGTCTTCGTTGTAAACTTATTCAGTTAGAGCCTCGCGCCTTTGATCACACAGTAGATTTGAATTGGCTTATTTCGTGGTACGCGAGGATGGGTTATGTGTCGAAGGCGGATGGTTCTACAAGGATGGAGAAAATTCTTGTTGTCACACAAACTAGATTGAAACATCAAGTTCAACGTTCTGCCTGCTTATCCCAGCCAGTTCGGCAATGAGGCCCATCCGCATTCTGTGTCGGGATTACTTCCGATAGGCGTTGCTATTTCTTTCTATTGGTTGATTTTTTAAAAGTATGGAGGTAATTTTGAATTTCAGCAAAAGAGCAGGGTGGATACGGCTTTGGTGGGTAGTCACCATATCGGTTACAGGTTGGATGATTTGGGTCGGTCAGCAGGAGTCATTTGATGACAGGAAGCTGCGCAGTTTTAAGGTTCAAGCGGCAGTTGTCGCAGACATTGAAAATCCAGAGTGCGGATGGTTGCTGATTCCGGCACGATACGTCGACGATCCCGCTTTCTCGAAGCAAACATCGGCAATGATAGGTCGTGCCATCGCGAATAAATCATCAGACGGTGCGTTACATGGTTCTTGTATGCAATTGAATTCATTCAAAATCGTTCTCGAAAACAGGATTTTTAATCGTGATCTAGGGCTGCTGCCGGATTTCTTTGTTCGAGACTTGCCAACATACACAGAATATATGAATCAACTTGCACTATACGGCCAGCGAACTTTTGATCGCTATGTCCTCATGGTGTATGCCAAGCCCGTCATGGTGTTCGTCAGTTCTTGGGCACTATTCCTAGTACTGTTAATGCTGGCACGGTGGATTGCTGCGGGTTTCCGGCAGCCTTCGTGAGTATGTCTGTTCCCTGATGCTAATGAAGCACTGCACTCTTTTTATTCTGCAATCAATCAGTGGCGCTCATATATCAAATATCAATCTGCTTATCACTTATCTACAGATGAATTTCGTGATATCTATTCACACTCTGGACATGGGCTGCAAAAACGTTCTTGATGCGATTAATTGCAAGGGATATCAGAACCATGATTTCCCCTAGCAGGTGAGATGATGAAAAGTTTGATAACCACTATCTTGGCGCATTTATGCCGTCAACTGAAACGTTAACGGGCGGCGGCTTGCGCGGGACGGGGAAGTCCCTTTCATTCGTTAGCGATCCACAATACCCCCCAACCTGGAATAGCTATGACCGATGTGATTGCCTTCGATATCTACCGCACCGAGACATTAACACTTAATGCGGACAAGTACGTTGTCCGTTTTGCTAAGCGTAAAGACGGTGAAGAGTACGCACTCTTCGCTGTCAATGAGACCGGAACTAAGAGTTGGCGCTGCTTCTACTCCCCTGAAGTTGCCGCAGACTTCAAGCGGAGTACCGGAAAAGCACTAGAAACAGGGGTATATTCTGTCCTCAAACACGACATCGAGCGCGGCATCATCTGAGATAGAAAGTGCCGGAAAGGTTCGCGATCTCCTATTTCGATTGCCAAATGATGTCTAGGAGTCTGGGCGGCAGAAGGATTTGAAAAATAGTCTCGAAATTTCGACCTCTAAGAATGGCTCAGGTTGCATTATTTCGACGTAGCCAAGGGTTCAAGTATCCCCGAAAACGTCACTTTATAGCTGCGCTCTCTTCTGCCGCCCAGACTCCTAGCCTGGGTTGTGAGTGGTGTGCAGGTGCCCAGTGGCAAGCCGGGTCTCGCCCCGGCGGGCGACTCACTTTTCTTTGCTTCGCCAAAGAAAAGTAAGCAAAAGAAAGGCGACCCCGCTGTCTGCGACCCGCAGCAAAGCTGCGGGCAACCTGCGCTGGGCAGGTTTTGCGGGGGAGTCGCTCGAACTCGCTGCGCTCAGACAATCGCGTCTCCTGATCCCGCAAAACCCACCCAGCGCAGGCGCAGACAGAAAGGGGGGGGGGACAGCCGAACATCCAACCCCTACGCCTTGCAGATAGTCAGTCGCCAGCCTGTTGGCGTCAGTCTGCCGAGTGACACGATGCCGAATGGGCGTGGCGGCAGTGCCACGATGATGTATCGTTTGCGATGCATTGAGCCTTAAAAGTATTATTATCGATACATGGATCAGTCATTTCATCTGCAAAAACTGGGGCAAGCCTTCAAAGCCATGCGCACCAACCGCGGCTTGACGCAAGAGGCGTTGGCGCGCTTGGCCGGGGTGACGCGGCTCAAGGTCATTGCCATTGAGGCGGGGCGCAGTTCGGTGTCAGTTGAGAGTCACGCCAGGCTGGCGGCTGCCTTGGGGGCAGAGCTGGCTTTGCTGGCGCGCACCCGACCCACGCTGGATGAACTGAAAGACTTTCAATGAGCGCGGCCACCCACCTGCGTGTGACCACGCCCCAGGGTGAGGCCGGGGCATTGACGCAGGAGCAAGGCCAGTTCTTGTTTGGCTACGACTTGGTGAGCGCAGCGGCGGCCATCAGCCTGACGATGCCGGTGCGCAAGGCGCAATACGCGCACGCTGCGCTGCATCCCATCTTTCAGATGAATTTGCCCGAGGGGTTTTTACTGGAAGAGCTGCAAAACCGCTTGGCCAAAATCGTCCACCTGGACCCGATGATGTTGCTGGCGCTGTCAGGCGGGCAGGCGCCGATTGGGCGCGTGCAGGTGCAGTCGCAATGGCTCAACCCATTGGCTGGCGCACCGGGTAAGGGTGAGCGTTTAACCGAAATTCTGGCCTGGGACGGCACCGAAAATCTGTTTGCCGAGCTGGTGGACAAATACATCTACCGTACCGGCATCTCGGGCGTGCAGCCCAAGGTTCTGGTGCCGCAGGTGATGGAGCGTGAGCCGGGTAAGGCAACGGTGATCACCCCTGATTTGATTGTGAAGAGTGGGCGGCAAGAATACCCAGGCCTGGCGGCCAACGAGTTTTTGTGCATGACCATGGCCAAAGCCAGTGGCATGGCGGTGCCAGAGTTTTACCTATCGAAAAACCGCGAGCTGTTTGTGATGCAGCGCTTTGACCGCCAAGCCGATGGCACGCCAATGGGTTTTGAAGATATGGCCGTGCTGGCGGGTTTGTCATCGCGCGACAAATACAAAACCAGCTACCGCCATGTGGCCAAATTGATCGAGGCCTTTGCCTCGGGCCCCAACGTTCGCGCATCCTTGGAAGCGCTGTTTGACATCGTGGCATTGTCGTGTGTGGTGGGCAATGGGGACGCGCACCTGAAAAACTTTGGCCTGCTGTACACCGACCCAACCGCCACTGACTGCCGCCTGGCCCCGGCGTTTGATATTGTCAACACCACCGCTTACATTCCAGAAGATGTGCTGGCGCTGGATTTGTCTGGTTTCAAGTCATTTTTTGCCGCCCGCCAAGGGCTGCTGGACTTCGGTCAGGTGTGTCAGGTGGCCGACCCGCGTAACCGGGTGCAGGAGTTGATACTGACTGCCGAGATGGTCATCCGGCAAGAGGCAGAGGTGGCGGAGTCCATACCGCAGGTGGTGGCGGCCATCAAGCACAGCACGAACATGCTCAAGGAAGTTTTCTTTGATTGAATCCATGAAAAGTTTTACCTCTCCGTCTTGGCACGCAGTTGCCGTAAACCGCAGTTCCACACGGCAATTAACGCGCAGTGCTAGCAAAAAGTAAAATTGCCGCGTGCTTAAACAAAGAACTCTCAAAACATTGACACGTGCCGTGGGCATGGGGCTGCACAGCGGCCAGCGGGTGGAGATCACCCTGCGCCCGGCGCCGCCTGACACAGGCATTGTGTTCCGGCGGGTGGACCTGCCCGAGCCGGTCGACATTGTGGTGTCGGCGCTGGCCGTCACTGACACACGCATGGCCTCCACCATCTCCAGCGGCAATGTCAAGGTGCACACTGTGGAGCATTTGATGTCGGCCTGTGCCGGCCTGGGAGTGGACAACCTGTACGTGGACATCACCGCCGAAGAGGTGCCCATTTTGGACGGCTCGGCGTCCTCGTTTGTGTTTTTGCTGCAAAGCGCTGGCATTGAATTGCAAAACTCACCCAAGCGTTTTGTGCGCCTGCTGGCCCCGGTGGAAGTGCGCCAGGGCGAGGGCGACAACGTCAAATGGGCGCGGCTGGAACCGTTTCACGGTTATCGGCTCAGTTTTGAGATCGACTTCAGCCACCCGGCGGTGGACTCGACGGGCCAGAGCGTGATGTTTGACATGAGCCTGGGCTCGTACTCCAAAGACATTGCCCGTGCCCGCACTTTTGGCTTTACCAAAGACGTCGAGATGATGCGTGCCAACGGCCTGGCCCTGGGCGGCGGGCTGGACAATGCCATCGTGATGGATGACTACAAGGTGCTCAATGCTGGTGGCCTGCGTTACGACGACGAGTTTGTCAAACACAAGATCCTTGACGCCATGGGTGATCTGTACCTGCTGGGCAAACCCCTGTTGGCCAGCTACAGCGCGTTTCGTTCGGGCCATGCACTCAACAACCTGCTGCTGCGCGAGTTGTTGAACCAGCCCCAGGACTGGGACGTGGTGACGTTTGACAACGAAAAACAGGCACCGGCTGGTTTTGCCCAGCTGGCGCGCGCCTGGTAGGAGACTTGCCATGTTGCTGTTTCGCTGGTTGGTTTTGTTGATGCTGCTGGGCGCCCTGGTGTCGTTTGGCTTTTATGCCGGCACCGGTGACCCGCGTTTTAAGCGTTATGGCTGGATCATCCTGAAATGGGCGTTGTTGTCGGCCTTTGGTTTTTTTGCCGTGCTGATCCTGGAGAGGGTGGTGTAAGCATGGCGCATGCGGCTCAAAAACACCTTGACGCATGGTGATTGGGTTATGCGACCGGACTTTGGAGCGACAGGCGCGCGCAGAAAGCATCTCGCACACCGATCCGCATCTTCGCGCGTGTTTTCGCTCCAAAACCGCACGCGCATGACCCAGTCGCCATGCCGGAGGCGCAAGCGGGAATAAGTTTTCTGGCTAAACTTGCCAGAACGCATGTTACATGCCCTTTTTAAATGGCAACATTGGTCCCATGAACAAAAAATCCTCCCTGCTTTTGCGCCGCCTGCAACGCGGCTTTACTTTGATCGAATTGATGGTGGTGTTACTCATCATTGGTGTGTTGGCAGCCCTGATCGTGCCCAACGTGCTCGACCGTGCCGACGACGCGCGGGTCACGGCGGCCAAAACTGATGTGGCCAACCTGATGCAGGCGCTCAAGCTGTACCGCCTGGACAACCAGCGTTACCCCAGTGCCGAGCAGGGCTTGCAAGCCTTGCTGGTCAAGCCCACCACGACCCCGGTGCCGGGCAACTGGAAAAACTACCTCGACAAATTGCCGCAAGACCCCTGGGGTCAGGCCTATATTTACCTGAACCCGGGCATCAAGGGCGAGGTCGATGTGATGTCGTATGGCGCTGACGGTCAGTCCGGCGGTGAAGGCCGTGATGCAGACATTGGCAGCTGGCAGCCCTGAGTTGTCAAACCGTCGCCTGCGCCCTGCGGCTGGCTTTACCCTGCTGGAGTTGTTGGTGGTGCTGGCGATTGTGGCAATTGCCTCCGCCGGTGTTGGTTTTGCCCTGCGCGACGGCACTCAGACCCAGCTTGAGCGTGAGGCCTTGCGCCTGTCCGCCTTGTTCGAGTCGGCCCGGGCGCGTTCACAGGTCACGGGTGTGCCGGTGCGCTGGCAGGTGACCCCCGAGGGCTTTTATTTTGAGGGTTTGCCGCCGTCCGAGCTGCCTGAAGACGTTTTGCCGCACACCTGGCTGGACGCGGACACCACCGCTTCGGTCGATGCTGCCATGGAAAACGCAGCACCGCCCGAGTCGCTTTTGCTGGGCCCTGACCCCATCATTGAGCCGCAAGGGGTCACGCTGCAGTCACGTAGCAAGCCCTTGCAACGCCTGCGTTTGGCCACCGACGGTGTGCGGCCGTTTGCCGTGCCGGTTGACTTGCCGTGAACCAATTCACCCGTGGTTTTACCCTGGTCGAGGTGCTGGTGGCGCTGGGTATTGTGGCGATTGCCCTGATGGCGGGCTTGCAGGCAACGGCAGCGCTGACCCAGCATGCGCAGCGCCAGTCTGACATGGTGCTGGCGCAGCTGTGTGCTGAAAACGAGCTGGTCAAGATCCGGCTGCTCAAACAGATGCCTGATGTTGGCGACAGCAACGTGGCCTGTGAGCAGGCCGGGCGCACGCTGACGGTGGCGCTGGTAGTGCGCCCCACCCCTAACCCCAATTTCCGGCGGGTGGATGCCCGGGTGCTGGACGGCGAGCTGCCGATCTGGCGGCTGACCACCGTGGTGGGGCGCAACTGATGCGACACACGACAAGCTGCCGGGGTTTTACCCTGATTGAGCTGTTGCTGGCGATCAGCCTGATGGCCTTGATGACGGTGTTGAGCTGGCGTGGTCTGGACGGTATCAGCCGGGCCCAAAACCGGTTGCAACAACAATCTGACGATGTGCTGGCGCTGCAGGCCACGCTGGGGCAATGGGGCGCTGACCTGGAGGCCATGGCTGAGCAGCCCGACATGCCCAGTCTGGACTGGGACGGCCGGGCACTGCGCCTGGTGCGACGCAGCAGTGCTGAGCCGGGTGCGGGCCTGCGGGTGGTGGCCTGGGCGCGGCGCAGTGAAGCGGGCCGGGGTCAGTGGCTGCGCTGGCAGTCGCCGCCGCTGTTAACGCGCAGTGCGCTGGATCTTGCCTGGCAAAAAGCGCAGGGCTGGGCCCAAACCCCAAGCGAAGATGATTTGGCGCGCGAGGTGCGCACGGTGGCGCTGGACCAGTGGCAAATTTTTTATTTTCGTGGCAATGCCTGGAGCAATCCGCTGTCCAGTGCAGGCAGCGCCGACAGTGTCCCGGTCGCGACGCCAAGCGCCAGTGCGGGCGTGCTGGCAACCGTGCCCGATGGGGTGCGGCTGGTGTTGACCTTGTCACCTGGGCAGGCCATCAACGGCACATTGACGCGTGACTGGGTGCGCGGTTCGATGCGGGGTGGCCAATGAGAGCGCAACGCGGCGCCGCCATTTTGACCGCCATGCTGACGGTGGTGCTGGTGGCAACACTGGCATCGGGCATGTTGTGGCAACAATGGCGCAGCGTGGAGGTCGAGTCCGCCCAGCGCACGCGGGTGCAATCGGCCTGGATTCTGACCGGTGCGCTGGATTGGGCGCGTTTGATTTTGCGTGAAGACGCGCGCCAGGGCGGGCCCGACTACCTGGCCGAACCCTGGGCCGTGGCGCTGGCGCCGGCGCGCCTGACCACGTTTTTGGCGGCTGAGCGCGGTGAGGCTTTGGTGGGTGATGACGCCGACAGTGTGCAAGACGCATTTTTGGCAGGCGCCATGCAAGACCTGCAGGCGCGCCTGAATCTGATCAATCTGATTGACAACGGCAAACTTCACGCGCCCAGCCTGGCAGCCTGGACCATTCTGTTCAAACAACTGAATTTGCCCGAGTCTGAGTTGTTGGCCTTGACGCAGCAGCTGTTGCGGGCCTATGGCCCGGTCTTGCCTGCGGCTGCGGCTGGGCAAGTGCAGACCCCGTTGCGCCCGCAGACCATTGACGACTTGGTCTGGCTGGGCTTGTCCCCGGCTACCTTGCAGGTTTTGGCTCCTTTTGTCACGCTGCTGCCAGCGCGCACCCCGGTCAACCTCAACACGGCCACCCCCGAGGTACTGATGGCCTGCATTCCCGGTCTGGACATGGCGCAGGCGCGCTCGCTGGAGACCGCACGTGATGCCCAACACCTGAGCACGCTGGCGGATGCCGAGCAACGTCTGGGTGACGCGACGATCAAGCTCAATGCCACCGAGCACGCCATATCATCCCGGTTTTTCAGCGTCACCGGGCAACTCCGGGTGGGACAAACCCTGCTGCAAGAGACCTCGGTGCTGCAACGCGACGGTCTGGACGTCAAAATCCTGCTGCGCACCCGCGAGGTGGTTCGCACGGGTGCGCCACTCTTACAATGATCCGAAGCTGTTCACCATGACCACTCTCCTCATTACCCTACCCATTGCCAGCACCGACGCTGTCGCCTTGTACGACTATGTGCTGGCCGCTGAAGGCAGCGCAGAACTACGCAGTGCCGGTGTGCCGCTGGGATTGCTGCCAATGCCCCCGGACCGCCAGACCGAGGTGCTTGTGGTGCTGCCCATGCAAGCCCTGTCCTGGCATCAGGTGCAGTTGCCCAAGGGCAGCCTGGCGCGTGGCCTGATGGCGGAGCGCGGCGCCGGCCGTTTGCGCAGCATCCTTGACGGTTTGCTGGAAGACCAGTTGCTCGACGAGCCGGCACAGTTGCACCTGGCGCTGCAGCCCCAGCCGGTGGTGGCTGCCCCGGTGTGGGTGGTCGCCTGTGACAAGGCCTGGCTCGCCGGGCATTTACTGGCCTTGGCGCAAGCGGGTCTGGCGGCCAGCCGGATCGTGCCCGAGTTCAGCCCCGAGGCATTGGCGCAAACCCTTTATGTGGTCGGTGACGAACACCAGCCGATGCTGGTGGGCCACAATTTGGTGCCGTGTTCCCTGTCTGCCAGCACGGTGGCCTGGTTGGGTGAGCCATCGGCTCAAGGCCTTCTGCCTGAGCTGGTCGCCGAACCTGCCGTGGCCGCGCTGGCTGAAAGCCTGTTCAAGCGCCCGGTCACTTTGCTGCAGCGGCCGCAGCGGCTGTTGCAGGCGGCGCAAACCGCCTGGGACTTGTCCCAGTTTGACCTGGTTAATGCCAACCGGGACCGGGTGTGGGCCAAACTGGCGTTGGGCGCCCAAAGTTTGCTGCATGCCGCGCCGTGGCGCGCGGCGCGGCTGGCCCTGCTGGCGCTGGTGCTGGTGAACCTGGTGGGACTGAATGTATGGGCTTTGCGTGAGCAGGCGGCACTGCAAGTCAAACGCCAGGCAGTGCGTTCGGTGCTGACGGGTACCTTTCCCAAAATACCGGTGGTGGTGGACGCGCCGCTGCAAATGGCGCGCGAAGTGGCAGCTTTGCAGCGCGCCAGCGGTGCCGCCTCAGGCACCGACATGGAAGCCATGCTGGCCGCGTTGGCCGCCGTGGTGCCCGTGACGCAAACCTTGACCTCGCTTGATTACGTTGCGCAGGAATTGCGCACCAAAGTACCAGCCAACTCGGCCGCCGAGCAGGCGCGGGTGGTGCTGGCGCTTAAACAACAGGGGCTGGCTGCCAGTTGGGATGGCGCGCAGTGGTTGCTTAAACAGGGGCCGACACCATGAACCTACTGACGCAATTGAAAACCCGCTGGCGCAGCATGACACCGCGTGAACAGCGCTGGGTGATGTTGGCTGGCGCCGTGACCAGCCTGGCCCTGTTGTGGTGGCTGGTGTTGGCGCCCGCGCTGGCCGTGCTCAAGGCGGCCCCGGCGCAGCATCAGGCGCTGGATGCCCAGTTGCAGCACATGCAGCGTCTGCAAGCCCAGGTCAAAGCCTTGCAGGCCCAACCGGTGCTCTCGGTCGATGAGGCGCGCCTGGCGCTGGAGCTTTCGCTCAAGCCGCTGGGGACTGCGGCACAAATGGTCGTGCAATTGGACCGTGTCACCGTCACGCTCAAGGCGGTCAGTGCCAGCGCCTTGGCACAGTGGCTCGCCACTGCCCGGCAAAACGCGCACACCGCGCCGCTTGAAGCGCACCTGGTGCGCAACCCGGCCGGCAGTTGGGACGGCACCCTGGTGCTCAATCTGGGTGCGAAGTCATGAAACTGAGGCAAAAATCCACCCCCTGGGGCTGGGCGCTGAGCGGCGCACTGCTGGGCTTGTTGCTGAGTACTGCGCTTTTTGCCCCGGCCCGCTGGCTGTCTTCGCTGTTGCGTCAAGTCAGCCAGGGCCAGTTGCTGCTGCAAGATGCGCGCGGCACGGTCTGGACGGGTTCGGCCAGGGTCACGGTGACCGGCGGTCCGGGGAGCCAGGAAACGGCCACACTGCCCGGCCGTCTGGCCTGGATTTTTTCGCCCGGTCTGGGCCCTGCACGGTTACAGCTTCATGCCGACTGTTGTATGCAGCAAGCCTGGGCCATGCGCTTGCAACCACGTTGGAACGGTTTTCAGGTCAGCCTGTCAGATGCGCAGTCGCAGTGGCCGGCCAAGTTGCTGGCTGGCCTGGGCACACCCTGGAACACGATTCAGCCGCAAGGTGAGCTGCTGCTCACCACCCAGGGCCTGACGCTGGCCTGGGCCGCAGGGCGCCTGGTGTTGTCGGGGGCTGCACAACTTGACGCCATGAATCTGTCGTCGCACCTGTCTACGCTGCGCCCCATGGGCAGCTACCGTTTCAGCTTGACCGGTGGCACACCGGTCTCCCTGGCCCTGACCACGCTGCAGGGCAGTCTGCAGCTCACTGGCAGCGGGCAGTGGGTGGGCGGCCAATTGCGTTTTAACGGCGAGGCCAGTGCTGTGCCACAGCATCAGGCGGCCCTGTCAAATCTCCTGAATCTTATTGGGCGGCGCAATGGCGCACGCTCCATCATCAAAGTGGGTTGAACCAGCATGACCAAATTGACTTTTGTCCGATCCCGCCACCCCCTGTCCTGCGTTGCGGCTGGCGCCCTGTTGACCGTGACCCTGGCGGTGTTGCCCGCGTTGGCTGTGGCGCAGAGCGCAGCCCGATCCGCCGAGCCGGTGACGCTGAACTTCAACAATGCCGAGATCGACGCGGTGGCGCGCACCTTTGCCAGCATCACTGGGCGCAACGTGGTGGTGGACCCGCGCGTCAAGGGCACCTTGACGCTGGTGACCGACCAACCCGTGAGCCGCGCTGCCGCCATGGGCCAGTTTGTGGCGGCGCTACGCCTGCAGGGCTTCACCCTGGTAGAGACCGATGGCTTGTACAAGGTGGTGCCAGAGGCCGATGCCAAATTGCAAAGCGCCAGGGTGAACGTGCAGAGTGATGACGACAGCAACTTGCCCTCGGGCAACCAGATCGCCACGCAAATTTTTAAGCTCAATTTTGAATCTGCCAACAACCTGGTGCCGGTGCTGCGGCCCCTGATCAGTCCCAACAACACCATCAACGCCAACCCGGGCAACAACTCGCTGGTGATCACCGACTACGCCGACAACCTGCGCCGCATGGGCCGCATCATTGCCGCCATGGACGTGGCCAACGCCACCGATGTTGAAGTCATTGCGCTGCAACATGCCATTGCCTCTGATCTGGCACCCCTGGTGCTGCGGCTACTGGGTTCCAGCAGCTCGGCGGCACCGGCGGGGCAGGCGGACACCTCCTTCAAAACTACCTTGATCGCGGAGCCACGCTCCAACAGCCTGATTTTGCGTGCCGCCAACGGCGCCCAACTGGCGCTGGCGCGTTCCTTGGTGGCGCGGCTGGATCAGCCCGAAGCGGGCAGCAACAACGGCGCTGCGGGCAACATTCATGTGGTGTACCTGAAAAATGCCGACGCCACCAAAATTGCGGCTACCCTGCGTGCCGCCATCAGTGGCAGTGCAGTGTCGGCGGGTGCTCCCACCGGGGCACCGGGCACGGCGGGGGGCGCGATCGCACAAGCCACCACGGGCGGCCAGATCCAGGCCGATGTGGCCACCAATTCGCTCATCATCACCGCGCCTGAACCCCAGTACCGACAGTTGCGCGCCGTCATCGACAAGCTCGACGGCCGGCGTGCCCAAGTGTTCGTTGAGAGTCTGATCGCCGAGGTCAGCGCCGACCGGGCGGCTGAATTCGGTATCCAGTGGCAGGGCCCCCTGGGCAAGGCCGGTGACGGTGTGATTGGCTTGCTGGGCAGCAACTTTGGCACCGGCGGCAAAAACATCATCAACCTCGCGATTGGTGGCGCAACCGGCGCCGTGGCGCCCGGGCGCGGGCTCAATTTTGGCGCGGCGCAGCAAACCAACGGGGTGTATGTGCTGGGTTTCCTGGCGCGTTTCCTGGAAGATTCCGGCAGTGGCAATGTGCTCTCTACGCCCAATTTGCTGACGCTGGACAATGAAGAAGCCAAAATTGTGATTGGTCAAAATGTGCCCTTTGTCACCGGCCAGTTCACGAACACCGGCGGCAGCAGCAACGGCTCGGTCAATCCGTTTCAGACCATCGAGCGCAAGGACGTGGGCCTGACGCTCAAGGTCAAGCCGCAAATCAGTGAAAACGGCACTGTCAAGCTGGCCATTTATCAGGAGGTCTCCAACGTGCTGGCCTCCAGCGTCAACGCCCCCAACGGCCCAACCACCAACAAGCGCACGATCGAGTCCAACGTGCTGGTGGAAGACGGCGCCATTGTGGTGCTGGGTGGCCTGCTGCAAGATGAATACTCGGGCAACGAGGAAAAAGTGCCGGGCCTGGGCGATGTGCCGCTGTTTGGCAATTTGTTCAAGAGCGAAGCCCGCACCCGCAAAAAGACCAACCTGATGGTGTTTTTGCGCCCGGTGGTGGTGCGTGATGCGCAGGCCACAGACCGGCTCTCGATGGATCGCTACGATCTGATGCGCGCCGGCCTGGAGGCGGCCCAGCCCGCCCCCAGCCGCCTGGTGCCCATCAACGAGGCGCCGCAGTTGCCGCCAGCGCCGCCCAGGCCAGCCGCCAACGGCACGCCTGCGCCGCTGCTGGCACCGGGCCAGTAAGCTGTAGCCAACGAGCTGGTCCATGCGTTACCCCTTACCTTATGCCTTTGCCAGAAGCCATCAGCTGCTGCTGGAAGAAGACGCGGGCGCCTTCACCCTGCTGGTGCACGCGGCGTCTGCCCCCGGTGCCGTCGGTGAGGTGCTGCGCAAATACCCGCTCTGCCAGTTGCAGACACACACCGCTGCCACGCTGATCCAGCGCATCAGCGCTGCTTATGCCCAGGGCGAGTCAAGTGCAGCCGCCGTTGTGAGCGAGGTCGAGAGCGACGCCGACCTGAGCCGGATGATGCAGGAGCTGCCCGCCATCGAAGACCTGCTGGAAACTTCGGACGATGCGCCCATCATCCGCATGCTTAATGCGCTGCTGACACAGGCCGCGCGCGACGGCGCCAGCGACATCCACATCGAGCCCTACGAGCGCCACAGCAGTGTGCGTTTTCGGGTGGACGGCACGCTGCGCGAGGTGGTGCAACCCAACCGGGCGTTACACGCCGCCCTGATCTCGCGCCTGAAAATCATGGCCGAGCTTGACATTGCCGAGCGCCGCCTGCCGCAAGACGGCCGCATCAGCCTGCGTATTGGCACGAGGGCGGTGGACGTGCGTGTGTCCACCTTGCCCAGCGCCCATGGCGAGCGCGCGGTATTGCGTCTGCTTGACAAATCCGAGGGCCGCCTAAGCCTGGAAGCGCTGGGCATGCAGGGCGAGGTGCTGCGCCGCTTTGAGCAGCTGGTCACACAACCGCACGGCATTGTGCTGGTGACCGGCCCCACCGGCTCGGGCAAGACCACCACGCTGTATGCCGCGCTGCAACGGCTGGACTCAAGCAGCAGCAACATCATGACGGTAGAAGACCCGATCGAGTACGAGCTGGCGGGGGTCGGCCAGACCCAGGTCAACGCCAAGATCGACCTGACTTTTGCCAAAGCCCTGCGCGCCATCCTGCGGCAGGACCCGGACGTGATCATGATCGGTGAAATCCGCGACTTCGAGACCGCCCAGATCGCCATTCAGGCCTCGCTGACCGGCCACCTGGTGCTGGCCACGTTGCACACCAATGACGCCGCCAGCGCCGTGACGCGCCTGACCGACATGGGTGTCGAGCCGTTTTTGTTGAGCTCCAGCCTGCTGGGCGTACTGGCCCAGCGACTGGTGCGCAAGCTGTGCCCGCATTGCACGCTTGATAACCACCCGGTCGGCTGTGCCCAGTGCGGCCAGACCGGCTACAGCGGTCGCAGCGGCGTGTTTGAGCTGTTGGTCACCGACGATGCCATTCGCGCCCAGATTCACAGCCGCGCCTCGGAGGCCGACATCCGCGCGGCCGCCTTGGCTTCCGGCATGGTGCTGATGCGTGATGACGGTGAGCGCCTGGTGCGCCAAGGCGTGACCTCGCGCGAAGAGTTGCTGCGCGTCACACGCGATTAGGCTGCAGAAAGCATTAGCCCATGCCGGTCTATTCCTTTGAAGCCCTCAGCGCCGCTGGCGACACACGCAAGGGTGTGATCGAGGCGGACTCGGCCAAGGCCGCGCGCGGTCTGCTGCGTGCCCAGGCGCTGGTGCCGCTTAAGGTGGAGGCTGTCAGCGCCCAGGCAAGTGACCCAGCACAGGCCGGCAAGGCCCGTCGACGCGGCCGCGTTTTCAGCGCCACCGCCCTGGCCATCTGGACGCGTCAGCTCGCTGGTCTGGTGTCTTCGGGTCTGCCACTGGAGCGTGCGTTGTCGTCGCTGTCGGATGAGGCTGAAAAAGCCCCTGAACGTGAGTTGGTGGCCATGCTGCGCGCCGAGGTCAACGGTGGCACGCCGTTTGGCAAGGCGCTGGCCCAGCACCCGCGCGAGTTTTCGGATATTTTTGTGGCGGTGATCGGCGCCGGTGAGCAAAGCGGCAACCTCGGGCTGGTGTTGGAACGCCTGGCCGACGACCTTGAAGAACAGCACGCGCTCAAAGCCAAGTTGATCGGCGCCGCCCTGTACCCGGCCATTGTGTCGCTGGTGGCGGTGGTCATCGTGCTGTTCTTGGTGACCTACGTGGTGCCGCAGGTGGCCAACGTATTTGCCGGCAGCAAGCGTGCGTTGCCCTTGCTCACGGTGATCATGATTTCCACCAGTGCCTTCCTCCGAAATTACGGCTGGTTGCTGTTGCTGGCAGGGGTTGCTGGCGTTTTTGGCGCGCGCCTGGCCCTGGCCAATGAAAAACTGCGTGAGCGATTTGATGCCGCCTGGCTGAATCTGCCGATTCTGGGCAAGATGTCGCGCAGCTACAACTCGGCGCGTTTTGCCAGTACCCTGGCCATGCTGGCCGCGGCGGGTGTGCCCATTTTGAAAGCCTTGCAGGCGGCCGCCCAGACCTTGTCCAACCGCGCCATGCGCACCGATGCGCTTGACGCCCTGGTGCTGGTGCGTGAAGGCGCGCCGCTGGCCTCGGCGCTGGCGCAAAAAAAGCGCTTTCCGGGCTTGCTGGCCATGTTTGCGCGCCTGGGTGAACAAACCGGCACCTTGCCCCTGATGCTGCAGCGTGCCGCCAAACAGCTTAGCACCGAGGTGCAGCGCCGTGCCATGCAGCTTGCCACCCTGCTGGAGCCGCTGCTGATCGTGGCGATGGGCGGGGTGGTGATGCTGATCGTGCTGGCGGTGCTGATGCCGATCATCCAGCTCAATCAGTTGGTGAAGTAGCTGTTTCATGGGGGTTTCTGGGCATCATCGCGGCACGCCACCCGGTCATGGCAGTTTGCACCAGGCGGCATCGGGTTGCCAACTGGCGGCCCAGGCGGGTAACTGGTCGGCGGGCATGGGCCGGGCAATGCCGTAGCCTTGGGCCAGCTCGCAGCCCAGGTGCAGCAATGCTGTGCCGTGCGCCACTGTTTCCACGCCTTCGGCAATGACCTCGCGCTTGAAAGCCGCAGCCAGGCCGATGACGCCTTGCAAAATGGCCAGATCATCCGGGTCGTCGAGCATGTCGCGCACAAAACTCTTGTCGATTTTGAGCAGCGCCACGCGCAAGCGCTTGAGGTAAGTGAGTGATGAATAGCCGGTGCCAAAGTCATCCAGCGCAAACCGCACGCCCATCGTGGCACAGGCCTCAAGGACCTGCGATACCTGCGCCATGTCTTCCAGTGCGCTGGTTTCCAGCACTTCAAGCTCCAGGCTGGACGCACACACTTGCGGGTGCGCCGCAAGCAAGGCTTGCAGACGCGCGACAAAGTCACCCTGCTGTAACTGGCGGGCGCCAATGTTGACGCTGACGGGCAACTCAAGCCCTGCGGCTTGCCATTGCCCGATTTGGGTCAGGGCGGTGTTGATCACCCATTCGCCAACTTCCACCGCCAGCGGGTGATCTTCGATCACAGGCAAGAATTCTGCCGGCGCCAGCAGCCCGCGTTCCGGATGTTGCCATCGGATAAGCGCCTCGGCGCCAATGACTTTGCCGCTGCGCATATTCACCTTGGGCTGGTAGTGCAACACGAATTCGCAGTTCGCCAGTGCTTGGCGGAGGCGCTTCAGGCTTTCGTGGTGATGGCGCAGGCTGTTGTCTTGCGCGGCATCAAAGATCTGGTAGCGGTTTTTGCCCGCCACTTTGGCTTGGTACATGGCCTGGTCGGCCTGACGCAGGAGTTGATCCGCCTCAATGTCTTGCGCCTGCGGGTAGAAGGTGATGCCCACGCTGGCCGACACCTGCAGGCTCAGCTCACCCACCTGCACCGGCAGGGCTGCCGCTGCCAGCAGCCGGTGGAGCAAGGGCACGCTGGTTGACGTGTCCTCCAGGTCGATCAGCACGGCCACAAATTCATCGCCACCCAGGCGCGCCAGCGTGTCGCCTTCGCGCAACGCCTCTTTCATCCGCTTGGCCAGAACGATGAGTATCTGGTCGCCGGTCTGGTGGCCGTGGCGGTCGTTGATGGCTTTGAAGCCATCCAGGTCGAGGTAGGCTACAGCCAACTGGTGTTGGCGACGTAGTGCTTGCACCATGGCCTGCTGCAGCCGGTCGGCCAATAGACGGCGGTTGGGCAGGTGGGTCAGCGGATCAAAGTACGCCAGCTTTGCCACATGGGCCTCGGCCTGCCTGCGGGCGGTGACATCATGCGAAATCACGATCAAGCGGGGTTCCTGGCCCGGCGCGACCGGCTTGCGTGCCACCGACAATTCAAACCAGCGCGGTCCATCAGGCATTGTCAGCATCAGCTCGCGGCCATGGGAAAACCCGCTCTCTTGTGCCTGGGCCAGGGCATCCAGCACCAGCGCCGCGGCCTCTGCGGGCAGGACCTGCGCCACTGTCTTGCCCACCAGGTCTTGCATGGGTGTCATCAGCAACCGGGAGTGCGGCGCGTGGCAGGTGTAATAGCGGCCGTCCAGACCCATTTCAAACAACAGGTCCGGAATGGCGCTCAGGGTGGCCGCAAGCTGTTGCTCAGACGCCTGAATCTCCAGCGTGCGGGCGTGTACCTGCTGCTCCAGGTCGTGCCGTTGGGCCGACTGGCGCAACTGTAGTTTGAAAAGGTAAGCCAACAGCATCGACCACAACACGACCACACTGGCTTTGACGGTCAGACCGACCGGGTCGTCCCAGCCGGCCGTGGGTGACACGCTCAGCGTCCAGCCGCCGTTAGGCACCGAAAAGCTCTTGCGTACCGGATCAGGCAGGGCCTGGTTGCTCGACGCCATGATGACCTGCATCTGCCCACTTTCAGGCACGATGCGCCACAGTTTGTAGTTGAAGCCGCGCGCCGACAACTCCGGCAATTTAACCGGGTCCAGGGCTTGCGGCAGTTTGAGCACCACATTGACGAAGCCCCAAAAACTGGTCGTGCCATCAGCCTGGTTCCAAAATATCGGCAGTCTGGCCACCAGGCCGGTACCCCCCTGGCGCAACGCCAATGGCCCGGCCAGGGTGAGCTTACCGGTGTTGCGCGCCAGCTGCGTCTCAGCCCGCATCACCGGGTCTTGCAAAAGATTCAGGCCAATGGCCGCTTCATTGCCTGTGATCGGCACCGCATGGGCAATGATGCCGTCCGGGGCATAAATCAGCACAGATGCCCCGGGGTAGTCCGGCAGCATTTTGGTGGCCACATGCTCAAAGTCATTGATCTTGCCCTCTGCTTGCTGAACCAGCGCGGCCATCGCGTACACCACGGAAAGCGCACGGTCAAGGTGGTTTTGTGTCTCATTGGCACGGTCACTGGCGAGTGCATAGACTTGCGCCCGTGCGGTGTCAAGGCGATTGCCTTCCATCTGCCAGACGATCACCCCACCCAGCATCAGCGATGTCAATAACACCAGCGAAGTGAACAGCTGTGGCCGCCTTGACAGTGTTGATGCCAAGGAAACGAAGAGGGCATTAAATCGCATGGGCACTAGTATGCATCAGGGATATCGGGCCTTGATTCTGGGAAAAACGCCCGATTTTGGCGTGAAGAACAGCGTTGGGCGTCATGCCGGACTTGACCCGGCAGCCATGACTTCGGACCACATGGATTGCATCCGCCATGACCGTCGCGTGGCCCGGATGCCATCCGGGGGTAGCTTGGCCCGAAGTGCTTCTGTTCTATCGCTCGGGACGCAAGGTCTGCCGATCCCGCCGCCTGACAGGCGTTTGGGTGGCGGCTACCAGTCCACCAGACTTAAGCCCACGCTCAGCGCCGTGCGGCGGCGGTTGTAGTCCACCATCGAGTCGCCATAACCGCTGAACAGTTGGGTGTGCAAGCGCAGGCCGCTGTTGTTGCCAATAAAGCCGCTGTCGCCGAGCTTGCGCAGCCACTCCAGGCGCACCGAACCGTTGCCGTGGGCGCGTAATGCATGGCGCAGCGTCACGCCCAAGGTGTGGTCGGGGTTGACGTTCCAGTAGCCGGCCAGTTCAGCGCGGCCGACCAGGTCGCTGATGTCGGGGTTGTCGTCGTTGACCAGGTCTTCCGGGGTGCGGTACCAGAGCTTGCCCAGCAGGTGGAACTTCTGGTCCTTTTCCATGCCGGCCATCAGGATGGTGCGGTTCCAGCTGCGCGACAGCGGCAGCGGTTGGCCATTGGACTGGTGGTTGATGCTGATGCCGGCGTAACGCAGCTGCCAGCCCCAGGGCATAGCAGCCTCCAGCGGGTAGATGTAGATCAGCTCAGGTTCATGGTCGGTGGTGCGGAACGGCCGCGACAGGTCGCCGCTGAAAATTTGCCAGTTGGATTGTTGTGAGTAGGCAAACCAGATCGAGTCGCGCCGGAAGGGCTCGTTTTGCGTCAGCAAGCCCTGGGCAATTTTGGTGCGAATTGACAAGCCAAGGCGCATCTCGGTGGTTTTGAACGACAGGGCGGATGCCGCCGTATGACCGGGCGCGGGTGACGTGGGTTGGGCATTGACGCTGTCAGAGCCGATCCAGGACAGGCTGATGGGCTGGTAGCCGCGAATGCCAAAGGTGCCGCAGTCGCTGCCTGCTTCCAGCTCCCAGTAGCGTGACAGTTCCGAGAACTTCGGGTTTTTGCAGTTGTGTGCTTCAGGTGCCACCATGGTCAGGACGATGGGGGCTGCTGAGGCGACAGGTGCCACAGGGGGGGTGGGCGGCGGCTTGTCTTGCTGCTGCGCCCATTGGTCAAAGCATTGCAGGCGTGCGACGCTGTCACTGCGCAAACCCATGCACTGTTGCCATCCAGCGTGGTCGGGCGCGGGTTGATTTAAGGAGACTGCTTGTGCGCTTGCTTCTATATGCACAGTGAAGCAGGCCATGAATAGCAAAGTGCCGGTTGACAAAAAGAGGCGGTCAGTTGCGGGTGTGAGGATGTTTTTGGATGTCATGCGTGTGAAAAAACGCAGCAGATAATTTAGGCGGACTAGGTTGAGTTTGGCTTGCACACGCTGCGTCTTACGCATTTTGAATCAGTTTTCATGAAATTTAATACTTTTCAAAAAAGTACTAAAAGTGGCTTTTGTGCCTGATCCTGCAGTCAGGCTCCGGTATTTACAGCGAAATTCTTTCATTGACTGGATAAACTGCACGCATAAAACGAACAACGCAAACCATGCTGAATGCGCTATTTGATCCATGCCGTTGTCAGTGTGAACCCAACTTTGTTGATTGCCTCGCAAACTTGACGTGAATAGAATGATTTGATGACCTCCGACCCTGAACCTTCTGCGCTGACTGCGACTGAGATTTTCAACCTGAAAAAGACCGTTTTTGCCTTGCGTGAGGCGCTGGAACGGGCCCAGGCGGATGCCGACGAGGCGGTGCGCCAGGGGGTGTCCCTGGCCAATGCAGACCTTGTGCAGTTCAAGGCCACCATTATTGCGCTGCGTGACGAGCTACAGGACTGGCCGCTGCGCCGTGACGATGCCGTCAGGTTGGCATTGGCGCCGCAATTTGATGAAATCAGGCAATTAAAAGACACCATTGCCGCCTTGCGCAACACACTGGAGCTGGCGCAAGTGGCCAAAGAAGACGCGGTTTCGGCTGCGCGGACGCAGGACCATGCAGAAATCATGCAATTAAAAGCTACCATCCAGGCCTTGCGTGACCAATGGCAGGCCACGTTGACCCCACAGACCAAGGTGGCGCCATGAACCAAGTCAAACCCAAGCCTGCCGCTTCGCGCTCCTCTGTTGCGGCCAAGCGTGCGCCGAGCTCTGCGGTGCGATCACGCCTCAAGCTGGTGGAACTGCTGCTGGAGGTGTCGCGTCAAATGGCCGCCTACGATTCGCTCGACGACGTGCTGCGGGCGCTGGTTGAGATGACCACCACGGCGTTGGGCGCCGAGCGTGGCACCTTGTTTTTGAACGACGAACAGACCAACGAGCTGTATTCGCGCGTGGCGCAGGGCAATATCAAACGCGAAATCCGGCTGCTGAACACCAGCGGCATTGCCGGTTATGTCTTTACCTCGGGCGAGTCGGTCTTGATTGCCGATCCCTATTCAGACCCGCGCTTTAACCGCTCGGTGGACGAGCAAACGGGCTTTGTCACGCGCAACATCCTGTGTGCGCCGATCCGGACCGTGAAGGGCGAGATCATTGGTGTGGCGCAAACCCTGAACAAAGTGACTGGCGTGTTCAGCAAACACGACCTCACGGTGCTGGAAGCCATGACCACCCAGGGCACGCTGGCCTTGCAGAGCGCGGTGTTCATCGAGCGTATGCACGCGGTGCGCAAACAGGAGATGGAGTTTGTCGATGTGGTGTCCGAGATGACAGCCGACATCAAACTCGGTTCGCTGCTGCAAAAGGTCATGGGCGAGGCCACCCGCATGCTCAAGGCGGAACGCTCCACCCTGTTCCTGAACGACGACAAGACCCACGAACTGTGGTCTGAAGTGGGCCAGGGGCTGGCGTCGGTCCAGATCCGGCTACCCAACCACCTGGGTATTGCCGGTGCGGTGTTCAGCAGCAGCAAGGCGATCAACATCCCTTACGCCTATGCCGACCTGCGGTTTAATCCGGCGTTTGACAAGAAAACCGGGTATTTCACGCGCTCTATTTTGTGTGTGCCCATCATCAATAAAAATGGCAAGACCATTGGCGTGACCCAGGTGCTTAACAAGCACGGTGGTCCGTTCACGGCGGAGGACGAGTCGCGGCTGCGTGCCTTTACCGCACAGATTGCCATTGCCCTGGAAAACGCCAAGTTGTTTGCCGATGTGCACAACATGAAAAATTACAACGAGGCCATGCTGGAGTCCATGTCCAATGCGGTGCTCACGCTCGACGAGGGCGGCAACATTGCCACCTGCAACACCGCCGGACTCAAGATTTTGCAAGTGACTGCGTCGCAAATTCTGCATCGGCCAGCGGCAGATTTTTTCAGTGGTGCCAACGACTGGATTTTGGCGCGACTCAAGCAGGTGGAAGACAGCGCCATGGTCGACGTGCTGATGGATGCCGAGTTGCAGGTGGGCGACGACAAAGTGTCGGCGAACGTGACGCTGCTGCCGCTGTTGAATATGGACAAAAAGCGCCTGGGGTCGATGCTGCTGATCGAGGACATCAGCAGTGAAAAGCGCATGAAGTCCACCATGTCGCGCTACATGGACCCGGGCATTGCCGACCGGCTGGTGGCCAGCGGGGCCGAGTTGCTGGGCGGCCAAAGTGTCATGGCCACGGTGCTGTTTTCAGACATTCGCGGCTTCACCACCATCTCGGAGCAATTGGGGCCGCAAGGCACGGTGGCGCTGCTCAACGAGTACTTCACCCTGATGGTCGATTGCATCTCGCACGAAGAAGGCATGCTCGACAAGTTCATTGGTGATGCCATCATGGCGGCGTTCGGGATCCCGGTGGGGCATGACGACGACGCCGACCGGGCGGTGCGCGCGTCGATTGCCATGGTGCGTGATTTGGCGCGCTGGAACGTGCCGCGTGTGGCGGCGGGCAAGTTGTCGGTGGACATGGGCATCGGGCTTAATACCGACATGGTGGTGTCGGGCAATATCGGTTCGAAAAAGCGCATGGACTACACCATCATTGGTGACGGCGTCAACCTGGCTTCGCGGTTGGAGTCCGCCTGCAAGCAGTACGGCGCTCATATTCTGGTGAGCCAGTTCACCATGGCCCAGCTGCGCGGCACCTACCGCACCCGCGAGCTGGACCTGGTGGTGGTCAAGGGCAAAACGCAGCCGGTGGCCATTTTTGAGGTGCTGGACTACCACACCACCGAGTCCTACCCCAACCTGATCGATGCGCTGGGTTACTTTCGCGACGGTCTAGCCAAGTACCGGCAAGGCAAGTGGCGGGACGCGGTCAAACAATTTGACCAGGTGCTGGCGCTGAACCCGGCTGACAAGGCTGCCAAGCTCTACGTGGAGCGTTGCCAGCAACTCGCCGAGCACCCTCCCGGCGATGCCTGGGACGGTGTCTGGGTGATGCAAAGCAAGTAGTCGTTAGCGCACCAGCGCCCGCGCTGCTTCCCCGTCAAGTGCCTTTTGGGCAAACTCGGCGCGTAAGGCCCTGAGCTTTTCGCGCGGGTCTTCTTTCACCGTGGCTTGATCCAGCCCCATCTCGGCAATAAAGCGGCTGGGCTGGGCCGCAATCATCTCGCGGCCCTTTTTGCGTTTGCGTGTCCAGCTCACGGCCAGGCTGCGCTGGGCGCGGGTGATGCCCACGTACATCAGCCGGCGCTCTTCCTGCAGGTGCGTGGTGAGTGTTTCGCTGGCGGCCTCCTGAGCGGCCGCGCGCAGTGCGCTTGACGCGTTGCCTGCAGGCAGGTCGTCGGGGTTGTCGCGCAGCTTGAAGGGCAGCATGCCCTCGGTCACACCAACCAGCATCACATGCGGCCATTCCAAGCCCTTGGCGGCATGCAGGGTCGACAGCGTGACCACGTTCTGGTCGGTCTCGCGCTCGCTGATGGTGGACAACAGCGACACGGTTTGCGCCACCTCCAGCAGCGACTTGACCTCGCCCGCCATGCTTACGCCGGCCGCATCGTCAATCTGGCCACCACAGCGCCCGCTCATCCAGTCGCAAAAATCCAGCACATTGCTCCAGCGCGCCGCGGCCACCTTCTCGCTGTCTTCGCCGTCCAGCAGGTATTTCTCAAAGTCGATGTCTTTGAGCCAGTCGAGCAAAAAAGTTTTGGCGGCCTCTGCCCCCAGCGTGTGGCGGGCGCGAAATTCGAGGTCGTTGATCTCGCGGCCAAACTCGTGCAAAGTGCCCAGCGCCTTGCCCGAAATGACGGCCCCCAGGCTGCTGGAAAACAGCGCCTCGAACATGCTGACCCGGTATTTGGTGGCAAAGTCGCCCAGATGGCCCAGGGTCTGGTGGCCAATGCCGCGTTTGGGCGTGGTCACGGCGCGCAAAAACGCCGGGTCGTCGTTGTTGTTGATCCAGAGCCTGAACCAAGCGCACAGGTCCTTGATCTCGGCGCGGTCAAAAAAGCTGGTGCCACCCGAGACCTTGTACGGAATCTGCGCCTTGCGCAAGGCTTTCTCGAAGGTCTTGGCCTGGTGGTTGGCACGGTAGAGCACAGCAAAGTCGCGGAATTCCTTGAACTGCTGTCCGGCCTGGTTCAGGCCGCTGGCGCGCAGGCTCTGGATGCGCGCCACGGTGCGCTCGGCCTCGTGCTCTTCGGTGTCGGCGTCGACCACTCGCACCGGTTCGCCTTCACCCAGGTCGCTCCACAGGTTTTTGGGGTAGAGCTTGGGGTTGGGCCCGATCACGTTGTTGGCGGCCCGCAAAATGGCACCGGTGGAGCGGTAGTTTTGCTCCAGCTTGATGACCTTGAGCGCCGGAAAGTCAATCGGCAACTTCTTCAGGTTGTCCAGCGTGGCGCCGCGCCAGCCGTAAATGGACTGGTCGTCGTCGCCCACGGCAGTAAAGCGGGCTTGCGCCGGGTCCTTGCCACCCACCAGCAGTTTCAGCAGCTCGTATTGGGTCGCGTTGGTGTCCTGGTACTCGTCCACCAGGATGTGCCCCACCTGGGTCTGCCACTTTTGTCGCACGGATTCGTGGTTCTGCAGCAATTTCAGGGGCAGGCTGATCAGGTCGTCAAAGTCGACGCTTTGGTAGGCCGTGAGCCGCTCTTCGTAATGCGCCATCACCCGCGCGATGATGCGCTCGTTGTCGTTGCCCGCCTGGGCGGTTGCGGCGGCGGCGTTGAGCCCCTGGTTCTTCCACAGGCTGATGGTCCATTGCCAGCTGCGCGCCGTGGCGGCGTCTACCGAGCCGCCGGCGTCTTTCAGAATGCTGTTGACATCGTCGCTGTCGAGAATCGAAAACTGCGGTTTCAGGCCCAGTGCCGCGCCGTCTTCGCGCAGCAAGCGCACACCCAGGGCGTGAAAGGTGCAAATGACCGCGTCCTTGGCCGCCCGCCCAATCAGGCCGCGCGCGCGTTCGCGCATTTCGGTGGCGGCCTTGTTGGTAAACGTGATGGCGAAGATATTTTTGGCGGCCACGCCCGACTGGATCAAGCGGCCAATCTTGTGGGTAATGACGCGCGTCTTGCCCGACCCGGCCCCGGCCAGCACCAGGCAGGGGCCATGCATGAAGTTCACAGCTTCCTGCTGGGCCAGGTTCAGGCCGGTGGTGGGGGCGGGGGATGACATGGAGATCGTTGACGCAAAGCGGGTGATGATACAGAGTCATTCGCCGCATAATCTGGCGTGTCAGCTTGAATGACAGCATAAAGAAAAACCGCAGCTACAGTCATCAACCCTACGCCGCGCTGTTGACGGGCTAAGCCCAGCACCAAAACCCGACAAAAATTGAAGCCTGGGAGACCACAGGTAATGGATCAAGTTTGGATGGCGGCAGCGTTTGGTTGGATATCTTGTGCCTTTGGCTGGCTTCTCGTTGTTTTAGATCAAATTTGCCCTTCCTTGCCCGTCGTACCATGTATCCCCTACGCTGCCCATCGGCCCGAATTGCTAATCTCTGGCGCTGGCGCTGGCGCTGGCAGTCGCAGAGCGACGGTCAGTCGGTTAGATGTTGCACTCTCTTAACAAAAAATTATGAAAACAATTCGGGTCGTGTTGGGTGTCGGTTTCCTGTCCCTCGGGCTTGCCTCGTGCGCGGTGATGAGCCCGCAGGAATGCAAGCTTGCCAATTGGCGAGAGATCGGGCTGATTGATGGCATGGCCGGCAAGCCTATGCACATCTTAGAGGAACGGCGCGGCGACTGCGCCGAGGCCAATGTGAAGGCAGATACCCACGATTACCTGGTCGGCCGTGAGCAGGGTTTGCGTACCTACTGCCAGATGTCAAACGCGTTGCAAATCGGTTTGCGTGGCGAAAGCTACCAGGGTGTCTGCCCGGCAGCGACTGACCCAGAGTTTCGTCGCCGCCATGGTATTGGTTATGACGTCTACCGCCTGCGTGGCGAACTCTCGCAACTTGAGAGGCGCTACGTTGCCCTGGAAAAGGGGCTGCGAAGCAAAAAGATCGAGCTGGAAAAACACGCCAACGAAGTGGGCAAGAACGAAGATTTCAAACGCCAATACCGCGAATTTGAAGCGCAAGAGCGCCGGATGCTTGAGGAGCAGCGGGATATCGCGCGTAACAAGCACCGGGTTGCCGACCAACTGCGCCAAGCCGAGTGGGCGTTGTCTCAGTTACGTTAATAGTCTGTACTGTCTGCGTCGGAACGCTTGGCTGGGTCTCATGATGGAAGAACGCTGGTCGGCGTGTCTTACACCGCCGCTTCCAGCGCCTGGACGAACATGGCTGCCACGTCAAAGCCGGTCTGGTCAAAGATTTCCTGAAAACAGGTCGGGCTGGTGACGTTGATCTCGGTCAGGCTGTCGCCAATCACATCCAGGCCCATCAGCAGCAAGCCGCGCTGGGCCAGCACCGGGCCAATGGCTTCGGCAATGTCACGGTCGCGCGCGCTCAACGCTTGGGCCACGCCCTTGCCGCCCGCCGCCAGGTTGCCACGCACCTCGCCACCTTGCGGAATACGCGCCAGGCAATAGGGCACCGGCTGGCCACCAATCACCAGAATGCGTTTGTCGCCTTCTGAGATGGCGGGCAGGAACTTCTGCACCATCACGGTTTGGGCGCCGTCCCTGTTGAGCGTTTCAATGATGGCGCCCAGGTTCAGACCGTCTGCCTTGACCCGGAAAATGCCCATGCCACCCATGCCGTCAAGCGGTTTGAGGATGATGTCGTGGTGATCGGCATGAAAATGTTTGATGTCTTGCGCGTCGCGCGTGACCAGGGTCGGTCCAATGAACTGGGGCCATTCCATGATAGCTAGTTTTTCAGGGTGGTCACGCAGCGCACGGGGCTTGTTGAACACCTTGGCACCCTCGCGCTCGGCCTGCTCCAGCAGGTGGGTGGCGTAGAAAAATTCACTGTCGAACGGCGGGTCCTTGCGCATCACCACGGCATCAAATTCGTGCAGGGCTTGCCCGGGCTCGTTGGGCTTGTGCTGGGCCGCGCTGAACCAGTGCACCGGGTCGCCGGTGAGGGTGATGTCGCGCACAAAAGCGGTGACTGCCGCGCCGCGTTGCCACATGATGTCTCTCGGTTCGCAGACGCTTAAAACGTGACCACGGGCTTGTGCCTCGCGCATCATGGCAAAGGTGGTGTCCTTGTAAATCTTGAAGGATTCGAGGGGGTCGGCGATGAATAACAGGTGCATTCGGGGGTTCCTAATCAGTTGAGGACAGAACTGAAGGTCTGTCCCGCAAAGTATCACAACGAGTTGAGGACAGAGCTAAAGATCTGTCTTGAATTAGTTGAGGACAGAGCAAATTTGCTACGCAAATCTTGGTTTGTCCCGCAAGCTTAAAGTGTTGGGGACAGCGCTAAAGATTTGTCCCGCAATGTATCAAATTTCAATCTTGCTGCCCAATTCCACCACCGAGTTGCTGGGCAGCTTGAGGAAGTTGGCTGCGCCGCTGGCGTTCAGGTGCATCTGAGCAAACAGTTTCTCCCGCCAGGGCGCCATACCGCTGCTCAGGGTGGGTGCGATGGTGTCGCGGCTCAGGAAATAGCTGGTGCTCATGGGTTCCAGCTCGAACCCACGGCCTTTCATGAGTTGCAGCGCGCGCGGCAAATCGGGGTCGTTCTTGAAGCCATAGTTCACCACCACCTGCCAGCAATCGTGTCCCAGCGTTTCAAGCTCCAGACGCTTGTCCATGCCGATCCAGGGTACCTCATGGTTTACCACCGTGATAAACAGGTTGACTTCATGCAGCACCTTGTTGTGCTTGAGGTTGTGCAGCATGGCGTTGGGCACGGTGCCGGGCGCAGCAGTCAAAAACACGGCGGTGCCTGCAACGCGGGTGGGCGGGCTGACAAAAACCGCTTCCAGAAAGCTGGTCAGGTCAATCGCATCGGCGGCCAGTTTTTTGTTCAGCAAGCGCCGGCCATCTTTCCAGGTGAGCATGACCGTGAACACGCCTGCCGCAATCAGCAAGGGAAACCAGCCGCCATCAACCAGTTTGAGCAGGTTGGAGCTGAAAAATGCCAGGTCCACCACAAAGAAAACGCTGGTGGCAGCCAGGCACAGCGCCAGCGGGTAATGCCAGGCGTAACGGATCACAAAAAAAGTCAGCACCGTGGTGATCAGCATGTCCAGCGTCACCGCAATGCCATAAGCGGCGGCCAGGTTGCTGGATGATTTGAACAACAACACTGCCAGCACAATCAGCACAAACAGCCCCCAATTGACAAAGGGCATGTAGATTTGACCGGTTTCCCTGACATTGGTGTGCCACACCTGAAAGCGCGGCAAATAGCCCAACTGAATCACCTGTTTGGTCACAGAAAAAGCACCGGTGATCAGCGCTTGCGAGGCGATCACCGTGGCCAGCGTGGCCAGGCCTACCAGCGGTAACAGCGCCCATTCGGGGGCCATCATGTAAAACGGGTTTTTAACGGCGGTCTGGTCGCGCAGCAGCAGTGCACCCTGGCCGAAATAATTGAGCGTGAGTGCGGGCATGACCACGACAAACCAAGCCAGGCGGATGGGTTTTTTGCCAAAGTGTCCCATGTCGGCGTAAAGTGCCTCGCCACCGGTGACACACAGTACCACCGCACCAAGAATGATAAAAGTGGTGCCTGGATTGGTCCACATGAAGCGCAGCGCATGGTGCGGGCTGAGCGCCCACAGCACCTCGGGGGTCTGGGCAATGTGCCACATGCCCAGCAGCGCCAGCACGGAAAACCAGACCAGGGTGATTGGGCCAAAAAACTTGCCAATGTCGGCCGTGCCGCGTTTTTGCACGGCAAACAGGCCAAACAAGATCACCAGGGTGAGCGGGATCACCGCCTTTTTGAAGGTGGGCGATACCACTTCCAGACCTTCAACCGCCGACAACACCGAAATCGCGGGGGTAATGACGCCATCGCCATAAAACAGGCAGGTCCCGAAGATACCCACATAGAGTAGCACGCGCCGCAATTGGGGCCTGTCCTTAACTGACTGCGAGGCCAGTGCCAGCATGGCCACCAGGCCACCCTCGCCATTGTTGTCGGCGCGCAGCACCAAGGTCACATACTTGAGCGAGATGATGACGGTGAGCGTCCAGAAAAATATCGACAGGATGCCCAGCACGTTGTCTGGCGTAAACAGCACATGGCCCGAACCAAAGACTTCCTTGACGGCGTACAGTACGCTGGTGCCAATGTCGCCGTAGACCACACCGATGGCACCCAGGGTGAGGGCGCGAAGCGACGATTGAGATGTTGCCAAATAGTCACCCGTGGGCGTCAGGCCGTTGGGCTCCGTGTCATGATGGACCGCTATTTTGCGTCAGAAACGTCGCTTATTCGAAATCTTGTGCGTCAGGGTCGGTGGCTTCCAGCTCGTAACTGGCGGCCAGCATGGCCAGGCGCCCCACCACGCCGTACATATAAAAGCGATTGGGCACACTGGCACCTGGTTTCACCCCCGGTTGGGGCAACTGGGTGCTGTGCTCAAAAGCCAGCGGCACGTAACCGGCGCCGGGCGCATTGAGGTTTTCGTCGATGCCGCGATTGGCATGCACCCGGTAGAACCCGCCCACCACGTAGCGGTCCATCATGTAGACCACAGGTTCGGCCACGGCATCGTTGACACGTTCTTGTGTCAGCACACCCTCCTGCACGATGAAATCGTGCGGCAGAAACGGTGATTTTCGGCCTTTGTTCAGGGTCTGGATGCGTTCCTGCAGTGCCTGCATGTCTTTGGCATCACGCACGGTGACAATGCCCAGCTCGTGGGTGCCGTGGTCGGCTTTGACCACCACAAAGGGTTTTTCCTTGATGCCGTACTCTTTGTATTTGCGCTTGACACGCGTCAGCACGCTGTCGACCTGGGTTTGCAGGCAGTCAAAGCCGCTGCTCTGGTCCAGGTTAACGTCTTCGCAGCGGTCAAACAGCGGGTGAATCAACCAGGGGTCCACCCCCAGCAGTTTGCCCAGACGCTTGGACACCTCTTCGTAGCATTTGAAATGCGTGCTTTTGCGCCGGGTGGGCCAACCCGCATGTAACGGCGGCAACAGGTATTGCTCGTAGGTTTCTTCCAGAATGCCGGGTACACCGGCGCTCAGGTCGTTGTTGAGCAAAATAGTGCAGGGGTCAAAGTCTTTGAGTCCGAGGCGGCGCTTGCTGCGAATGACCGGCTCCAGCGTGACCTTGTCACCGTTTTGCAGCTCGAAGGTGGTGTTTTTCTTGACGGCCGGGTCAATCGAGCCGAGCCGCACGTTGAGACCCGCCATGTTGAAAATGCGCTGCAACTGGGCCAGATTGGCGAGATAAAAGCTGCTGGGCTGGCCGTTTTCCGGGATCACCAGCAGGTTGCGCGCTTCGGGGCAAATTTTTTCGATTGCCGCCATGGCGGCCTGCACTGCCAGTGGCAGCATCTCGTGCGTGAGGTTGTTCCAGCCACCGGGATACAGGTTGGTGTCCACCGGGGCCAACTTGAAACCGGCGTTGCGCACGTCCACCGAGCTGTAAAACGGGGGGGTGTGTTCCATCCATTCCAGCCGGAACCAGCGCTCAATGGCGGGCATGGAGTCCAGCACGCGCTGCTCCAACTCATTGATGGGGCCCGTCAGGGCGGTGATCAGGTGCGGGACCATAGGAGACCTTGCAAAGTATGGGCGTTGATTTTAAGCGCTGTCACCCTGCTCAACGACGCACTTCTCCTTCACCCAGCACCACGTACTTGAGCGAGGTCAGACCCTCGATACCGACCGGTCCGCGGGCGTGAAACTTGTCGGTACTGATGCCAATCTCGGCCCCCAGGCCGTATTCGAAGCCGTCGGCAAAGCGGGTGCTGGTATTGACCATGACACTGGCCGAATCGACTTCGCGCAGAAACTGTTGCGCGTGCATGTGGTCACGTGTCAGGATGGCATCGGTGTGGTGGCTGCCGTAGCGATTGATGTGGGAAATGGCCTCGTCCACACCGGCCACCACCTTGATGCTGATGATGGGGGCCAGGTATTCTTCGAACCAGTCGGCCTCCGAAGCTGGCTGCAGCACCATGGCTTGCGGGCAGGCCTGCAGCAAGGCCATGGCTTCAGGGTCGCAGCGCATCTCGACCCCCTTGGCTGCATAAATGGCACCAATCAACGGCAAAAATTGGGCCGCCACACCCCGCGCCACCAGCAGGCTCTCGGTGGCATTACATGGGCTGTATTTGTTGGTTTTGGCGTTGTCGGCCACGGTGACGGCCAGCCCTAAGTCGCAGGGATCGTCGACGTAGGTGTGGCAATTGCCGTCCAGATGTTTGATGACCGGCACCTTGGCATCCCGGCTGATGCGCTCAATAAGCCCCTTGCCGCCGCGCGGAATGATCACGTCCACGTACTGCGGCATGGTGATGAGTTCACCCACCACGGCGCGGTCAGTGGTTTGCACCAGTTGCACGGCATGCGCCGGCAGGCCAGCGTCGATCAGGGCCTGTTGCACCAACCGGGCCAGCGCCTTGTTGGAGTCGATGGCCTCCGAGCCGCCGCGCAAGATGCAGGCGTTGCCGCTCTTGATACTCAAGCTGGCAGCTTCGATGGTGACGTTGGGTCGGCTCTCGAAGATCATGCCAAAAACGCCGATGGGCACGCGCATCTGGCCCACGCGGATGCCGCTGGGTTGCTGGCGCAGGGCGGTGATCTCACCAATGATGTCGGCCATGGCAGCCAGCTGCTCACAGCCCTGGGCACAGGTTTCGATCACTTGGGGGCTGAGTTTGAGCCGGTCCACCATGGGGGCGGCCAGGCCCGCTGCGCGCGCACGTTCCAGGTCTTTGGCGTTGTCGATCTGCAGCGCATCGACATTGGCGCGCAACAGTTGAGCAAGCTTGCGCAGTGCGGCGTTTTTGGTCGACGCGGGTGCTTTTGCCATCAGGGCAGAGGCCTGCTTGGCCTGCAATCCCAGGGTCTGGGTATCGGTGGTGCTGGCGGGAGTGTTCATGGTGCTTCAGTGGTGTGGCATGGCCTCCGGCAAGGCCCGGCCCAGTTGGCGTTCCAGTTGGGTCAGCGAGATCACGCCGCGGATGCGCGCCGGGCCTTGCGGTGTGGCAGCTTGCACCACCAGCAGGTGGCTGTGCTTGAGTTTTTTGAAAGTGGCGATCACCTGGGCCACGGTGCTCGACTTGAGTTCTTCGTAGTCGAGCGCGTCCAGTTTTGACAGCGGCGTCATGACATCGGCCACCGACAGGTCCTGGCGCCGGATGTGGCGCTCGTTGACCAGGCGCATCGGCTTTTCGCCGACCAGGTCGGCCAGTGTGATCAGGCCATCCACGCACGGGAAACCGCTCACCACGAACAGCGAACGCACGCCCTGGTGGATCATGGCCTGCTCGGCCTGGTCCAGGGAGATGTGCGGATCAATCGTGGCCGCCTTGACGCTGGCCAGGTCGGTCATGACCTCGGTGCCGGGTGACTGTTCCGTCACCGCGCCTTGCGCTTTGGGCTGCGCTTGCGGAATGCAGGTGTTTGCGGAGAAGCGGAAGGTGGACAGGGCAGTGGCGTGCATGGCGGGTCTCCTCGGGAGGGTTGGCGTGAGGTGGGTGAAGCGGCAACTTTGTTGTTGCTCAGAATCCGGAATCGTACTTGATTTGCTTCGGTGGGCCTGCTGGACGCCAACTTAATAGAATAAGTCTGCCTTTTGGGGAAAACACCAGCACGCAAGTCTGGCGAGTTGAACAATAATGAAGGTTCACCCATTGTTGTTGTTAAACCTTATTTCCGGAGATCGATCCCCATGCGCCTTCTCAAAAAAATCGGCCTCGCCCTGACTTTGGGTGCGGCCCTCATCAGCAGCGTTGCGCTGGCCCAACAACAGCAGTTTGTCAATGTGCTCACTGGCGGCCAAAGTGGTGTGTATTACCCGTTGGGCGTGGCGCTGTCGCAAATATATGCAAAAGCCATCCCCAACACGCGTTCCACTGCTCAGGTCACGAAGGCTTCCGCAGAAAACCTCAACCTGCTGCAAGCCGGTCGCGGTGAGCTGGCGCTGGCCTTGGCCGATTCGGTGTCGGATGCCTGGAAAGGCGACGCCGAGGCGGGTTTCAAGACCAAGCTCGACAAGCTGCGTGGCCTGTCTGCCACCTACAACAACTACATCCAGATTGTGGCCAATGCCGACTCCGGCATCACCACCCTGGCTGATCTCAAGGGCAAACGCATCTCGGTCGGTGCCGCCAAATCAGGCACCGAGCTCAATGCCCGCGCCATCCTGAAAGCTGCCGGCCTGAGCTATGCCGACCTTGGCAAAGTCGAGTACCTGCCGTTTGGCGAGTCGGTTGAGCTGATGAAAAACCGCCAGCTCGATGCCACCCTGCAGTCCGCCGGCTTGGGCGTGGCCTCGATCCGCGACCTGGCGACCTCGATCAAGATCGTGGTGATCCCGGTGCCAGCTGACGTGGTGAAAAAAGTCGGTGACGAGGCCTACCAGGCCGCCATCATCCCGGCCAACACCTATGCCGGCCAAACGGCTGACGTGGCCACCGCCGCCATCCCCAACTTTCTGGTGACGCATTCGGGCGTGTCCGATGAACTGGCCTACCAGATGGCCAAGACCATGTACGACAACATCGACACGCTGTATGCAGCGCACAATGCGGCCAAGGCGATCAAGCGCGAAAGCGCCGTCAAGGGCATGCCGGTGCCACTGCACCCCGGCGCCGCCAAATACTACAAGGAAGTGGGCCTGATCAAGTAAGCGCACAAAAGGGGCCTGCCAGTCCGCATGACCCAGCCAGCTTCTACTAAAACGGCCCTTGCAAGGGCCGTTTTTTTTCCGTCTTGCCCGACTTCATTTTGATGAAATTGACCCCAGTCCGATGGCGCACGCTGTCGCTTTCCAGCGCTCTGCTGATGGCCGCCTTGCTGGTGCTGATGTCGGCTTGGCTGGCCTATCGCCTGGCGCATCAACGCGCGCTCAATGAGATACAAGCCCATGGCACTGCGCAAATGGCGTACCACACCGGGCAATTACTGGGGGCGGTTGAACGGTTCAAGAATTTGCCCGCTCTGCTGGGTGCGCAGGACTCTCTCAGCGCCTTGTTGCAGGCGCCGGATAACGCAGATCGGATCAATGCCGCTAACCAGTACCTCGCCTTTGCCCAGAGCCGCAGCGGCGTGTCCTTTGCGTACCTGATTGATGTGCAGGGTCGCACACGGGCGGCCAGCAACTGGCAGGAAGCCAGCAGTTTTGTTGGCCACAACTATGGCTTTCGGCCCTACTTTCAGGAGGCGATGCGCGGCCACACCGGCGTTTTTTACGGTGTGGGGGTGACTACTGGTGAGCCCGGCGCGTTTCTGGCGGCCCCCATTCGCGTGGGCGGTGCGGTCATCGGCGTGGTGGCTGTGAAGATTGACCTGACCGCCTTTGAAGACACCTGGGTCCAGAGTGGCACGCTGCTGGCCCTGGCCGATAAATACGGCATTATTTTTCTTACCGCCCAGCCAGCGTGGCGTTACCGCAGCATGGATCCCCTTTCGCCCGCAGTGTTGACCGAATTGCAGCAAACCCGCCAATACGGTGACATTGCGCAGCGGCCGCTGCGCAGTCAGGCCGGTCCGCAACCCGCGACCCAGATACGCCCGCTGCGGGCAGATCAGCGCGATTTTTTGGTTCAGGGGCACGCAATCGAACAACTGGGTTGGCGCCTGCTGCTGTTTGCTGATCCGGGGCAGGCCATTTACCAGGGGCAGCTGGCGGGGGCACTGGCTGGCCTGGCCATGGCGCTCACACTGACCGGCGCCGGTCTCGGTTGGCAGTACCGGCGTCGGCGCGCGGAGCGTCTGGCCGCGCGGCGCGAACTTGCTCAGGTGGTGGCAGCGCTGGAGCAGCGCATCGCCACGCGCACTGCCGAGTTGACAGCAGCCAACGACACGGCGGTGCAAACCGGCAAGCTGGCGTTGTTGGGCCAGATGGCGGCGGGTATCAGTCACGAAATGTCCCAGCCGTTGGCCGCTCTGCGCACCATGGCCGACAACGCCGGCGTTTTCTTGAGTCGCGACGACACCGCTTCTGCCCGAAAAAACATGGGCCATATTGGCGAACTGTGCGTGCGCCTGGGCAGCATTGTGGGCGAGCTGAAAGCCTTTGCCCGCAAAGAGCCGGCCCGTCTGCAGCCTGTGCCGCTGTCTCGCGTGATCTCAAGTGTTCTTATGCTCATTGAGCCGAACCGCTGTGCGGCAGGTGTCCGTATTCAGGTTGATGCCACCGGCCTGTGGGTCACCGCCGACTCGATCCGGTTGGAGCAAGTGCTGCTCAATCTGATGCGCAATGGCATTGACGCCATGGAAGAGCAGGCTGACCGACGCCTCGATATAGCGATCGCCTGCACTGCCAGCGTGGTGACGCTCTCGATCCGTGACCACGGCCAGGGCTTGAGCCCGGCGGTTCAGTCGCACCTGTTCGAGCCTTTCTTTACGACCAAACCCAGCGGCAAGGGACTGGGCCTGGGGCTGGCACTGTCACAGGCCATTGTCAAGGAAATGGGCGCGACCCTGAGCGCCCACAACACCGAGCCTGGCGCGCAGTTTGACCTGACCTTGCAGCGATGCACCCCGCCATGAATAATGCCGTCATGAATGTTTTGCTGGTTGAAGATGATCCCCTGGTGCTGCTCGGCGCTGAGCAGGCTTTGTGTCTGGCAGGCATCACCGTGCGCACCGCCACCAGCGTAGAGGCGGCGCTGACGAGTTTTGCCAGCGCCTGTCCGGACGCGGTGGTGAGCGATATTCGCCTGCCCGGCGCCGATGGGTTTGAGTTGTTGCGCCGGGTGCGGGCGCAAGACAATGAAGTCCCTGTCATCCTGATCACCGGCCATGGCGACATTCGCATGGCCGTCGATGCCATGCACGAGGGGGCATACGACTTTCTGGAGAAACCCTTTTCCTCGGATCGACTCACCGACGTGGTCCGTCGGGCGCTGGAAAAGCGCCAGCTGGTGCAGGAAAACCGCCGCTTGCAGGCCCTGTTGACCACGCAGAGCGACCGCGATCTGATCGGTCAAACCCCTGCCATCAGAGAGGTCAGGCGGCGTATCGCTGCCCTCGCTCCAACACAGGTTGATATTTTGATTCTTGGCGAAACAGGCACCGGCAAGGAAGTGGTGGCGCGTGCGCTGCACGAGACCAGCGGGCGGCGTGGCCCCTTTGTGGCGATCAACTGCGGCGCCTTGCCTGAGTCGATTTTCGAGAGCGAGATGTTCGGCCACGAAGCGGGGGCGTTCACCGGCGCCGCACGGCGACGTATCGGCAAGCTGGAGCACGCTCGGGGTGGCACTGTATTTCTGGATGAAATTGAAAGCCTGCCCCTGACGCAGCAGGTCAAGATGCTGCGCGTGTTGCAGGAGCGGCGCTTGGAGCGCCTGGGCGGCAATGAGTCAGTGAGCATCGACTGTCGCTTTATCGCCGCTGCCAAAGAAGACTTGAAGCTGCTGTCCGATCAGGGCCGTTTTCGGGCCGACCTTTACTATCGGCTGCATGTCGCAAGCATCGCCTTGCCTCCGGTGCGAGAACGTCGCGAGGACATCCCCCTGCTCATGGCCCATTGCGTGCGGCAGGCGGCAGACCGTTACGGCGTGACCCCGCCGTGCTGGAGCGAGGCTCAAATGGCTACTTGGCAGCGCCACACCTGGCCGGGCAATGTGCGCGAGCTCAAAAATGTGGCCGACCGCTTGTGCCTGGGACTTGAGGGAGACGCCAGTGTGCAGACAGACCCTGCTGCCGAGGTTGATTCGCTGGGCCTGCAAGTGGACGGGTTTGAAAGACATCTGATCATCCAGGCGCTACGTCAGCACGTCGGCAGCGTCACCCTGGCGGCCGAGCAACTCAAATTGCCCCGAAAAACGCTGTACGACAAGGTGGCCCGCTACGGTATTGACCCCGCACGCTACCGCACGCCGCCCTGATGATGGCCCCCACCCAGATGTGCGGCATACCAGCCAAAGCCATCCGATCTTTCCGGAAATCTGCACACCATCCAGTTATCGACTCAATAAAATCAATGATTTGCAGCGGCAACAAAGCTGGCCGGTTTATTGCTAAGTCAGATGGCCGTGACATGATCGCGGTTATTTCAAAAAATTCCTATGGAGACAAGCATGAAACTCAAACACCTTTTAGTCGGCGTCCTCGTCGCAACCACCCTGGGCAGTGTTCAGGCCCAGCAGCAGCAATTTGTCAATGTGCTCACCGGCGGTCAAAGCGGCGTCTATTACCCGCTGGGCGTGGCCTTGTCGCAGGTTTATGCCAAAGCCATTCCCAACACGCGTTCTACCGCGCAGGTCACCAAGGCCTCGGCCGAAAACCTCAACCTGCTGCAAGCCGGTCGCGGTGAGCTGGCGCTGGCGTTGGGTGATTCGGTGTCGGATGCCTGGAAGGGCGACGCCGAGGCGGGCTTCAAGACCAAGCTCGACAAACTGCGGGGCCTGTCTGCCACCTACAACAACTACATCCAGATTGTGGCCAATGCCGACTCCGGCATCACCACCCTGGCTGATCTCAAGGGCAAACGCATCTCGGTCGGTGCCGCCAAATCAGGCACCGAGCTCA